>ERZ1022756.37-NODE-37-length-56366-cov-24.470157_pt1 | contig 56366 bp, 60 predicted proteins | sample MGYA00520902_ERZ1022756 | MGnify/ENA primary metagenome ERZ1022756 (study PRJEB33162, sample SAMN09537601) | freshwater metagenome | isolation source: freshwater | place: Canada:Alberta | collected 2017-07 | study: EMG produced TPA metagenomics assembly of the...
CCCGTTGACCGGATCGCTGACCACGGTGCTCGACTTGGCAACTGTCACGACCGCACCTGACACGCTGAAGCGTCCGGTATCGGAGAACGCCCCGTCACGCAGGCCATCGGTGTCGCCCTGGCCGTCGCCCAGCACGGTGTCTTCACCGGCCGAGTTTGTCGCGGATTCGACCAGTTCGGCCCCTAGCGCAGCAGCGCCGCCGCCACGATGGGCATTGGCGGTGAGGGCCACATCAAAGGTGTTCCCGTTGACCGCGTTGATGCCGATATCGGCCAGCACGATCACCCTAACGGTCACGCCAGTGGCAGACGACCCGACTTCGTCAAGGTAAGTGATTGGTCCGGCACCGAATTCGGCAGCGCTCAACGCACCGTCGCCGTCGGTGTCGCGGAAGATCCGGAAGTTGCTGATATTGCTGGCTGTGCCGCCGGTCAACGCCGCGCCCAGTGCAAGGTCGATGGTGCTGTTGGACAGGTTGGTGACGTCAAACGCAATCGCCCGGTTAGTCTGCCCTGGGCCGACGCTGGTGCCAACGGTCGCATCACCGACGTAGGTGACGTTGACGTTCACACGCTGGTCGACGGTGAAGCTGTTGCTTGCCGCCTGCGCGTTCTGGGTCACTCCGTTGACGTTGAAGCTGACGGAGACATTGTTGGTGATGGTTGAACCTGCTGTGGTCCCTTGGGCCATCGCAGGGGTGCTGGACATCGCGACGAGCGCAAGCGCGCTCACCGCACCCAGCAACTGCTTGGTGGTTTTCATTGGTCTGGTCCCGAGTGTTGGTCCTGCGTCATTGTTGCCGCCCGCAGGACTTGGCGGTTATCTCCCGCTGGTCAGCGGATGATGGCTGGATAGGTGAGCCTGCCCGAAGCGCCGGGTGCGATGCTGGCCAGCACCCAGCGGACGTGGGTCACGTCGGCATGGTTGGCGGGGCGGGTGGTGCCGTCGGCATTGGTCAGCGTCAGCGTGCCAATCGTGCCCCAGGTCGTGCCCCCGTCCACCGACACATCCAGCGCCGGATCGGCATCGGGCGCCAGCCGGACGGCCGCGGGCAGGGGATTGGTGACGGTGAAGCCAGTCACGGCTTCGGCGCTGTTATTGGCATAGGCGGTACCGAACACCAGTTGATCGCCGGGCACGATGGTGCCCGGCTCGACCAGTTCGGTCCGTTCCTTGCCGTCGGCATCGGTGACGATCTTCACCGCTTTCACATCGCCGTTGAGCGAGATCGGGCCAGTGCCCTGCGCAGCAAGCGGCATGGCGGGAAGCGCAAACGTCGCAGCAGCGGCGCAGGCGAACATCAGTTTGGTCATTGCTTTCATGATACGGCCCCGTTCATTCGTCTGTTTTGGTTGCGTCACTGTTCGAGCGTGACGTTGAAGGTGACGGCGCGGCGCGTCCCGGCCGCTGTATTGCCGAGCGTGACGGTGATACCGTCAGCATCCGAGGCGACGCCTGCATCGCCGTCGGCGGCGTCGGTCAGCGCCGCGGCATCAAGCGCAAGGGTGCCTGGCACATAGGTCGTGCCGTCGGGAATGGCGTCGGTTACCACAAGGTTGGCGACCGATCCGGTGCCGCTGACATTGGCTTCGATGGTGAAGGTAGCGATGGTGCCAGGTACGGCGCTGTCCCCGCCAAACGGATCACGCAAGGTCACCGATTTGACGAGCTCGACGCCTGCCACCGTGCTGACCAATGCTCCGCGTGCCGTGGCCAGCGCACTGGTCGCGCCGACAATCGCATCCCCGCCGCCAACGCCCGCAGCAGCGAAGGTCGTGCCGGGGGCGCCGTTGCCGGTCACCGCCTGTGCAGCCAGATCGACATTGCTGCGCTGACCGTCAGTCGCCGTCTGCGGCACGGTCACCAGCACAAACACTGTCATCCGCGCATCGGCCGCCAGCACGGCGGTGGTCTGCGGTTGGGCGAGGATCTGGTCGATCCCGTCATCATAGGTGCCGTTATTGTTGCTATCGATTGCGATTCCGCGCAGCGAAACCTCGAATTCGTTACCGGCAACCCCGGTGTTGGGGATCAGGCGGAAGGCTTCAGGCCCGTTGCCCTGGTTGGTGAGTTCAAAGGTCAGCACCGCATCGCCGGGACGCGCCGGAACAGGCCCGGGATCGAGCGAGGTCAGCGTCACATCGAGCAATTCGTCTACGCGCACTCTGACGGTGTTGGAATTGACGGTGCGCGGCACGCCTGCATCGTCATAGCTGGCGACGGCGGTGTTTTCGATCAGCGTGCCGGCAGTGACGCCCCCGGCCAGCGCGGACGCAGGCATGAATGCGCTGGCCAGCAGAATGGGGACAAAGGCGGACGCTAATGAAGCGTAAGGATGGGCATAGGTCTTCATGCCCAGGAGAATTACGCAGAAATGGTTAGCAACTCGTTAGCCGCGACGCTGATCTTCGGGTTGTTCCCGCGGGCTCAAGCATGGTTAGGTCGCAAACAAGTTGCTCGGGTCGGCAAACGCCTTGAATTCCAGCGCATTGCCCGAAGGGTCGCGCAGGAACATCGTCGCCTGTTCGCCGGGCTGGCCTTTGAAGCGGATGGTCGGTTCGATCACGAATTCGCAACCCCCGTTCCGCAGGCGCGCGGCGAGCGCTTCCCAGTCGTCCATGGTCAAAACCAATCCGAAATGCGGGACCGGGACGCCATGCCCGTCGACATGATTGCTGGCCCGGTCGCCGGCCTGTCCGGGGGCGAGGTGGGCGACGATCTGGTGACCGTGGAAATCGAAATCGATCCACTCGTCCGAAGATCGCCCCTCACCGCAGCCCATCACTTCGCCATAGAAACGGCGCGCGGCGGCAAGATCATCGACCGGAAAGGCGAGGTGGAAGGGGGGCAGGGTCATGGCAGGCTCCTCGATTACCGGCTGGCGTTAGCCCGTTCACGCTCGACAGGAAAAGCCTGAATATCTACGGGAGCCCCTTAACGCGTCTCGCAGGTGGAGCAGACCGCAATGAAACTTATCATCGGCAACAAGAACTATTCCAGCTGGAGCTTACGCGGCTGGCTTGCTGTCAAGCAGTCAGGGCTGCATTTCGAAGAACTGACCGTGCCTATCATGGGCGAGGAATGGGACCGGCTGAAGCAAGACATGGGCGAAGTGCAGCCCTCCAGCGGAAAGGTGCCGATCCTCTGGGATGATGATGCGGTGGTGTGGGATAGCCTGGCGATCCTCGAGTATTGCGCCGACAAGGTGGGTCGGGAACGGTTCTGGCCGAAGGACAACGCCGCGCGCGCCATGGCCCGCGCGATGGTCGCGGAAATGCATTCTGGCTATCTGTCGCTGCGCCGCGAATTGCCGATGAATATTCGCCGCCGGGTGGAACTGCCCGGCCTGTCCGATCAGACCCGCGCCGATATCGTCCGTATTCTCGGGCTATGGGCCGAAGCCCGCGCCCGCCACGGCAGCGCGGGGCCATACCTGTTCGGAACCTTCGGTGCGGCGGACATTTTCTACGCGCCCGTCGTCACGCGCTTTGTCACCTACGGGATCGGTGTCCCCGGTTTTGCGCAGGCCTATATGGAAGCCGTCGGCGAACATGACTGGATGCGCGAATGGACCGGCGCGGCCGAGGAAGAAGAATGGGTAATCGAACAATTCGAGATGGTGCGATGAAGCGGCTGATCACCGCGCTCGTCATGCTGCTGGCGCTGGTGCCTGCCCCCGCGAGCGCATGGGGTTTCTACGCCCACCGCAAAACGGCGGAGATTGCCGAGGCCAATGCCTCCCCGCTGGTGCGGGCCAGTATTGCCGCGCTGCTGGCGCGTGAAAAGGACCTTGGCACGCCCAAATGCCCGCTCACCACGCTGGAGGACGCAGCCGTCTGGGCCGATTGCATCCGCCGTGAAGGCTGGCGTTGGGGTTATACCGCCGCGTGGCATTATCGCACCGCGCCGGTGTGCGCGGCATTCAACCCGCGCGCCAATTGCGCCGGCGGGAATTGCGTCACCGCACAGATCACCCGCGCCCACCGCATTCTCGCTGATGAGCGCCTGCCCGCAGCGGTGCGGTTGGAAGCGCTGGCCTTCATGGTCCACTTTGCCGGCGACGTGCATATGCCGCTCCATTCGGGCGATAACGAGGATCGCGGCGGCAATGACCGTAAGGCCGACTATGGGATCAAGCCGGGGCTGAACCTGCATTCGATCTGGGACGGCCCGCTGGCCGAACGCGCGATCAGCGATCCGGCCGATCCGGTGGCGCGGCGCTATTCCCCGGCTGAACGCGCCGAAATCGGCGGCGGCACGCCGGATGATTGGGGCCGCGAAAGCTGGGAGATTGCCAGAAGCTTCGTTTATCCCACCGCCTTTGATACCGGCAATGTCTGCGCCGCGCCGTTGCCGAAAAAAACGGCGCTGACGCAGGATGACATCGCGCGAAGCGTGCCGATTGCCAAACGCCGCGTGCAGCAGGCGGGGCTGAGAATCGCGGACTTGCTGGAAAGCGCCTTTGCGCCGGGGCCGCTGGCGATCGAGAAACGCCGCCGCTAAACGAAGGCCTTGGCGAGGAACCACGCACCCACACCAAGCATCGCGAGCGCCAGCACCCGCCGCACGTTCTTCGCCCGTGCCTCGACCATCAACACTCCCCGCGCCTGTTCGGCGGCCAACACCAGCGTCAGGTGGATCGTGGTGGCGATGGACACGCTGATCGACGCAAGGCTGACGCCTTGCACGAAGGCGGGCTGGCCGTTCGTCACGAATTGCGGCATGACCGTGATGAAAAACAGCGCGGACTTCGGGTTGAGCAAGTTGATCGCAAAACCGGCAAGCGTGTGGCGTTGATTCCCCCCGCGCGGAACCGCCGCCGGAGACGTCTCACCCGCTGCCCACCATGCCTCCCACGCCAGCCACGCCATCATCGCTGCCGCCAGCACCGAAATGCCCCGCGTCAACGCCGGACCTTGCCCAAGGATCAGGCTCGCCGCCAACACGCTGATCGCGGCATTGGCGGCCAGACCCAGCGCAACGCCCGCAATCGCGCCCAGTCCCGCGCGCCTTCCTTCGGCTAGTGTCAGCGTGACCAGCCACGCCATGTTCGGCCCGGGCGTCAGCTCGATCAGCAGCACGGCCAGCGCAAATCCGGCCCAGTTGACGGCGGGGTCGATCACGAGCGCCGTGCGCTCCCACTACAGGCACCGTGGATGGCGTCACAATCGCACTTGGGCATTGGCGGCAACTCCTGCTAGGCCCTTGACCATGCTTGACGTAGTCGACCTTGCCAAGCGCCTGATTGCGGCGTCTTCCGTGACGCCCGCGACCGGCGCGGTATTTGCTGAACTGGAGGCCATGTTGGTCCCTCTAGGCTTTGCCGTCCACCGCTTCACGCGTGGTGACGGGCCGGAGGGCAGCGACGAAGCTCCCGTCGAGAACCTGTTCGCGATCCGTCATGGGCCGGAAGGATCGAAGCATTTCGCCTTCGCCGGGCATCTGGATGTGGTGCCGCCGGGGGAAGGCTGGGAAAGCGATCCCTTCGACCCGCAAGTGCGCGGCGAGCTGCTCCACGGGCGCGGGGCTGTCGATATGAAGGGCGCGATTGCCGCGATGGTCGCCGCCGTGGCCGATGTGCCGCAGGATGCCGGCACCATCAGCTTCATCATCACCGGTGACGAGGAAGGCCCAGCGCTCCACGGCACCCGCGCGCTGATCGACTACATGACGGCCGAGGGCGTCCAGCCGGACCTGTGCCTGGTGGGTGAGCCGACCAGCGTCAACCGGTTGGGTGACATGGTGAAGATTGGGCGGCGCGGTTCGGTCAATATCTTCATCGATGTCGATGGCACGCAGGGCCATGTCGCTTATCCGCATCTTGCCGATAATCCGCTGCCCAAACTGGTGGCGATCTTGGCGGAACTGGACGCGCTGATGCTGGATACGGGGACGAAGTGGTTCCAGCCCAGCAACCTCGAAATCACCGATATCAATGTGGGGAACCGCGCGCATAATGTGATCCCGGCGGCGGGCGCGGCGCGTATTTCGATCCGCTTCAATGACCTTCACACCGGCCACAGCCTGTCCGAGCGCGTCATGGCCATCGCCGAAAAGCACGGCGGCAAAGCCCGTCCCGTGATTTCGGGTGAGCCGTTCCTGACCGAGCCGGGGAGCTTTTCCAAGCTGGTCAGTGCCGCAGTGGCGGCTGAGACGGACGTCGTACCAGAAATGTCCACCACCGGCGGCACATCCGACGCGCGTTTCCTTCGCGCCGTGTGCCCGGTGATCGAATTTGGCCTGTGCAACGCGACGATGCACAAGCGTGACGAAGCCGTAGCGGTGCCCGATCTGGCGGTTCTGGCGCGCATTTACGCGCGGATCGCGGCAGGCGGGCTGGCACTGGCGACAATCGAAGAATAGCGCCGGTCGCAGCGCTGGAGAGAACTCGGGATCATGGACCGCAAGCTAACCCTCTATATCCTAATCGGCATGGCGCTGGGCGTGGTCGTTGGCCAGTTGCTCAACCAGATGGTGCCAGCGGAAACGATCAAGGCGGATATCGCTCCGTGGTTCAAGCTGTTGTCGGACATTTTCCTGAATCTGATCAAGATGCTGGTCGCGCCGCTGGTGCTGTCGACCATTGTTGTCGGCATCGCGCACATGGGAGACAGCGCGGCGCTGGGACGGATCGGCGTGCGCGCGCTGATGTGGTTCATCACTGCCAGCCTTGTGTCGATTGGTCTTGGTCTGGTGCTGGTCAACCTGTTCCAGCCCGGCATCGGCGCGCCGATCCCCGACGTGGCTGAAGCCGCTGCCGCCGTGGGCGAGGTCAAGGAGCTGAAGGCCACCGATTTCATCCTCTCGATCTTCCCCAAGAACGCTGTCGAGGCGCTGGCCACCAACAATATCCTGCAAATCCTGGTGTTCTCGATCTTCGCAGGCGTCGCCCTGTCGGCCATCGGTGAACGCGGCAAGGCGCTGGTCACGGGCGCTGACGCACTGGCCGAAATGATGCTCCAGATCACCGGTTATGTGATGCGCTATGCGCCCATCGCGGTGTTCGGCGCGCTCGCCAATGTGGTCGCGGCCAGCGGGCTGGCGATCCTCGGCACGTACCTCACCTTGCTAGTCGAGTTCTATCTATCGCTGATGCTGCTGTGGGTGATCCTGCTCGGCGCAGGCGCGGTGTTCCTGGGGCGGCGCATCTGGGCGCTGATCCGCTATATCCGCCAGCCGCTGATGATCGCTTTCTCGACCGCGTCGTCGGAAGCCGCGCTGCCCAAGCTGTTCGAACAGCTTGACCGCTTCGGCGTGCCGCGCCGCATTTCGGGCTTCATGCTGCCGCTGGGCTATTCGTTCAATCTCGATGGCTCGATGATGTATATGAGCTTCGCGACGCTGTTCATCGCGCAGGCCTACGGCATTGATCTCAGTATCGGCACGCAAATCATGATCCTGCTGACGCTGATGATTTCGTCCAAGGGCATCGCTGCCGTGCCGCGCGCATCGCTGGTGGTGATTACCGGCACGCTGGCGATGTTCGGTCTGCCGGTTGAGGGCGTCGCTATCATCCTTGCTATCGACCAATTCCTCGACATGGGCCGCACTGCTACCAACGTGGTGGGCAACGCGGTGGCAACCGCCGTCATCACCAAGTGGGAAGGGATGCTGGAGGTCGAGGAGCCCGACTTTGTCGAACATCCCCACGCCGCCGCCCACACCGCCGCCGATGGCCGCGCGGGGCTGGAACTGGACCCGAGCAATTTTGAAGACCGTAAGGGCTAGGGGCGCTAAGGCTCTGCCCTTCTTTATGCACTTCACCGGCAGGAACTTGCCCAGCCCGCAGCCTGCGCCGCTTTGCGGGACACCAGCGATGTTTTGCAGGGCGCAGACGATCTGCTGCGAGCATAGCCGCCCGCGCGATTAAACGGCGCCTTAATCCGGGTTGGTATCAAGCGGCGCGCGCCCCTTGGGTGGTTCCAGCACCTTCTTCCTGAAACTGCACAGGTCCACCACTTTGCAGCGCCAGCATTCCGGCGTCCTTGCCTTGCAGACATAACGCCCGTGCAGGATCATCCAGTGGTGCGAATCCCGGCGGAAGGGCTGGGGCACGCGCTTTTCCAGCTTCGCCTCGACATGATCGGGGGTCTTGCCCTTGGCCATACCAGTGCGGTTGCCGAGGCGGAAGATGTGGGTGTCCACCGCGAAGGTTTCCTGCCCGAACCAGCAATTGAGCACCACATTGGCGGTCTTGCGCCCGACGCCGGGGAGCTTCACCAGCGCCTCGCGCGTGTCAGGCACTGTGCCGCCATGTTCTTCGACAAGGATCTGGCTGAGCGCGATCACGTTCTTGGCCTTGGAATTGAACAGGCCGATGGTCTTGATGTGCTCCTTGAGGCCCTGCTCGCCCAGATCGAGCATTTGCTGCGGCGTTTCGACCTTCCGGAACAGCGCGCGGGTCGCCTTGTTCACGCCCACATCGGTTGCCTGCGCGCTCAGGGCCACAGCGACGAGCAGCTGGTAGGCATTGCCATATTCCAGCTCGGTCTGGGGCGCGGGGTTATCCTCGGCCAAACGGCGGAAGAATTCGAAGATCTGGTCTTTCGTCACGGGGCGGGCGGCCCTTCCTTGGGATGCGCCGCCTTCCACTCCATGGCCATCAGCGCGCGCTTTTCGACCGAGGGGTGGGTGTAGAACAGCGCCTCCTGCAAGGCGGACGGGCGCGGGTAGCGATATTCTGCGGTTTTCACCAAAGCCGTGGCCAGCGCGTCGGGCTCGTTCACCGTCTCCAGCGAATATTGATCCGACTCGGTCTCGCCCACGCGGGTCAGTGTGTTGGTGAGCGGCGTGATCAGCAGCCCAAGCACCGATCCGACCACCGCAAACACCGGCAACCCGCGCGGCTCGCCCAGCCGGGCGTCGCTGCCCAAAGCCCGCGCGGTGGGGGCAAACAGCCGGTCAAGCAGCCAGAAGAACGCCATCGCCAGCAGCGGGAAGATCACCGCGTAACGCCAGACATGGCCCAACTTGTAATGCCCCGCCTCGTGGCCTGTCACCGCGCGCACCTCTGCCAGCGACGCCTCTTTAAGCGCCACATCGGCAATCGCGATGCGGGCGGAAGGGCCGATGCCGGAGACATTGGCGGTGAAGCGATCGGACTGGCGCGATCCGTCATACATGAAGATGCGGTCCTTCGGGATGCCCACATCATCGGCGATTTCTTCCAGCGCGGTGCGCACTTCGCCCGGCGGCACCGGCTTGTAATCGTTGAACAGCGGCTCGATCAGCGGCGGCCCAGCCAGCAGCGCCGCCAGCGTAACGATGCCCGCAAAGCCCCCGCTCCACAGCCACCAGCGCGCGCCCGTGCGGCGGATCAGGCCATAGACCCCGGCGAGGAACAGCCCGCCCAGCACCATGCCAAGGCTTTCGCTGATCGCCATCTGGCTGAGGAAGTCGCCCAGCGGCTGGCTGGAAAGGTCATAGCTGCGTTCCCGGTACCAGTCGGTGTAGATCGTCCACGGCAAAGCGATCAGTGTGGAAATCAGCAGGAACGCTGCGCTGACGGTGAAGATCGCCCGAAAGCGCTGCGGATCGGCAAAGCGGTCAGCGATCCGGTCAAGCAGCCGCAGGCGCACCATGACCAGCGCAACCAGCAACGAGACGACCACATTCAGCAGCAGCAGCCAGTGATTGCCGGTGGTGTAGGCTGCAGCCTTGGCCAGCGCTTCCGGCCCGAGGCTGTCGACCAGCTGTGCGGCTTGCTGCGCGGGCGTGAGATTGGCGGACATGATCGTAAGCGCTCCCCTGAAATTTATTGTGTATTATTGTTGCAATACACCTTGCGTGCCGTCAAGCCTTACAGGCCTAGCACGTCGTTCATGGTGTAACGCCCGGCGGGCTTGGCGGTCAGCCATTCCGCCGCGCGAACCGCCCCTCGGGCAAAGATCATGCGGTTTTCGGCCGAGTGCGCGAGGGTCAGACGCTCCTCGCTGCCGGCGAAGATTACCGAATGCTCGCCAGCGACCGTCCCGCCGCGCAAAGTGGCAAAGCCGATGGCTCCTTGAGCCCGCGCGCCGGTCATTCCGTGGCGGCCGCTTTCCATATTGTCCGACAGCGCGATCCCGCGCCCTGCCGCCGCCGCTTCGCCCAGCAGCTTGGCGGTGCCGGACGGCGCATCGACCTTCATGCGGTGGTGCATCTCCAGCACTTCAATATCCCAGTCCGCTCCCAGCCGCGCCGCAGCTTCGCGCACCAGATGCGCCAGCAGCGTCACGCCCAGCGAGAAGTTGCCCGATTGCAGCACCGGCACGGTGCGGGCAGCCTCTGCCAGCATCACGAAATGCGGCTCTTCAAGTCCGGTGGTGCCGACCACGATGGGCTTGCCCGCCACTCGCGCTGCTTCAAGGTTGGCCGCCAGCGCATCCGGGGCGGAGAAATCCACCAGCACATCGCATTGCGCGGCCAAGGGCGCGATGTTCCCCCCGGCATCCACGCCGACGCACAGGATATGCCCGGCGTCTTCGATTGCCGTTTCCAGAGCACGGCCCATCCGCCCCTTGTGTCCGATCACCCCGAATTGCAGCATTCGCCAATTCTCCGTTCGTCCTGCGCTTGTGGAAGGACCGCTTTTCCTCATACTCCCTTTGAAGAAAGGGCGCGACTTCGACAAGCACGGCCCGAACGGAGTTGGCTTTGAACGCAAAATTCAACCGCATCGTCATCCTGACCGGCGCAGGCATTTCGGCCGAAAGCGGGATCGATACTTTCCGGTCGGCAGGGGGACTCTGGGAACAGCACCGGGTGGAGGATGTCGCTACGCCCGAAGGCTTTGCCCGCAATCCCGATCTGGTGCTGGGCTTCTATGATATGCGCCGGGCCGCACTGGCCGAAGCTGCGCCCAATCCCGCGCACATGGCGCTGGCGCGGCTGGAACGGGAGTTTTCGGGCGAATTGCTGCTGGTCACGCAGAACGTCGATGATCTGCACGAACGCGGCGGATCGGCGCGTGTGCTGCACATGCATGGGGAGCTGAAATCGACGCTGTGCACATCGTGCGAAACGCGTTCCCCTTGGCGCGGCACAATGGCGGACCGCCCGCCTTGCCCAGTGTGCCATGCGTGCAGCTTGCGCCCCGATGTCGTGTGGTTCGGCGAGATGCCCTACCAGATGGGCCGCATCTATCGCGCGCTGGAGGCTTGCGATCTCTTCGTCAGCATCGGCACCAGCGGCGCGGTTTATCCGGCGGCGGGTTTCGTGCAGGAGGCGCGCGCGAACGGGTCGCGCACGCTCGAACTCAACCTTGAGCCGAGCGAGGGTTCGCGGATGTTCCACGAAACCCGCCTAGGGCCAGCGAGCCTGCTGGTGCCGCAATGGGTGGACGACGTGCTCAGTTCCGCGGCGGTATAGGAGTGGACGGGTTGGCGCCGCGCTCCTTGCTTCAGGTGCGGCCCGCATCCTTGGGCGCGCTGAAATCGTCGGACGCCCGGCCCTGCTCTGCGCCCGGAATGGCATCCTCCATGCGCTGACGCTGGGCGACGGCGGTGTGCTCATGATGATCTCTGGCCTCCTTGATGGGGGAGGAGCCTGACCGCAGCGGGCGGGGTGACGTTCCGGGGCGGAGCGAATATCCGAGGCGCACCGAAGCGCGCGCGGGATAGGCCGAAGCCTTAGCCGCAGGTCTTGCAGGCGGGGTCCTTGCTAATGCGGATGGTGCGAAGCGCGGGCGCAAGTCCGTCGAGGATATGAATACGGCCCCATTGCGGCCCACCCGCTATGGCGGTGTCCGCTAGCAGAGCCTTGATCGCCTGAAGCGCGGCAAAGCTGCCCGCCCATCCGGCCATCGCGCCCAGCATCCCATCGTCGGCGCAGGTGTCGCAATCTTCGGCGTCGAAGGCGTCGCCGACAAAGCAGCGGTAGCAGGCTTCCCCCGGCAGGTGCCCGGCGAAGGCGCCAACTTGACCTTGGAAACGGCCCACGGCTGCCGATAGCAACGGGATACCCGCCGCCACGCAGGCATCCGACACGGCGAGGCGGGTGGCGAAGTTATCCGTTCCGTCGACGACCAGATCGGCACCGGCGATCAGCGCGGGCGCATTGCCGGGCGTGATTCGCGCGTCGGACACATCGACCTGCAAGGCGTCATCGAAATTGGCCAGCCAGCGCCGAGCCGACACGGCTTTGCCATAGCCGACATCGCGGGTGGTGAAGATCGTCTGGCGCTGGAGGTTCGACACATCAACCACATCGTCATCGACCAGGGCAAGGTGGCCAATCCCGCTGGCGGCGAGATATTGCAGCGCGGGTGAGCCGATGCCGCCAAGGCCGATAATCGCAACGCGCGATTCGGACAGCCTCACTTGCCCCACACCGCCGACTTCGGGGAGCACGATATGGCGGGCGAACCGGTCGAGCCGGGCAGGCGAAAGGCTCATTCGTCAGATTCCTGGCGCACGCGGCGCTCCTGCCGGAAGGCGCCGATTCCGTGCCACCACAGGAAAGCGATCACAGCGCCCTTGGTCGGTTGGAGCATGACCAGCAGCATCACCACCGCCACCGGCAGGATGATGGCGAGCGTCGCCCAGGCCGACATTCCCCACGTCGCGATCATCGCGATCACCACCGGAGCAAGCAGGTGGCCGACCACGAAGATGCCAATATAGGCCGGAAAATCATCGGCCTGCTGCGCCGACCAGTCCTGTTTGCAATGCCCGCAGCGATCAACTGGCTTCAGCCATGCGCGGAACAGCGCCGCCTCACCACAGCGCGGGCATCGCCCCCTCAGCCCCCGCACAATCGCAGGAATCCATCCCGCAGGCAGGTCAAGAAGCTCTGGAGAAAGGCGCTGAGATGGCATGGAAAGGCTGTTTACAGCCTATGCACCGCCTGTCGACAGGGCTGTGGAACAGCCTGTCGAAAGTGCGGTGCAAAGCTTGCGGAAAGATGGTGCGCGCGATCAGCTTTCCAGCTGGCGCAGCAGGCTCCTTACGTCGCCGTCCATATCGGCGTCGCGCTGGCGCAGGTCCTCGATCAGGCGGACGGCGTGGATCACGGTCGAATGGTCACGCCCACCGAACTTGCGCCCGATTTCAGGGTAGGAACGTGGGGTCAGCACCTTGGACAGATACATGGCCACCTGCCGCGGACGGACCACTGCGCGCGCGCGCCGCTTGCTGCTCATTTCGGAGCGGTCGATGCGGTAAAACTGGCAGACCGTGCGCTGGATTTCGTCGATGGTGATCCGGCGACGGTTGGCCGACAGGATGTCCGTGAGCTGTTCTTCAGCCAGTTGGAGCGACACTTCCTGCCCTGTCAGCTGCGCATAAGCGATCAGCTTGTTCAGCCCGCCGACCAGCTCGCGGATGTTGCGGGTAATAGTCCGGGCGAGGAAATCGATCACATCTTCTGGCACGGCCAGCGGGGCGAAGCGAGTGAGTTTGGAGACGAGGATCTGCTTGCGCAGCTCGATATCGGCGGGCTGGATGTCGGCGACAAGACCCATCGAAAGGCGGCTGAGCAGGCGCGGTTCCACGCCGTCCAGCGCCTGCGGCGCGCGGTCGGCTGCGAACACCAGCCGCTTGCCCTCGGCCAGCAGTGCGTCGATCGTGTACAGCAGTTCTTCCTGCGCGCTCGCCTTGCCGATGATGAACTGGATATCGTCCACCAAAAGCAGATCAAAACTGCGCAGCCGCGCCTTGAATTCGATGGTCTGGCTTGACTTCAGGGCCTGCACGAATTCGACCATGAAGCGTTCGGCCGAACAATAGAAGATCCGCGCACGCGGGTGCGATTGCAGATATCCGTGGCCGATCGAGTGGAGGAGGTGCGTCTTGCCCTGTCCGGTCGCCGCCTTGAGGTAAAGGGGCGAAAACTGCGGCTGTTCCAGTGCCGCCATGCGCTGCGCTGCGTTGCAGGCGAGGACGTTGGCCTCTCCGGTGACGAAGGCGGCGAAGGTTAGCGAGGGATCAAGGCCCACCGACGAGGTGAAATTCGCATCGCCCAGCGTGCCTGCGGCAACCGCAATCGCGCTTGCGCCGTCATTGGCGGGGCGTCGGCCATCATCGAGCCGCAGATCGGGCAGCTGGCGGCGGCCCGGGTGAACCACGATATTGACCCGGCGCACTTCGCTGCGGGCGATGCTCCATGCCAGTTGCAGCCGGTCATGGAAGCGGTCACGCACCCAGTTGGCGGAAAACTCGGTGGGGAGGTAAAGGTCGAGCGTTCCGCTTTCGCGGGTCAGGCTGCCCAGCTGGATCGGCTTGATCCACTGGCTGTGCAACTGGTGTCCCAGGTCTTTACGCAAACCTTGGCTAATGTCGGCCCAGTCGGCAGCAAGATTAACAGCCTCGGAGTCTTCCATCAGATGTTCGTCGGCCTGGCGGCCAGTTGTCCGCGCCTTGTCAGTCCTGTGCACAAGCTCTTCCCCAATTCACGTGCGGCCTGTTCAGCCGGATGGCCTGCAGACTCATGTCACCCCATTGCGACAGGCTAACCTTTCCCCTCCCCGGAATCGCAATTCCGCGGAACCCCCCTGTCGGCCAGTTTGTAAAAACACCCGGGCTGTCCCGCACCGGATGCCGCTCCTGTAAAGAGCCCTGCGCGGTTTTGCGCAAGCAAGGACTTTTAAAAAAAGTGAAATATTCGTGTTGACTCGGCGCTGACCCGCAGGCGTGCGTTGAAGTCGTTGTATAAATGAGAAAAGTTGGGTGTTAGCCGCGCGAATCGCGGAGAATCCTACGATTTCTAGTGTTTTGGTTAATTGCAGTTAAGGCAAAAGAAACGGGCCGCGCTTCCACAGCGCGGCCCGTAGCCTTTTTCATACTGCCGACACCGCGTGATCACACGTAACGCGTGCCCGCGGTGACCGAATCAGAGGGTGGCGACTCGGCGCGTCAGGCGCGAGAGTTTGCGAGCCACAGTGTTCTTGTGCAGCACGCCGCGCGCAACGCCGCGGGCCATTTCCGGCTGGGCTGCCTTAAGCGCCACAGCGGCGGCTTCCTTGTCACCGGCTTCGCAAGCCGATTCGACCTTCTTGATGAAGCTGCGGATGCGGCTGATGCGCGCACCGTTAATTTCAGCGCGGGCGGTGTTGCGACGGATGCGCTTCTTGGCTTGCGGCGTATTGGCCATAATTCGTGTCTGTCTCGCGTTTGGTTCAGACCGCGTTTGGCGGCTGAAATGAAATCCGTGGGTGTGCTCGAAAAGGGCGAGCAGACTCATGGTCCGACCGCCGGAAAGCAGCGCGCATAGTCAGAACCGCCCAGAAGGTCAACGATTCTCCCTTACTTCTGACAGACAGGGCAGAACCATGTGCTGCGCCCGCCTTGCGCAATGCGCCGGATCACGCCGCCATCATCGCGGCGACACGCTTCGCCCTCGCGTCCGTAGGCATCGAAGGAGCTAGCGAAATACCCGAGTTCCCCGTCGGGTCGGGCATAATCGCGCAGCGTCGAGCCGCCGTCGCGGATCGAGGCTTCGAGCACGTCGCGAATCGCTGGCACCACCCGCGCCAGTTGCGGCCCGGTGACCTTGCCCGCGGGTTTCGTTGGGCGAATCCCGGCCCGCCACAGCGCCTCGCATACATAAATATTGCCGAGGCCAGCCACGATCCGTTGGTCCAGCAGGGCCAGCTTGATCGACAGCACCTTGCCCGCCAGCGCTGTCTTCAGATGGTCGGCCGTCAGCCCCGGCCCCAACGGCTCCGGCCCGAGCGCGGCGAATTGCGGCCAGCGGTCCAGCGCCTCGGTCTCGACCAGATCGACCGAGCCGAAGCGGCGCGGATCGCACAGCGCGAAGCGGTGGCTGGCCGTTTCTAACAGCAGGTGATCATGGGTGTCGGGCGTTTCCGGATCGATCCGCCAGCGTCCGCTCATACCGAGATGGAAAATCATCGTGGCCCCGCGATCCAGATGCATGAGGCCATATTTGGCCCGCCGCGAAAGCGCGGTGACGGTTGCGCCGGTTATCACCTGCACCAGATCGGCAGGGAAGGGACGGCGCAGATCGGCGCGGTTCAGCTGAACGCGCGTGATCCGCTCGCCATCGAGGAACTTGGCAAGGCCGCGGACGGTTGTTTCGACTTCAGGTAATTCAGGCATTTGTTTTCTGTTCGCTGTCGCTCACTGGGCCGCGCCGCCCGCTCCTCCGCCCTTTTACTTTTGAGGATATGATATCCGGGTGGAAGGGCGGGGAGCGGACGGCACAGCAAAGGCATCAAAAGTTGCCTGTAACACCCTTTGCGCCCGGCTCAATTGTCTCTAGGGAACCCGGTATGAGCGAAACTACCGACGACACCGTCTCCTTCGGCTACACCCAGGTCACTCCCGAGGAAAAGACCCGCAAAGTAGGCGAGGTCTTTTCCAGCGTCGCGCGCAAATACGACATCATGAACGATGCCATGTCGGGCGGGATGCACCGGCTGTGGAAGGACCGTTTCGTCAAGCGCGTGAAGCCGCAGCCGGGCGAGCAGATCCTCGACATGGCAGGCGGCACCGGGGACATCGCCTTCCGCATGGCGGCCCGCGGCGCGCATATTACGGTCGCTGATATCAATCAGGACATGCTGGATGTAGGCGCCGAACGTGCGCTGGAACGCGGGCTTGGCGAGGAGGACGGAAGTCTCGTCTTTACTTGTCAGAACGCCGAGACAGTCAGCTTCCCGTCGAACACCTTCGATGTCTACACCATCGCCTTTGGCATACGGAACGTCACCCACATCGACCGTGCCTTGGCCGAGGCGCTGCGCGTGCTTCGCCCGGGCGGTCGGTTCTTCTGTCTCGAATTTTCGACCGTCGAATGGGCGGGGCTGAAGGAAGCCTACGACATATATTCCGAACACCTGCTGCCACGCATGGGGCAGGCCATTGCAGGCGATGCGGATTCGTACCGCTATCTGGCCGAATCGATCCGCAAATTCCCGCCCATGCCCGCCTTTGAACAGATGATCCGCGCGGCGGGCTTTGCGAACACCAAGGTCGAACCCATCATGGGTGGGCTGGTAGCGATCCATTCGGGTTGGAAGATCTAATCACGTGACATCTTCCGCCGTCCACCTGATCCGCCTTGCCCGCTGGGGCGTGACGCTGGCGCGCCGCCGTGCGCTGGTGGGGATCGAGAATGATCCCAATGCGCCTGCTGCCCTGCGGCAACTGGTGCGGCTGGCGCGGCTGGCGACGCTGACCGGCAAGAATGGTCCCCGCGATTACGCGGGGGCTTTCCGCGCTATCGGCCCTGCCGCGATCAAGCTGGGGCAGAGCCTTGCGACCCGCCCTGATCTGGTCGGAGACGAGGCGGCGAACAACCTGCTGAGCCTGCAGGACAGCTTGCCGCCGGTCCCGTTCGCGCAGATCAAGGCGGCGATTGAATCGAGCTTCGGCCAGCCGCTCGAAAACCTGTTCACCGAAATCGATCCCGTGCCGGTCGGCGCCGCCAGCATCGCACAGGTCCACAAGGCGATCACGACCGATGGCCGCAAGGTTGCGGTCAAGGTGCTGCGCCCCGGTATCCGCGAGAAATTCGCCCGCGACATCACCACCTATGAATGGGCCGCCGCCCATGTCGAGGCGATGGGCGGGGAGGCGAGCCGGTTGCGTCCGCGCCTGACGATCGCCAACTTCAAGCGCTGGACCAATTCGGAACTCGACCTGCGGCGCGAAGCGGCGTCGGCATCCGAACTTGCCGAGCAGATGGCGGGCGTTCCCGGATATCGCATCCCCGGCATCGACTGGGACCGCACCAATGGCCGGGTGATGACGATCGAATGGATCGACGGCATCAAGATCAGCCGCGTGGATGAACTGCGTGCGCGCGGCCATGACTTTGCCGCGCTGTCGGAAAAGCTGGTCATCAGTTTCCTGACGCAGGCAATCAGCAGCGGATTCTTCCATGCCGACATGCATCAGGGCAACCTGTTTGTGGAGGATGACGGCACCATCGTCGCGATCGATTTCGGGATCATGGGCCGGATCGACCGGCGCGCGCGGCAATGGCTGGCAGAAATTCTCTACGGGCTGACGACTGGCAATTACCAGCGTGTCGCCGAAATCCATTTCGAAGCGCAATACGTGCCCAGCTACCATTCGGTCGGCGAATTCGCCACGGCGCTGCGGGCGGTGGGTGAGCCGATGCGCGGCAAGCCGGTGAAGGAGCTTTCCGTCGGCCAGATGCTGGACGGGTTGTTCGCGATCACCCGCGATTTCGACATGCAGACCCAGCCGCACCTGCTGCTGCTGCAAAAGACGATGGTGATGGTTGAAGGCATCGCCACCCAGCTCAATCCCGATATCAATATGTGGGACACCGCCGCGCCCTACGTGCGCAGCTGGATCCGTGACGAGCTGGGGCCGGAAGCGGCGCTGGCGCAGCGGATCAAGGGTGATGCGGAGACCTTGCTGCGCCTGCCAGGACTGCTGCGCCGGGTTGAGGAGATGTTCCCGCCCAAGGGCGGCGCACCCGAAGCGCCGCCGCTGCCGGAAATCCCGCTTATCGTCGATCGACGCGACGGGCCGGGCTGGTTTGGCTATCTCGTCTCCGGCCTTGCGGGTGCAGGCGCTTTGTGGGGCGCGATGGCGCTTGGCTGGATCGGATGAGCCACGCCTCCGGGCGCGCTTCGCTGCGGGATCGCCGAGAGGCGCCGGGCCGACCTTTTCTTGAACTTCCCCGCCTGGCGGCGGCGCTGTTGCTGGCCTTGCTGACGGCGGCGCTGGGGTGGAGTGTGTTGGCCGCTGCGCCGACTGTCTCTGCTGGGCCAGCGCGCGTTACAGCGGGCGCATCGCCCGCCGTCACCGATCGGGTGCGGGGCGACATGGCGCTCTATGCCCGCATCCATTCCCGGATGACGGCGGGGGAGGGTTACTACGCCGCAGCGGTATCCGAACAGCGGGCGAGCCGATATCCGACGCGGCCGTTCGTTGCTGTGCGCCTGCCGACGCTGGCGTGGGTGCAGACGGCGATCGGGACGGGCGGGGTGCGTTTGGCTGCGTTTGCGCTGGCGCTGGCGAGCCTGTGGGCGATGAACGCGCGGGCCAACCCGCTGGCTTCGCGTCCCGAGCTGGTGGCTGCGAGCATGCTGCTGGCGCTGGGCAGCGGGGCCGCGTTTTCGCCGGTGGCGGTGTTCGACCATGATTTCATCGCCGGGCTGCTGCTGACCCTTGCGCTACTCGCCTATCGCCGCGCGTGCTGGTGGCCTGCGCTGCTGGCGGCTGGCGCGGCGCTGGCGGTGCGGGAATTGGCTGCGCCCTTTGTGCTGCTGTGGCTGGCCTTTGCCCTTATCGGACAGCGGTGGCGTGAGGCGGGGGGTATCGCTGCGCTGCTGGCAATCTGCGCCGGCGGCATGGCGCTCCATGCCGCGGCGGTCGATGCCGCGCGCTTGCCGGGCGACCTTGCCTCGCAGGGCTGGAGCGGGCTTGCCGGTTTCGGTCTGCCGATTACCGCGCTGGGCCAGCTTACCGGCCTGCGTCTTCTTCCCGCCAGCATCGCCGCGCCGTTGGCGATCCTGCCGATGATCGGCTGGGCTGCGATTGGCGGGCGGACCGGATTGTTTGCGGCCCTGTATTTCATCGGCATCGCCGCGATGATGGCCCTGTTCGCCCGGCCCGAGAATTACTATTGGGTGCAGATCGCCTTGCCCGCCTATGCCCTTGGCCTTGCCTTTGCCCCGCGTGGAATTGGCGATCTGGTGCAGCGGGCATCAAGGCAAACTTAACCAAGCTTTGCGATGGGTGAACGGTGCACTATGGCTAAACCCCACGGCAAGGCGCGAAAGGCGATAGCGAGATGAACACACAGGAGGCGAAAGCGGGCGGTTCCCCACGCATCCTGCTGGTCGTGGGCGGCGGAATCGCCGCTTACAAGGCCTGCGAACTGGTGCGCCTGATCCGCAAGGGCGGGGGCGATGTGACCTGCGTCATCACCAAGGGCGGGCAGCAATTCGTGACCCCCATGGCGCTGGCCGCCTTGTCGGAAAATCAGGTCTATACCAACCTCTTCGATCTCAAAAACGAAGCGGAGATGGGGCATATCCAGCTTTCGCGCGAGGCCGATCTGGTGGTGGTTTGCCCGGCAACCGCAGATCTCCTCGCCAAGATGGCAGCGGGAATTGCCGATGATCTGGCGACCACGCTGATCCTTGCCACCGACAAGCCGGTAATGGCCGTACCCGCCATGAACGTGCGGATGTGGGAACATAGTGCTACGCAGCGCAACATCGCCCTGCTGAAAGCAGCAGGCGTCACCGTGCTGCATCCGGATAAGGGCGCGATGGCCTGCGGCGAATTCGGCTATGGCCGCCTGCCTGAACCCGAAGCCATCTGGCGCGAAATCGCTGCGCATTTCGGCATCACTGTGCCGGAACCGCAAGCTCAGATCGCAGCGCCCCCATTCGAGGTCGAAGCGCTGGAGCCCGAAGAGGATGATGACGGCACCGCCGCCACGCCGGCAGGCGGGCTGAGCGGGTTCTTCTCGCGCATTATCCCGCGCTCCACGGCGAAACGCAGCCATGACGAGATCGAGGCCGAATACGAAGACCTGCCCGATCCCGTCTTCGAACAAGCCCCCCAGCCTGAACAGCCCGGGCCCGACTTCGCGCCGGATCTGGGCGGGCCGCTGCTGGCGAAGAAGGGCAGTGCCAATGCTGCGCCGCCCGTCGATGTTGGTGCGATCAACCACATGATCGATCCGCGCCGGTTGCCGCCCGAACGGCAGGCGCCCGAAGTGCCTGAACCGATCGAGGCCGATCTGGGCGAAGTGGCCGAAGGCGCCGACTTTGGCGTTGCGCCCGCCTACCGCCCGCTGGCCGGTCGTCACGTGCTGGTCACCGCCGGGCCTACTTGGGAAGCCATCGATCCGGTGCGCTACATCGCCAATCGGTCAAGCGGCAAGCAGGGCTTTGCCATCGCCGCCGCCGTCGCCGCGCTGGGTGCAAGGGTGACGCTGGTGGCTGGGCCGGTCGCATTGAAGACACCCGCCGGGGTGAGCCGCATCGACGTCGAAAGCGCGCTTGATATGGCCGACGCGGTCAAGTGCGCGCTGCCCGCAGATGTCGCGGTGATGGTGGCCGCAGTCGCGGATTGGCGACCCAGAGAATATCGCGGCGAAAAGATCAAGAAACGCGGCGATGCGCCTCCGGCGCTGATGCTGACTGAAAATCCCGATATTCTCACGAACGTCGCCACCGCGCATAATCGTCCCGAATTGGTGATCGGCTTTGCCGCCGAAACCCACAACATGCTTGATCACGCCGTGGCCAAGCGCAAGCGCAAGGGTGCCGACTGGATCGTGGCCAATGACGTCTCCGGGGATGTGATGGGCGGAGACATGAACCACGTCACCATCGTCAGCGGTGCGGGTGTCGAAAGGCTTGAAGAAATGCCCAAGTCGGCGGTCGCAATGGCGCTGGCTGAACGAATCGCAGCAAGTCTGCACGCGCAAGCAGCGGAGTGATCCGCGCCCCATTGGCCTGAAGGCGGAAAGACACGCAATGAACGTGAAGGTTGAAGTAAAGCGGCTGCCGCATGGCGCAGCCCTGCCGCTGCCCGCCTATGCCACGGCGGGCGCTGCGGGGATGGACGTGGTCAGTGCCGAGGAAGTGACCATCGACCCGGGCGCACGCCACGCGGTTGCCACCGGCCTCGCGCTGGCGATCCCGCAGGGGTATGAAATTCAGGTGCGGCCGCGTTCAGGCCTCGCGCTGAAGCATGGCATTACCGTCCCCAACACGCCGGGCACAATTGACAGCGATTATCGCGGCGAATTGAAGGTGATCCTCATCAACCTCGGCGATGAACCCTTCGCCATCGCGCGCGGCGATCGTGTGGCGCAGTTGGTGCTTGCTCCCGTAGTGCAGGCGGCATGGGACGAAGTGGCGGAGCTGGACGCGACTGAGCGGGGCGAGGGCGGCTTCGGTTCGACCGGGGGCCACGCAAAGCTGTGATTTTGCCAGCCTGAAACGCGCACAAAAAAAGGCGGCGCGATCCCCTGCGCCGCCTTCTCTTTTCCCGTCCAAGGGTCTGTTGCCGTAAGCTCTACACCATCAGTTGGCAGGGCGCACGGTCTTTTCGTTATCGTCACGAATGGTGATCCGCAGCGTTTCACCCGAATTGCCCGGGAAGTCCGTGAACATCGCGTCCACCAGATTGGGTACGAGGCGCGGCAGGCGGTTCGAACGTGACACAGCTTCAGCCTTCCCTTCGAACAGGCGCTGGCCGTCAACGCGGCGGTCAATCTTCATTTCGACGCCGCTGGTATAGATGGTGTAGCTGCGGACGTCCGGCCCGCCGAAGAACGGATCGTTAAAGCCAAAGCCCCAGCCGCCGAAGCCGCCGCCGCCCCAGCCGCCCCACGGACCCCATGGGCCGCCGCCAAAGCCGCCACCGTTAAAATCGGTGCGCACGCGTTCACGGCCGCCATCGACGCGGTAATCGAACCGCACCAGCATGTCGGCTGTTTCCGGCGAAGCCGCCCGGACATAACCCAGTTCCTGCATCTCTGCCGCGACGGCATTGGCGTAGGTCGCAAATTCCAGCCCGCCCGCGAGCTTCGGGTCTTCCGCCACGACGGCGAAGGTCTGCCCCTGCGGTGCCGGAAGCGGCACGGCAAAGCGAGACACATCAGCCTTGAACGGCGTGGTGCAGGCTGACAGCCCGATTGCAAACGCCACGGGAAGGGCAAGGCGAGTAAGGGATTTCATAGAGATCATCGGCAGAGACATGGCACAACCCTCGTCTGGTGACCATTGCATAGGGAGCAACGGTCGTTACGCATGGTACCATATTACAACGGCATGAACCGGAATTGAATATCCGCCGACAAAAACGGTCGGCCCATCGCAAGTTATCCCAAAACGTTAGTGCCGCACCAACCCCAGCGCGTTGTAGGCGGCATTCAGTGTCGGCACGCCGCGTTCGCGGGCTTTGGCAGCGCCGCGGGCAAGGATCGCGTCCAATGCCTCACGGTCTTCCTTCAACGCCACGAATCGGTCACGGATCGGGGTAAGGCTTGTGACCAGCAGGTCTGCCAGCGCAGGCTTGAAGCTGCCGAAACCCTGCCCGCCATATTCGGCCAGCACTGCCTCCGCCGTTTGGCCGGTCAGCGCTGCGTAAATCCCCACCAGATTACGCGCTTCGGGACGATCAGCCAGCCCTGCCACTTCCGAGGGCAAAGGTTCGGGATCGGTTTTCGCCTTCTTGATCTTCTGCGCCATGGTGTCGGCATCGTCGGACAGGTTGATGCGGCTCATATCGGACGGATCGGACTTCGACATCTTGGCGCTGCCATCGCGCAGGGACATGATGCGCGCCGCTTCGGCCGGGATGATCGGTTCGGGCAGGGTGAAGACGGGGGCGTCTTCGGTGCAGAAGTCGTTGTTGAACTTCTGCGCGATATCGCGGGCGAGCTCCAGATGCTGCTTCTGATCCTCGCCCACCGGAACATGCGTCGCCTGGTACAGCAGCACGTCGGCGGCTTGCAGCACGGGGTAGGTGAACAGGGCGACCGACTGGCCTTCGCGGTTCTTGCCCGCTTTGTCCTTCCACTGGGTCATGCGGTTCAGCCAACCCATCCGGGCGGTACCGTTGAGCAGCCATTGCAGTTCTGCATGCTGGGGAACCTGCGCCTGATTGAACAGCACCGAGCGATCGGGGTCGATCCCGCAGGCGACCAGCGCCGCGGTCATCTCCAGCGTGCCGGACTTCAGCCCCTTGGGGTCATGCGGTTGCGAGATGGCGTGAAGATCGGCGAGGAAATACAAGGCTTCGGAACCGGGTTCCAAAGCATCCTGCATCGCCACCCAGTTGCGGATCGCGCCCAGGTAATTGCCGAGATGGAGATTGCCTGTGGGCTGAATGCCGGAAACGACGCGCATGATGGTCCTGTGCTGGTTAGCTTTGTCGGCGCATTAAGCGCTGGATGGTTGCCTTGTCGAGGACTCCGAGCAGCACCGTGCCTGCGCCATAGGTGACTAGGCTGACCGCGATGATCGCGCCCACCGCCAGCAGCCGCATGGGGAAAGGCCCGTCCAGCCAGGGCGTGACGACCTGCATCAAAGCCACCAGCGCAGCCCCCATCAGGCCCGACGCCAGCGCAATTCGTCCGATCCGCCCGACCACGCGGGCCGGCAGGCGGAAGAAACCGCGCCGCGCCAGAATACCGCCCAGTAGCGCAATATTGACCCACGCCCCGATCGCGCCCGCCAGCGCAAGCCCGACCACGCCGAGCACCGGCACCAGCGCAAAGTTCATCCCCACCGTCACCACCAGCGAAATGCCTGCGGTATAGACCGGCGTCTTGGTATCGCGGCGGGCGAAGAAATTGGGGGTGAGCACCTTGACCAGCACATAGGCAGGCAGCCCGACGACCAGCGCCGATGTCACCATGCCGGTCACCCGCGCGTCCTCTGCCGTAAAAGCCTGCCCCTCCATGAACGCCTTCACGAAAGCAAAGCCGGTGATGAACAGCGCCACCGCGCAGGGCAGGGTCAGCAGCATCGCCAGTTCGACCGCATTGGCCTGAAGCCGCACCGCCTCCTCATCCTCGGCCCGGGAGATATAGCGCGACAGCGCAGGCAGGATCGCCGTGCCGAGCGCAATGCCGATGATCCCCAGCGGCAGCTGGTTCCAGCGGTCAGCCATCGCCATATAGGTGAGGCTGCCATCGGGAAGCCCGCGGAAGAAGGCGAGATCGATGAAGCGGCTGATCTGGTACACCCCCGCGCCGAACACAGCGGGCACGATCAACACGCCCATTTCCTTGACCCGCGCGGTGATCTGCGGGGTGAGGCGCGGGATGCGGAACCCGGCGCGGCGCATGAACCAGTACAGCCACAGCAATTGCAGCAGGCCGCTGACCGATACGGCGATGGCAAGGCCGATGCCGGTCGCTGCCCGGGCCCAATCGCCCGCAGGCTGGAGCGCGCCCCACACCAGCGCGGTCAGCAGGCAGATGTTGAGCAGGATCGGTGCCGCCGCCGCAGCCGCAAAGCGCGACAGCGAATTGAGGATCGCCGCCACCAGCGTCGCCAGGCTCATGAACATCAGATAGGGGAACGCGATCCGCCCCATCATCACGGCCAGCGCGTAATTCGTCTCGTCACCGCGCAGTTCCTGGTTGGCGAAAGCCCATAAAACCCACGGCATCGCCAGCATCATAACCGCGCCGAACACCACGAGGATCGGCAGCAGCACCGCCAGAACTTCCCCTGCGAAGCGCCGGGCGGCGTTTTCGTCCTCGGCCATCTGGCGGTTGAACAGCGGCACGAAGGCGGAGGCAAAGGCACCTTCCGCAAACAGGCGGCGGAACAGGTTGGGCAACTGGAAGGCCAGCTGCCACGCATCCGCAACCCCGCCCGCGCCAAGCACGCGGGCGAGCAGGATGTCACGGGCAAACCCGAACAACCGGCTCACCAGCGTCAGCCCGCCGATCGTGCCGACATTCCTGATCAGGCTCATGGGCGGGCGGTGCTTGTCAGTTGATCAAAGATCAGGCGTTGCCCGTAACCGGCGAGATCGGCGTGCCGCCCGCGGCTTCTTCGGCGCGGCGCGCGGCGAGCTGCTGGGCGTAAAGCCCGTTGAAATCGACGGGATCGACCATCAGCGGCGGGAAACCGGCATCGCGCACGGCATCGGCCACCACGCGGCGGGCAAACGGGAACAGCAGGCGCGGGCCTTCGGCATAAAGGAAGGCGTGGGCCTGATCTTCAGGCACGTTGCGCATACCGACAAGGCCGCAATAGGCCAGATCGACGATATACATCGTGCCACGCTGCGATGAGGCCGTGAGGGTCAGCTTCAGCGTCAATTCGTGGACGTCGGGTGCAACCTGTTCGGCCCCGATATTGAATTGCACGTCAACCTGCGGCGGTTCGGCCCATTGGAACACGTCCGGCGCGCTCGGGTTTTCGACCGAGAGATCCTTCACATATTGCGTGATGATCCCCACTGCCGGACCGGTGTCCACACCGTTAGGCTGCGGCCCGCCGGCGTCGTTATTGTCGAGATTGGTGAGCACGCCTTCGTCGTCGGCCATGATGTCGCTGATCTTTCAATTAGGGTAAATGGTGATGCACCGGGCGCACGTTGCGGGCGCGCCTTGCGCTTGGCCGTGCGCGTAGCAGGGGCGAAACGCTGCCGCAACCACACGGCAGCCGCACGCGGGGCGAAAACTTCCTCTCCGCACGCAACCTATCGGGTGTTGGCGAATTGTAATCAGTACCCATTTAAGGCAGGGTAAGCGTCCCCGGGTTTGGACGCGCCGTAGCTGGGCGTGTCTCCCTGTTAAGATCGGAATTGTTGCTGTGCTCGAAATCGTTCTCCTTGCCATGGTGGCCGCGTTTCTCGGCCTGCGCCTGTATTCGGTGCTGGGGCGCCGTGCGGAGCAGGAAGAAGAGCCTGTGGTGCAGCGGTTCGAACCGGACGACAGATCTGCACCGCGCCCTGCCGCGATGCCCGCCCCCGCGGTGCCAGCACGTCCGGCAGAGCTGGACGGCGTAATGCCCGCGGTCGAACGCGCGCTGCGCGACATTGCGGCGGCTGATAGCAAGTTCAACCTCGCCCAATTCCTCGAAGGAGCGCGCGGGGCCTATCGCATGGTGCTCGAAGCGTTCTGGAAGGGCGACCGCGAAACATTGCGCGAATTGTGCGACGATGATGTTTATGCTGGCTTCGTTGCCGCCATCGACGCCCGTGAAGCTGCGGGTGAAACGACGGACAATGCTCTGATCCGGATAGAAGAAACGCGCATTCATTCAGCCTCGCTCGATGGCCGGATGGCGCGGATTGCACTTCTGTTCGTGGCTGACCTGGCAGCCGTGACGCGCGACAAGGATGGTGCAGTGATCGCCGGATCGCTCGACGATGCGATCGAAAGCCGCGATGTGTGGACATTCTCGCGCAATGTCAGCGCGCGCGATCCCAACTGGCTGCTCGACGAAACCGACGAGGGTTGAGGCGGGGCTGTATGCCCTTCTAACGGTAAGGAGCCAATGATGCGCGCGGTGCTCGCCCTGGCAATGCTGCTGGCGCTGGGTGCCTGCGGGCGGGCCATCCCTCCCCGATCTGTAACCGTGCCCGCGGTACCGATTGCCGCCAATGCGGCGCTGACGGGGGTGGCGATTGGCCCTTCGCTGGCGACGCTGTCCGTCAGCGATGCTGATGCGCGCGGCGCGCTGTCCGGCTTTATCGAATCCTGCCCCCGCCTGCTGACCCGCGATGATGCGAGCGGGCTGACCCGCCCGGAGGACTGGCGCGGCGCTTGTGATGCCGCGCGGGGCTGGACACCGGCACGGGCCCGCGCTTTCTTTGCTGAACAGTTCACCCCGGTGCAGATCGGTGACGGCAAGGCGTTCGCTACCGGCTATTTCGAACCAGAAATCGCAGGCAGCCGCACGCGCCGCGCTGGTTTCGACGTGCCGGTCTATGCCATGCCGACCGATCTTGTGCGAGGCTGGCCCGATGATGTCGCCCCGTCCGAGCGGACGGGCCGGCCGCCGCTGGGCCGTTATGACGAACGCGGGCGTTTCGTGCTGTATCACGACCGCGCGGCCATCGAAGACGGCGCGCTGGCGGGTAAGGCGCAGGTGATCGCCTGGGCGGCCGATCCCGTCGAATTCTTCTTCCTGCAAATACAGGGTTCGGGCCGGCTGCGCACGCCCGAAGGTGATGTGATCCGGATCGGATATGCCGGCCAGAACGGGCGCGAATATCTCGGCATCGGCGGGGTGATGCGGGAACGCGGGTTGCTGGGCAGCGGGCCGGGCAAATATTCCGGATCGATGCAGGGCATCATGGCCTATATCCGCGAAAATCCGGTTGAGGGGCGTGATCTGATGCGCCTCAACAAGAGCTGGATTTTCTTCACCGAATTGAAGGGCGACGGGCCACTGGGCGCCTTGGGTGTGCCGGTGCGGCGCGAAGCGTCGGTGGCGGCTGATCCGTCCTTCGTGCCGCTGGGCGCGCCGGTGTGGCTGGAGCTTGACCGGCGCGAGGCGAACGGGCTGTGGATCGCACAGGATACTGGCGGCGCCATCAAGGGTGCGAACCGTTTCGACACCTTCTGGGGCGCAGGGCAGGATGCGCGGGCGATTGCAGGCGGGATGAGCGGGCGCGGGCGCGCGCTGGTGCTGCTGCCCCGCGCCGCCGCTTCCCGGCTCGCAGGCCGACGATGAAAGCGCCGCGGGGACTGACTACGGGCGAACAGGCGGCATGGGCGCATCTTGCAGCCAGTGTGAAGCCGCTGCCGGGTAAGAAACGGCCTGCTCCTCCGGTGTTGGCCACACCTGCCCAGCCCGCGCTGATCGCGCCGACTAAGCCTGCTAAGCCTGTCAAATCTGCCGTGAAGCCGCGTCCGCCGCTTTTCAAACCAGCGCCCAGCCCGCCGCCCCCGACGGACCGGCCCGGCCTTGATTCGCACTGGGACCGGCGGATGAAGGCCGGGCGGCTGGAGCCCGACCTGACGCTCGACCTGCATGGGTACACGCTTGATACCGCCTATGACCGGGTTATGACTGCGCTGGATCAGGCGCGGGCGATGCAGGCGCGGGTGGTTCTGGTGGTGGCGGGGAGGGAACGCCCGGTTGATCCGGCTGACCGCATGACCCGGCGCGGGGCGATCCGGGCCAAGATTCTCGATTGGCTCGCCGCCAGCCGCCACGCCGATGCGATCACAGCGGTGCGGCGCGCGCATGTCCGCCACGGGGGGGACGGCGCGCTGTACCTGATACTGAAGCGGCGATAGCTTCTATGCAGCGCCCCGGTCGATACTGCCGGTCAAGCGTGTCCAGACCCCCTCCAGACCCGGTTTGCCCCCTCTTTGGCCCCTGTTTAGGGGTGTTTCACATGAAACATGACCCCGTCCGGGCGCGCTTTGCTTGCTGGTTATGAAGATCGCGCCTCCGGGTCTTGCATCCTCCACAACATAGGTGAGGGCGCATCGCGGCCACCCTTGTCAGTCAAGAAAGGCCCGAGCCGTCCGGCGGGTGGCCGTTGCTATCCGCTGCCGGACTGTATCATCTCTCGGCATGGAGAAATGTCATGAACATCATACTCATAGTTATCATCGGGGGCATTCTCGGATGGCTCGCCAGCATGGTCATGCGCACCGACGGCCAGCAGGGCGTCTTCCTCAACATCGTGGTCGGCATTGTCGGCGCGTTGCTCGCCGGATTCCTTATCTCGCCGCTGCTTGGTGCTGGGACGATCACGTCGGGCAGCTTCGACATCATGTCGCTGATCGTTTCGTTCCTGGGCGCGCTGGTGCTGCTCGCGATCGTCAACCTTTTTCGTCGCGGTTCAGTGCGTTAATCAGGAGAAATATCCATGAAAAAGAGCCTTATTACGATCGCCGCCCTGGCGATGGCAGCAACCGGGCTGTCCGCTTGCAATTCGGCGGAAGACCAACGCGAAGACCAGCTTGAAGAGCAGGCCGACGCGACGCGCGAGGCGGGCGAACAGACCGCCGACCAGATGGAAGATCGGGCCGACGAGCTGGATCAGACCGTTGACGGCGTAGATTCCACAGCTGAGCAAAATCTCGAAAACAAGGCTGATGCGGTCCGCGAGAACGCTGAAAACAAGGCCGAAGCCATCGAGCAGAAGGCCGAATGATCACCGCATAAATGCGGTGCGGCGCAAGGTCCGGGGCACATCCCTTGCGCCGTGTTCGTGCGGGTCTGCCATATCGGCTGGCCCGCACGAACAGTATGCGGGCATCAATGACCAGGCTGGGGACCGGCGTCGTCAATGATCGCGCGCATTGCTGCCCGGCCGCGGTTGATCCGGCTTTTGACGGTCCCAAGCTTGCAATCCGCGACCTCTGCCGCTTCCTCGTAACTCAGCCCCGATGCCGCGATCAGCAGTAGCATCTCTCGCTGATTGTCCGGCAATTGCTGCAAGGCGCCTTCGATATCCGCGATATGGATGCGCGCTTCCTGTTCCGGCTGCTGCACCAGCAGGCGTTCGGCCGCTTCCGGCTCCCAGCTCACCAACCGGTTGCGCTTGCGCAGCGCGTTGTAGAACTGGTTGCGCAAGATGGTGAAAAGCCAAGGGCGGAATCTGCTGCCGGGCAGGAAGGTGTGGCGCGACGCCCAGGCTCGCACCATCGTCTCCTGCACCAGATCATCGGCCAAATCCCGCTGTCGGCACAGCGACCGTGCAAAGCTGCGCAAGGCGGGCAAGGACGCGGCCATTTCGTCGGAAAAGCAGGGCGGGTCGGGGTCGCAGGTCTTACTGAAGGCAGGCATAAGCATTGCACCTTGTGAGTTAACGGCGTCCGTGATCTTCCCCCCTTCCCCTTGTTCGGCGTCCTTGGTCGTGGCTTCACTATACTCGGCAAGGATTTACGCTGCCCGCCTGATCCTCCCGCTAATTCTGGTCACTGGCTTATGTGAATTCGCTGCGTGACAGGCGCTCCTATTGCCTTTGCGTCCTGCCTGCCGGGGCCATGAGATTGAAAGGAATGAGGATGCGGATTGCACTATTGATCGCGGCTAGCCTGCTGGCCGTGGCCTGTAGCGGCCGGGAGGCCGAGGACGAGCGCGCCGATGCCGGGAACCCGCTTTCCCAGTCCGATGGCGCAGAGGCGATGGCGGGGCAGATGCCGACAGCGCAGGACTTCACCACGCGCGCGGCCATGTCGGATATGTACGAAATTGCGTCGGCCAACATCGCGCTTGAAAAGGCGGCAGGCGCGCCGACCCGCGAATTCGCGCAGATGATGGTCGCCGACCATACCAAATCGTCGCAGGCGCTGAAGGATGCGGCCACGCAGTCGGGCCGAACGCTCACCATGCCAACCCAGTTGGATGCCGAACATCAGGGGCAGATCGACATTCTCAGAAGCCTGAACGGCGAAGAATTCGACCGCGAATACATGAGCCAGCAGATGGCCGCGCACCGCAAGGCGCTGACGCTGCTAAAGGCTTATGGTGGCAACGGCGATGTCGCTGAACTTCGCCAGTTTGCCCAGAGCACCATTCCGGCGGTGCAGAAGCATCATGACTGGCTGGACCAGAATTCGCCGCGCCCGAGCGCAACAGGCGGTAGGCCGGGCGCCACGATGGACGCGACGCCTGCGCTATAGGCGGCCGGTCACGTTCGCCAGAGCTGATGAACCCCCGCGCGAAGATCCCTGCACAGGGGGGCACTTGTATCTGCGGTTGGCAGATGGGGCTGCTCAGGCGCCATGCGCAGACGCTGCGCTTTCCGCGGTGATGTGAGGCCGAGTGGCCGTTTCACGGTCTGCGGCCAAAGCCTCGATGAGAGGGTTCGCGACCACCAGTGCACGTCTTTGCTGACGATGCATTCCATGAGTATTTTGACCGGTTTGATCGCGGCTGACGCGGGGTCTCCCGTTCCTACCCAGCGCGGAGTGCGACCTGCCGCGTCATGGTCAGGCGACGCCCAACAGAAAACCCCGCCCATCGCTGGGCGGGGAGTTATTGGGGCAATGGCCGAGCCTGGTGAAAACCGAGTGAGGGCTAAGGCCATCTAGAGCCCAAGAGGATCGGGATACCCCCGGGCGAATTGCGTCCTACCTAACTGATTCCGCGCACGCTCTAACTTGGATTGCAGCTGCGACAAATGTCTGGCGCAATGATTGTGCTTGTCAGCGTCCCACAAACAACTGCGCTCCGACACGGATGATGCCGGAGCGCGGTCCGAAGGCGGCGGAGAACGGGGGCATGTTCGCCGCTGCCTAGATCAGCTTGAAGATGACCCCGGTTTTCCGCCCATCCACAGCGCCTGCTTGTCGTTGGGCGAGGCAAAATTCGTCGTTTGCGTCAAATCAATGTGCTGGACGTCAAAAAATGAAATAACCATCCCGAAAAAAGATACTAAGTTACATAAAAATCCTGTGATTCACTTGCTGTGAGATGCAATTGCTATTTCATATCATCGACAAGGCGGGATATTTTCGCGTCAAGCAGCAGAATTTTCGATAGCGGGCGTAACTTTTGAGTGAGATAAGGTTAGTCGCTTCGATTACAGTGTAGTTTTCGCAACCACCTCCGAGGAGCAAGCTAGTGTCTAACGCCTTTCTGCTAAGACTTATGCATGCGGCCGAGCTGAACGATCAGGAAATCGAGGGATTGGAATATCTTTGCCGTCAGCCTAGGGAAATTGGAGCCAAGAAGTACTTGTCGCGCGATGGCGACGAGATGGTAGCGTTCCCGGTGGTAATGAGTGGATGGGCTGCACGTTACCAAATCCTGCGTAATGGTGCGCGGCAAATCACCCGCTTGCTGTTGCCGGGTGATGCCTTCTATTTTGATTGTTCACCGAATGGCATCGCGATTGAAGAGGTCATTACTCTCAGCGCGTGCCGAATTGTGAACATCCCCCACGCCGACATGCGGCGCATGATCGACCGCTTCCCGGCCATTGGTGAAGCCATGCGCAGCTATGGCTGTATGGAAAACGCTGTGCTGTCGTCATGGGTGGTCAATGTCGGTCGCCGCGACGCGCTCGAGCGGATGGCGCATTTGATTTGCGAGGCGCATTATCGCCTGTCGATGGTGGACGCCAATCAGGGGCAACAGATCTATTTCCCGCTGACTCAGGACGATTTGGCTGACGTGCTGGGGCTCACCCCGGTGCATATCAACCGCAAGCTCCAGCAATTGCGTCAGGAAGGGCTGATCACGCTGCGGTCGAAGCAGCTCACGATCCTTGACCTGCGCACGCTGCAGCAGATTGCCGGGTTCGACAGCGCCTATCTTGCGCCGCGCACCCAGTCAGTTCGTGAACAGGCGCGGATGCAAGATATCGCCGCCTGAAGATATGCATGCGATCACGGGCTGGCTCAATCCTGACGCCGGCCCATCAGCGTCGCGAGCGCGCTGACGATGCGCCCGGCTGCTGCAGGCTTGCTGATATAGGGGCTGCCCGCCAGGTCTTCAGGCAGTATCGCCGCATCGTAACCGGTGAGTAAGACAAACGGAATTTGTCGGTCCTGCAATTCGCGGACGAATTTGAACGACATGCCGTGACCCAAGTTAATGTCGACGAGGACTGCATCGATCGCCCCTTGTGCCAGCAGGGTTTCAAGATCCGGGAGTGTTCCCGAAATGCCGATCACTCCAGCGCCGGCTTCTTCGAGGATCAGCTTGCAATCCTGCGCCTGGTAATAGTCATCTTCTAGAATCACGATGCGGCAGCCGGACAGCACGCGACCGGTTATGTTCTGCGGCCTGGTCATCAGGATCGCGTGTCCAGAATGCTGCCCGCATCGGACAGGGGAAATTCCAGCTCGGCCAGCACCCCGGTGTCATGTAACGCGAAACGGCCTTCGCCGTGGAGTTCGTATGGCACGCGTTCTTCGATCAGCTTCCTGCCGAAGCCCCGGCGCGTCTGTTTGATCTTACGCAGTGGTGCCGTTTCCTGCCAGCGCAGGCTGACCCACGGCTTGCCGTCCTTTTCCTCGGTGGCCCACACTATCCTGATGTAACCAGTATCGCCCAAAGCACCATACTTGATGGAATTGGTCGCCAACTCGTGGATCGCCAGCGTGACAATTTCCGCGGCGTGAGGGGACAGCCAGACCTCAGGCCCGTCGACGTGGCATTTGTCCTCTTGAACGGCATGAACCAGCAGCTCTTCACGCACCAATTCGGCCAGATCGACGCTCCGACCTGGGGATCGGGTAAGCGTGCTTTGCGTCCGGCCCATCGCCTGCAGCCGGCCGATCAGGTGATCGACATAGTCATCGACATGGCGGTGGCTGGGGGCTGACAGCCGCGCGACCGATCGGACCATGCCGATCAGGTTGCGCACCCGGTGCTGCAATTCGGCGACAAGCAGCTTCTGCCACTCCTCCTCGCGTCGACGCTGTGTGGTGTCGATCACCGCGCCGAGCATCCGTACTGGTTGGCTTTTTTCATCATAGAGAAACCGGCCGCGTGCCGAAAGCCACACGATCTCGCCATCCGGACGGCGCACGCGGTATTCGTTGACGTAATCCTCGCCGCTTTCCATCGCGTGGGCAATCTTGACTTCGGCATTGGCAAGGTCGGCCGGATGCACGCGTTCAGCCCAAATTCCGTAGGTTGGCGCGACCTCACCCGGTTCGTAACCTTCCATCCGGTAATGTTCGTCCGACCAGATCAGTTCGTCGGTTTCGACATCCCAGTCCCACAGGCCGACCTTGCCGATCTCGCTTGCCACGCGGAGCATCTGCGCTCCGTGGGCGAGCTGCTGTTCGGTTTGGCGGCGATTGGTGATGTCGGTTGCCATGCCGAACCATTCTGTGATGGCCCCATCGTCGCCAAGCACCGGGACCGCTCGTGAATGGATCCAGATGATCGCACCGTCGGCCGTTCTAACACGGTGTTCGATTTCCAGCGGCGCGCGCTGTTCAATGGCTTCGGCGATTGCGCCTAACACATCAGCCTGGTCGCTTTCGGGGATGAAATCCTGAACCCATTCCCGCCCATTACTTACATCGCCAAGCAGGCGACGGCCTCCTACCTGCTGGACCAGTGTGCCATCTGGGTTCATGCGGAAAATGAGATCGGATGTGGCATCAATCAGCGATTGCAGCCGGCTTTCGCTGTGCCGCAGCGCCAGCTCCATCGATTTGCGCGCGCCGATGTTCTCAAAAAGGACGCCGACCAGATAGGGGGCCTTGTCGCCGATGGGGAAGGCGAAAACATCAAACCATCGGCTGAGCGCGGGCGATTCATCCTCGAACCGCTCGGCGACTCCGGTCATAGCGATGCGGCCGTAGGTTTCAGGCCATTGATCCTCGATATCGGGCTCAAGGCTGCGCATCGATTTACCGATCGGGTCTATGAGGCCGCTATGCTTCACGAAGGCCTCATTGCCTTCAAGGAACAGGTAGTCGGTTGCGTTGCCATCGCCATCGAACATCACTTCGATGATGCAGAAGCCTTCATCGATGGTGTCGAAGAGGCGTTTATAGCGTTCGTCGGCCTCACGCCGTTGGGTCCGCGCTTTATGCTCGGCTGACACGTCGCGCAGTATGGCCATGACAGCACCCCGATCGCCGAATTGCACGGGGGTGAGGGTGGTTTCGTAGATCAGACTGCTTTCAAACCCAGGGCGGGTGACGATGAGCGGCTTTCCAGTCGTCAGCACCTGCGAGAATTCGCCCAGCCATTGTTGCGCCATCAGTGGCCAGCGACTCCGCAAGGTCTGGCCGGCCACACCACGTAAATCCAGCAACTCACCGATCCGGTGATTGGCGGCCAGATAACGCCAGTCCATTGGCTTCCCATCAGGCCCAAGCATCGGCTCAAGGATGCAGGCTGCGTCAGGCAGCGCATCAAAGGCTGCGCTGAACAGGCTGTTGTCGTGATCCTGAGGGAATTCCACCATCCACTGGTCTTTCAAGCCACCGGCACAAGGGGGCGGGCCAGACGCCTAACTATCATAGATTGCGCTAGCCGGAAGCCCTCAACCCGCTAACGCAAGATAAGGAAAGCGGCATGCACGGAGCGTACAATCCGGGCTTTCAGCAGCAATGGACGAGCCATGTGGCAATTCGTTCGGCGCGTCGTCACGGAGCCGTCAGATGCGCATGATCCTCGCCCTTTTTGCTCTAGGCGCTGGTGCCTATATCGTGTCCCGCCGCTTTGGCGGGTCGGCTGGCCCGGGCGGTCAGGGACGCGCCGCTTTTGCCGAGGGGCAGCCGCAAGCAGGGACCAATCCAGTTCGCGATGCGGGGCCCGCAGCGATGCGTGATTCTCCCCAGAGGCCATGGTCAAAAGTCGACGAAGCCAGCGACCAGAGCTTTCCCGCAAGCGATCCGCCGGGGACCTACTAAATCGGTCTTGGATTGACGGCTTGGACCGACGCGATCAGCCGGTTTTTCATTTAGAACCGGAAAATCTGTCACACAGTTCTAATGTAAATTAATGCTGGACGGTGAGTGTTCGTATTGAGGTTGGTAACATACCAGCCTGATATAGGCGGGGGTCAAGAGCATGCCTACTTTGACCGCTACGGGGATCGCGCCGCTGTTCCGGTTGCTCGGCCGTTACATGGCTCTCGACGACGATGATCGCAGGGCGCTTTCATCGCTGCAGACCGGCCCGGTCTGCTCGCGCGAAGCGCGCATCGATATTGTCCGCGAAGGCGAAAATCCAACCAGCATCCGCCTGCTTATCTCCGGCTGGGCCTGCCGGTACAAGGAGTTGCCCGACGGACGGCGGCAGATCGTCGGATTCTTTCTGCCCGGTGATTTCTGCGATCTGAATATCTTTATCCTGAGCGGGATGGATCATTCGATCGGCGCGCTGACAGCAGTCCGGTTTTATGAGATACAGCAGCAGCCGTTCCAAGACATCATTGATCAGCGCCCGCACCTGGTCCGCGCCCTGCTTTGGCACGAAATGGTCTCTGCCGGCATTCAGCGCGAATGGTTGCTGTCGATCGGTCAGCGTTCTCCGTTGGAGCGCCTTTCACACCTGTTTGTGGAGCTTTTCTGCCGCCTCAAAGCCGTCGGGCTGGCGCAGGGACTGGGGTTTGATTTGCCGATCACGCAAAACCACCTTGCCGAAGCCAACGGCCTCAGCCTCGTCCACCTCAACCGCACCTTGCAGGAAATGCGGCGCGAGGGGCTGATCGAGCTGTCGGACCGGCAGTTGCGGATCGTTGATCTTGACCGGCTGAAGCGGGTTGCAATGTTCAACAGCAACTATCTTCACTTAAACCGTTAGCGGTTTCCCAGCCGGATGTTCTGACGACGGACATCTGGCTGCCAGCCTTCGAACCACTCCCACCTTCAAGCTATCCCAAATGCACTTCATCAAACGCGCGTAATCCGATGCACATGCGGCAGCGCGGGTTCATCTCCACGAAATGGGGGGGCACCCGGGTTAAGCGTGCTGCTGGTCAGAAACTCGGTGGTCGTTGCGGCTCAATTCGGCATATCTCAAGCGCCAGCCGCAAGGTGGGTGCAAAAGCCAGAAGCGGCTCAGGCCTCCCCTTAAGGGGTTGTTATTGTTGAGGTCGTTGGCGGAGACGGAGGGATTCGAACCCTCGGTACCCTGATAGAGTACGGTTCCTTAGCAGGGAACTGGTTTCAGCCACTCACCCACGTCTCCGGGCAACAGCGTTGGCTGTGAGGGCGGCGCTATAGTCGGCCCTTGTGCGGGCGGCAAGGTGGCTTGGAAAAAAACCGCATTGAGTAATCGGCGCCATAAAGGCGTATTGGAGAATGGCAGTTCGGCAGGCGTTCAGCCTTTGCGGCCTAGCCATTTAACGGTTCGTCGCAAATTCGATTCGCCCTGGCGACGGGCGGTTGCAGGACACGCAGGAAGCGATTCTCGTGCAGTGCGCATAAATCCGGGGCTGGCACGCTCTTGCGAAAGGCTGCATAATGATCACCATGATCGCCCTTCTCCCTAAATTTGGCCGCCGCCTTTGCGCGCCGGCAATGGCAGCCCTTGCTGCGCTGACACTGACCGTGCCGGGTGCGGCGCAGAATGTCGAAACCCTCGATCCGGATGCTGCCTTCAACCAGCAGGGTGCGATCGACGGTGATCTGTCCTCCCCCCCAGCCCAGACTGAGACCCAGACTGAGACACAGCCTGCGCCTGCGCCGTCGCCTGCCGCTGCGAATGACCCGGGCTTCGCCACGACCTTCGGCGACTATGCCGCGCCGCCAGCAACCGATGTCGCTCCGCTACCGGCCGATGGCGCGGCTGCCCCGGCAGCCGAAACCATTCCTGCTGCCACCTCGGACACCTATGCCGAGGACGACTTGATCGGCGCAGCCGAAGGCGCGTTCGGCAAGGGCGCGGAAGGCCTCGCCAAGCTGATCGAGGATCTGCTGAAAAAGCAAGGCCGCCCTAACGGCTATATCGTTGGGCGCGAAGCGGGCGGGGCGTTCATCGTTGGAGCGCGTTACGGTTCGGGCACGTTGCACCACAAAGTCGAAGGTGAACGTAAGGTCTATTGGACTGGCCCATCGATCGGCTTCGATGTCGGGGCCAATGCCAGCAACACCTTTGTGCTGGTCTACAACCTTTATGACAGTGAAGATCTGTTCAACCGCTTTCCCGCGGGCGAAGGGCAGGCCTATTTCGTCGGCGGCCTTAACGCCAGCTACCTGCGGCGCGGGGATGTGGTGCTGATTCCGATCCGTGTCGGCGCCGGGCTTCGGCTTGGGGTCAATGCGGGCTACATGAAGTTCTCGAAGGAACAAAAGTGGGTCCCGTTCTAAGGCGGGATTTTTCGTCGCTGGAAATGAAAAGCCGGTTGCGATCAGGGCGCGTGCGGGCCATGCGCCCTAACCATGATGCTTGAACGACTCAGCCCGCAGGCGCCCGATGCGCTGCTCGCCCTGATCCGCCTCCACGCTGCCGACCCGCGCGCGGACAAGATCGACCTTGGCGTGGGCGTTTACCGAACCGAAGAAGGGGGCACCCCGGTCTTTGCGGCGATCAAGGCGGCAGAACAGGCGCTCGTCGATAAGCAGGACAGCAAGTCCTACCTCGGCCCGGAAGGCGACATGGGCTTCGTCAATGCGCTGATGCCTTACATCTTCGGCGCTGACCCGACGATGGGCGGGCGTATCAACGGGATGCAGACCCCGGGCGGAACAGGCGCGGTGCGGCTGGCGCTGGCGCTGGCGCAGAAGGCGGGTGTCCGCCGTGTCCACATGGGCGTGCCGAGTTGGCCGAACCACGCGCAGATCCTTGCCGATCTGGGTATGGAGCTGGCCCCGTTCGACCATGCCAACCCCGACGGCACGGCAAACTTGGGCGCAGTGCTCGGTGCGATCAACGCTGCGGGCGCTGACGAAGCAGTGCTGCTCCACGCCTGCTGTCATAATCCGACCGGCATTGATTACACCGCCGATGATTGGGCCGCGATCGCGCAGGCCTTTGCCAGCAGCGGCACCTTCCCGATCATCGATTCGGCCTATCAGGGGCTCGGTCAGGGTATGGACGAAGACGCCGCCGGGATGCGCGCTGTGCTTGCCGCCGTGCCGGAAGCCTTCATCGCCTACAGCTGCGATAAGAACTTCGGCCAGTACCGCGACCGAGTAGGTGCTTTCTATGTCATGGCCGCTGCGCCCGATGCGCTCGACACCGCATTCTCCAATGCCAATGCGCTGGCTCGTGCGGCCTGGTCGATGCCGCCCGATCACGGCGGCGCGGCGGTGCGGATCATTCTGCGCGATGCCGAGATGACCAAGGCATGGCTCGCCGAGCTTGACGACATGCGCTCCCGAATGCGCGGTGTGCGTGATGCTCTGGCAGCGGCGGGCACTGCCGGACGGATCGATCTGACGCCGCTCGGCACGCAGAACGGCCTATTCGCGATGCTGCCGGTAACCAAGGAAGAGGTCGCGCAGCTTCGTGAGGAACACGGCATCTACATGGCCGCCTCGGGGCGCATCAACATTGCTGGGCTGACGAGCGCGAACCTGCCCAAGTTCATCGCCGCGCTGGCGGCGGTCGCGGGGTAAGAGCGGGTGTTCGACCGCCAGCCTGTGCTGGAGGGCGAGCAGGTGCGCCTGCGTCCGCTAAGGGCGGAGGATTGGGAGGCGCTGTTCGCCGTCGCCTCCGATCCGCTGATCTGGGAACAGCACCCCGCGCACGACCGCTGGCAGGAGAGCGTGTTCCGCGCCTTCTTTGGCGATGCGCTGGCGAACAAGGGCGCGCTGCTGGTGCTGGATGCGAAGACCGGCGCGGTGATCGGCTCTTCGCGCTTTCAGGGGTTGGAGGAGGCTGGCGGCGGCTCGGTCGAGATTGGCTGGACCTTTCTCGCGCGGTCGCACTGGGGTGGGCGCTGGAACCACGAGATGAAGCGCCTGATGCTCGCCCATGCTCTCGCCAGCCTTGCCGAGGTTCGCTTTGTGGTGGGCGAAACCAACACCCGCTCACGTCGTGCGCTGGAGTCCATCGGCGCGCAGCTCACCGACCGCCGCGAGGAGCGCGTGATGGCGGGCGGCGCGGTGATTCCGCACCTTATCTATGCCATCACCCGCGAAAGCTTTGCCGAGGGGCCTCTGGCGGCCTGAAGCAAGCGTCCGTGCGCTCAAAGGCGACGATTGGCGGGAGGCGCTGCCTCCGCCCAAGCCTAATGCTTATGGTCATTATGCGCGGCGGCTCCAACGGCCGCGATAATTGATTCCAGCAAAGATCGGCTCATGTGCCATCGGATCAACGCCCTTCAATCAAGGGGCGTGGGTTGTTGTCGAAGGGTGCCATGAACGCACGGATCATTGAAGGATCGCTTCGATAATCTTGCCGCGATACGCAAAGTGGCCGCGCCAGTCTTTCTGTATCATGGCACGAATGACCAGCTAGTGCCGTTCGCTTCGGCCCAGAAGCTGTGGGAGGCAAGCGGCGGAAAGGCGATTATCGTTCCACAGGAAGGCGGCGGCCATCATGTGCCGATGGACCGTTTGGCAACGCTGTGTGGGTACAATTCGCAGCACGACGGCCGCGCCCTGCGCGGCCGGATCGGCAATGAATGTTCGGAACGGCAACGATCAGAACGGAATGTCGTCGTCCAGATCGTCGTAGCCGCCACCGCCACCGCCGCTCTGGCCGAAGCCGCCGCCCGATCCGCCACCGGAGGAACCCCCGTCCTGATCCCAGCCTCCGCTGCTTGAAGCGCCGCCGCTTGCCCCGCCGAAGCCGCCGGAGCGACCGCCGCCGCCCATGCCGCCGCCACCGCCGCCAGCTGCGCCATCAAGCATGGTCAGCGTCCCGCCGAGGCCCTGGATCACGATTTCTGTGCTGTAACGGTCCTGCCCGTTCTGGTCCTGCCACTTGCGGGTCTGGAGCTTGCCTTCAACGAAGACCTTGCTGCCCTTCTTCAGGTAACGCTCTACGACGCTGACCAGCCCTTCGGAAAAGATCGCGACCGTATGCCACTCGGTCTTTTCCTTGCGCTCGCCAGTCTGGCGGTCCTTCCACGTTTCGGACGTGGCGATGCGCAGGTTGGCGACCTTGCCGCCATTGTTGAAGCTGCGGATTTCCGGGTCAGCGCCCAGATTGCCGATCAGCATGACCTTGTTGAGCGAACCCGCCATCGAAATACCCTTCCCGTCAATGTCTTGATCTCGCCCACGCAAGATGCGCTGCGAATCTGTGCCAGACAATAGGCAAGCTTGGCAGCCGGCGCATCAGCCGCCGGCGCTTAATCCACGGATCAGCGTGCGGGGTAGCGCAGCCGCCCCAGGAAGCGGGTCAGGCTTGGCAATTCGCGGTCTTTGCCCACGAACTGCGCCTTGACCTTTTCGAACCGCATTACACCGTCGATGCGCCGTTCGAGGAAGGCATGTGTGTCCGCCTTGCCTTCGCTGTCATCGTTGATGAACACGGCCAGCGTCGCGCTGTAGATGCCTGCAAGGATCGCGCGTTTGGTGTAGTGGTTGTAATCGGTCGCCGTATCTCCGGCGAGCCGCCACATGATGTCGGCCGAATGCCAGCCCAGCTTCAGCGCACGCCGCGCATTCTGGGGCTGGGCCATCACCGCCAGCGCGCGGCGCACCGCTTCGTCGATATGCGCAACAGCCTCCAATCGGAAGGCGACCAGCACACGAATGCGTTCGCGGATTTTCAGCGTCGCAAGGCGTTCCTGCGGCCACTCCGTTTCCATTGCCTGATCGACTGATGCGATCCACGCCTCGATCATATCCATCGGCCTTGCGCCCGGAAACGCCAGCCGGGCCACATCCACATCAACCCCGGCCATTTCGGCAGCGGCGACGAGCGCGGTCTCGTTCCAGCCATCGAAGATTGCCGAAGCGGCAATATCGGGCGCGAGTGCAATGCGCAGCTCGTCCAGAGTGAGATCGCCAAAAGCGGTTGGTGCATCGGTCATATCAGAAAGAGGGCCCGTAATTTTTCTTGGTTCCCGCGGCCGAGCGCTTCTTGTCGGCGTTGTCGAATTCCTGCTTCAGCAGCGAATTGCCGCTTTGCAAGGTCATGTAGTCCCGCGCCGATCGGCCCGAATTGTCGTTGCGGTCAGGATCGCCGCCCTTCTCCAGCAGCAACCTGACAAGCGCCACATTGCGCGAATGCACGGCGGCAATCAGCGGCGTTTCGCCGGTCTGGTCGGCGACATTGACGGTCGCCCCGCCTTTGATCAGCGCCTCGACCCCTTCGGTGAAGCCCATCGAGGTCGCCAGCTGGAGCGGCGTGACGCCCTTCTTGTTCCGGATGTTCGGATCCGCCCCGCGTTGCAACAAAAAGCGGATCCACAAGACATCGTTGCGCGCCACTACGATGTGCAGACCGGTATCGCCGGTGGTGATGTCGCGGGTGTTCGCGATCTGGCTGCCCGGTTTGCTCAGCATTTCGGTGGCCTTGTCGCCCTCCCGATCCTTGACCGCTTCGAGGAACTGGTAACCTTCGGACTGGAACTGCGCGGCAGCCGGAACAGCGAGCGCAAGCGCAATGGCGCTGGCAATCGGCCCGCGAGCCCCTAATTTGCGCAAAACATCGAGAGCCAAGGTTTGATCCTTCCGCATTACCTGTCACACATGGAGCCAGACCATGTATCTGGCGAGGCCTTTTATCTGTAACGTGCCTGGCGCCGGGCAAGCATATCGTCCTGCCTTTGGCGCCTATCGCAAGCAACCAGTTAGCAGAGCATGAACCGCATCAACAAGCCTTCCTCCGCACGTTCTCTGGCGATTGCCGCTGCATTGGCGCTTGCGGGGTGCAATGCCGCCTCTCCGCAGCAGGAACCGCCGCTGGCCGGGGCCTCGATCGGCGGGGACTTCGCGCTCACCGACAGCACCGGCAAGACCGTGCGATGGGGGGATTTTGCAGGGCGATACCGCGTCGTCTATTTCGGCTATGCTTTTTGCCCGGATGTCTGCCCCACGGATATGCAGCGCGTGGCGCAGGGGCTGAAGGAGCTGAAGGCGAAAGACCCGGCCAAGGCGGCAAAGATCACACCGATCTTCATTACTATCGATCCCGAACGCGACACGCAGGCGGTGGTGGGCGAATTCGCCGCCGCGTTTTCGCCCGACATCATCGGCCTGACCGGAACACCCGAACAGATTGCCACTACGGCGAAGACCTTCAAGGTGTTCTATGCCAAGGGCGAAGCGCAGCCGGGCGGCGGGTATCTCGTCGATCATTCGAACGTGACATACCTGTTCGGCCCGGCGGGCGAACCGATCGCGACCCTGCCCACGGATCAGGGCGGCGCGGCAGTGGCGGCGGAACTGGCCCGATGGGTGAACTGAGAGAACACTTCTGGGAGCTGCCGCTGGGCGAGCTGACCCGGCCCGAATGGGAGGCGCTGTGCGACGGCTGCGGCCGATGCTGCCTGCACAAGTTGGAGGACGAGGACACCGGCGAGGTGGTGGACACCAACATAGCCTGCCGCCTGCTCGACACTGGCAGCGCCAAATGCAGCGATTACCGCAACCGCAAGGCATTCGTCCCCGACTGCCTGCGCCTGACGCTCAGGATTGTCGAGCAGGTGAGCTGGCTGCCGTCGACCTGCGCCTACCGGCTTCGCGCCGACGGGCAGCCCTTGCCAGGCTGGCATTATCTGCTTTCGGGGGACCGCGATGCCGTGCGACGCGCAGGCGTTTCGATCGTTGGCCGGGTGGTAAGCGAAGTGGATGCCGGGCCGATCGAGCATCACATCACCCAATGGCCCGACGCGCGGCGTGACTGGCGGGAGCCCAGCGCATGATCGATTGGCTGCGTGGTGCCTCGGTCAAGCAGGCGCCCGATCCCGATATCGACCTTGGCGGAACGCGGGTGCCGATCGTGCTCAAGCGAATGCGCAATGCGCGGCGGTTGACGCTGCGGCTCGCGCCTGACGGGTCGGAAGTGCGTATCACTCTGCCCGCCTGGGCCGAGGGGCGCGAGGCGATTGCTTTTGCCCATTCGCGCCAGCTCTGGCTCGCCGATCAGCTTGCTAAACTGCCCGCACGCACGGCCCCCGCGCCCGGCGGCGAAGTGCGCTATCGCGGGCAGGCGCTGCGCCTAGCATGGGAACCGCAAAACCCCCGCCGCCCAGTGATCGATGGCGATGCCTTGCGGATCGGCGGCCCGCAAGTGGGGCTTGAGGGGCGGCTGAAACGGTGGCTGGAGGCCGAGGCGCTGCGCCTCGCCGAAGCGGACATGCGCGATTACTGCGCGGCGGCGCGGCTTGATCCGGTGCCGATCGGATTGACCCGCGCGCAGCGGCGCTGGGGCTCATGTTCGGACAAAAGCCGCATCCGCATCAACTGGCGTTTGGTGCAGGCCCCTGATTTCGTGCGCCGTTCTGTTGTCGCTCACGAGGTCACGCATCTTGTCCACTTTGACCACTCGCCAGCCTTCCACGCTCTTCTGGGGCAGATCTTCGAAGGCGAAATCACGGCGGCTGACAGCTGGCTGAAGGAACACGGGCGCGGGCTTTACGCAGGCTTCGGGTAACCGACCCGTCCCCCTTTGCCATCCCGCGCGCGCACCCTATATTGCGGCGATGCGCATCGTTCCGTCTCGCTTCAACCCTGCTGGTGGCATCGCCGATTTCTGGAACGAGATCCGGCGCCCGCGGCCCTATCGCTGGTTGTTCCTCACGCTGTCGATCCTGCCGGTGGCGGGCATGCTGTATTGGGGGGTGAACAGCACGGTGTACGGCGAGCCGGAGCGTCCGCGCATCACCTATATCACCACGCTCGATGCAGGGCGTTCGGATGCCGAAATTGCTGCCGAGAACGCTGCCAACCAGCAGATCAAGGACTTGCGCGAAGCCGAGGAAGCGCGGATCGAAGCCCGCAAACGCGATATGTACAAGGCGCTGGGCAAGGCAGCGGGGATGGATGTCGAGAAGATTGAGGCCAAGGCGGAGGCCGAGCGCGCTGCCGAAGCCGCCGCTGCTGCCAAGCGCCGCACGGATGCCGGTGGCCATGCAACCGAAAGTGCCGGACAATAGCCGCAAGCGCGCCCCACACGGATAATGACTGGATGGCCGCGACCGCGCGGCTTGCCCAGCGTGCGCGGCCGCTTTCCCGCCCCAATCCCGGGGTTGCTGCGCTTGCAGTACATGAGGGCCGGGTTATCGCACGCGGCTGGACTGCCGCCGGGGGGCGTCCCCATGCCGAGGCCGCGGCGCTGGCGGGCCTTGCGCCCGACGTGCTCGCTCAAGCCACGCTTTATGTCACGCTGGAGCCGTGCGCGCATCGGTCAGAACGCGGGCCGGCCTGCGCCGATCTGATCGCGGCGGCAAAGCCGGCACGCGTCGTGGTGGGCCAGATCGACCCGGACCCGCGCACAGCCGGACAGGGGATCGCCCTGTTGAAGGCGGCGGGGATTGCTGTGACGCTGCTCGATGACGCGGCCTCGGCTTCCAGCCTTGCGGGCTTCCTTACCCGCCATAGATATGCCCGCCCGTGGGTGACGCTGAAGCTGGCGACATCGCTCGACGGTTGCATTGCGCTGGCGGATGGGACGAGCCAGTGGATCACCGGCGAAGCGGCGCGCGCACATGTCCATGCCCGACGCGCCCGCAATGACGCAATCCTTGTCGGTGGTGGAACGTGGCGGGCAGACGCCCCGCGCCTCGACGTGCGGTTGCCGGGGCTGGAGGTGCGCTCCCCGGCCCGCGTGGTGCTAACGCGCGGAGCGGTGCCGGACGGGGTAACCGCTCTTGCATCGCCCGAAGCCATCGCAGGGCTTGCTGGCGTGCAATACCTTTATGTCGAAGGCGGCGCAGCCGCTGCCGCCGCCTTCATCGCGGCCGATCTGGTCGATGAATTGCATCTCTACACGGCCCCCATCCTGATCGGGGGTGATGGCCGCCGCAGCCTTGGCGCGGTCGGGCTGACCGGTCTTGCCGAGGCACACGGGCGGTGGCGCCTGCATGAACGTCGCCAGCTTGGCAGTGACAGCTTCGCCGCCTATTGGCGCACCCGCAACTCCTGAAGGAACCCGCACATGTTCACCGGCATCGTCACAGCCATCGGCACCATCGCCGCCGTCGATCAGCGCGGCGACCTGCGGCTGCGGATCACCGCCCCGCTTGATCCGGCGCGCATCGATATCGGCGCGTCGATCGCGTGTTCGGGCGTATGCCTCACCGTGGTGGAGCGCGGCGGCACGGCAGGCGATGCTTGGTTCGATGTCGATCTTTCGGGCGAAACCGTCAGCCGCACTGTACCCGCGATGTGGACCGCGGGCGCACAGCTCAACATCGAACCTTCGCTCAGGCTCGGCGACGAGCTTGGCGGGCATATCGTCACCGGCCACGTGGATTCCGTGGGCGAAGTGGTGAAGGTCGCGCGGGATGGTGACAGCTGGCAGATCGCAATCCGCGCTCGCGCCGACATGTCGCCGTTCATTGCGGAAAAGGGATCTATCACCGTCAACGGCGTGTCGCTGACCGTCAACGATGTGCGCGACCGTGAGGATCGCACCTGCGATTTCCTGCTCAACATCATCCCCCACACCGCCGCCGTCACCACGCTGGGGCAATTGGCGGAAGGCGACCGGGTCAATCTCGAAATCGACGTGCTGGCGCGTTACTTGAAGCGGATGCAAAGCCTCGCTGCGGCGGGGTGATCAAGCGCCCGGACGTGCTGCGCTCAACCGGGTAAAGGGCGCACGCAGTTCATCCGCGCTGGCGGCCTTGAGCGCGCCTGCCGCCACTTCTTCTTCCGACCAGAACTGCGACGGTGCAGTATCATCCATCATCGCCCAATCGGGAAACATCCGCTCGCCCATGTCTTCGGTCAGAAGCAGTTCGACATTGCAATGGCGATCATCGGCCGCAATCATCGCATAAAGCGTGTTGATAGCGTCTGCTGGCCCCTCGATCAGCTGAAGATACAGATCATGGCGACAGATCAGAGCGCCAGTAATACCCTCACGCGGGTTGTTGCGCCGCGCTGCCGACAGGATGCCCGCCAGCATGGCCGTATCAAAGCCGAATGGCTGTGAGGCATAAATCAGACGTTTTTCGATAACGGGCTCCTTGGGAAGGCAATAGTTGGAACACTACGCCAAAGGATGTCCGCGGGATAGCGTCCATGAAGCAGTGGGAGGGCTGCTCAATCCTTCTTCAGGCCCGTCAGCAGATCGGCGAGCGGCCCGAGCTGTTCGCCCTCCGCCACGATACCCGCCGCCTTGCGCGCAGCTTCGGCGTTTGGTCCTTCGGCGTAAGGATCTATGGCAAGGCCGAGCGTCTGCGCCACCGCCTCGCCCAGATCGAACATTTCGCCGGTGAATTCGATCTCGTCGCAATCATCCGCTTCGAGTTCGATTTCTTCATCGTCGGTGGCCGGGCGCTGGCTTTCCTCGACGAACCGCAGGTCGACGGCTTCATCGATGGTCACGGGGAAATCCTCGGCGCTGATGGCGCAGGGCTGCATGATCGCAGCGCGCAGCCGTCCTGTGGCCCGGATTGCGCGGGGCTTCTGTTCGAGGGCTACCTCGGCGCGAAGGAACTCCACCGCGCCTAGCCCGAAGCGGGCGGCCAAGGCGACACGTTCGGCCTCGGTCGCCTCGATCACTACGGATCCGGCGGGCAGCGGGCGGGTCTTGACCATGCGGGTCAGTTCGGAAGGGGGCAGGGGCGCACTCACCAGATGGCGCTCGCTTTCAGCATTTCAGCCTCGGAAAAGCGCCCGAGGCGTTCGAACAGCTTCATCACACGTGCCGCCACGGCGTGCGCGCTGGCGGCTTCGTCCGCGCCTTCGGTAAAGGTGACATTGCGCCCGACAGCTGCGGTCAATTTTTCCAGATCAGCGCCGTTGAGCGCGCTGCGATAAGCCCCCAGCCTGCCGCCAAGCACGCTCATCAATTTGCCGATACGCTTGCCCACGACAACGTCATTGACCCCGAATTCGCGCAATTGCCCGTCCATGTCCTCGACGAACAATTCAGCGAGGAGAGCGCTTTCGGTGCGCATTTCTGACGCTTCCAGCCGGACCATCACGGCGCTCAGGATAGCGGTGATCATGTCGAACCGCCCGGCCACCGAATCTGCCACGCAACAATCGGTGTAATAGTCGGAATCGCGCGCAAGCTCGATCACGCGGTGCCACAGCGGACGCACACCTTCGCGCGGGTCAGGGGCTGTGCCGAGCAGGCGGGAGAGGAAGGACATGAAATTACGGGCCTTTCGCGCAAAGGGGCAAGCAACGGGATGGGGATAAAGCCCCTTCGCTCGCTACGCTAACGCACGAGCAGCGGATGCGTTCAACTGCAGTTCAACGCAGGCACGCCACCGCTTTCCCATATGGTGCGTTGCAAGCTTGCGCCTAGCCCCTTAAAGCACCTCGCCTAAGGGACAAGCCCAAGAGACAAGAGCGCAAGGCGCGCAGCACGAAACGGGACGATACGGTTTGGCGCAAATAATTCCAGCAAGCGCGATTAATGCAAACTGGCGCAAGGCCCGCACCGCTGCGCTGCTGGCGGCGTCGGCGGTGCTGTTGGCCGGCTGTACCTCGATCCGCGAATCGCGCGGCTACATTATTGATCCCACTCTGACGTCGCTGATCCAGCCCAAGATCGACAACCAGCAATCGGTCGAAGGCACGCTGGGGCGGCCGACCTTCACCAGCCAGTTCGGCACTCCGACTTGGTATTACGTGTCGAGCGTGACCGGACAGCGGCCCTTCAACCAGCCGCGCATTCGCGATCATTCGGTGCTGGCTATCGTCTTTGATGCCGGGGGCAGGGTCAGCGACGTGCGGCGCAGCGGGGTCGAGAAGGTCGTGTTCCTCGATCCCAACGGCAACAAAACCGCAACGCTGGGCCGGGAACGCGGCTTCCTCGAAGACCTGTTTGGCAATATCGGTCAGGTCGGCGGCGCAGGCTTGGGCGGCGGACCGGGCGGTGGTCCGGGCGGCGGCCCTAACGGGCAGTAAGCATTCGGGCATCCCCGCGCGCTTGATCCGCGGCGCGGGCGCTCCATATTGCCGGCATGACACACGATCCTTCGGCCCACGGCCTCGTGCAATGGCACGGCACCACCATCATCGGCATCCGGCGGGGCGATACTACGGTTATTGCCGGCGATGGACAGGTGTCGATGGGCAACACCGTGATGAAGCCCAACGCACGCAAAGTGCGCCGCATTGGCGATGGCAGTGTGATCGCAGGTTTCGCCGGCGCGACGGCCGATGCTTTCACCCTGTTCGAGCGGCTGGAAAAGAAGCTTGAACAATATTCAGGCCAGCTGATGCGCGCCAGCGTAGAGCTGGCCAAGGATTGGCGCACCGACAAATATCTTCGCAATCTTGAGGCGCTGATGATCGTTGCCGATCATGACACGCTGCTAGTTCTGACCGGCAATGGAGACGTGCTGGAGCCGGTGGGTGATATTGCCGCGATCGGGTCGGGCGGCAATTTCGCGCTTGCTGCGGCGCGGGCGATTGCCGATTATGAAGCCGACGCCGAGACCATCGCCCGCAAAGCCATGGCGGTCGCGGCAGGCATATGCGTCTTCACCAACGGCAATTTGACGGTCGAGACAGTTTAGCCCTATCCGCCGCCGCACCGTGCGCAGGGCACGTCAGGGCGGGTAATCATCGGAACATGACCCAAGGGCAAGATGGCAAGATCGTAGCGATCCAGCTGCTGCGCGCGCTTGCCGCGCTGATCGTGGCTGCGGTTCATATCGCCTTCGGCTTTGCCGATTTCCTCGGTTCCGGTTTCGGCGACGGCTGGCGAGGCGAGCGCGAGGCCCAGCTGGCGGTAATGCTGTTTTTCATCGTATCAGGCTATGTGATGGTCGAAGCATCGGGCAACCGCTTCGGCACGCCGGGCGCGCGATGGGAATTCTGGAAGCGGCGCTTCGTGCGGATCATGCCGCCATACTGGCTGGCAACCGGGTTGATGGCGGGCGTGCTGGTGATTTTCTTCGGGCGCACGCTTGATCCGGCGCATATCCTCAAATCGCTGATCCTGCTTCCCGAATGGCCTGGTAAGGGCGAGCTGCGTCCGCTGGTGTTCCTGTGGGTCGGCTGGACGCTGCTTTATGAAATGGCGTTCTATTTCGTGTTTGGGCTGTTTCTGCAGTGGCCGCGCAGGCGGGCGATCATGGGGATGATAGGCGTGCTGGGCATCGCAATCTTGGCGGGCCCTTGGGTGCCGCCGGTCGATCCGCTGCTGTTCGCGCTGACCCGCCCGCTGCCGGTGATGTTTGTGGCAGGCATGGGGCTGGCGCTGTGGCGCGGGCGCGGCGGCGTTGTGCCGTTATCCTTGCGCTGTCTGGCGCTGATCGCGATCGTCCCGGCGATGCTGCTGGTGCCGGCTCCCGAGGTTCCGACGGCGGGCGGCTGGGAGTATCTTGCATGGGCCGGGATTCCCGCCTTGCTGATCGGGGTGGCGGCGCTAGGCGCTCCGCTTGCGGTGCCTGCTGCTGCCGTAGTCAACCGGGCAGGGGATGCGAGTTATGCGCTGTACCTGCTGCACCTGCCGGTCGCCTGGTTCTGGCTGTGGTTCTGGGGGAGCCTGCCATTCTTCGACGCAGGGCCGTGGGACTATTTCCTTAGCGCGCTTGCGGCAAGCATAGCGGCGAGCTGGCTGTTCTTCCGCTGGATCGAACGTCCGCTGACGCTGGCCTTGAACCGGCGGCTGGGCTCGCCACATGGGCAGGTAACACCAGCTTGAAACGGACATGATGGACATTCCCGCTACCCAATCGCTCACCCCCAAAGCCATCGTCGCTGCGCTTGACGAACACATCATCGGACAGGCCGAAGCCAAGCGCGCGGTCGCGGTAGCGCTGCGCAATCGTTGGCGCCGTCAGCGGCTCGGCGCGGATTTGCGCGACGAGGTTACGCCCAAGAACATCCTGATGATCGGCCCCACGGGCTGCGGCAAAACCGAAATCAGCCGGCGGCTGGCAAAGCTGGCCGAGGCCCCGTTCATCAAGGTCGAGGCGACCAAGTTCACCGAAGTCGGCTATGTTGGGCGCGATGTGGAACAGATTGCCCGCGATCTGGTCGAAGACGCGATCCGGCTGGAAAAGGAGCGCCGCCGCGAGGCTGTGCGCGAAGCTGCAAGTACGGCAGCCATGGACCGCCTGCTGAATGCGCTGGTCGGCGATAACGCATCCGAAGCCACCCGCGAAAGCTTCCGCCAGCGGATCGTCCAGAATGCGATGAACGATGTCGAGGTCGAAATCGAGGTGAAGGAGACCCCCGCCGCGCCGTTCGACATGGGCAACATGGGCGGGCAGATCGGAATGATCGACCTCTCGGACATGATGGGCAAGGCGCTAGGCAAGAAGCCCACGCGCCGCCAGAAGCTGCGCGTGCCCGATGCCTGGGACCGGCTGGTGGATGAGGAGGCGGACAAGCGGCTGGATCAGGATGACGTAGCCCGCGTGGCGCTGCTGAACGCGGAAACCAACGGGATTGTGTTCCTTGACGAGATCGACAAAATCGCGGTCAGCGACGTGCGCGGCGGCAGTGTCAGCCGCGAAGGGGTGCAACGCGATCTGCTTCCTCTGATCGAAGGCACCACGGTTGCCACGAAATACGGGCCGATGAAGACCGACCACGTGCTGTTCATTGCCAGCGGCGCGTTTCATGTTGCGAAGCCCAGCGATATGCTGCCCGAATTGCAGGGCCGCCTGCCGATCCGCGTGGAGCTGCGCGCACTGACCGAGGCGGATTTCGTGCGCATCCTGTCCGAAACGCGGGCCAATCTGGTCGCCCAGTACAAGGCCCTGCTGGCGACCGAGCAGGTCACGCTCGACATCACCGATGATGCCATCCCCGCCATCGCCCGGATCGCCGCGCAGGTGAACGCCACCGTCGAAAATATCGGCGCGCGGCGATTGCAGACGGTGATGGAGCGATTGCTCGAAGAAATCAGCTTCGAGGCCGAGGATCATGCCGGAGAGACGATCACCGTCGATGCCGCCTACGTTGAGGCGCGGCTGGCCGGGCTGGCGGGTAATACCGACCTGTCCAAATATATCCTGTAAGCCGCGGGGGCGGGACGCCGTGGCAGCCCGCCCCCTTTGCCGGCGTCATTCGCCCAGCAGATAAGTCCGCCAGAACATCAGCTGCGACAGGAAGGCGTAATCCGAATTCGCCTTCTTGGCGAAGCCGTGACCTTCGTCCGCGGCGACCAGATGCCATGCCTTGCCGCCGTTCGCCCGGATCGCGGCGACCATCTGATCGGCTTCGGATTTGGGCACGCGCGGATCGTTAGCGCCGGTGACGACGAACATCGGCTTTTCGATCTCGCCCACGCGGGTCAGCGGGCTGATTTCGGTCAGCTTGGCGCGCTGGGCCGGCACGCGCTCGTCCCCGTACTCCACCCGCCGCAGGTCTTGACGGTAGGGATTGGTGTTTTCCAGGAAGCTGACGAAATTGCTGATTGCGACGGTGCATTGGGTGGCGGTCAGCTTGGCCTTCAACTGCACCGCGCCAGCATAGCACATGTAACCGCCGTATGATCCGCCGCTCAGACCCACCCTGGCGCGGTCGACCGCCGGATCCGCCCTGACCGCATCGATCAGCGCTGCCATGTCCTTTACCGAATCCTCACGCTTGAACGGCCCGTTGTCGAGGCTGACGAAGGTCTTCCCGTAGCCGGTCGATCCGCGCACGTTGGGGTAGAATATGCCGATGCCAAGTTCGTTCAGATAGAAGTTGTTGCGCCCCTGGAAGCCCGCAACGCTTTGCCCCTCAGGCCCGCCATGGACGCTGACGATCAGCGGGCGTTTGCCGGGGAACTTGGCAGGATCGGGAAGGTAAAGCAGGCCCGATACCTCCAGCCCGTCAAAGCTTTTGGTTGTCACGATGCGCGGTTCGACATTGGCCTGGGCGTCCAGCCCGCCGGTTTCGCTCTGCGTCCAGCGTGTGAGCTTCATGGTTGCAGGGTCAAGCGACCACACATCGGCGGCGCTTTTGGCGCTGGAGAAGGAAAAACCGATTTCTCCCCAAGGCGCGATTTCAAGCCCGCTGATCTGGCCAGCGGGCAGGGCATCGACTTTGCTCACTTTGCCCGATGCGACATCAAGAATGCGCAAGGCGTCCGATCCGGCCTCGTTCACTTCATAGACGATAGTCTTGCCGTCCTGCGAAATGTCAAAGCTGTCGACGTCCCATGTTTCACGTGAAACAGGGCTAAAGGCACCCGAGAGGGGGTCTAGACGCCCCAAACGCTGGAAATCGGACCCCTGATCGCTGGTGACCCACAGGCTGCCATCGGGTGCGACCTGCAACCCGCCATAAGACGTCTGTTCCTTGGGATCGCCGATCGGGGTCATTGCAAAGCTGGTAAGATCGAGCCGGTACAGGTCCGCATCCTGCACCGAATTATAATCCGCGGCATAGGCGCTGGCGTTGTCCGGCGCGAAGCCGATGATCGCCCAGCCGCCGCCCATGCTTTGGTGCACCATCCGCACCGAGCCGGGGTTGCGGGGGTCCATCACATACAAGTCCGAATCCACGCCGTTACGGCGGGTCGAACTGAAGCCGACCAGCGTGCCATCGCGGCTCCATGCGCCTTGCTGGTTGCGGCTTTTCCCGTCGGTCAGCAGGGTCAGGCGGCCATCTTTCAGCGTGTGGAGCTGGAAGTATTCATCCCCGCCGCGATCTTTGGTGACAAGGATCACGTCGCCTTTGCCCGGCGCATAGGAGCCGCGCACCGGCTCGGCCTCGAAACTGATCTGCGCGCGCGCGCCCATCGGCTGGGCGACGCGGTGGAGCTGGTTGGTGTTGGCAAAGCGGGTGGAGATCAGCACCGCGCGGGTGTTTGGGTCCCATCCGGCAAAGCCCGCACCGCGCGCTTCGAGATAAGGCCGCGCCCGTTCGGCCAGCGCCAGCGGCACGGGCGGCATGTCCTCGGCGGTAAGCGCGGCCGGGATCGGCAGCGCAGGCACCGCGGGCACGGGCGTGATCGCGGGGACGTTTTCCATTGCTTGCTGGGTTTGCGCAGCGGCAGGAACAGCGGCGCTGGCGAGCAACAGGGCAAGCAGGCGGACGTGACGCATGGGGTTCTCTCTCTTCCGATGGATCGCCCCCGAACGGGGGCTGTGGAAGGAGAGGTAACGAGCGTGTTGCGGGCAGGCAATCCGCGACGCGTTATTCGGCGGCTACAGCCTCTGCATCGGCGTCCACATCGCGCCGCTCGCTCGCCTGCCGTGTCCACATTTCAGCATAAAGGCCGCCGCGCTTCAGCAGCCCGGAATGATCGCCGCTTTCCACCAACGTCCCGTGATCCAGCACCAGAATGTTGTCGGCATCGGCGATGGTGGAAAGCCGGTGTGCAATGGCGATGGTGGTGCGACCCTTGGCGATGCGGCGCAGCGTGGCGAGGATTTCCTGTTCGGTGCGGGTATCCAACGCGCTGGTCGCTTCGTCCAGCAGCAGGATCGGCGGGTTCTTTACCAGCGTGCGGGCAATGGCGACGCGCTGCTTCTCACCGCCCGAAAGCTTCAACCCGCGTTCGCCCACCATCGTGTCGTACCGTTCGGGCAGACGATCAATCAGGGGTGAAAGCGCTGCATCGCGCGCAGCCTGTTCAATGCGCGCCTGATCTGCGCCTTCCGCGCCGTATCCGATGTTATAGGCGAGGCTTTCGTTGAACAGCACTGTGTCCTGCGGAACGATGCCGATGGCGGCGCGCACGGTATCCTGCATGACGCCGGCAATATCCTCGCCCCCCACCAGCACCCGGCCCGACAGCGGATCGTAGAAGCGGAACAGCAAGCGACCGATCGTGCTCTTTCCCGCGCCCGACGGACCGACAATTGCTGTTGTGGAACCGGCCGGCACCTCGAACGAAAGCCCGTTCAGGATCGTGCGCCCCGGATCATAGCCAAAGGTGACATTGTCGAACGCCACCGTGGGCTTGCGGATTATCAGCGCCGGCGCGCCTGGCTTGTCCTTCACTTCGATATCGGTATCGATCAGGCGGAACATCTCGCCCATGTCGATCAAGCCCTGCCGGATGGTGCGATAGACCCAGCCCAGCACGTCCAGCGGGCGGAACAGCTGGATCAGCAGCGAATTGACCAGCACCAGATCGCCGACCGTCATCGCCCCGGTGCTCCAGCCCCAGACGGTATAGGCCATCGCTGCGCCGACCAACGCATTGGTGATGACCGACTGGGCCATGTTCAGCAGCCCGACCGAATTTTCCGATTTGACCGCCGCTTCGGCATAGGCGCGCGCAGCGTGACTGTAGCGGGCTTCTTCACGGTGTTCGGCGCCGAAATACTTCACCGTTTCGTAATTCAGCAGCGAATCCACCGCGCGGTGCAGCGCCTTGCCGTCGAGATCGTTCATCTCGCGCCGCAGTTTGGTGCGCCATTCGGTGATCGCGCGCGTCACCCAGACATAGGCAATTACCGTGACGGCGGTGGCCGCGACCAGCTCGATCCCGAAATTGATGTAGAAGATTATCCCGACCGCGATCAGTTCAAAGATCGTCGGTCCGATGTTGAACAGCAGGAAATACAGCATCTGGTCGATGCTTTTGGTGCCGCGTTCGATGATCTTGGTGACCTCGCCGGTCCGCCGGGCAAGGTGAAAGCGCAGGGACAAGCGGTGGAGGCGGTGAAACACGTCCTCAGCCAGATGCAATGTCGCCACCTGACCCACACGTTCGAACGCGATGTTGCGCAGGTTGTCGAACGCGACCGACGTGAAGCGCCCCAGCGCATAGGCCGCGACCAGCGCCAGTGCGACCGTTGCCCCGTCCCGCGCCGCGCCTGCCATGGCATCGACCGCGCCTTTATAGGCAAAGGGCAGGGCCAGCGTGACGCCCTTGGCGGCCAGCACGAGCGTCATTGCCACCACGATGCGGATCCTGAGGGCGGGATTATCCTTGGGCCAGAGATAAGGGAGGAAACGCTTCAGTGTCAGCCAGCTTTCCGCATCACGCGCACGCGCTTTTGGATTGGCAGGGTCTGCGGCGGGAGCGGGTGTTTCAGGTGGCATGGCGTCCCCCATGTGGGCGCGCGCTTGCCATCGCGCAAGGAAGGCGGCTTAGAACGGCGGCCGGTCACGGGATGATTGCCAGGCCTCGCGCATTGTCCGGGCCACATCGGTCGGTACATCGAACTCGCCGCGCTTATCCTTCGTGCCCGCATCTTCGACCGCTATGGTCTGCTTGCGGAAATCGATCAGCACGCGGAAGTCCTGCAACGCGTCCAGCCCGATGATCCCGTCAGCACCAACATGTTCACGCGAAAGCACAGGCGCGGCAAAGTTGATGTCACTGAGACCCGGCCCGGCAAGAACAATCCTACCACTGCTCGTTAAGCTTCCCAACAAGAGCGCGGATCATGGGAGAAGGATAGTCGGCGTTGAAGAGGCTATGGAGCGGAAGGCTAGGGGAGGAGACGGCGTGACCCATCCCCCGATTCTGCAGGAATTGCGGCCGGTGCGGGTGACATTCCGCTGCTGTCATGTCATGAATTAGGTTCGAAGGTAGGGAAGAACTGGCGGAAATCCGCCGGTTTTTCGCGTGTTTGAAATAAAATTGCAAAAATTCGTTGACCGAATCTTTGGTGGGGCATAGAGGGCCT
>ERZ1022756.38-NODE-38-length-55312-cov-23.384476_pt1 | contig 55312 bp, 52 predicted proteins | sample MGYA00520902_ERZ1022756 | MGnify/ENA primary metagenome ERZ1022756 (study PRJEB33162, sample SAMN09537601) | freshwater metagenome | isolation source: freshwater | place: Canada:Alberta | collected 2017-07 | study: EMG produced TPA metagenomics assembly of the...
AGCGCGCCGTTGAGGGCCACGCGGTTGCGCGGATCGTCGACCGCATCGGCCAGAGCTGCGGGCAGCGCCGCCTTCAACCCGGCCCAATCGAGCGGTGCGGCCAGTTGCAGCGACGCCGCGCCTGCAAGGTCAGCAAGCTTTCCGAGCAGAACCACGGTGACCACGCCCCTCAGCCCCCCGTCATCGACATATGCCGCGCCAGCGCCGGAGCCGCCCCGCGCGCATCCATGCGGAAATGGTGCTTTTCAGGCTTGATCCGCAGCGCTTCGTCCAGCGCAGTGGCAAGGTTCGCATCTGGCGTGTCAGACCGCAGCGCGCTGCGCAAATCCACTTGCTCGCCGCCGCCCAGACAGGGGTAAAGCTGTCCGGTCGCGGTCACGCGCAGGCGGTTGCACCCGGAACAGAAATTGCTGGTATGCGGCGTGATGAAGCCCAGCCGCCCGCCGGTTTCGGCAATATCGACATAGCGCGACGGTCCGCCAGTTCTGTAGTGGCTTTCGGTCAGCGTCCAGCGGGCTTCCAATCCTGCGCGCACATCATCAAGTGGCAGATACTGGTCGAGCCGCTCTTCCTCGACATCGCCCAAGGGCATGACTTCGATCAGCGTCACGTCATGGCCGTGGGAATGCCCCCATGCGATAAGATCGGGCAGTTCGCCATCATTGACGCCCTTCAGCGCCACGGCGTTCAGTTTTACTTTCAGCCCCGCAGCCTTGGCCGCGGCAATCCCCTCCATCACCTGCGGCAAGGAATCGCGCCGGGTCAATTCGGCAAATTTGGCGCGGTCCAGCGTGTCGAGAGACACGTTGACGCGCCGCACCCCGGCGCGGGCCAGCGCCCCGGCATGTTCCGCCAGACGGGTGCCGTTGGTGGTCAGCGTCAATTCGGCCAGATCATGCCCCAACCTGCGGCCCAGCGCCGTGAACAGATCGATGATGTCGCGCCGCACCAGCGGTTCGCCCCCGGTGATGCGGATCTTGGTGACGCCGCGCGCGATGAAACCGGTGGCGAGATCATAAAGCTCCTCAAGGCTGAGGACGTCCTTCTTGGGCAGGAAGGTCATGCGTTCGGGCATGCAATAGGCGCAGCGCAGATCACAGCGATCTGTGACCGAAAGACGCAGATAGGTTATGCGGCGCTGGAAGCTGTCGACCAGCGGCGGCGCACTGTCGGCCGCGTCGCGCAACACGATCAGGTCAGGTTTGCGGGGCGTTTGCGTCGGCACGAATGTCGTCATGACACACTAGATACTGCCCTGTCACGCCGGGCGCATCTGACAAAAAGTGCAGCGTTTGTTCGCGCGCCTCTCCGGGCGTTCCGGCGATCACATTGACCCGTTTGGGCGCGGCCTCACGTGCCAGATCGCGGGCGAGGGCCAGCCGCCAGTCGCGGTGATCGTCACCGGCGGGCGGCAGGATGATGGCGAGCGCGGTGGTCTGACCGTCAGCTAGCGCCGCGCGCGCAGCTTCCAGATGAGAGGCCATGAAGGCAGTCGCGGCATCCAGCGCGCCCGATGGCAGCAGCCCGACCTCAATCTGCCGCATCATCGCTTCAGCCCCCGTGGGATGCGCGGCGGGTGCGGTGCAAAGTTATGCCGATCTGTTCGTCCGCTTCGGCAATGGCGAGTTTGACGATCTTGACCGTCACGGCATGAACGCGGGCATCCTGCACAAACAGCGTTTCGCAGATGTGATCCGCCACCGCCTCGATCAGCTTGAAATGCACGCCTTGCGGCAACCCGCCCGACGCGGCGAATTTGAGGTCCATGTAGTTCTTGGACGCTTCCAGCGGCGTGTCCGGCTCATAACGATCCGCCACGGCGTAATGCGCTGCAATCGAGATGCGCAGCGGCTGCGGCTTGCCCGTCTCCTCGGAATAGATGCCGGTCAGGACATCGACGACGAGATCGTTGACTTCAAGGATAAGCGAATCACTCATGATCCAGGCCTTTAGCGGGGATTTGACCAGCGCGCGAAGATTGCCGTCGGCAATAAACGCCCGCGTTCACCTTCTTCCCGAACGGCAAGGTCGCCGTGTTCGATAATGCCGGGCAGAGCCCCGAGCGCCTCCTCCAGCAAACCGGCGATGGCAAGGCTGCTCATCCGCACGGCATAGACAGTGAGGAACAGGAAGCGGCTATCGCCGTCCAGCAGCTTGGCGCAATCGGCGATCAGGGCCGGCAGATGTTCTTCCAGCCGCCAGATCTCGCCATCCGGCCCACGCCCGAACTTGGGCGGATCAAGGATTATCCCATCATACCGCCGCTCGCGCCGCACCTCACGCGCGGAAAATTTCCCCGCATCATCGGTCAGCCAGCGGATCGGGCGTTCCGCCATGCCGGACAGCGCAGCATTCTCGCGCGCCTGGGCGACGGACTTCTTCGAGGCATCGACGTGCGTGACCTTACCGTGGCGTGACAGGGCGAGACTACCGAGGCCGGTGTAGCCGAACAGGTTCAGCGTTTCAGCCTCGCTCATCCCATCCAACTGCCCGCGCATCCAGTCCCACACCGGGGCCATGTCGGGGAAGAATTGCAAATGGCGAAACGGCGTCGGGCGGGCGGTGAAGCGCACCTCGTTCCAATCCAGTTCCCAGCCCTCATCAGGCAAGCGTTCAGCAAATTGCCAGCGGCCGCCGCCATCTTCATCAGAGCCCGGGATGAACTCGCCCGCCGCCGTCCAATCCGGCACGCGGGGTTGCCACATGGCCTGCGGTTCGGGGCGGATAAAGCTGTAGGGGCCAAAAGCCTCCCACTTGCGCCCTGCCCCGCTGTCGAGCAGGCGGTAGGAATTCCATCCGGCGCATTCCATCACCAGCGGCTGCTGGATGAGGCTGGCCATTACGGCGCGCCCGCGCCCGCTGCGTGGGTCAGCACGTGGTCGCGGGAGGTGGCGTAATCGCCGGCCAGCTCGACATAGCTTTCCGCGCGTCCGAACAGGTCGCCAACCCGAGCGGGAAGGCCCGGGCGCAGGCCGATGGCGCGTTCCACCGCGTCGGGGAACTTGGCCGGGTGCGCGGTGGCAAGGGTAATGATCGGAACATCAGCCGGCAGGCTTACCGCCGCTGCCCGCGCGCCGTGCAGGCCCACGCCGGTGTGCGGATCGATCACTTGCCCCGCGGCGCGATAGGCCCATTGCAACGCCTGCGCAGTTTCAACCTGATCGGCGCGCGCACTAGTGAACAGGGCCGAGGCACCTTGCGTTTGCATGTTGGTAAGCTGCATCGCCTTGGTCGCTTCAAAAGCGTGCATCTGGGCTGCCATCGCCAAGCCATCGCGCCCACCGGTATCGAACAGCAGGCGTTCGAAGTTCGAGGAGACCTGAATATCCATCGACGGCGTGATTGTCTCCGTCACCCCGCCCGCCGAATAATCGCCGCTGGAAATCGCCCGGTGGAGAATGTCGTTGATGTTGGTGGCAACGATCAGCTTTTCGATGGGCAGACCCATTTTCGCTGCGACATAGCCTGCGAACACATCGCCGAAATTGCCGGTGGGGACGGAGTAAGCCACCGTCCGGTCCGGCGCGCCCAGTTGCAACGCAGAAGCGAAGTAATAGACCACCTGCGCCATCAGCCGCGCCCAGTTGATCGAATTGACCGCGCCGAGGTTGATCCGCGTTGTCACATCGCCATCGGTGAACATCCGCTTCACATGGGCCTGCGCGTCATCGAAACTGCCTTCGATGGCGAGATTGTGGACGTTGGGCGCGCGCACCGTGGTCATCTGGCGGCGCTGCACATCGCTGACCCGGCCTTTGGGGTGGAGCATGAAGATTTCCACCCGCTCCAGACCGGCGACCGCCTGAATCGCGGCAGAACCCGTGTCACCGCTGGTCGCGCCGACGATCGTGAGCTTCTCGCCCCGGCGTTCCAGGAACGTCTCGAACAGGCGGCCCAGCAACTGCAACGCCACATCCTTGAACGCGAGCGTCGGGCCGTGAAACAGTTCGAGCAGCCAGTGCTGCTCATCCATCTGCACCAGCGGGGTAACGGCGGCATGGCCGAAATCGCCATACACGCCGTGGCACAGGGCGAGCAGTTCATCTTCGGTCAGGCTGCCCGCGACGAACGGCGCCATGACGCGTGCGGCAAGATCGGGATAGGAGAGGCCGCGCATGGCGCGAATTTCGGCCTTGCTGAAGCGTGGCCATTCGGCTGGCAGATACAGACCGCCATCACTGGCGAGGCCTGCCAGCGTCACCCCTTCGAAATCGAGCGCCGGTGCGCTGCCGCGTGTCGAGACGTATTGCATATGCGAAGGCGCCTAGCGCCCTCGCCGCCGTAATGCCAGCACGTAGATGACAAGCGCAGTGAGCGCGAAGAAGAACCACTGCCCGGCATAGGCGAGGTGGTTGTTGGGCAAGTCACCCGGATCGGCCTTGGCCATCGGTTCAAGACCGGCCACCGGCGTTTCGGCTACAAGCCGGATGGTATCGCCATAGGTTGCGATCCGGCCTGTCACCGGGCCGCCGGGCCATTGCGGGGATTCGGGCGAACGCGACCAGCCGATGGTGACATCAGCCTCGTCCTTGCCCGCATGCTCACAGCGCGCCACATGCACCCAGCCCGAACGCCCTGTGGCCGACTTGCCGGAGATCGGATTGATGCCACGTACTTTCAGGCAATCGATCGTTGTGCGCCGGAACAGCGCAGTCTGGGTATCGCTGGACGCAGGCCAAGGCACCTCGGTATTGTCCTGCAAAGCCGCTTCATACTGCGCAATCAGCGCCTCTTTCTCTGACTTGCGGCCAAGCTGCCAGACGCCAAGCGCGATCATCGTGGCCACCGCCGTCAGCACGGTGATCGTCGCAAATATCGGCACACGGCGGGTCATGGCTGGCGTTCCTCGTATTGATGATAGACCCACATGGTCTTGTAGAACCTTAGGCCGAAGACTACCGCCCCCACCGTCACCGGCCCCCAGAACAGGAACGACAGCCACAGCGGCGGGCGGAGCCATTCATCGACGCCCAGCGCGGCCATAATCAGCACCAGCGCCAGCAGCATCGTCACAACGCCGACAAACCGTCCGCCGCGCTCCAGAGAGCGGACGTCGAGCCCGCAGTTCGCGCATTCATCCGCCAGAGCGGCGGGCGCGGCAAACAAAGTCTTCGCCCCGCAGCGGGGGCACAAACCGGAAAGGGCAGCCGAGAGTAATCCCGGCTGCCCCTTATGTTCACTCGGACCGGAGGGGTCCGCGCGCATTAGTGGAATTCAGCACCCCAGCCGCCCCACACATAGATGGCGACGAACAGGAACAACCACACCACGTCCACGAAGTGCCAGTACCACGCCGCCGCTTCGAAGCCGAAGTGCTGGCGCGCGGTGAAGTGGCCCAGGTACGCGCGATACAGGCACACAGCGAGGAAGATCGTTCCGATCGCCACGTGGAACCCGTGGAAGCCCGTCGCCATGTAGAACGCGGACGAATAGGTGTTCCCGCCGAAAGCAAACGGCGCGACAGCATATTCATAGGCCTGGATGCAGCTGAACAGCGCGCCCAGTGCGATCGTCGCCCACAGGCCCTGCTTCAGACCCTGACGGTCGCCGTGGATCAGCGCATGGTGCGCCCAGGTCACCGTGGTGCCCGAACACAGCAGGATCAGCGTGTTGAGCAACGGCAGCGCGAAGGGATCGAGCACTTCCATGCCTTCCGGGATGAAGGCGGCCAAAGGTGCGCCTTCCTGACCGAACAGGCTGGTGGTGGTGCCCGCCGCCGCGTCATAGGTCAGCGCGGTCGGGAACAGAGCGAAGTCGAAGAAGCTCCAGAACCAGCCGACAAAGAACATCACTTCCGACGCGATGAACAGGATCATGCCGTAACGCATGTGCAACTGCACCACGGGCGTGTGATCACCGCGCTGGGCTTCGATCACGATATTCTTGAACCACATGAAGAAGGTCGCAATCAGGCCCGCAAGCCCTGCCCACATCACGAAGCTGGCGGCTGTCCCGAACAGATCGGGGTGGAAGCTCAGAACCATCCCGCTGGTGAAAGTCAGCGCCGAGAACGAGCCGACAAGCGGCCAGATATCGGGTTCAAGGATGTGGTAGTCGTGGTTTACTTTGCCAGCCATTGGTCGTTCCCGTCCCTGGGTTGTGCGTCAAAGGTTCAATTGGTGCGCGGGGCTTCCGGAGTTACCGGGTCCTTCGCGCGGTGGAAAGTGTAGCTGAGCGTGATCTGCTCCACGCCGTTCATGTTCGGATCGTCCAGCATTGCCGGATCGACATAATACAGCACCGGCATGGTCACTTCCTGCCCGGGCAGCAACGTCTGTTCGGTAAAGCAGAAGCACTGGATCTTGTTGAAATACTTGCCCGCCTGCTCCGGCTCGACATTGAAAGTGGCCATGCCGGTAATCGGCTGATCGCTGTCGTTGCGAGCGACATAGGTGGCAATATCGCGCTCACCAATGGTGATGGTGTCGGTCGCCTGCGACGGACGGAAGGTCCACGGCATCCCCATTGCCGCAGTCGCATCGAAACGGATCGAGATTTTCTGCCCGGTCGCAGCCGCCGCAGCGCTGGCTGCCTGGCTTTCGCTCGCCACCATCGTTGTGCCGCCGAAGCCGGTGACCTGACAGAACAACCGGTAAAGCGGCACCGAAGCATAGCCAAGCCCCAGCATCGCCAGCGCGCCCGCAAACGCCATCAACCCCACGCGCAGATTGCTGCGCGCGGTATCGTCAGCGTGGGGCGCAAGGCTGGCCATCACCCCTGCCCTCCGATGCGAACCATGGTGATCGCATAGAACAGCACCACGAAGAACAGCAGCGTGCCCGCCACCACCCAGTTGCGTGCCTTGCGACGGCGGGTAAATTCGCGCTCTTCTTCGGGCGTCATGCGATCCATCCCTGATAAGCGGCAACACGGTCTGCAACGAGAGCCGCAAACAGCACGAATAAATAGACGATCGAGAATTTGAACAGCGCCTTTTCCGGCGTCATGTCGTCAACCTCAGACCGCATCCGGGTGAACACAGGCATGGCCAGCACCACGAACAGCCCGGAAAGCACGACGGCGCAAGAGCCATAGATCCAGCTCGTCCCGCCAATCGCCCACGGCGCGACGGCAATGGGGGCAAGCAGCAGGGTGTAGATCATGATCTGGCGGCGCGTCACCTTCTCACCCGCGACCACCGGCAGCATCGGAATGCCAACCTTGGCGTAATCGGTCTGCACAAACAGCGCGAGCGCCCAGAAATGCGGCGGGGTCCAGAAGAAGATGATCGCAAACAGCAGCAACGGCATGGCCGTGATTTCACCCGTCACCGCCACCCAGCCGATCAGCGGAGGAAACGCGCCTGCACCGCCGCCGATGACGATGTTCTGGGGCGTGCGCGGCTTCAGCCACATGGTGTAGATCACCGCGTAATAGATGATGGCGCCCAGAAGCAGCGCCGCCGCCAGCCAGCCGATCGCCACGCCCATCAGGCCAACCGAAACGGCTGACAGGAAAATCCCGAAATCGCGCGCATCTTCGCGCCGCATCCGGCCACCGGGCAGCGGGCGGTTCATCGTCCGCTTCATGCCGGCGTCAATATCGGCTTCCCACCAGTGATTGAGCGCCGCCGAACCGCCAGCCCCCATGGAAATGGCGAGGATCGCAGTGAAGCCCAGCACCGGATGGATGTTGCCAGGCGCAGCCAGCACACCGCAGATCGCGGTGAAGATCACCAGCGTCATCACCCGCGGCTTGGTCAGCGTGAAGAAGTCACGCCATTCCGTGGGGAGAGTCGCAGTGCTCTGGGGTGCGGTCGATGCCATGATCTGTATCGGTTCCATTGCGAAGGAGCGCAGGCCTCAGCCCGCGCTCCCCCCGTTTGCCTATGCTCCGGCGAGGGAGCCGATCACGCCGTCGCCGGACGGTGATCGTGGTAGTCGTGCGCGTCGGTGATGACCGGCAGCGTTTCGAACTGGTGGTAGGGCGGCGGGCTGGGCAGAGTCCATTCCAGCGTCGTTGCGCCCTCGCCCCACGGATTGGCAGCCGCCTTCTTCCCGGCCAGCAGCGCGTAGGCGATGTTGACGAAGAAGAACACCATCGAACCGGCCATGATGTAGTACCCGTAGGTGCTGATCTCATGCCAGAAGGTGTAAGCTTCCGGATAGTCGGGGTAACGACGCGGCATCCCCTGCATCCCGAGGAAATGCTGCGGGAAGAAGATCACGTTCACGCCGACGAAGAAGGTCCAGAAATGGATGTGCGACAGGAGCTCGGAGTGCATCCGCCCGCTCATCTTCGGGAACCAGTAGTAGAAGCCCGCGAACAGCGAGAACACGGCGCCCATCGACAGCACGTAGTGGAAGTGAGCGACCACATAGTAGGTGTCGTGCAGGTTGTCGTCGATCCCGCCATTGGCCAGCACCACGCCGGTGACGCCGCCCACGGTGAACAGGAAGATGAAGCCCATCGACCACACCATCGGCGACTTGAAGCTGATGCTGCCGCCCCACATGGTGGCAATCCAGCTGAAGATCTTCACGCCGGTCGGCACCGCGATCACCATGGTGGCAGCCGTGAAATACATCTTCGTGTTCACGTCGAGACCGACGGTGTACATGTGGTGCGCCCAGACGATGAAGCCGACCACGCCGATCGCGACCATCGCGTAGGCCATGCCGAGATAACCGAACACCGGCTTCTTCGAGAAGGTCGCCACGATCTGCGAGATCATGCCGAAGCCCGGCAGGATCATGATGTAGACTTCCGGGTGACCGAAGAACCAGAACAGGTGCTGGTAAAGCACCGGATCGCCGCCGCCGGCCGGATTGAAGAAGGTGGTGCCGAAGTTGCGGTCGGTCAACAGCATGGTGATGGCAGCAGCCAGCACCGGCAGTGCCAGCAGCAGCAGGAAGGCAGTGACCAGCACAGACCACACGAACAGCGGCATTTTGTGCAGGGTCATGCCCGGCGCGCGCATGTTGAAGATGGTGGTGATGAAGTTGGTCGCGCCCAGGATCGATCCGGCGCCCGCAAGGTGCAGCGAGAAGATCGCGAAGTCGACTGCCGGACCAACCGAGCCGCTGGTCGACAGCGGGGCATAGACGGTCCAGCCGGTGCCCGCACCGGGGCCGGTGCCGCCGGGAACGAACAGGGAGAACAGCAGCGACAGGAAGCCAACCACGGTCAGCCAGAAGCTGACATTGTTCATGCGCGGGAACGCCATGTCTGGCGCGCCGATCATCAGCGGCACGAACCAGTTACCAAACCCGCCGATCATTGCCGGCATCACCATGAAGAACACCATGATGAGGCCGTGCGCCGTGATGAACACGTTCCACATGTGGAGCGCAGTGTTCAGATCATTGGCGCCGCCCATGAACTGGGCCCACCATTGCAGGTACTGGATACCCGGTTCTGCCAGTTCGACACGCATGATGCCGGAAATGGCACCCCCGACGATCCCCGCGATAATTGCGAAGATCAGGTACATCGTGCCGATGTCCTTGTGGTTGGTCGACATGAACCAGCGGGCAAAGAAGCCCGGCTTATGGTCCGCGTGATCGTGGACGTCATGTCCGTGATCGTGGTGGGCGTCGAAGCCTTCTGCGGTGGTTGCCATGATCAGCTACTCTTCTGCTTCAATACTTATCGGGTTCAGCCGGCCACAGCCGGAGCGGCGGCAGGAGCTTCGGCGGCGGGAACAGCAGCCGGAGCGGCCGCTTCTTCACCAGGCATCGATCCGCCTTGTGCCTTCACCCATGCGGCAAACTCAGCCGGTGGGAGCGCCTCGATGGCGATCGGCATATAGGCGTGACGCGCGCCGCACAGTTCGGAGCACTGGCCGTAGTACACGCCCGGCTCCTTGATGGTCAGCATCTTCTCGTTGAGACGGCCCGGCACAGCGTCCATCTTGAACCACAGCGACGGAACCGCGAAGGCGTGGATCACATCGCTCGCAGTGGTCTGGATGCGCAGCGGCACGCCGGCTGGCACTACCATGCGGTTGTCCACCGCCAACTGACCCGGCTCACCGCGCTTGGCAGCTTCAGCATCATCAAGCATATTCGAAACGACTTCGATTTCGCCGTGGTCGGGATAGGTGTAACCCCAATACCACTGATACCCAGTCGCCTTGATGGTGACGGCATCGGCGGGCGGCGTTTCGTACTGGCGAGCCAGAAGCGTGATCGAAGGCACGGCAATGATCACCAGAATGATCACCGGCACAATCGTCCACACGACTTCGATCACCGTGTTGTGCGTGGTCTTCGACGCGACCGGATTGGCCCGGCGATTGAAGCGCACCACGACATACAGGAGCAGGCCGAGAACCAGCAGACTGATGACCGTGATCACCGGCATCAGGATGCCGTCATGCATCCACAACGCATATTCGCCGTTGTCCGAATACTGATCCTGGAAGGTCAGGCTTTTGATGGCATCGTCCTCGTAAGAGGTCGGCATGCCCTTACCCTTGGTCGGAGCCATGGGGGTGTAGGCGCCCTGCCCTTGGGGGGCCAATGCCGCTTCGGCCGGGGCAAGATTGCCCGGCAGGGCTTCGGGACCGGGCGCGGTTTGCGCGCCTTCGACGGCACCGGCCTCAGCCTGAGTGACGACGGGTGCGGCAGCGTCCTGCGCCGCAAGACTCACCGGCGCAATTGCCGCGAGCCCGGCAGTCAATACTGCCAGAATAGCCTTTTTCATACAGGTGTGCCTTTGACCCATCACTGTGCCCAAATGGTTCGAATCTGATCCCATACCGCCTGCACCCTGCCCCTCTTGGAGACCTGCGGCAGACAGCGTTTAGCCAGCCCTAAGGCCAGCTTCACCCCCGCCCTTAGCCGCGCTTGCCGAGTGCCTCAAGCGCTTCTAGGGAGAAAATTATGCAAGGCTCCATGCCCGGCGCGCAAGTCGGCGGTTTCTCTCGCGTTTTCTAAGGAGTTCGTTTGTGACACAAGAGGAAGTTCTCGCCGAGTTCCGGGCCAGTGGAGCCCTACTCGAAGGACATTTCAAGCTCTCTTCAGGTCGGCATAGCGGACATTACCTGCAATGCGCCCGGGTATTGATGAACCCGCTGCGCGCCGCGCGGTTGGCCGAAGCGGTGGTGGCCGGCATCCCTGCCGCGGTGCGCGAACAGATCGATGTCGTGCTGTCTCCGGCGATGGGCGGGATCATCATCGGGCACGAAGTCGGTCGGGCAATGGGCCTTGACGCCATGTTCCTTGAACGGCCCGAAGGCACCTTCCACCTGCGCCGCGGCTTTGCCATCGCGCCGGGCGCCAAGGTGCTGATGGTGGAAGATGTCGTCACCACCGGCCTGTCCAGCCGCGAAGCCATCGCGGCCGTGGCGCGTGAAGGTGGCGAAGTGATTGCGGAATGCGCGATCATCGACCGCTCTTGCGGTTCGGTCGATCTGGGTGTGCCGTTCTACCCGCTGCTTGCGATTGATTTTCCCACCTTCGCACCCGATTCCATCCCCGAGGCGTTGGCACGCGTAGAAGTGACCAAACCCGGAAGCCGGAAAGAATGAACCAGAACTACACTCCCCGCCCCTTGCGCCCCAATCCCCTCCGCCTTGGCGTGAACATCGATCACGTCGCCACCATCCGCAATGCGCGCGGTGGGGATCATCCCGATCCGGTGCGTGCAGCGGAGATCGTCGCGGCCGTGGGCGGCGACGGGATCACCGCGCACCTGCGCGAAGACCGCCGCCATATCCGCGACGAGGATCTGGCGCGCATTCAGGCGGCGACCAACCTGCCCCTGAACCTCGAAATGGCGGCGACGCCCGAAATGCTCGCCATCGCCCTGCGTCATAAGCCCCATGCTGCCTGCATTGTCCCCGAAAAGCGCGAGGAACGCACCACCGAAGGCGGGCTCGACGCGGGGGGGATGCACAACACGCTGGCGCCCATCTGCGAGGAATTGCGCAACGCCGGCATCCGCGTCTCGCTGTTCATCGAGGCGGACGAACGTCAGCTCGATGCCGCCCTGCGCCTCGGCGCGCCGGTGGTCGAATTCCACACCGGTGAATATGCCCACGCCTTCCTCGATGGCGACGCGGCCAAGGTGGAGCGCGAGCTGCGGCGCATCACCGACATGGCCGCGCTTGCCGCCAAGAACGGGATTGAACCGCACGCAGGCCACGGCCTCACCTTTGAAAACGTGCAACCGATTGCCGCGATCCCGCAGATTGCAGAACTCAATATCGGGCACTACCTGATCGGCGAGGCGGTATTCGTCGGCCTCGAAAACGCGATCCGGCGGATGCGCGATCTGATGGATGAAGTGCGGTAATCTTGGCCGAATCTGAAGTCCCCACCCTGACCGCCGAACAGAGGCGCTGGGCGTTTGGCGCGGCGGCGCTGTTCCTGCTGGCCATCGGCTTCCTTGGCTTTGCGCTCAATGCACAGGTGATGGTGGTGTTTGCAGTCGGCTGGCTGGCGTTGCAGATCTTCGGCTATGTCGGCGCGCTGAAGATGGCCAAGGGCGATTTCGCGCATCCGCTGTTCAAATCGCAGGTGATGCTCCACGCAATCGCTCTGGCGTTGTTGATTGCCGTAATCCTGAGAGCAACCGCATGATCATCGGAATGGGCAGCGATCTGTGCAACATCGAACGCATCGCCAATTCGATCGCGCGTTATGGCGAACGCTTCGAGAACCGCGTCTTCACGCCGACCGAAATCGCCAAGGCCCGCCGCCGCCCCTTCACCATCGCAGGCACCTACGCCAAACGCTTTGCCGCCAAGGAGGCGTTCAGCAAAGCCGTCGGCACCGGGTTCAAGCGCGGCGTGTTCATGAAGGACATTGGCGTGGTCAATGCGCCATCGGGCGCGCCCACCCTTGCGCTGACGGGCGGCGCGGCTTTGCGGCTTGAAGAAATGACGCCAAAAGGCCATGAGGCGCGCATCCATCTGACCCTTACCGACGATCACCCTTGGGCGCAGGCCTTTGTGATCATCGAAGCCATTCCCCTGTGACAGGCTACCCGTGGCTACCCTATTTCAACAGACGAAAGCTCGCCCGTGACTGACAGCAGTACCCCGGATAAGGTCAACTGGATTGCGGAGATCCGCGGCCTCGCGCTGATGCTGCTGGCGGTGCTGGCGTTCCACAGTCTTGTGGCCAAGCCGTTCTACATCCCCTCCACATCGATGATGCCGACCTTGTGGGTGGGCGACCGGCTGGTGGTGAGCAAATATCCCTATGGCTGGTCATGGGCCTCGGCCAGCTTCCATCTGCTGCCGCGCAGCGACACGCGGGTGTGGGCCGACACGCCGGAATATGGCGACATCGTGATCCCCGTCCACCCGATCCGCGACGAAGATTATATCAAGCGCGTCGTCGCGCTGCCGGGCGACACAATCGAAGTGCGCGGCGGGCAGATCATCCTCAACGGCACGCCGATCAAGCGTGAAGTTGTGCCCGCGGTGCGCCTGCCGTTTGAACCTGACCTGTTGTGCAAGGGCAGCCCCTGTCTTTCCGCTTTCGAACAATTCCGCGAAACCGGGCCCGACGGGCGTGACTACTTCGCACCGCCGACCTGGCGCGAAACGCTGCCCAACGGCGCGACCTATCTGACCATCGACTATGTCGACCAGTCGCTCGACAATTATGGCCCCTATACCGTGCCCGCTGACAGCGTTTTCGTGATGGGCGACAACCGCGATCAGAGCGCCGACAGCCGCGCATCTGCTATCGAAAACGGGCTTGGCGACGGCGTTCCGCTTGCCAATATCGGCGGGCGCGCCGAATTCATCACCTTCAGCCTTGACGGTTCAACCACTTGGAACCCGGCAAGCTGGTTCACCAGCTTGCGCGGTGACCGCGCATGGACAACGCTGCGCCCGCCGCTGGCAGAGGGTGCCGCGGCCCGCAAATAACGCAAAGGCAACGCGCAACAATGGCCCGCAAGTTCCTCTATCTCGTCGCGTTCTGCATCGTTCTCGTGATTGGCGGCGGGATCCTGCTGGCTTTGTTTCCCGGCCAGCTCATGAAGCTTGCCTCGGTGCCCTCGGCTGAATTCACGCCCGTCGCGCCGTTGGAGGCCAACGCCTACGAAGATCCGGGCCTCTGGTATTCGCGCCCCGGCATCGGAGTGAGCGATCCATCGCGTTGGCAACCGGCCTATGCCTCGGACCGCGGTCTGCTGCCCACCAATGCCGAGGCCAAGCAGCCCTTCGCCGTGTTCTTCGTCCACCCGACGAGCTATTTCAACCGGTCGAGCTGGAACGCCCCGCTTGATGGCGGCGGTGACGCCGAGGCGGAACGCATCGCCCGCATCTATTTGCGCGGCATGGCCAGCCCCTTCAACAATGCGTCCGAAATCTGGGCGCCGCGCTACCGGCAGGCCACCATAGGCGCCTTCCTTACCGATGCGCCCGAAGGCAAACAGGCCATCGATGCCGCCTATGCCGATGTGCGCGAAGCCTATCGCTTTTTCCTGTCCACCGTCGCGCCCGGAACGCCGATCGTGCTGGCTGGCCACTCCCAAGGCGCCCTGCACCTCAAACGCCTGCTGGCCGAGGAAGTGAAAGGCTCACCCGTCGCCGGGCGGCTGGTGGTAGCCTATTTGGTAGGCTGGCCGCTCTCGACCCTGCACGATCTGCCGGTGATGGGCGTTCCTGCCTGCGCCGCTCCCGATCAGACCGCCTGCGTGATCAGTTGGTCGAGCTTTGCCGAGCCAGCTGATCCCGCGCTGGTGCTGGAAGCCTATGCCAGCTTCCCGGCGCTCGATGGCAAAGCGCCCGGCAATGACCCGATGCTGTGCACCAACCCGCTCACCGGCACACCGGGCGGCGCGGCACCTGCCAGCGCCAATCTGGGCACGCTGGTGCCCGAAGACACCATGGAAAAGGGCGAGCTTCGCCCCGGACTTGTGCCTGCGCGCTGCGACAAGCGCGGGTTGCTGCTGATCGGCCCGCCGCCGGAAATGGGCTCCTATGTGCTGCCAGGCAATGATTACCACGTGTATGACGTCCCGCTGTTCTGGGCCAACACCAAGGCAGATGTGAACCGCCGGGCGGATGCGTGGAAGCGGCGTTGAGTTCAGTGGGCCTGATCTTCGAGGACGCGCGCGGCTTCGGCGACGCTGTAGGAGACGGCGGCGTGCTGCTCGGGCTTGACCTCGGCACCAAGACCATCGGCACGGCGACCTGCGATGCAGGCTGGCGCTTTGCCACCAACGGAACCACCATCCAGCGCGGTAAGTGGGGGCGGGACCGTGAAACCCTTGCCGCTCTCATCCAGTCTCGCAGCGTCAAGGGAATGGTTCTCGGCCTGCCGCGCAACATGGACGGATCGGAAGGCCCGCGCGCGCAAGCCTCGCGCGCCTATGCCCGCAATTGCGCCGAAGCCTTCGGCCTGCCGATCCTCCTGTGGGACGAACGCTGGTCCACGCAAGCCGCCGAAGCCGCCATGATCGGACAGGACATGAGCCGCGCCAAACGCGCCGCCGCCATCGACAGTCACGCCGCCGCCGTCATCCTGCAAGGCGCAATCGACCGGCTGGCCGGCGGCGTGCTTTAGCCCCCTCGCAATATGGCCATTGCCACCTCCGCGCCTGCGCCCCTATGCACGCGGCCATGAACACACCACCAGACCGGTTTGACGCGCGCGAAGCGTCCAAGTGGTTCTTCCGCCACGGCCATACCGGCTGGCTGGGCCTGCGCTTCGTCGATCAAGGCGATAACTGGGTCGAGCTTGAATTGCCTTGGCGCGAAGACCTGCTGGGCGATGCGAGCCTCCCGGTGCTCGCCTCGGGCCCGATCATTAGCCTGATGGACATGGCCAGCGGCATGGCGATCTGGCAGGCCAGCGGCACCTTCAACCCCGTAGCCACGCTGGACCTGCGCGTCGATTATCAGCGCCCCGCGCGTGAGCGGGCGAGCGTAAAGGGCCGAGTCGAATGTTACCGCCGCACGCGCTCTGCCGTCTTCGTGCGGGGCATTGCCTATGACGACAATCCCGATGATCCGGTCGCGCACGTGGCCGGCGTCTTCATGACGATTGGCGCAGACCCGCGCGAGACGAACCCGGCGTTAAGGAGTGGCGGCGATGAGTGAGCAGCTGGAACTGCCAGCATACGCCCGCTCGCTTGGCATTGTATTGACCGGGAGCGCGGAAGGCGAGATGCCGGTGCTGACGGTCGATTTCGGTTCGATGGTCGAAGGTCGCCCGCAGCGTTTCCACGGCGGGGCAACCGCCGGCCTGTTGGAGAATGCAGGCTATGCGGCGCTGCGCACGGCGCTGATCGCTGCGGGCCGCGATCCGCAACTGAAGCCGATCAACATCACCGTCCAATACCTTGCAGCGGGTAAATCACGGACCAGCTTTGCTGTGGGCCGCATCACCCGCCTTGGGCGCCGCAATGCCAATGTCACGGTTGAAGCGTGGCAGGATGACCGCGACCGGCCTATCGCCACGGCGGTCATGAATATCCTGATAGTTTAAGGCGCTTGCCCGCCTAAGGCGGCGGGCTTGGCGCGGCGGAGGGCTGGACGAGCACCCCTTGCCCGTCGACCCTGACCTCCAACGGAACGCCCTGCTGCGTCAGCGTTACCCCATCACTATCGACCTTGAGACTGGTGCCATCCTGTCCCAGGAGAATTTCGCCCTCTTCGATCACATCGAGCGGTTGCACCGGGCCTTCGGGATCGGGCGAGGTGTCTGCCTTGGGCGCGGGCGCACCTTCGATCTTCAGCGCCCCGCGCATGAATTCTCGCCAGATGCGCGCAGGCGTGCTGCCGCCGGTTACCCCGTTCAGCGGAGTGTTGTCGTCATTCCCGATCCACACCCCGACCACCAGATCGCCCGCATAGCCGACAAACAGGGCGTCGCGGTAGTCTTGCGTGGTGCCGGTCTTGCCGTAATTGGCGATGGGCAGCGATGCGCCCCGCCCTGTCCCGCGATTGATCGCCGCGCGTAACATCCCTTCGAGGTCTTCGTGCGTGCCGCCCGACATCGAATCCCTGCGGGTCGTTAGCCACTCCCACCAGCCTTGCTCTGCGCGGGCGAAGGCGTGGGGTTCGACCGGGTAATCATTGGCAGCAATTCCCGCATAGGCGGCGGTCAGCTCAATCAGCGTCATCGCCGACGTGCCGAGCGCAAGGCTGGGATCGCCCTCGGTCATCGGGGCGGTGATGCCCAGCTGGCGGGCGGTACGGATCACTTTGTCGCTGCCCACCGCCTGGAATAGCCGCACCGCTGCGACATTGCTCGACTGTGCGAAGGCATCTTCCAGCGTGATCTGGTCCGAATATTGTCCGCGCGCGTTCTTGGGGCGGTAGCTGCCCTGTTCAATGGGCGTGTTGGGGATGGTGTCATCCGGCTCCCACCCGGCTTCCAGTGCCGTCAGATAGACGATGGTCTTGAAGGTCGACCCGGGCTGGCGGCGCGCCTGTGTGGCGCGGTTGAATGGCGATTTGCGATAATCGCGCCCGCCCACCAGGGCCACCACTTCGCCATTGCGGCGCATCGCCACCAGCGCAACCTGTGCTCCGCCAATCGGCGCGCGCGCGACAATGCGATTGGCGAGCGATTGAAGCCGGGAATCGAGCGTGGTGGTAAGCACGGACTTGGAATAGGTCGCGTCCATCCCCTCACGCGCCAGCGGCAGCGCCCAATCGGCGAAATAGGTGCCGGTCGGCAGATTGCCGTCCCGTGTCCGCACATCGATGCGCGGATCGGGCAGCGCCTTAGCCTCGGCAGCGGTGAGGTATCCGGCAGCGACCATCGACTGCACCACCAGCTCCATCCGCTTCTTGGCTTTGTCGTAATGCTTGGTCGGGGCGTAGCGCGACGGGGCTTGCAGCAATCCCGCCAGCATCGCGGCCTGTTCGGGCCGCAATTTCTCGGGCTGACGGTAGAAATAGTGCAGTGACGCAGCGCGCAGTCCATATTGGTTGTCGCCGAAATAGGCGTTGGACAGATACCGTTCGAGGATCTCGTCCTTGGTCAGCCAGCTTTCCAGCCAGATCGCGATCAGCGCCTCGCGCGCCTTGCGCGTCAGGCTTTGTTCGGGGGTGAGGAAGGTGAACTTGGCAAGCTGCTGGGTGATCGTCGATCCGCCGCCATATCCCGTCCACGCCGCCCGGGCGATGCCGCGCGGATCGATGCCCCAGTGCGAATAAAAGCGCCGGTCCTCGATGGCGAGGAAGGCTTCGACTACGTGCGGCGGCAGATCGGCAACCTTGACCGGTGCTTCGACCACCGCCCCCTGCCGCGCAATCGGCGTGCCATCGCTGGCCAGTAGCGTGACCTGCGGCGGGGCGATGGGTTCAAGGCTTTTGGAAAGCGGCGCGGTGATAGCCAGCCCACCAACCAGCAGCACAAACAGCGCCAGCGCAGCCATGATGCCTCGCCCTGTCCACCACAACTTGCTGCGGGTGCGCCAGTAATCGCGCTGCCACCACCGCAGGCGGCGTTTTTCATCGATGACCAAGGCATCGTCGATACCGGCCAGCTTGGCATCCCAGGCATCAAAATCGGGCGTGGAAGACGCGCGCGGCCGGGGCGAGAGGTCGTCCTCATCATCAAGCGGACGGTTGGATTCGTAAAGCGGGAAGAAACCCGAAGGGGGGCCAGCGCCATCTTCGGCACCGGCCCGCGAGCCTTTCCAGAATCGGTCGAACAACGTCATGACGACTGCTGTGTTACCAGCCTATGACACTTGCCTGCAAGCGGCCGCTTAACGCTTTTTCGCCGCGCCTTCCGGCAAGTCTTCGCCGAACACGCGCTGGTAATATTCTGCCACAAGCGTGCGTTCCGCTTCGTCACATTTGTTGAGGAAGCTCAGGCGGAAGGCAAACCCGGTCGACCCGAAGATCGCCGCGTTTTGCGCCCAGGTGATGACCGTACGCGGGCTCATCACGGTGGAAATATCGCCGTTGATGAAGCCCTGACGGCTCAGTTCCGCCACCTTGACCATGTCGGCGATCAGCTTGTCGTCGGCCTTGGGGGTCTTGGACTTGACGATCTGCTGCTCGATCTCGGGTGCGAGGTAGTTGAGCGCGACGACAATGTTCCAGCGGTCCATCTGCGCCTGATTGATCGCCTGCGTGCCGTGATACAGCCCGCTGGTATCGCCAAGCCCGACCGTGTTGGTGGTTGCGAACAGGCGGAAGAACGGGTTGGGCGTGATCACGCGGTTTTGATCGAGCAGCGTCAGCCGGCCATCGAATTCCAGAATGCGCTGGATCACGAACATCACGTCCGGACGGCCCGCATCATATTCGTCGAAGGTCAGCGCCACCGGGTGCTGGAGCGCCCAAGGAAGAATTCCCTCCTTGAACTCAGTAACTTGAAGTCCATCCTTCAGGACAATCGCATCCCGCCCGATCAGATCGATGCGGCTGATATGGGCATCCAGGTTCACGCGGATCGAAGGCCAGTTCAGCCGCGCGGCGACCTGTTCGATGTGGGTCGATTTGCCCGTGCCGTGATAGCCCTGCACCATCACCCGGCGGTTGTGCGCAAAGCCCGCCAGGATCGCCAGCGTAGTGTCCGGATCGAACACATAAGCGCCGTCCGTTTCCGGCACGTGTTCGTCCCTTTGGGAGAACGCGGGCACTTTCCAGTCGACATCGATGCCGAAGACCTCACGGACATCGACGGTGGTGTCGGGCTGGTTGGGCATGGCGCTGGCGCCGGTGACATTGTTCTTGGAGGGTGAAGTCATCGCGATGTCCGGTTAGAACGCATGGCGCGCTGCTGCAAGCCATGGTTTGCCTCGGCCACCTCGCATTTTGACGAGCGCGCCTTTCGCGCGGCGGGATAGTCCCTATATCTCCATCCATGCCCGACCCCGTCGAATCGCTGCGGCTGAAGCTGGTATCCCAGGTGCGCGGGGTGTTTCACGATGCAAGCGCTGGGCATACCCCGACCCCTCCATCTGATGATGCGCTTTTTGAACGCGACAGCCCGATCCGGCAGGTTCATGCAGATATCGTCGGCATGATGACCGGCGGGGTACGGGCGCTGCTGCTCCAGATGCTGCATCCCCACGCGCTGCAAGGCGTGCTGGATCATTCCAATTTCCGCGAGGACATGCACGGGCGGCTGCGGCGTACAGCGCGGTTCATTGCGGTGACGACCTTCGGCCACCGTGACGAAGCGATGAAGGCGATTGACCGGGTCAACCGTATCCATGCCAAGGTGGGCGGTTTATTGCCCGACGGAACACCATATCAGGCGGTCAATCCCCGCACCCTCGCCTGGGTCCATGTCACTGAAGCACAGAGCTTTTTGGCGGGCTATATACGCCATGTACGCCCCTCCATGCCGATGGCAGAGCAGGACGAGTATTATCGGCAGTTTGCCGTCATCGCCCGGGCGCTGGGGGCTGATCCGGTGCCTGAGACGCGGGCAGAAGCGGAGAGAATTTTCAGAGCCCTGCGCCATGATCTTGCAACCTCACCCGAAGCGCGAGAGGTTGCCCAACTAGTACTGAGCCAGCGTCCGTCCGGCACACCGCGCAGCGTCCAGACAATGATCACCGCCGACGCGGTCGCAATGCTGCCCGATTGGGCACGGGCAATGTTAAGCCTCCAGCGCCCGATGCTGACCGCGCTGCCCGCCCGCGCGGCGACGTGGGGCATGGGCCGCACCTTGCGCTGGGCGTTCCGTCAGCCCACAGCCCGCCCCTGAGATTTCAAGAAAGAGGACCGATGGCCGAATTCACCTTCTACACCGTCGCCATGAGCCGCGGCCAGATTTCGCGCTGGGCCCTGCACGAAGCGGGCGCAGATTACGATCAGGTGGTGTTCGATTGGGCGAGCCGCCCGGAAAGCTTCAAGGCGATCAACCCGATGAACAAGGTGCCCGCACTGGTGCACCACCATCAGGGGCACGATCATGTCGTCACTGAATGCGCGGCGATCAATCACTACCTTGCAGAAACGCACCCGCAGGCGGGCCTTTTGCCGGACGCGCATGAGAAAGCCGCCTATTTCCGCTGGCTGTTCTTTGCAGCCGGACCGCTGGAACAGGCGGTTGTGGCCAAGGCGATGGCTTGGGAGGTGCCTGAGGGCAAGAGCGGCATGGCCGGTTTCGGCAGCCTGGATTTGGCGCTCGATGCGCTGGACAGTTGGTTGTCGCAGAACGATTTCGTCGCCGGCGGCCGCTTCACCATGGCCGATACCTATGTGGGCAGCCAGTTTGTTTGGGGTCTGCGGTTCGGCTCGATCCCTGAACGGCCATCGTTCCGCGCCTATGTCGATCGCATAACCCAGCGGCCCGCCTATGCTGCGGCCAACGGCGTCGACGCCGCGATCATCAAGGGCGCGCAGGGCTGAATTCAGGCCAGCGCGGCGCTTTTCTTCAGCAATTGATAGGCATCAACCACGGCGGTCAGCTGCGTTTCGTGCCGCCGGTCGCCGCCGTTGCGGTCGGGGTGATAGCGCCGCACCAATTCGGAATAACGGCGCCTCAACCGCGTGCGATCCGTATCGCTGCCCAGCCCCATGACTTCGAGCGCCTGAGCCTCCTCGCGAGAGAAACGTGCGCGCCCGAAGGTGTCATTGGCGGCCTTCGCCTCTCGTTCGGCTTTCGATTTTATGCCGCGTGCGCGCGCTGAGATTGCTTCCAGCGGATCGGCATAATCGGCCCAGCGCGGCGTGTCGGTGATACCAGCGGTAGGCCGGAACACCCGACTTTCGGTTTGCCAGCCGGCAATCGGTGATTGGGCGCGCATGATTTCCTCAGCGCTCAGGCCCTCGAACCAGTCATAGCCCGCATTGAATTCCCGCACGTGCTGCAAGCAGAACCAGCGCCATTCCCCCGGACCGTCAAAGCCGTGCGGGCGATGTCCGGGCGCGCGGAATTCCCCTGCGTCCCGGCAGCCGGGGGCTTGGCATCCTTGCCCTGCGCTCTCGACGCGGCCGTGAAATCGTGGTGAAGGCATAAGCCTGTATGCATGGCGATTGGGAGCCCGAGTTCCAAGCCCGAATTGCCGCAGTCCGATTGCAAAGAAGGAAAGCCCTGATGTCCGTTGCCGAGGAAATGCGTGAGCTTCTTATCCAGACTTTTGCGCCCACGAAGCTCACGATCATCAACGACAGCGCCAAGCATTCAGGCCATATGGGCGATGACGGATCAGGCGAATCCCACTTCACCATCGAGATCGAGGCGGCTGCCTTTGCGCCGATGAACCGCCTCGCCCGCCAGCGCGCGGTGATCGCGGCGCTGGGCGATATTGTCGGCCAGCGGGTCCACGCCGTGGCGATCAAGGCGGGCGTGCCGGAGGCTTGAGCGTGACCGCTCTCAATCCTAACCTGCGCCTGCGGCCCGCCGCGCGGCTGATCGTGATCGATCCTGAAACTCGCGCGCTGATGTTTCGCTATGACGTGCCGGGGCGCGATCCGTTCTGGGTAACGGCAGGCGGCGAGTGCGAGCCGGGCGAAAGCTTTGAAGACGCCGCGCGGCGCGAGCTGTTCGAGGAGACCGGCATTACCGCCGAACCGGGGCCGCAGATTGCGCGCATGACGCCCGAGTTCATCACTGTCGAGGGCGAGCCGGTGCAGGCGGACGAGCGGTTTTTCCTTGTCCGGGTGGCGAAGGCCGAAATCGACACCAGCGGCCATACCGAAACAGAACAGGCGCTTATGACCCGGCACCGCTGGTTCACGCTTGCGGAGCTGGAGGATTGGCACGAAGCCATCTTTCCGGTGGAGCTGGCCAACATGATCCGGTCTGCAATCGCAACCTGATTGCCCTCGCCCTGCCCGCCCGCTAACTCTCGCACAAACGGGAGAGAGACAGATGGATTACGCAGGCAAGGTGGCATGGATCACCGGCGCATCATCGGGCATTGGCGCGGCACTGGCGCGCGAATTGGCGGCACGGGGCAGCCATGTGGTGCTTTCGGGCCGCGATGAAGCGCGGCTGGCCGAAGTCGCGGCCGATTGCGGAGAGACGCTGATTCTCGCCTTCGATGTGCGCGATGATGCCGCTCTGGCCGATGCGACCGCCAAGGCCATCGCATGGAAGGGCGGTGTCGACATCGCCTTTGCCAATGCCGGTATTTCGCAGCGCAGCCGGGCGCTGAAAACGTCGATGCAGGTTTACCGCGACATCATCGCGGTCGATCTCGTCGCGCAGATCGCCTTCAGCCAAGGCCTGATCGGCCACATGGCGGAGCGTGGTTCGGGCGCGCTGGGGTTCATTTCCTCGATCGCGGGCAAGGTCGGTGTGCCGATGCGTACGGCTTACTCGGCCGCCAAGTTCGGCCTTGCGGGTTATGCCGACGCGTTGCGGGCTGAGCTGACGGTTAACGGTGTGTCGGTCCACACGATCTACCCCGGATCGGTCGCCACCAATGTCTCGCGCAACGCACTCACCGCCGAAGGCACCGCGCGCGGGCGCAGCGACAAGGCGATCGACGAGGGCATTCCGTCCGATGTGGCCGCCCGCCAGATGCTCGACGGGATCGCGGCAGGGACACGCGAGATCATCGTCGCCGAGGGCATGGAATTGGCCATGGGCGAGTTGCGCCGCACGCCCGAGGCGCTGTTCGATCAGGTCGCCGGCATGGTCGCCAAGGGCTACATGGACAAGCTGGAGCAGCAGTGATGAGCTTTGACCTGAAGCGGGTGCACCTTCCCAACGGCATCCACCTCAACATCGTTGATGAAGGGCCGGTGGACGCGCCGGTGCTGATCTTCCTGCACGGCTTCCCGGAAAGTCACCGCACCTGGCGGCACCAGATCGCGCATTTTTCGGATCGCTACCGCTGCATCGCCCCGGACCAACGCGGCTATCGCGGATCGTCGAAGCCGCAGGCGGTGGAAGCTTACACGCCTGACAAGCTGATCGGCGATGTGTTCATGTTGGCCGATACGCTGGGGATCGCCCATTTCACCATCGTCGGCCATGACTGGGGCGGCGCGCTGGCGTGGGGCGTGGCGCTTGGCGGGCAACACGCCCGCGTCACCCGCGCCGTGATCGCCAATGCCCCGCATCCCGTGACCTTCCAGAAGCTGCTCTACACGCATCCCGTGCAGCGCGAGGCGAGCCAGTATATCCGCGGCTTCCGCGACCCCGCCAATGATGCGCTGGTGAAGGAGCATGGGTTGACCGGCCTGCTACTGAAAGAGGTCAAGTGGGACCGCCCGTCCGCGATGGAGCCGGAGGAACGCGACGCGCTGCTGCTCGACTGGCAGAACCGCGATGCGGCCTTCGGGATGCTCAATTATTACCGCGCCAGCCCGATCGACGTGCCGCCGATGGATGCGCCTTTCGCGATCCCCGAAGGCTGGACGCCTCCGGCGCTCCCCAAGCTGACTATCCCTACACTGGTGATCTGGGGCCTCGACGATCTTGCGTTGCCCCCCGAGAACCTTGAAGGGCTGGAGGACATCATCGACCCGCTCACCATCGTGCGCGTGCCCGATTGCGGTCATTTCGTCCCGTGGGAAGCGCCTGATGCGGTCAATGCGGCTATGGAGGCGTTTCTCGCAGGTTAGGCTCTGGATGAACCAGCCACGCCGCCCTGCCTTCTCCGAACATGTCCATAGCGGCGGGATGATAGGCGGGGCGTGATCCCGAATGTCCCATTTCCATTGCCCTTTTGGCGTCCCGCCCTTAAGTGCGCGGCCAATCATGACCAGCATTGGCACCCACGACAATCCCGGACAGCTGACCTTCGCTATCCCCAAGGGGCGCATCCTTGACGAGGCGCTGCCCGTGATGGCGCGCGCGGGCGTGGAGCCGGATGCCGACTTCCACAATCCCAAGAGCCGCGCGCTGGCCTTTGGCACCAACCGCCCCGACATGCGCCTGATCCGCGTGCGCGCCTTCGATGTGGCGACCTTTGTGGCCCACGGCGCGGCGCAGGTCGGCATCGTTGGCTCGGATGTGATCGAGGAATTCGACTACGCCGATCTTTACGCCCCGGTTGATCTGGGCATCGGCCTGTGCCGCCTGTCGGTCGCCCGCATGGCTTCCGACCATGACGAGGCGGGGAGCGCCAGCCACCTGCGCGTCGCCACCAAATACCCCAGCCTCACCCGCCGCTATTTCGAAGCGGCCGGCGTGCAGGCCGAATGCGTCAAGCTGAACGGCGCGATGGAACTGGCTCCGTCGCTGGGCCTTGCGCGCCAGATCGTCGATCTTGTGTCGACCGGAACGACCTTGCGCGAGAACGGGCTGGTCGAAACCTCAGTAATCCTTGAAATTTCTGCGAGGTTGATCGTCAATCGCACGGCGTTGAAAACCGATCGCCGGGTTGCCGCGCTGGTCGACGCCTTCCGCCGCGAGGCCGAGGAACGCGAACAGAAGGCCGCCGTTCAATGACGGTATCGCTGCTCTCCACCCTCGATCCCGATTTCGAGACGCGCTTTGCCCGCATCGTCGATGCGCGCCGCGAATCCGATAGCGATGTTGCGGGGCAGGTTTCCTCGATCCTTCAGGCGGTCAAGGGGCGCGGTGATGCCGCGCTGATGGAATATACCCAGCGGTTCGATGGCTATGCGCTGGTCGAGGACGCGGATTGGCTGATCACCCGCGAGCGGTGTGAGCAGGCCTATAACGACCTCGCCCCCGATCTGCGCGAGGCGCTGGAACTCGCCGCCGCGCGCATCCGGGCCTATCACGAGGCGCAGCTTCCGGCTGACCGTGATTATGTCGATGCCGCAGGCGTCAGGCTGGGTGCGATCTGGCGGCCGGTGGACGCGGCCGGGCTTTACGTTCCGGGCGGGCGCGCGGCCTATCCCTCCTCGCTGCTGATGAACGCCATTCCGGCGCGGGTTGCGGGCGTTGAGCGGCTGGTGGTGGTCACGCCCACGCCCAAGGGCCAATCGAACCCCATGGTGCTGGCCGCCGCGCATATTGCCGGCGTGGACGAGATCTGGCGCGTCGGCGGGGCGCAGGCGGTGGGCGCGCTGGCCTATGGCACGCAGCGCATCAAGCCGGTCGACGTGATCACCGGCCCCGGCAATGCCTGGGTGGCCGAGGCCAAGCGCCAGCTTTACGGCGTGGTCGGCATCGACATGGTGGCCGGGCCTTCCGAAATCCTCGTCATTGCCGACGGCAAGAATGATCCTGACTGGATCGCCGCCGATCTGCTCAGTCAGGCCGAACACGACCCGACCTCGCAATCGATCCTGATCACCGACGATGCCGGTTTCGCCCGGCAGGTTGAAGACTGCATCGACCTTCAGATCGGCCAGCTTTCAACTGCAAAAACCGCGCGGGCCAGCTGGGACGCGCACGGCGTGATGATCGTCGTCAACGATTTGCTGGCCGAGGCACCGGCGCTTGCCAACCGCCTCGCTGCCGAGCATGTCGAGATCGCTGTCGATGATCCCGAACCATACCTGAAGGCGATCCGCCACGCGGGCAGCATTTTCCTTGGCCGTATGACACCCGAAGCGGTCGGCGATTATGTCGCCGGGCCGAACCACGTCCTGCCCACCGGTCGCCGCGCGCGCTTTTCGAGCGGGCTTTCGGTACTGGACTTCATGAAGCGTACCAGCTTCCTTGGGCTTGACGAAGCCGCCTTCTCCGCGATTGGCCCTGCCGCCGCGACCCTCGCCCATGCCGAGGGGCTACCTGCCCACGCGAAATCCGTGGAACTGAGGATCAAATGAACCAACCCGCCCGCTCCAAAGCCCGTTCGGCTGCGCGTCTTGCCGCCGTACAGGCGCTTTACCAGCAACACATGGAGGGCACTGCCCTTGCCCGGTTGCTGGATGAATTCCACCAGCACCGGCTAGGCAACACCATCGACGATGACGACTTCGATGATGCCGAATATGCTGACGCCGAAGTGCCGTTTTTCGACGATGTGGTGCGCGGTGTCGATGCGCGGCGCGACGAGATCGATGCGCTGGTGGCCGACAAGCTTGCCGCCGGGTGGAGCATCGCACGCCTAGACAAGACAATGATGCAGGTGCTGCGTGCTGGCACTTATGAACTGCTCGCCCGCCAGGATGTGCCGCCTGCGGTCACGATCAACGAATATGTCGAAGTCGCCAAGGCGTTCTTCGATGACGGGCAAGCGAAGTTCGTGAACGGCATTCTGGACGCGGTGGCCAAAGAGACACGGGCGGGCTAATCCATCAGCCCGATGAATGAGCCCGAATTCCTCGCGGCCCTGCGCGCCCTGCCGCTGCACCCCGGTGCGCGCGGGTTAGCAGATGACTGCGCGGTTCTGACTATAGGCAGCGAGACGCTGGTCATCACCCATGACGTGATGGCCGAAGGCACGCATTTCCGCTTGGATGCAGACATGGCGGATGTGGCGTGGAAACTGGTCGCGACCAACCTTTCCGACCTTGCTTCCAAAGGCGCAGAGCCGTTGGGCGTGCTGCTGGGTCATATGCTTGGGCGAGATGATGCGCGCTTTCTTGAAGGGCTGCACGAAGCACTTACCGCTTTTGATGCGCCCTTGCTGGGCGGGGACACGGTGGCCGCGACCGGCACCCGGAGCTTCGGCCTGACCGCCATTGGCCGCGCGGCGCATACCCCCGTCCCCGCCCGCAGCGGGGCACAGGCGGGCGACCACATTTACATCACTGGCGCAGTCGGCAGGGCGATGCTCGGCTTTGAAGGCGTGGCTGCGCACAGGGCTGCCTTCGACCGCCCGGTGCCCCGTCTTGCCGAAGGGATCGCGCTTGCTCCCATGGTCAGCGCGATGATGGATGTGTCGGATGGCCTGCTGCTCGACGCCTTCCGCATGGCCCAGGCCAGTGGGGTGACAATCGCCCTCGATCCTGCCCTGATCCCGGTCGCCGATCAGACGCGGGCCGATGCCTGTATGCGCTGGGGCGATGATTACGAGCTGTTGATTGCTGCCCCGCCTGCTGTCTGCCTGCCAGTCGCCGCACACCGTATCGGAACCGTCACCGCCCGCACTGCGGCGGCGCTGGTGCTGGGCAAAATCCTGCTGAACGACCCTGCACGGCTCGGCTACAGCCACGGCTAGACCGGGCCAAACCCGGACAACACCGGGCCAAACCCCTCTCAAATTCGCGCAAAACCCCCGCTGTCGGCGGCTGGAGGCTTGCCAGCCCTCCGCGAAGCCCTAAGCTGGCCCCCTGCGCCCGAGGGATCAAAAATGGAGGCGCAGGCACCCGAATGGGGAAGCAACATAAGACGAGAGGGGATTGCTCGTGAATCTATTGCTCATTTCAATTGGGCTGGGGGTGCTTGCCATTGTTTACGGCATCATCACCAGCAGCCAGGTGCTCAGTTCGAGCCCTGGTAATGCACGCATGCAGGAAATCGCCGCCGCTATTCAGGAAGGCGCTCAGGCCTACCTCAACCGCCAATACACCACCATTGCGCTCGTCGGCATCGTTGTTGCCGCGATTGTCGCTTTTGCACTGGGCATGGTGCCCGCAGTCGGCTTTGTCGCCGGCGCCGTGCTTTCGGGCGTTGCAGGCTATATTGGCATGAACATTTCGGTGCGTGCCAACGTCCGCACCGCCGAGGCTGCCAGCACCAGCCTTCAGGCCGGGCTCACCCTCGCCTTCCGGGCGGGTGCGATTACGGGCATGCTGGTCGCGGGCCTCGCGCTGTTGGCGATTGCCGTGTTCTTCTATGTCATGGTCGGGCCGATGGGCCTTTCCCCCAGCGACCGCACCGTGATCGACGGGCTGGTCGGCCTTGCCTTCGGCGCTTCGCTGATTTCCATCTTCGCGCGCCTTGGCGGCGGGATCTTCACCAAGGCGGCAGACGTCGGCGCGGACCTTGTCGGCAAGGTCGAAGCGGGCATCCCCGAAGATGACCCACGCAACCCTGCCGTGATCGCGGACAACGTTGGCGACAACGTAGGCGACTGCGCTGGGATGGCTGCTGACTTGTTTGAAACCTATGTCGTCACCGTTGGCGCAACGATGGTGCTGACCGCGCTGCTGCTGACGCAGTTGGGCGATCTGCTGCTTCCGATGATGGCGTTGCCGCTTCTGATCGGCGGGGCGTGCATCGTTACGTCGATCCTTGGCACTTACTTCGTGCGCCTCGGCGGCGGAACGAACGTGATGGGGGCCATGTACAAGGGCTTCATCATCACCGCCGTAACCTCCATTCCGCTGATCTGGATCGCGGTGCAATATGCGCTCGGCTCGGTCGGGGTCGACATGAACACGGTCATCAACCCTGGTCAGGGCATGACCGAATTCACCGGCCGCACGCTGTTCTACTGCGCGCTGCTGGGCCTCGTCATTACCGGCCTGATCATCTGGATCACCGAGTACTATACCGGCACAGCCTACCGTCCGGTCCGGTCCATCGCCAAGGCATCGGAAACGGGCCACGGCACCAACGTGATCCAGGGCCTGGCGATCAGCCTTGAAGCGACCGCACTGCCAACGCTGGTGATCGTGGCAGGGATCATCATCGCCTATGGCCTCGCGGGGCTGATGGGCATTGCCTATGCGGCGACAGCGATGCTGGCGCTGGCGGGGATGGTCGTGGCGCTCGATGCCTATGGCCCGGTCACCGACAACGCCGGCGGGATCGCCGAAATGGCAGGTCTGGACGATAGTGTCCGCGAAAAGACCGACCTGCTCGACGCGGTGGGCAACACCACCAAGGCCGTGACCAAAGGCTATGCCATCGGTTCGGCAGGCCTTGGCGCGCTGGTGCTGTTTGCGGCCTACACCACGGACCTTCGGACCTTCTTCCCCGATGCCAATGTGGATTTCAGCCTTGAAAACCCGTTCGTGATCGTCGGCCTGTTGCTCGGCGCCCTGCTGCCCTACCTGTTCGGGGCGATGGGCATGACGGCGGTCGGTCGTGCGGCGGGCGACGTCGTGCTGGATGTTCGCAACCAGTTCCGGGAAAATCCCGGCATCATGGCAGGCACCTCCAAGCCTGACTATGCCCGCACCGTGGACCTTGTCACCAAGGCCGCGATCAAGGAAATGATCATCCCCTCGCTGCTGCCTGTGCTGGCACCAGTCGTGGTGTATTTCGTGATCACCGCGATTGCCGGTCAGGACAATGGCTTTGCGGCTTTGGGCGCACTGCTCCTCGGCGTGATTGTCAGCGGGCTGTTCGTCGCGCTGTCGATGACCGCCGGCGGCGGGGCGTGGGACAACGCCAAGAAGTACATCGAAGACGGCAATCACGGCGGCAAGGGCAGCGAAGCCCACAAGGCTGCGGTGACGGGCGATACGGTCGGCGACCCCTACAAGGACACCGCTGGCCCAGCCGTGAACCCGATGATCAAGATCACCAATATCGTCGCGCTGCTGTTGCTGGCCGCGCTGGCGCATGGGGCGGCGTGATCCGCTAACCTTGATCTGAACCTTCAACCCCGCCGGAAGCAGTTCCGGCGGGGTTTTTCTTTGCCGCCGCCTCTGTTTCCCGTCGGGCAGCGGCCGCCGCCGCTAAAGAACACCGCGCACCGCTGACCCCGCAGGGCTTCATCTTCGTCTCCAGCCCCAGTGCGGTCACCGCCTATCACTTCGATCCGGAGCACCAAGGTGATCGACAGCGAGACCTCCCATTCAGGCGGCCCGCGCGAATGGAAGTGGGATGATGCCATGCTCGTCCCGCGGCACCGAATTCCCGCTTGCTCTGGGCGAGGCGCTGTTCGTGCCGGTGAAAGCCCCGCCGCGCGGGGCTGCTGGCCGCATCAGAATTATGGCAAGGCCTATGCCTTCCGCATGATGCGCAAGCTGGGATTGACGGGGAACTCACTGCGCAGCATGGCTTTGCGCCATGGACGAAGCACCCACCAATGAAGAACTTGTCGCAGACCTCATCCGCCTGCTGACCGTCGAAAAACGCGCGGCCGACGTCTACGCCGGGCTGCCGCAGGCTGACGGCATCGGGCGGGTGTTCGGCGGCCAGGTGCTGGCGCAGGCGCTTCAGGCGGCACAGTCCAGCGTCACCGACGGCAAGTGCGCGCATTCGCTCCACGCCTATTTCCTGCGCGGCGGGCGCGAGGGCGCTCCGATCGAATATCGCATCGCGCGCGACTTTGACGGGCGTAGCTTCGCCAACCGCCGGGTGGTGGCCGCGCAGGAGAACGAGGAGGGGATCGCCGTGCCGATCCTCAACCTCACGGCCAGTTTCCAGCTGCCCGAGGACGGGTTGGAACACGCCGATTCGCCAATGCCCGACGTGTCACCGCCCGGTGACCTGCGCCCCGATATCGAGATCCGCCATGAAATCGCGGAGCAATGGGGCGACATGATCAGCGAGGAGCAGCGCAGCTTGATGCTGCGCCCGCGCCCGATCGAATTGCGCACCACCGATCGCCTGCATTGGATGAGCAGCGAACCGCGCGAGCCGCGCGCCCATTCATGGTTCCGGGTCAGCGCGCCGATCACCGGCGTGGACGACACGCCTGAACTCCACCGCGCAATCATCACCTACGCCAGCGATTACACATTGCTCGGCACCAGCGCATTGCCGCACGGGCTTTCGTGGATGCGCAATGAACTGGTCGGTGCGAGCCTCGATCACGCCTTGTGGTTCCATCGTGATGCCCGCGCCGACGAATGGCTGCTCTACGCCACCGACGCGCCGTGGAGCGGCGGCGGGCGCGGTTTCAACCGCGGTCGCATCTTCAACCTAGCCGGCGACTTGGTGGCCAGCGTCGCGCAGGAAGGCATGATGCGCCGGCGTTCTTGAGGTTCGCAGCCCCTGGGGGCTGCGCAATCCTCGCTCATGCGACCTGAAGGTCGCGTCGCTGCGGGCGGCCGGTCGGCCTTGCAGCGGCTGCGCCGCCGATCGTTGCCACACAATTCGACGCCGAAGGTGTCGCAAGCGCGACCGCGCGCCCGCAGCGACGCGCCCGGAGGGCGCATGAGCGAGGATTTCGCACGCCGGAGGGCGTGCGCAACAAACTAATGCGCCAGCAAAATCGGCATCTGCGGTTCGCTCAGCATCCGCCGTGTGACCCCGCCCAGCAGCAGTTCTGCCAGACGCGAATGGCCATAGGCGCCCATCACCATCAGCCCGCATCCGCGCATCTGCGCCGCTGAAAACAGCGTGTCGGCAATGCTATCGTCGCCGCGCGGGATTTCGACAATCTCGCAGTCAATCCCGTGGCGGCTGAGGTATTTCGCGCCTTCGGTGGAGGGAAAGTTGAAGCGCGCCATTTCGGACGGCTCGGCGATGCTCGCCAGCGTGACCTTGCACGAACACGCCAGCAGCGGGATGGAGGCGCGCAGCGCATGGGCGGCTTCGGATGATCCGTTCCACGCCACCAGCATCGGCGCGCCAACATCCAGCACTCCAGCATCCCCCGGCACCACCAGCACCGGCGTCGGCGCCTTCAACGCCAGATCGCCCACCAGCGCCGAAGGCCCGCGCCCGTCCGACCCCGCCTCTGCTGGCCCAACAATAACGATATCGGCCAGCGGCGAGGCTTCGAGCAGGCGGTGCGGCGCGATGCCATAGACAAAGCGCCAGTCCCACGGCACGCCTTCATGCTCCAGCTGCGCTTCGGTCTCGGCGCGCAGATTGTCAGCGTTTTCCTTGATCACCGGCATCGCCGCCGCAATCGCCGAGCCATAGAAATCGCCCGGCGCGAAGACCTCGTAACTGATGGCTTGCAGGCAGGTGATGTGGCCATTGGTCGCGCGGGCGATGTCGAGGGCCACTTGCAGCCTCGCGCTCATGGCGCGGTCGTGGTCGATGTGCAGCAGAATCGATTTCATGGCGTGTCTCCCATTGATGCAGCTATCTATCGGCCCAAACGGCCCCACATGCCTTGATCAGGATCAAATTTCGCGCGAGCCTGCTTGCCAGCCCGCGCAGGCTCGCGCATCTTGGCGGCAGGGAGAGTCCATCATGCAGATCACGCGCCACCCGCCGGTCAAACACACGCTGGAGCCGTCGAACCACCCCTATCTGACGGGGCCGTGGACGCCGCTGCACGAGGAGACGGATGTCGCCGAATTGCCGGTCATCGCAGGCGCGATTCCCGCCGACATCGACGGCATCTACCTGCGCAACACCGAAAACCAGGTGCACCAGCCGCTTGGCCGCCATCACCCCTTTGATGGCGACGCGATGATCCATCAGGTCAATATCTCGAGCGGCAAGGCGAGCTATCGCAACCGCTTCGTGCGCACCCACTGCTTTGAGGCCGAACAGATCGCGGGCCGCAGCCTATGGGGCGGGTTGATGGACCCGTGGGGGACAAGCGTGCGCCCCGGCTTCGGCGCGCATGGCGGGCTGAAGGACACCGGATCGACTGACATTATCGTTCACGCCGGCACCGCCTATGCCACGCTCTACCAATGCGGCGAGGCGTGGATGCTCGATCCGGTCACGCTGGGGAGCCGGGGCAAGGCGCCCTGGGTGCCGCTGGACGGCATCTCGGCCCACCCCAAGGCCGACGAGGCGACCGGCGAGCTGATGTTCTTCAACTATTCGAAGCACGCGCCCTTCATGCATTACGGCGTGGTCGACCGCAGCGGCACGCTGGTGCACTACGTGCCCGTCCCCCTGCCCGGCCCGCGCCTGCCGCACGACATGGCAATCACGCAGAACTGGTCGATCCTCAATGATATGCCGCTGTTCTGGGACGAGGAGCTGCTGGGCCGCAACATTCACGCTGCGCGGATCCATGATGGCGTGCCGACCCGCTTCGCTCTCATCCCCCGCCACGGCCAGTCGCAGGATATCCGCTGGTTCGAAGCCGCGCCGACCTACGTGCTTCACTGGACGAATGCATGGGAGGAAGGCGATGAGGTGATCCTCGAAGGATACCACCAATCCAAGCCCATGCCCGATCCGCTGGAAGAGATGGGCCGTTACAGCCACATGATGGCCTATGTGGACGAACATTCCTTCCAGAGCCGTTTGCACCGCTGGCGTTTCAACCTGACAACCGGCGAAACGCGCGAGGAGCCCCTGTCCGAAAAAATTGTCGAATTCGGGATGATCAATCCGAAGTTCGCAATGCGCAAAAGCCGCTATGTCTGGTCCACCACCTCCCGCCCCGGCTGGTTCCTGTTCAACGGCTATGTCCGCCACGACACGCTGACCGGCGAGGAACAGGTCTATCGCCTGCCAGAAGGGGTCTATGCCAGCGAAAGCCCGATGATCCCGCGTAAGGGCGGGACTTCGGAAGACTCCGGTTATCTCGTCACCTTCCTGATCGACGAGAACACGGGCACCTCCGAATGTGCGATCCTTGATGCGTCCGACATCGCCAAAGGCCCCATCTGCCGCCTCGCCCTGCCGCACAAGATCTGTTCGGGCACGCATTCGGTGTGGGTCGAGCATGACCAGCTTCGCGCCGATGCTGCCTTCCATGCGGAGCGTTTCGTCTGCACCTGATGGCATGACGCCATGACACCGGTCGAGGGGCGAGCGTCGCTCGTCGCCCCCACCCTTGTGCGGGCCTGCGCGCGCAGAGTAGCGCGCAGCGCTGGACTGACTTCTCCCGAGGACCGACTATATGACCCTTCGCCTTGCGCTTGCCGCATCGACTGCGCTGCTGTTTACCGCCGCCCCCGCGTTGGCACAGACCGCCGCCGCGCCGACGCAGACGGCAGCCGCCGCCGATCAGTCCGAACATGACAAGCTGTTTTCCCTGTTCGAAGATGCCGACGCGCGCGAACTGGCGCTCAATCCCCTCAGCCGTTTATTTCGCGGGGAGGAGGAGAACGCCGGGCGGCTGGGCGATCTGCTGACCGATTCCGCGTTCCTTGCCGCACGCACCGACATCAAGCTGAACCTCGCACTGCTCGCGCAGGTTGACCGCAGCAAGCTGGATGCAACCGATGCGCTTGCCTATGACGTGTTCAAATACACGCAGGAACGCGCCCTGCTCGGCTACACCGACGAAACCCGCAGGCTGACGGAGGTGCGGCCGCTCAACCATTTCTTCGGGCTGCACACCTTCTACCCCACCTTTGCCAGCGGCACCGGCGTTGCGCCGTTCAAGACCCTCGCCAATTACGAGGACAACCTGTCACGCCACGATGATTACATCGCCTTCATCGACCGGGCGATCGCCAAGTTCCGCGAAGGTATGGAAAGCGGCGTGATCGAAACAAAACTGACCACCGGCATCATGGTCACCCAGCTCGACACACAGCTGAACACGGCGCTGACGGAATCGCAATATATGGCGCCGACCAAGGCGTTCCCTGATGAGTTTTCGGACGCTGACAAAGCGCGCCTGACCGCCGCTTACGAAGCCAAAACGGGTGAAATCTACGCCGCAAACACGCGGCTGCGCGATTTTCTGCGCGGCGAATATCTCCCCGTGGCGCGGGACAGCATCGGCCTTTCGCAGATGAAGGGCGGTGACAAGCTTTACGCCCGGCTGGTCGAAGATTCGACCACACTCCCGCTCGATCCCCAAACGATCCACCAGCTTGGTCTGTCGGAAGTGGCGCGGATCAAGGCTGATCTGGAAAAGCTCAAGCGGGAAGTGAAGTTCAAGGGCACGCTTAACCAGTTCTTCGACTATGTCCGCACCGATCCCAAGTTCCAGCCCAAGACCCGCGAGGCGCTGACGCAGTCCTATTACGACATCGGCAAGCAGGTTGATGCCAAGATCGGCGACTATTTCTCGTTGATCCCCAAGTCGCCGCTGGAAATCCGCCCCTACGACCCTTCGACCGAGGAGTTCGAGGCGGGCGGTTCTTACCAGTCGGGATCGGCAGACGGGGAGCGTCCGGGCGTGTTCTATTTCAACGCCTATGACCTGCCCAGCCGCCTGACGCCCGGCAATGTTACTCTGTATCTGCATGAAGGCGCGCCGGGGCATCATTTCCAGATCAGCCTGGCACAGGAGAACGAGGCGCTGCCCGCCTTCATGCGTTACGGTGGCACCACCGCCTTTGTCGAAGGCTGGGCGCTATATGCCGAAACGCTGGGCAACGAGATGGGCTTCTTCAAGGACCCCTGGAACCGTTACGGCACCTTGCAGGACGAACAGCTTCGCGCGATGCGGCTGGTGGTCGATACAGGCATCCACGCTAAGGGCTGGACGCGCGATCAGGCGATTGATTTCATGATGCAGAATTCGGGCATGACCCGCACCGAAGTGGTGGCAGAAGTGGATCGTTACATCGCTATTCCCTCACAAGCGTTGGCCTACAAGATTGGCGCGTTGAAAATCCAGGAACTGCGACAGCGGGCGCAAAGCCGGCTGGGCGCAAAGTTCGACATCAAGTCCTTCCACGAGCAGGTGCTGAACACAGGCGGGCTGCCGCTGGCGGTGCTGGAGGCCAAGATCGACCGCTGGATTTCGGCTCAAGCACCACGTTGAATCAAGGGTGCGGCGCGGCCGATTGCCTCGGCTCGTCGCATCCCCTGCCCCAATTGCCCGCTCCCATGGCTATTGGGGTGCCTACGTTCATCTGCGAGCAAGGTGCTGCTGAACAACCACGCCTCACGCAAGAACGTCATCAAGGGCCACCATAACGGGACCGCGGCCCCCACACAGGAGAATTATCACTGTGAAAACCACCCTCCGACACCCGCGCGGCCTTGCGCTTATCGCTCTGCTGGGCGCAGCTTCGGCCACCGGCCTCTCCGCTCAGACCGCCCCTGACGCCTTGCCTCAGGACCAAGGCGAGGTGTTGACGACGGTCTATGGCACTCTGCCCCCGCTAGCCGAAATGGACGAAGGCCCGCGCGTTACCGGCATGATTTCGGCCCGCAAGGGTTCGCGTCTGCAGATCACAGGGGACGACGGCACCAGCACGCTTGTAACGCTGCACCCCGAAACCGAAATCCGGACCCGCGGCGGGTTCCTCGGCATCGGTAACAAGACCCTTGACCAGAGCGCGCTGATGAACGGCCTGCCGGTGATCGTGAAGACATCGCAGTATGGTCAGGGCCTCGTCGCCAGCGAAGTGCGCTTCACCAGCGACGATCGCCAGATTGCAGCAATGATCCGCGGAGGCACACAGCAGCAGTTCGGCGAGCAGGGCGAAGCGATCAAGCAGAACGCCGCCGCGACCGAAGCCTTGCGCGGACGCCTCGGCGATATCGACAAGTACAACCTGAAGAGCACCACCAACGTCTATTTCGACACTGGCAAGGCGATGATTTCGCCAGCTGCCAAGGCGGAACTGTGCTCCGCCGCGCAGCAAGCCGGTGCAAACGAGAATTCGCTGATGCTGGTGCTCGGCTACACCGACATAACCGGTTCGCAGGAGGTCAATCAGACCCTCTCGGAAAAGCGCGCCGCCGCGGTCGTCAATCACCTCCAGCAGGTTTGCAAATGGAAGCCGTACCGGATGCTCACGCCGACCGGCATGGCAACTGCCGACCCGGCTGCGGACAACACCACCGCCGCGGGACGCGCGCAGAACCGCCGCGTTTCGATCAATGTGCTGGTGAGCAAGGCGCTCGACGGCCAGTAAATCACAAAGGGCGGGCCAGATGGTCCGCCCTTTTCTACCCGCCTGCGTGATAGAAATCATAGACCTTGCGCGCCACCGTTATGCTGACACCGGGGGCGCGTTGCAGGTCTTCAAACGATGCCGCCCGCACCTTCGATGCGGTCCCGAAATGCAGCAGCAACGCGCGCTTGCGCGATGGCCCGATGCCGGGAATTTCATCCAGGGGCGAGGCCGTGATCGCCTTTGACCGTTTCGCACGGTGCGCGCCAATGACGTAGCGGTGCACCTCGTCGCGCAGGTTTTGCAGGTGGAACAGCAGCGGCGAATTCACCGGCAATATCTTCTCACGGCCGTCAGGGAAGTGGAAAACTTCGCGCCCGTCACGCCCGTGATGCGGACCTTTGGCGACGCCGACTACCGCAATTTCGTCTGCAATGCCTATCTCTTCCAGCACGCGCATGACGCTTGATAGCTGCCCCTTGCCGCCGTCGATCAGGATCAGATCAGGGAGAATGGTTTCATGGCCGCCTTGCTTGGATTCCGGGCTCTCCTCACCTTCGGCAAAGTTGCGGAACCGCCGCGCCATCACTTCGCGCATCATCGCGAAATCATCGTTCGATTGCGCCTCGCGGATGTTGAACTTGCGGTACTGGTTCTTCTCGAAGCCGTCCGGCCCGGCCACGACCATCGCTCCCACAGCCTTAGCGCCTTGGATGTGGCTATTGTCATAGACCTCGATCCGCTGCGGCGGGGTATCGAGCTCCAGAAACTCTGCCAGCTCGCGGTTCAGGCGGGCCTTCGTGCCGGTTTCGGCCAGTCGCCGTTCCAGCGCCTCGATAGCATTGCGCTGGGCCTGCGCCATCAATTTGCGCCGGTCGCCGCGTTCGGGAATGGAGATGCGCACCTTGCGGCCTGCAAGCTCGCTTAAAGCCGCCTCGATCAGCTCGCATTCGGGCAGGTCACGATCGACGAGGATGGTCGGCGGCGGCGGCACTTCCTCGTAGAATTGCAGCATCACGTCGGCCAGCACCTGCGCTTCTTCCACATCATTGGTGTGGCGCGGGAACAGCGCGCGGTGGCCCCAGTTCTGCCCACCGCGGATGAAGAAGGACTGGATGCTCATCTGTCCGTTCTTCGCGGCCAGCGCGAACACATCGGCATCACCCAACCCCTGCGCATTGATCGCCTGCGACCCCTGGATGAACGTCGCCGCACGCAGCCGATCACGCAGCATCGCCGCGGTTTCAAAATCGAGGTTCTGCGCCGCCTGCGCCATCTGCCGTTCCAGATCGGCCTGCACCGCGCCGGATTTGCCCGACAGAAAATCCTTCGCCTGCCGCACCAGCGCGTCATACCCCGCTTCGTCGATGCGCTTCACACATGGCGCCGAACACCGCTTGATCTGGTACAGCAGACACGGACGGTCCCGGTTGTTGAAGAAGCTGTCGGTGCAGGACCGCAGCAGGAACAGCTTTTGCAACGCGTTCAGAGTGCTGTTGACGCTGCCCGCGCTTGCGAACGGCCCGTAATAATTGCCCTTCGCCCGCCGCGCCCCGCGATGCTTCTGGATGCGCGGAAAAGCGTGATCGGCGCGTAGCAGGATGAAAGGGAAGCTTTTGTCGTCGCGCAGCAACACGTTGAACGGCGGGCGGAATCGCTTGATCAGCTGCGCTTCCAGCAGCAGCGCCTCAGCCTCGGAATTGGTGGTGATGATCTCCATGCTGCGGGTCTGGCTGACCATTCGCTGCAATCGGCCCGAAAGCCCGGCGATCTGGGTATAGTTCGCCACGCGCGCCTTCAGGCTGCGGGCCTTGCCGACATATAGCACCTCGCCCCGCGCATCCAGCATCCGGTAGACACCGGGAACGGGCTTCAGAACCTTCACCGTCTCGCGGATCGCCTGAAGACCGCCTTCCAGATCGGGTTGGGCGCTGGACACGGTATAGGCGGCACGCTCCTCGTTGAAGCGTTCCGCGCCCCCGGGGCCATGGGGCGGATCGTGGGGGGTGGCGGGGTTTCGGGCCATGCCCGCCAGATAGGGACTGCGGGGGGCGATTGGCAATTGCCGCGCGCGCGCCTATCCGCACCCGGATGGAGCATCACGATGTCATTATCCTTGGCGCGGGCGCAGCGGGTCTGTTCGCGGCAGGCCAAGCGGGCCAGCGCGGCCTGCGCGTGGCGCTGCTCGAGAAAGCCGATGCACCCGGCAAGAAGATCCTGATCTCAGGCGGTGGCCGCTGCAATTTCACCAATCTTGGCGCAGGGCCGGGCAATTACCTTTCTGCCAACCCGCATTTCGCCAAGAGCGCGCTAGCGCGATATACGCCTGCCGATTTCATCGCGCTGGTCGATCATTATCGCATCGCGTGGCATGAAAAGACTTTGGGGCAATTGTTCTGCGATGGCTCGGCCAAGCAGATCGTGGCGATGTTGATCGACGAATGCCCGGTGGATCGGGTGACGCTGAGCTGCGAGGTCGATGTGGCCGATGTAGTGCGCGAGGCGGACGGCGCCTTCACCGTCACCGCTGCCGATGGCCGCCAATGGCAAGCCCCGGCGCTGGTGATCGCCACCGGCGGCCCCTCGATCCCAAAGATGGGGGCAAGCGATTTTGCCTATCGGCTCGCGCGGCAATTCGGCCTGAAGGTGGTGGAGCCCCGCCCGGCTCTCGTCCCGCTGACGCTGGGCGGCGAGGATGCGCTGTTCCGAGAGCTATCGGGCGTCGCTGCCCCGGTGCGGGCGCGGGCGGCAAAAGCGGAGTTTGCCGAAGCCGCGCTGTTCACCCACAAAGGGCTGTCAGGCCCGGCGATCCTGCAAGTCTCGTCCTATTGGCGGCATGGTGAGGAGGTCGGCATCACCTTTCTGCCCGATGCGGCAAGCGACTGGTTGCTGGCCGCCAAGCGCGACCGGCCCCGCACCCATCTGCGCACATTGCTGCGCGAAGCCCTGCCCGTGCGGCTGGCCGATGCTCTGGCTGATCGGTTGGCGCTGGAGCGCGAACTGGGCAATGTGTCGGACAAAGACTTGCGCCACGCACAGGCGAAGCTGGCCGATTGGCGCTTCGCCCCTAACGGCACTGAAGGCCTCGCCAAGGCGGAAGTCACCGCAGGCGGCATCGCCACCGCCGAATTGTCGTCGCGCACGATGGAAGCAACCAAAGTGCCCGGCCTCTACGCCATCGGTGAGGCGGTGGACGTGACCGGCTGGCTCGGCGGCTACAACTTCCAATGGGCCTGGGCGAGCGGCTTTGCCTGCGCCGAGGCCTTGGCCGAGGCGCCCGTCTAAGACGCGCCGAGGCGTTCGCCCAGGTGCGCCCTCAAAACAACTTTCTCAGATCAATACCGAGATACAGTCCCAGCGGATCGATCACGAACGGCTGGTAGTTGATCGGCGTGACGCCAGCCGAATCCCTCACCCGCCGCTGCGCATCGAACAGGTTATCTGCAACAAGGCTGACCCGGAAGTCCTTGAGGAAGCCTTCATTCTTGCCGGTGACTTCGCCCATGTTGGCGAACACCCGCAAGTTGAAGGTGACGATGTCATCGAAGAACAAATCGGTCGTACCTGCCGCCCCGTCCAGCCGAGTCTCGCCGGTGTAGATGCCTGACAGGCGGAAGCCGACGCCCTTGCCGAACAGACCCGCTTCGAGCCTGCTGGAATGGCGCGGAAGTCCGAACGCGCCGGTCGCCTGACCGTCCAGCTGGTCGAGCGGGGCAAGACCGGGGGCGATCAGGATCTGGTTATCCAGCTCGATCGTGTGCGTCAGGTTGGCGAAATAGCGCCAGCCCTGAAAGCTGCGCTGCGCGAGCGGGTTGAAAGCCGGGCCACCTGCAGGTGCACCGCCTCTACCCGCGGCAGCGCCCCCCGCCGCAGGAGCACCACCCGCGGGCGGAGCCATTGCGCAGAACCGCTGCTGGAACTGGGCCAGCGCTTCGGGCGGGATGGTGCCATCCGGTGCGCGCGAACGGTCCAGTGCCATCTTGATGAAGGCAGGGTCGACGCCCGGAAGCTCGGCCGAGACATCTTCGCCGCGATCGATCTTGGCGACGAGGGCCGCGATGGCAGCATTGCCGTCGGGGCCGCAGGCGCGTTCCCGGAAGGCGGCGAGTTGCGGGGGCACACCAGCCGGAGCGCCGCCTGCCGGGGCGCTTCCGCCTGCGGCGGGGGCGCCGCCCATCATTGCCGGATCGAAGCTGCAAATGCGGGTGCGGAAGCCTGCCAGCCGCGCCGTATCGACCTTGCCGTCTGCGCCGCGCAACCGCGCCAGCATCGGGGCGAGCCGCGTTGGATCAATCCCGGGAAACTCGGCCGAGATATCCGCGCCGCTGTCAATGGCCGCGACCAGCTTTTCAAGGAAAGTGAGCCCGTCGTCAGCGCACAGGCGCGTGCGGAATGCCATGAATTGTTGGCGCTGCTCGGGTGTTGGCGCACCGCCGAAGCCGCCGGTTGTCGGCGCAGCGGGTGGCGACGCCGCGGATGCCGGGGCACCGCCCCCGCCGCCGCCGCCGCTACCGGGACCACCAAAACCACCGCCCGCGGGCGCACCGATCGAACCATTGGTCGACAAGGTGAATTGCACCCGGTTAGCGCGCGTTTCAGCAAAGCTGACCGAACGGCGATCAACCGCGAGCAAGCGCCCGACCTCACCCGGAGTGACCGGTGCCGCACGCGTCACGCGTCCGGGGAAGGCGGCCTCGATGTCAGAGGTGATCTGCGGAAATCCGCTCACCACATTGTCCGATTGGTTGCGGATATAATCCACCTGCAGCCGCGAGTTTTCCCAGAAGGGCAGCTCCCAATTGGCGGAGAACTTCCAGTCGCGCTGGGTTTCGGCCGGAAGGCCCGGATTGCCGCCGGACGTGACATCAGCCAGCACCGTCTCGCCGCGCACCAGATCGAAGACCGGAACGTTGAGGTTGACGATCTGCGGATTGCCAAGCGCGCCCAGCCCCGGCGCCACTTCGCGCCAGATATAGGTCGCCGACAGGTCCAGCCCGTCGAACGGCTGCCAAGTCAGGCCCGCGTTCCAGTCACCGAGCAGTCCGAAGTCGCTGAGATCCTCGATCCCCGCCTGAAGATTGAGCGTGAAGCTGCCCAGCGCATCGGCGAATTCCTCGCGGCTGCTGGTCAGCGGCACCACCAGATTGGCTCCGGTCGACAGGTTGCGGCGGGTCAGCGCCACGTCTTGCGTGGATCGGGTATCGGCGCTTTTGATCCGCTGCCAATCGAGTCCCACATCGAAGGTCGCGCGCACCTCGCCCGCGGGAAGATTGCCGAGGCCGCCTTCCAGCGTGGTCAGCGAACGACCGTTGATCGACTGGCTGCGCGCGACATCAAAGCCATTATCGGTGTCGCCCGGCAGCGCACCATTGATCGTCAGCGTGCCAGCCAGCGCCCGATTGCGGAAAGCCTGAAGTTGGGTGCTGTCCAGTCGCCGGTCGATGGCCGTTTCGCTTTCGGCGACCGAAGTATCGAAGGTGCTGGTCAGGCGGAAGGCATTGACCGGCTTCGTAATGGATCCCGCCGCCGACAGCGTATCGTTGGACGTGCGCCGGGCAAGCGGCGTTTCCGCGCCAAAGGTGCGCACCGCGCTCGCGCCGGTCGGCCCCGTCAGCAGCACGGTGTTGAGCCCGTCGAGGCTGCGGCTTTCGTCGCGGGCGAAATTGACGTTGGCGCTCAACGATGTGCCGCTGCTCACAATAGCCTTGGCCCAAGACAGGTTCGCATCAAGGCCGAAGGTGTCGGCCAACAGGCTGCGAAAACGCGCCTGATCGGGATCGCCCGCGATTTGCGAAACCGACCCCGGCGTCTGCGGAATGTCCCGCTCGGCCTCGGACAGAAGCGTAGCGTCTTCCACCCGGATGCTGGCGTTGATCCGCCCGCCGTCGGCGATCTTGAGAATGCCAAGTTGCTGTTCGTTGCGGCTATAGCCTCCGCGCGACGGCGCTTCGAACTCCAGATCGACCTGACGGTTCGAATAATTGTCCTTGAGGATCAGGTTGATGACCCGGCGATCAGGCGGAAAGCCGAATCGTTGGGCAACTTCTTCGGGAAACACCTCGACCCGAGCCAGCGCTTCGGGAGGGTAATTGGCGAATTCACGGAAAGACCCGATACGGATGCCGTTGACGAGAATCACCGGCCCGCCGCCGCCACGCCCGCGTGCCGAACCGGTGCGCGCGCTGATCTGCGCAATCAAATCGGTGATCGACGTAACGCCTTCGGCTGCGATCGCGGTTTCATCCAGTTCCAGCAGCGGTGCCTGATCGACGAACAACTGACCGCGCAGCCGCCCCGAACGCACGATGATCTCGTTACGTGTCACAGCAGTATCGCTGGCGGTATCGGGATCTTCCTCCGCTTTCTGAGCCGGAACGTTGGGCTGCGGCTGCACGGTTTCTTTGGGCGCAGCGGCCAGCGGCACAGCAAGACAAATGGCAAGGACGCAGGTGCCAGCGCGCAAGTTCGCGCGGAAAAGCAGGGAGAGGTTCATGTGGTCCCTTCGGATTGCATTTTTTATCAGGGCGGCTTCTTACCGTCCTCTTGCTGCCACTGAATGTCACAAATTTGCTCAGGCAGATGCCTTGCATCGCCTGACCAAAGCCTGCGCAGGGGCTTGTCGATCATGCCCCTAACGCACGAGCCTTCCCTTTTGGTTCCCGCATCGCTAAAGCGCAGCCGCACATCGACCGGCGTATTGTGCGCCGCAACAGACACACGCAACAAAGACAAAGGAATTTCATGGCCAAGGAAGAACTCCTCGAAATGCGCGGGCGCGTGGTTGAGTTGCTGCCCAATGCGATGTTCCGGGTGGAGCTTGAAAACGGCCATGAAGTGCTGGGCCACACTGCGGGCAAGATGCGCAAGAACCGCATCCGCGTGCTGGTGGGTGACGAAGTGCTGTGCGAACTGACGCCGTATGATCTCACCAAGGCGCGCATTACCTATCGCTTCATGCCGGGTCGCGGTGGCCCCGGCCCGCAATAATTGCGCAGCAGCCCTGATGGGCGCGCTTCATCTGACACTAGCATCGGCGTCGCCCCGGCGGCGCGAATTGCTCGCGCGGCTTGGGCTGTCGCCTGATGCTGTCACCCCTGCCGATATTGATGAAACCCCGCAGAAGGGCGAACTGCCCCGCGCCTATGCCTTGCGCATGGGGCGCGAAAAGGCGTTGGCCGTTGGCGCGACCGGATTCGTTCTGGCGGGGGACACGGTGGTAGCCGTCGGACGAAGAATCCTCCCCAAGACCGAGACTGAGGCAGAAGCGCGCGCCTGCCTTGAACTGATCAGCGGGCGGCGACATCAGGTCATTTCAAGCGTAGTGCTTCGCTCGCCCGATGGGGACCTGCGGGAACGCCTCGACGAGACCGTGGTCTGCTTCAAGCGCCTCTCCCACGAAGAGATCGAAGCTTATGTCGCGGACGGCGATTGGCGGGGCAAGGCGGGCGGATACGCCATTCAGGGCGCGGCCGAAGGCCTGATCCAATGGATCAGGGGAAGCCATTCGGGCGTCATGGGCCTGCCGCTTTACCACACGCGTGCGCTGCTGAAGGCGGCAGGATTTGCGCTTGGCTGAGTGGCTGATCGAAGAAGGCATCGCCGAAACTCGCGCCCTGCTGGTCGAAAACGAACAGGTGCTCGCAGCGAGGATCAGCTGGCCGGGCGAATTGTCATCCGGCACGCGTGTCAGCGGCAAACTGACCGCCAAGCTGAAGGGCACGCATCGCGGGGTCGCCCTGCTGGACGGCGACCATGAGGCATTGGTCGATCACCTGCCGCACGGCGTGAGCGAGGGGCAGATGCTCAACCTCGTGATCACCCGCGCTGCCCTTGCCGAGCGGGGGCGACTGAAGCGCGCGCAAGCACGGGTTGCGGATAATGCCGCAGCGCCAACCGCCGCACCTCACCTCACCGGCAAGGTCGTGCGTCATTTTCCGGCCGGGTTGTGGGAAGATGTGTGGCAAGCCGCATCTTCCGCCAGTCTCGACTTTCCGGGCGGCGAGATTCTGGTCAGCACCACCCCGGCCATGACCGTCATCGATATCGACGGCATCGGTTCCCCGCGCGACGTGGCGCTTGCCGCTGTGCCGGCCATTGCAAGGGCGTTGGCGTGGTTCGACCTTGCAGGGAATATCGGGATCGACTTTCCTACACTTGCTGCCAAATCAGACCGCCGCCTTGTGGACGAGGCCTTGGGCTCTGCTCTCGATCACTGGCCGCATGAACGGACGGCGATGAACGGCTTCGGATTCGTCCAGCTGGTCGCGCGGCTTGAAGGGCCCTCGCTGCTGCACCGATTCGCAAGCCATCGCCTCGGCATGGCTGCGCGTATGGCGCTCCGCCGGGCGGAGCTGGCGGCTGACGGTTCTGGCCGCGTCCTGCTGATGTCCGTGCACCCGGCGCTCAAGGCGAAGCTCAAGCCCGATTGGCTGAACGAACTTTCCCGCCGCACGGCACGTGAAGTGCGGGTTGAAGCTGATCCGGGGGTTGCCATCGAGGCTGCCCATGCCCAGCTTGTTTCGGCATGACGACGTTTTCCAAACCCTGCCCGATCTGCCGCAAACCGCGCCGCGCCGAACACGCGCCCTTCTGTTCGACGCGCTGCCGCGATCGAGATCTGGCGCGGTGGTTCTCGGATTCCTACAGCGTGCCCGGCCCGCCAGCCGACCCAGACGATGTCGCGCGCGAAGACTGGCGCGATCAGGATTGAGCCTTGGCAAAGAAAGGCGGTTAGGGACAACAAAACCCCCTTGCCAACCCCGGCGGCCTTCGCCATAGGGCCGCTCTCATTTGCTCGCCGGGGCAGCCACATGGCTTTTCCCCCGTCGCTCGCAGCGAATGCCCGGGTAGCTCAGGGGTAGAGCAGCGGATTGAAAATCCGCGTGTCGGTGGTTCAAATCCGCCCCCGGGCACCATTCGCTAACGGCCTGAGCCGAGCTGGGAGTGCCGACCTGATGTCCCGCCGCACCAAACTTTACGAAGGCAAGGCCAAGATCCTTTACGAAGGTCCTGAGCCGGGCACGCTAATCCAGTATTTCAAGGATGACGCGACCGCCTTCAATGCCGAGAAGAAGGGCACCATCAACGGCAAGGGCGTGATCAATAATCGCATCAGCGAACACGTCTTCACCCGCCTTGGCCATATCGGCATCCCGACGCACTTCATCCGCCGCCTCAACATGCGCGAGCAGCTGATACGGCAGGTCGAAATCATCCCGATCGAAGTGGTGGTGCGCAATGTCGCGGCCGGATCGATCAGCAAGCGCCTCGGCATACCCGAAGGCGAACCGCTGCCGCACACCTTGATCGAATATTATTACAAGGACGATGCGCTGGGCGATCCGCTGATCGCCGAAGAACACATCGCCTGCTTCAACTGGGCAACGAACGAAGAAATGCACGACATTTCCTCGATGGCGATCCGCATCAATGATTTCATGTGCGGCATGTTCGCCGCGATCGATATCCGGCTGGTGGACTTCAAGCTGGAATTCGGGCGGCTTTACGATGGCGATTACAGCCGCGTGATCCTTGCCGACGAAATCAGCCCCGATGGCTGCCGGTTGTGGGACATGGTGACCGGCGAAAAGCTGGACAAGGACCGCTTCCGCCGCGACCTTGGGGGCGAGGAAGAGGCTTACCGCGAAGTCGCACGCCGCCTTGGCCTGCTGAACGGCGAAGACAACGGTCCAGGCGAAGTATTCGACCTGTCGCATGCCCGCTCGCGCCTGCGCGGGCCGCCACCTCTGAAAAAATAATCCGCTCAAGAAATAGGGCTGACAAGGCCGTTTCAGCCGTTACTCTCGGCGCTCTCGCAATCGTATCGAGAGTTGTCCAGACATCCATGCGGAAGTTCTCCCTTGCTGCCGGCCTTATGCTGGCGCTCTCCCCGCTCGTCCTGACCACGGCCCTTGCCGCGCAGGATCAGCGTGCTGCGCCAGAAGCCACCGGACCGGTGGCTTCTGCTCCGGTCTGGCCATTCGAAGCGAGCGACCTGCCGGTTGATCCGGGCTACACCTTCGGGCGGCTGGATAACGGGATGCGCTACATCATCCGCCGCAACACCACGCCGGCGGGTACAGCGCTGGTGCGGATGCGGATCGCGTCGGGGGCGCTGGCGGAAACCGATACCGAACGCGGGCTGTCGCACTATCTTGAACACATGGCCTTCAACGGCTCGACAGGCATTCCCGAAGGCGAGATGATCAAGCTTCTCGAACGCGAGGGGCTGGCGTTCGGTGCGGACACCAATGCATCGACCGGGTTCGAAGCGATCACATACATGCTCAACTTGCCGCGCAACGACGATGCGCTGCTGGACACGGCGCTGATGCTAATGCGCGAAACCGCGAGCGAGCTGACTATTTCAGAAGATGCCGTGACGCGCGAACGCGGGGTGATACTTGCCGAAAGGCGCGACCGGGCAGGCTTCGCCTTGCGCAACTATGAGGATAACGCCGCATTTATTGCCCCCGGCGCGCTCTATGCCAACCGCCTACCGATCGGTACACTTGAAGTGCTGGAAGCTGCCACGGCAGCGCAGATCAGAGCGCTCTACAACCGCACCTATACGCCTTCCAACACAGTGCTGGTGATCGTCGGCGACTTTCCGGTCGACAGGGTCGAGGCAGCGATCCGCACCCGCTTTGCCGATTGGAGACGCGCGCCCGCCCCTGCCAAACCGGTCGCCGGGCCAATCGATGTGACCCGCAAGGGGCTGGCCGACATTCATATCGATCCCGCCTTGGCCGAAAGCGTCACGATCAGCCGCCTTGCCGCATGGCGTGACGAACGCGACACCCTCGCCAACCGCGGCGCCGCATCGTTGCGCGGGATTGGCTATGCCATCATCAACCGCCGTCTTGCGCGGCTGGCCCGCAGCGCCGATGCACCGTTCCGCGGCGCGAGCTTTGGTTCAGGCGACATCTTCGAAGACGCGCGTATCACGAGCCTTTCGGTCAGCAGCGCCGATGGTGAGTGGAAGAAGGGCGTGCTCGCCGCAACACGTGAGGTCAATCAGGCGCTCCGCCATGGGTTCACGCAGGCCGAGCTCGATGAACAACTCGCCAACATCCGCACCGGGTTGGAAAACGCAGTCAAAGCGGCCGGCACCCGCAGCAATGCCGTGTTTGTCAGCGCTGCGCTGGCGCTGGTCAGCGATGAACGGGTGCCGACCACGCCAGAATGGGCGCTTGCCGAATTCGCGCGGCTGATCCCCGAAATCACCCCGCAGGCCGTGTGGCAAGCCGTGCTGACCGATGCCGCGCGGATGGAGGAACCGCTGATACGTTTCGAGGGCCGCACTGCCCCCGTTGGCGGCGGGGCTGCTTTGCGCAGCGCCTTTACCGAAGCGATGGCCCTTCCCGTCACCGCCCCCATCGAAACCGGCCCGCTGGCGTTTGGCTATAGCGACTTCGGCACACCGGGCACGGTGGTCTCGGACTCGGTCGAGCCGCGCCTTGCCCTGCGCACCATCCGCTTTGCCAATGGCGTGCGGCTGACAATCAAGAAAACCGACGTGCGTAAGGATCGCATTTCCTTTTCGATGGCGGTCGATGGCGGCGATCTGATGAACACAGCCGATGCACCGCTGCGCACCTATCTGGCTAGTGCGCTAGCGTCGGGCGGGCTCGGCAAGCATAGTCAGGACGAATTGTCGAGCGTGCTGGCCGGACGCAGCGTCAGTTTTGGATTGTCGGGCGATACCGATGCTTTCACCAGCGGGGGCACCACCACACCACGCGATCTGCTGTTGCAAATGCAGGTGCTCGCCGCGACGCTGACCGATCCGGGCTATCGTTCCGAAGGGGTCGAGCGGTTCCGCAAGAACATCGACAACTTCTTCAACACGCTCGATTCTACGCCTGGCCGGGCGTTGGCTGCTGCCAGCGGTGCGATAATTTCGGACAATGATCCCCGCTTCAGCCTGCAACCCAAAGAAGCGTTCTTCGCACTGGACTATGATGCCTTGCGCGCCGCGATCAGCGACCGGCTGTTACACGGTGCCATCGAAATAGCGCTGGCTGGCGATCTTGACGAAGACGCGGCGATCGCCGCCGTGGCCGCAACGCTCGGCGCTCTGCCCCAGCGCGAAGCCGCGTTCAATCCTCGAACCGAAAATCGCACCCGGACCTTTACCTCAATCCGGGGAGAGCGCGCACTTACCCACAAGGGCGAGCCCGATCAGGCGTTGCTGCAGTGGCAGTGGCCGACCACTGACGACAGCGATCTTGGCGAGACGCTCCGGCTGGATTTGCTATCGCGGATCGTCCGGCTGGAACTCACCGACCGGCTGCGCGAGGAATTGGGACAGGCCTATTCGCCCTCGGCCGGATCGCAGCCCAGCCATTATTACCCCGGCTACGGCACATTCATCATTGGCGCGTCGGTTGCTGCCGATCAGGTGGCGGCGAGCCGCACCGCACTGGAGAGCCTGATTGCCGACTTGCGCAGCGCCCCGATGGATGCAGATGTGATCGCGCGGGCACGCAAGCCCTATCTTGAAGAATATGGCAATATTCTCAAAGATCTGGGCGGCTGGATCACCATTGCCGCACGGACACAGAGCGAGCCGCAGCGGCTCGATCGCTTTGTCGCCGCTCCAAGTTTGATGGCGGCGATCACCCCGGGAGATATTCACCAGACGGCGCTGAAATACCTCGTACCGGGCGGTGCGGTCGAATTCGTGGTGCGGCCTGAAGGGTCAGCCACGGCGGCCAAGGCGGAATGAAAAATACGAGCCGAGGAGCGAAAGCTGCCGTGCCGTAGTGCAGAAGCCCATCAGGGCGATTGCGCCTACGCGGCGGCACGCTATATCGGCCCCGCGTCGGCACAGTGCCGATCTTCGCAAAAAATGGAGCATCCGGCCATGCAAGTGCGCGTCCTCGTCCGATTGAAGCCTGGCGTGCTCGATCCGCAAGGTCGTGCGGTGCACCATGCGCTTGAAGGGCTTGGGTTTGACGGCGTTGCGGATGTCCGCGTCGGCCGCCTGATCGAACTCGACGTGGCCGATGGCACCGACCGAGCCACCCTTACCGCGATGTGCGAAAAGCTGCTCGCCAACACAGTGATCGAAAGCTTCTCGATTGAAGCAGGGGCAGCGGGCTGATGGCGTTCCGGGCGGCGGTCATAACCTTCCCCGGTTCGAACTGCGACCGGGACATGGCAACGGCGCTTGAGGCCGTTTCGGGTCAGCCGGCCATCAGGGTGTGGCACGGCGACGCCGATTTGCCGTCGGGACTTGACCTGATCGCTTTGCCGGGCGGATTTTCCTATGGCGATTATCTGCGATCGGGTGCGATGGCGGCGACCAGTCCGATCATGCGCGCGGTGGTGTCCGCGGCAGAGCGCGGCGTGCCGGTACTAGGCGTATGTAACGGCTTTCAGGTCCTCACAGAGGCGCGGCTGTTGCCCGGAGCGCTGCTGCGCAATGCGGGCCAGCGGTTCGTCTGCCGCACCGTCGCGTTGACGGTCGAAAACACCGCTTCACCCTTCACCGCAGCTTATGCCGCGGGTGAGACGATCCGCATTCCTGTCGCCCATCATGACGGCAATTTTTATGCCGACGGCGAGACGCTTGACCGGCTTGAGGGTGAGGGGCGCGTTGCGTTCCGCTATGCCGAAGACTGCAACGGATCGGCACGCGATATTGCCGGTGTGATAAGCGCCAACGGCCGCGTGCTGGGCATGATGCCGCACCCCGAACGCGCTATCGAACCGGCTGCGATTACATCGCTGGGTGGCGCGGACGGGCGGCGGCTGTTCGAAAGCATCCTGTCGAGCTTTGCAACCGCCTGACGCGGCTGGTCACGCGCGGCGTGCTTGCATCGGGGAGAACAGGCCGCGTGTGTCATCCGCCGTCATCGGGCGCCCGAAATAGAACCCCTGGATCTTGTCGCAGCCCAGTTTGCGGATCAGATTGGCTTCCTCATCGGTTTCTACGCCTTCAGCGGTGGTGGTCATCTTCAGGCTTCTTGCCATTGCCACCACGGCATTAATGATCGCGAGGCTTTCGGCGCTGCCCTGCGCGGCCCCCTGTACGAAAGTGCGGTCGATCTTGATTGTCGAAAACTTCAGCTTCCGCAGATAACCGAGTGACGAATAACCCGTCCCGAAGTCGTCAAGCGCCACCGAACAGCCGAGTGCCATAACCTGTTCAAGCGCATTACGCGCCACACTGGCATCGCGCAGGAAGATGCTTTCGGTCACTTCAATTTCCAGCCGTTCGGGCCGCAGGCCGGTGGCGGCCAGTACCCGCACCACGTCTTCGTGGAAGTCCGGTTCCAGTAGCTGTTCGGGCGAGACGTTAACATTGACTTTGACGTGTTCGGGCCAGTTGCGCGCCTCTTCACAGGCCTTGCGCATCACCCACTTGCCGATCGGCACGATCAGCCGGGTTTCCTCGGCAAGCGGGATGAACTTGCCGGGGCTGACAAAGCCGTGTTCGGCGCTGTTCCAGCGCACCAGTGCCTCGAAGCTGACCACGCTCTCGCTCGCGGCGTCGACCACGGGCTGATAATGCAGCAGCATTTCATCGCGCCCCAACGCCTTGCGTAGCGCCATTTCAAGCTGGCGGCGTTCTTCTGCCGAAGCGTGGAGCATCGGTTCGAACAGGCAATGCTCAGCCCCGCCGCCATCCTTTGCGCGGTACAGTGCAAGGTCGGCGTTGCGCATCATCTCTTCAACGCTGGAACCATCGCGCGGCCCTTCCGCAGAGCCGACACTGGCTCCGACGTACAGGGTATGGTGGTCGACCTGATAGGGTTCGGACAGACGTTCGATCACGCGCCGAGCCAGATCGCGCACCGCCCCCGGCGTGCTGGCGTCACGGATCACGATCGCAAACTCGTCACCGCCCAAGCGTCCGCAGAGCTGGTTGTCGCCCATAAGCGATTGCAGGCGTGCAGACACCTGCGCGAGCAGTTTGTCGCCTGTCATATGACCGAGAGAATCGTTGACGGATTTGAACCGGTCTAGGTCCACCATCAGCAGCGCGCACCGCGTGCGCCATTGCACGGCATAACGCAGCGCCTCGCCCAAGGCTTCGGTAAGTTGTAACCGGTTCGGCAGCTGGGTCAGCGTGTCATAGCGGGCAAGGTAGGCGATTTTCTCCGAGGAGATGCGTGCCTCTGTCACGTCCGATCCGACCCCGCGAAAGCCGGTAAATCGGCCCTGTTCGTCGCGCATCGGGGTGCCGGACAGCTCCCACCAGCGTTCTTCGCCAAGGATCGACACCTGCACCAGCATGTTGGAGAAGTTCTCACGGGCCTTGAGCCGTTCGGCCAGGTCGTGAAGGCTCGGCGGGAACTGCCCGTTCGCCCATTTGCTTCCCGCCACTATTTCCAGAAACGGCTGCCCCTCGATCTCGGCCTGCGACCGGCCAAGCGCGAAGGCGAAACGCGGGCTCACGCCACGCAGCCGGCGGACGGGATCAATCTCCCACAGCCAATCGGCCTCATTCTCCTCGAATTCGCGCAGCAGTAGCGAGACGACGGCTTCCTTCTCGACCACTGCGGCTTCGGCAAGCCGCGCTTTGAGGAAGATCATGCGCACCTGCACAGTGGCGACGAGGCTCGCAATAGTGAACAGGATCACCCCGCCCATCGCCTGCCATTGGCCTTCAATCCCCAGCGAAAGCGTAGCGCCAAGTCCAAGGATCGTGATGTAGATCACGACACTTAGGGGCGATGTCGAAAACACAAAGGTCGACGCGATCATCAGCGTCAAAATGATCAGCAGCAGCGTGATCGCCTGTGCCTGCCCGCCCAGCAACGGGAAAAAGAGCAATGCGCTGACCCAGCACGAACCGGCGGCGACAGCGTTGATGTTCTGCCACCGCGCCAGCGTGGCCGGCCCGGCGCGGAAGCCAGGTTCGACCAGCAGCAGATCGGTGCGGCGCGCCTTAAAAAGTATAAAGCCCAGCAAAATGGCCCATGGGCCGACAATCGCCAGTCCGATCAGTGGCGCGAATACTGATACGACATAGGCAGCCGCCAGTGCATTGGCGAAGAACCGGTTACGGGTCGTGCTGACCAATTCGGCATGGTCATCGCCGCGCAGCCGCGTCGGATCGAACACCGGATTGCGCGAAAGACCGAGAACATCAGCGATCGGCAGTTCAGCAGGCAGCGTCGGCGCAGGAGAGAGAATGGTCTTGGCCACAACGCGTTGATAACGCGCAATGGTTAGATTGTGGTAAAGCCACGGGGATTTGTTCCTTGCCGAACGTGGTTAAGCTGGAAGCGATCCCGTGCCGCGCCTATTCCACTGTCACCGACTTGGCCAAATTGCGCGGCTGATCGACGTCCGTGCCCTTCACCACCGCCACGTGATAAGCCAGCAATTGCACAGGGACGGCATAGACCAACGGCACGATCAGCGGATGGACGACCGGCATCTCAATCGTCGCGATGCACCCCTCGCCCGCCTGGGCAATACCCTCGGCATCGGAGATCAGCACGACCTGCCCGCCGCGCGCGCGCACTTCTTCCATATTGGAGACGGTCTTTTCGAACAGCGGCCCCGAAGGCGCGATCACCACCACCGGCACGGCATCGTCGATCAGCGCGATCGGCCCGTGCTTCATCTCGCCCGCGGCATAGCCTTCAGCGTGGATGTAGCTGATTTCTTTGAGCTTCAGCGCCCCTTCCAGCGCCAGCGGATAGTCCTGCCCGCGGCCTAGGTACAGCACGTCGCGCGCCGGGGCGATGAGGTGCGCCATGCCGGCGATATCATCATCATGCGCAAGCGCGGCGTTGAGCGCGGCGGGAGCTTCGAGCAGGTGGCGCACGATCTCGGCCTCCTGTTCGCGGGTCAGACGGCCCTTCTTCACCGCCATATGCGCCGCCAGCGCGGCCAGCACGGCAAGCTGGCAGGTGAAGGCCTTGGTCGAGGCGACACCGATTTCGGGGCCCGCATGGGTTGGCAGCAGCAGATCCGCCTCGCGCGCCATGGTGCTGGTCGGCACGTTGACGATCACCCCGATGGTCTGACCGTTGGCCTTGCAATGCCGCAGCGCCGCGAGGGTATCGGCGGTCTCGCCGCTCTGCGAGATGAACAGGGCAAGGCCGCCCTCCTCCAGCACCGGGTTGCGGTAGCGGAATTCGGACGCGACATCGATGTCGACTGGCACGCGGGCGAATTGTTCGAACCAGTATTTCGCCACCATCCCGGCATAGAAGCTGGTGCCGCAGGCAACGATCGTCAGCCGGCGCACCGCGGAAAGATCGAAATCGATCTGCGGCAGCGCCACCGAATTGTCCGAGCGGCGCAGGTAGGAGCCCAGCGTCTGCGCCACCACGGTGGGCTGCTCGTAGATTTCCTTTTGCATGAAGTGGCGGTAATTGCCCTTCTCCACCGCCGCTGCGGACGCTCCCGATGCGCGAATTTCGCGCGTTACCGGATTGTTGTCGGCGTCATAGATCTGCGCGCTGTCGCGCCGCAGGACAACCCAATCGCCTTCTTCGAGATAGGCGATGCGCTGCGTCAGCGGCGCAAGCGCCAGCGCGTCCGACCCGAGATACATTTCCGCATCTTCACCTTCCGGGCCATAGCCCAGCACCAGCGGTGAGCCGAGCCGCGCGCCGATCAGTAAGTCGGGATGCTGGCGGAAGGCAATCGCCAGTGCAAAGGCTCCCCGCAGGCGCGGCAGGACTGCGCGCACCGCGTCGACAGGGTCGGCGCCGCCTTCGACAGCATCGGAAATCAGATGTGCGACCACCTCGCTGTCGGTTTCGCTTTCGAACACGCGACCCTTGGCTGCAAGTTCAGCGCGCAGGTCCTTGAAATTCTCGATGATCCCGTTGTGAACAATTGCCACTTCGCCGGTTGCGTGGGGATGCGCATTGGCGGCAGTGGGCGCGCCGTGGGTCGCCCAGCGGGTGTGGGCGATGCCAACGTGGCCGGGCGCTGGATCGGCTGCAAGCACCGTCACCAGGTTGGCAAGGCGGCCTTCCGCGCGGCGGCGCACCAGCGCACCATCATGAAGTGTGCAGATGCCGGAACTGTCATATCCGCGATATTCCATGCGCTTCAGCCCGTCGACCAGCCGTTCTGCGACGCTTCCCTGCCCAACGATCCCGATAATGCCGCACATAT
>ERZ1022756.39-NODE-39-length-52891-cov-9.779809_pt1 | contig 52891 bp, 54 predicted proteins | sample MGYA00520902_ERZ1022756 | MGnify/ENA primary metagenome ERZ1022756 (study PRJEB33162, sample SAMN09537601) | freshwater metagenome | isolation source: freshwater | place: Canada:Alberta | collected 2017-07 | study: EMG produced TPA metagenomics assembly of the...
TCCTGTACAGACGTATCTTCGGTAAAGCCTTCGATGGAAAAGTTCGACGGATGAATCTTCATGACAAGTGCAATGTCATTGCGCTTGTTGTCGATGGCCTTCGCGTAGTCGCGCACGCGGGTTCGGTTGGTAGTACCGACATCAACAAGTCGTGCACCTGATTGTTCCATGACATCGGGGATGCGGAATCCTCCACCAATCTCCACGCTTTCACCACGCGATACTGCGACGTCACGTCCGTGTGCGAGTGAAGCAAGCACGAGCATGACAGCTGCAGCGTTGTTATTCACCACGATGGCCGACTCTGCACCAATAAGCGACGAGACCAGTGCCGAGACCGCAGTCTGTCGTGAGCCGCGCTCACCAGTAGTGAGATTGAATTCAATATTGCTCGGCCGAGCAGTATTGGTGTGGGCCAACGGTGCACGTCCAAGGTTGGTGTGCAACAACACACCCGTTGCATTGACAACATCTGTCAACAGTGCAGAGTGCAGTTCTTGTGCAAATTGTTCCGCAGTTTCTACTGCATGTGCGGGGGATTGCGCAACGGCGCGACGAGCACAGTCGACCAATAGGGAATGCGGAAGAGAACTTGTCTGAGACAATTGACGAGCAATTGAGTCAATCGAAGGCGGGTGTGTCGTCGGAGTCGTCACGTGGTCAACCTAGTAGTTTGCGAACCATGCCTGACAACGCATCCATCAAACTGACCGAGTGGACATCGTGTGGTGGTTGCGCCGCAAAGTGGGGGGCTTCGTTGCTGGCGGGCATGGTGAAAGACATGCCGATGGGTTTTGATACCTCTTTACTGGTGGGCCTTGCTCCATTCGACGATGCAGCGGTCTACCAACTGACTCCCGAGCTCGCGTTGGTAAGCACCACTGACTTCTTTCCGCCTCTGGTCGACGATCCCTCAGACTTCGGTGCGATTGCTGCAGCCAATGCATGCAGTGATGTTTTCGCAATGGGGGGACGCGTGGTGTTGGCCGTCAACATCGCAGCGTTCCCTGAAGAACTACCACCCGAAGTGATCGCTGCAATTTTTGCTGCTGCTTCTGAAACAGTTGCGGCCGCAGGCGGAACGATTGCGGGTGGTCACACCATTCGTAACCCGGAACCAATCTTTGGGTTAGCGGTACAGGGAGTCGTTGATCCATCACGTATCTTCCGAAAGGGTGGAGCTCAACCTGGCGATATTGCTGTGTTGTCGAAGCCATTGGGCACAGGTTTGGTCACTGCTGCCGGATCAGATGCAGATAAGAAGACAGCAATCGCTGGCATGCGCACATTGAATAGAGCAGCAGCCGAGTCGCTGCAGGCACATCCTCAATTCGTGCATGCCGTCACAGATGTAACGGGGTACGGACTTGCAGGTCACGGGTGGGAAATTGCAGAACGTTCCGGCGTGACTTTGCGAATCGCAACCGAATCGTTGCCGTTGTATCCAGGTGCACTCGATGTCGCACTCTCAGGGCATCGCACCGGTGGCGATCCGCGTAACAGGGCGTATGTAGGCGAGCACCTCACAAGCACAGCCTCGGATGCCCATGTGGCCTTATGTATGGACCCTCAAACATCGGGTGGCCTGCTCGCTGCTGTCGATAAGTCGATTGCTTCAGAATTGGTTGATTCTGGTCTGTGGACTGACATCGGTGTGTTTGAAGCAGGTGGCCCCGGCATCAATCTGCAGTAGCGCAGGCGGGCCCTGTTGCTGACGTCGCAGAGCCATGCGCCGATACCATCACCGCGTGGCCATTCTTCGATTCTTCGCCCAAGCCCGTGAGGCTGCGGGTACCGGAACGGCGACTTTTGAGGGCGCAACCGTGGAAGAAGTAATTCGCGCCGCCACCGCTGAGTACGGCGACACTTTTGCTGCCGTCGTCAAGATGAGCAAAGTATGGGTGAATGGCGAAGAGGTGCCACACTCGCATGCGGTCACCGATAAAGATGAAGTAGCGGTACTCCCGCCGGTCTCTGGAGGCATGTGATGGCAGACGAACAACTCACTCTTGCTGATATTCGCGCGCAGAGAAATGCCCTACAGGGAGAAGAAGACGCAATTTCATTTGTGCGTCGCCTTGCTCAGGGCCGCCTTGATCTGGTGCAGGACGAACAACGTCGTCGTGCAAGTGGATCACAGCAGCCAATCGGTTCATTGACTGATCGACTTGCTGATGTTTTCGGTCAACAACACGGGGGCGGCAGTGCACGTCCACCACGTGAAACAAATGTGCCTGCAGATCATCCGTTAGTTCTCGAACTTGATCAGTTGTGTGAGCACTATCAGTTTGAGTCGATGGAGAACATCGACGACAAGTCACTTGATGAACTTGCCGGTGCGCTTGGCATGTTTGAAAAGTCTTGCTCTGGTCAGCGACATGATCTGTTTGAAAAGATTGATGCGCTCACAGCTGAACTTGTTCGTCGGGTGCGTGAAGGTGGAGCAGGCTCCATCGTGAAGGACAACTGACCGATGGCAATGAAGCCGAGCGATGCTCTGCACGATGTTGGCGAGTTCATCCGGTTGCAACGTGAGAGTGCCCAAAAGAGCATTCGAGATTTAGCTCGTTCGGCTGGCGTATCGAATCCGTACTTGTCGCAGATTGAACGAGGCATCCGCAGACCTTCAGCGGAGATACTGCAGCAGATTGCACGCGCGTTGGAGATCTCTTCTGAAACGTTGTATGTGCGGGCGGGCATTCTCGATGGGACGGTTCCTGAGATCAGTTCAGTTGCCGAAGCCGTTAACGCCGACAGCAAATTGACGCCAGAACAGAAACTTAGTCTTTTGTCTGTTTATCGATCGTTTGTGGGCAATCAGGACGCCAACTCGATGGACCACAACGAGACCTCCAACGAGGGGAATCCAGACGGCCCTAGATAGGTTGCATTGAGCATGCTCCGTGTTGCCATTCTCTCGCTTCACACCTCGCCACTGGCTCAGCCAGGTGTCGGCGACGGTGGCGGAATGAATGTCTATGTGCGTGAACTTGTTTCCGCTTTGGCACACGCTGGTATCGACTGCACGACGTACACGCGAGCACAGAGCGCAGATGCTCCGCGGGAGATTGTTGTCGAACCAAACCACAAGGTTGTCCATATCTCTGCGGGAGCAGTTGACATGCCGAAAGACAACATGTTCGACATTGTTCCTGAGTTCACTGCTGGCGTGCTGCAACACATCAAAGACAACGGCGGCACAGATGTCATTCATGCCAACTACTGGCTGAGCGGACTCAGTGGCCATGTTCTAAAGCATGAATTGAACGTGCCGCTCGTGAGTACGTTCCATACCTTTGCTCGAGTAAAGGCTTTAGGCGGAGACCCTGAATCGGAATTGCGTGAGCAATCGGAAGCCGAAGTGATTGGGTGTTCTGATGCAATCTGTGTGAGTTGCACTGAAGAAGAGCGGCAGTTCATTGATCTGTACGGCAATCCACCGGGAACAATCGAAATTGTTGCACCAGGAGTTGAGCATGCGTTCTTTGCACCCGGTGATCAACGTGGCGCACGAAAAGCCTTAGAGCTTGGTGACGGCCCTGTGTTGTTGTTTGTTGGACGTATTCAGCCGTTGAAGGGTGCCGATGTTGCAGTGAAGTCACTTGCCGCGCTGAATCGATCCGATGCGAAATTACTCATTGTGGGTGGTGCGAGTGGCGCTGAAGGCGATGCCGAATTGGCAAAGGTGCACGCACTGATTCAAGAGCATGGTCTAGAGACGCAAGTGCGATTTGTTGAACCACAACAACACCACATTCTGTCTACCTACTACCGCGCCGCTGATGTGGTGTTGGTGCCGAGTCGCAGTGAAAGCTTTGGACTTGTTGCACTAGAAGCAGCTGCGTGTGGAACACCTGTTGTCGCAAACGCAGTGGGTGGACTTCTCACCATTGTTGAACATGGTCGCACAGGGTTCTTAGTTGCTGATCGTCAGCCAGATGTATTTGCGCGACACATTGCACAAATTCTTGATGATCCTGCATTGGCTGCTCGCATGTCGAGCGCTGCTGCCGAACGTGCGCGTGGGTACACGTGGAGTTTTGCTGCAGCACGTTTGCGTCGCGCCTATGCAGACCTCACATCTCGTGATCGCGTGGAGTGTCAATAGCTATGAGTGAACTGTTTGGTATCCATGATCTTGATTCTCTTGAGGGTCAGATCACCGGCTGGTTGCTAGATATGCAAGGCCGTAATGAATCAATCGCGGCAGTTGATCGCGGCGAGATTGGCGAACGGCGCTGGTATGTCCGCATGCGTGGCGAAGAAAAAGAGTTCACAACGGTGTGGATCACATTGGGTCAACGAACACTGAAGTATGAGACATACGTGATGCCTGCTCCAGAGGAAAATGCTGAGCAACTGTACGAACATCTCCTGCGCCGTAATGAATCACTCGTGGGTGCTCATTTCTCCATCGGTATTGAAGATGCAATGTTCTTGCGTGGCGAGATGCCCCTGCGCATGGTGGACGAAGCAGAACTCGACCGAGTGATTGGCACGCTGTACGCCACTGTCGAGCGCGTCTTCCCTGTGATTATTCGCATCGGTTTCGCTTCTCGTTTCGCCGAGTAAATCTGCCGTATCTCATCTCTCGCCGTGCACATGCATGCGCCGGGGTTGAGATGGTCGGGGAAGCCACCTCCGCCCCGGCAACCCACACTCTTGGCAAAACACACGCTCGTGCAGCGGTGGCGCACCATTAGTCTCAGTACATGTCTTCAGAAACAGCGCGACTCGTCATCATTGGTGGCGGAAACATGGGAACAGCCTTGGTGGGTGGCCTTGTCGCAAGCGGCTGGGACGCAACGTCTATCGCTGTTGTGGAAGTAGACGCTGCAAAGCGCGCAGCTTTGGAATCTGAGTTCGGTGTGCGAACAAGTGATGCAATCGTGTCTGCAGACGGTGCCCTTGTTGCGGTGAAGCCAGGTGATGTCGCCGGTGTGTGCCGTGACGTTGCTTCGATGGGCATCTCTCGTGTGCTGTCAATTGCCGCAGGAATCTCTCTGGCGACTTTGCAAGCGGCAGCGGGGTCATCCGTAGCTGTGGTGCGAGCAATGCCGAATACGCCAGCGTTAGTTCGAGAAGGCGTCACCGCTATTTGCGGAAGCAACAACTGTTCGGAAGATGACTATGTGTGGGCAGAATCGGTGCTGTCTGCCGTAGGTGTTGTTGTGCGCGTACCTGAGTCTCAGATGGATGCGGTGACAGCGGTTGCCGGATCTGGGCCTGGGTATATCTTCCTGATGGCCGAGGCAATGCTTGATGCAGCACGCGCGGAAGGTTTGCCCGACGATGTTGCCAATGTCCTTGTACGACAACTGTTTCGAGGCGCCGGAGTACTGCTTGCAGAGTCTGATGAAAGCCCTGCAACTCTGCGTGAACGAGTGACATCACCGAATGGAACAACAGCTGCCGGCCTTGCTCAATTTGAGGCTGCTGGACTTCGTGAAACCGTGAACAAAGTGGTCCGTGCGGCCGCTGCTCGTAGTGCCGAAATGGGCACCGCACACCAATAAAAGAATTTTGTGGAGAAATTCCATTTCTCTAAATCAAAGGTGTAGCGTCTGTGACACAGGTCACCGGTGGCGGGAAACCAACACCGGCAGTCGCGCCCCACAAGGGCAGCGCCGAAAGGGCTGGTGCCGTCGGGGGGTTGGCACCAGCCCTTTTCGTTTACTCTGACGCAATGCACAACCACGTGGCGCTTCTCACTGATTACGGACTGAATGATGAGTTCGTTGGCGTGATGAAAAGTGTTCTCATCGACATGGCTCCTCATGTTCGAATCACAGACCTCACACATGGTGTTCCCGCATTCGATGTGCGCGCTGGGTCGTTAGCTCTGGCTCGTGCAGTTCAATACGTGCCACCCGGCATCGTGATTGCTGTTGTTGACCCTGGTGTTGGTTCATCGCGTCGTGCCATTGCTGTGGAAGTCGCTGGTGGTCGCGGAATCTTCCTTGGCCCCGACAATGGACTGCTGGGTTCAGGTGTCGCAATGGCTGGTGGCGCCGATCGCGCTTTTGAGTTGTCAAACACTGATCTTCACTTGGAAGCTCCGGGGACAACGTTTGCGGGTCGCGACATCTTTGCGCCTGTTGCGGCATTTCTCGCAAACGGTGGTGCACTTGAAGAAGTAGGCAAAGAAATTGACACTGCAAGTGTGATGCCCGGACTTGTTCCCGTCCCAAGCGATGAAACGCATCCTGCGCACGGAAGCGGTATGCGCTGTGAAGTCACCTGGGTCGATGCATTTGGGAATTGCCAGCTGAACGTGGGCCCTGATGATGTTGCACCGTATGGTCCGGTTTTGAAATTGGTCATTGGCGAAGATGTCCGCAGCGCACGCGTTGTGACGCACTATGCCGATATCGACGGTGGTGCAATCGGTGCTGTTATTGACTCGTACGGCATGGTGGCATTGAGTGTTGATCGTGGTTCTGCGGCCGAAACCCTTCGAATTGAAGCCGGAGATGCTGTTCTTGTTTTCGCTGGCGACGGGGGTTCAACGACCTCTGCAGTGACCCTTCGATTAGGGAAGTAAGGTTCGTCTCGTGCGCCCCGCTACCACCCTCACCATCGCGTTACTGATCGCCACCATTTTTGGGGCAGGCATTATCAACCTCTTGATGTTGAGGTAGATCGTCGCCATGCTCATGAACCTTTCGCACATCATCGAGGGTCATGTTGACGACTCCATTGCACTCATTAGCCGCGGACGCGAGACAACTTATGCAACCTTGCGTTCACAGGTTGCATCAATGCGCGGTGAACTCACTCGTTTAGGTGTCACAAAAGGTGACGTCGTTGCATTGTTGTGTGGCAACAGTCGTTACTTCGTTGTGTCGTATCTCGCTGCAGTCGGCATCGGGGCAATCGTGTCACCGTTGAACCCAACTAGCCCTGCACCTGAAATTGAGAATGAACTCATCTCCGTGAAGCCCACTGCAGTTGTCATTGAGCCATCTGCTGCGCCGATGTGGTTGCAGATTCCATCCATCACAACATCAGCAGTACGAATTGTCATTTCAACGGAGGGCCATTCAATCGAAGGTGCCCTCACGATTGATGAATTTCTTACCGGTGAGCCGACACCCATTGTTGATGTTGAACCATCACATCCAGCGGTGTACATGTTCACCAGTGGTACTGCAGGTTCTCCAAAGGCTGCGATTCTCACGCACAACAATCTGTTGGTCAATATTCGTCAAGCAAATATCGCTGAACACATTGGCCCCGATGATGTCACTCTGGGCTTGTTGCCGTTGTTTCATATCTTTGGACTCAATGTTGTGTTGGGAACAACATTCGCTGGTGGCGGATGTGTCGTTCTGATTCAACGTTTTGATCCGGTGTCCACCATGGAAACAATTGCTGAGCGCGGTGTCACGATTGTGCCCGGTGCCCCGAGCATGTGGATGGCTTTGTCTCAACTTGATCACCCAACACCAGATGGATTCTCCTCGGTGCGAATCGCATTGTCGGGTGCAGCAAAATTGCCCGAACAGATTGCACATTCGCTCAGCGCTCGATTCGGACTGCAGGTCTTTGAGGGCTACGGCCTTACAGAAGCTGCACCAGTCGTAACAACAGCAATCGGTCTTGAATGGATCCCGGGATCTATCGGACGTCCTGTGCCTGGTATCGAGTTACGCATTGTTGATGAAAACGGTGACGATGTTCTGATGGGGGACAGCGGAGAGATTTGGATTCGCGGAGAGAACATCTTTGCTGGATATCTCGATGACGAAGAAGCGACTGCGCGTGTCCTCACGCGAGACGGCTGGTTGCGCACGGGCGATATTGCAGTCGTGGATGATCGAGGTCACCTCTACATGGTTGATCGCGCAAAAGATCTCATCATCGTTTCTGGGTTCAATGTTTTCCCTGCAGAAGTTGAAGGCATTTTGTCTGCACATCCCGACATTGCAGAGGTTGCAGTTGTCGGAACAGATCACCCGCACACTGGTGAAGCGGTGCGTGCATATGTGGTGTCACGCAATGGCGTGCATCTTGATGAAGATGCGATTATTGACTATTGCCGAACAAAGTTGGCGCGCTACAAGTGCCCATCAAAAGTGATTTTTGTTGATTCGCTTCCGCGCAATATCAGCGGGAAGGTGCAGCGCTTCGCATTGCGCTAGAACCGTGGGTGGCGTTACTTGCCACCAAGAAACCTGCAAACAGCACTGCAATACCGACAAGCAACGTGACTGCAAATGCTCGGTCAGCACCTAAGCGCCCAGAGAACGTACCGCTTGCCGACAAGATGGCAGCACCCGCAGCAATCAATATGTTGCCCAATGCCAGCAGTCGTGTTGAACGAACTTGACGTACCGCTGCAGATGTCAAAGCTGGGTTGGCGCCGCGCAGTACTCGCCACGCAGACCATGCTGCACCCACAAAAATGATGAGGGCCGGGATGGAAGAGCCAACGGCAGCGAGAATTCGGGGGAGTGCATCAAAATGTTCTTTACCCATCGGCATGGTCTGGGGTTCAATGACACCGCGGATGGGGGTGGTGAATACAACGCCGGCAGCGAATCCGCTGAAGACAAGAAGAACGCGAGTCGCGACTCGACCAGCCTTGGGTCCGGCTAGGAGGTAGATGGTTCCTAAGGCCAACCAAGGGACGTTGATGATTGCTCCGAAGGTGAAGAAGAGACGGAACGAGACGTTGCTCCATCCGAGACCTTCTGCCCACCACAGGGCGCCTGCTGCTGCAACAAAGAGTCCCATCGCTATGGACCACGCCAATTCATGAGGTCGGCGACGGCGAAGCCAGCGATCAAGGGTGCTGAGGCCAAATGCCAGAGCGATGATGGCGGAAGCGGCTGCTAGAGCCGTGTTCAAGGTCACGCTTATCAAGGCTAGAGGGAGCACAACGGACTTCGTGAATGTGTGCACGAGGCAATAGCGTGGGAGCCGATGTCGGACTCCCCCCGCCGCAAAATCCCCGAGGCTGCCCTCGGCCGCCTCCCGGTGTATTTGCGCATCCTCGGAGACCTCACAGCAGACGAGGTCACACAGGTCTCTAGTGAGCAATTGGCTGAACTCGCCGCTGTGAATGCGGCAAAAGTTCGCAAAGACCTGTCCTATCTCGGCACCTATGGCACCCGCGGAGTGGGATACGACGTTCAGTTCCTTACATATCAGATTCAACGTGAACTGGGTCTGAACCAGTCATGGCCGATTGTCATCGTCGGAGCTGGAAATCTCGGTCAGGCGCTTGCCAACTTCACTGGGATCTCAGAGCGCGGTTTCCACATTGTCGGAGTCGTCGATAAGGACACGAGCAAGATCGGAAGTCTCGTAGGCGGCGTACGAGTCACGCACGCAGATGAATTGTCTCAGATTGTGCAATCCAAAGGCGTCAGCATCGGCATCATTGCAACACCTGCGCAACACGCGCAAGATGCTGCAGACGCTTTAGTGCGTGCCGGTGTTGGATCCATCATGAACTTTGCACCCACTGTTCTGACAGTGCCTCAAGGTGTCAATGTCCGCAAGGTTGATTTAGCGCTTGAACTTCAGATTCTTAGTTACTACGAACAGTGTCGCAACAGCGCGAATGCAACCCCTGCAGACCCTTCAACTGGTGCAGTGAGCGCATAGGTCATCATGCCCATCGTTGTTATCGGCGTTAATCACCGCACAGGCCCAGTGTCATTCCTTGAAAAGGTAATGATTTCTGATTCCTCGATGCCACACGCATTGAAGAGTCTTTCTGGTCGTGATGACATTCGCGAAGCAGTTGTGCTTTCAACCTGCAACCGCACCGAGATCTATGCCGTCGTTGAACGCTTCCATGGCGCATACGACGAGATTCAAAAGTTTTTGTGTGAGACAAGTGGCATTGAAGTTGATGACATCGAACCGCATCTGTACAGCCAGTGGGATGAAGAAGCGATCAAGCATTTATTTGAAGTGTCTTCTGGTCTTGACTCTGCAGTGCTTGGTGAAAGTGAAATCATTGGCCAAGTACGCAATGCCTGGGAAGTGGCGATGGCCGAAGGTGCGTCGCGAAACACCCTGAATTTATTGTTCCGTTACGCCCTCGAAGTGGGTAAGCGTGCTCGTACGGAAACTGCAATCAGCCGCTCAACAGCATCGGTATCTCATGCAGCAGTAGAGATGGCCGAAGACATCATCGGTTCTCTTGTTGGTAAGCGAGTGCTTGTAGTGGGAGCAGGCGAGATGGGCGAAGGAGTCGCCACCGCTCTTGCTCGTGAGGGTGCCGAACACGTCACAGTTTTGAATCGCACAGAATCACGAGGCGAAGCTCTTGCAAAGAAAGTTGGTGCACGAGTTTCGTCTTTTGAACAACTTGAGCAGGAGCTTTCTTCAACTGATGTTCTCGTCGCTTGCACGGGTGCAGGCAATGTGATTGTTGATTACGAAATGTTGCAACGTGCTCGGGCAAATGTCTCCACACCGTTGCTGATTGTTGACATTGCACTTCCACGCGATGTTGACGACAAGGTAGCGGAGTTGCCCGGTGTGACATTGCGAGATCTTGATCATCTCAGCGAATGGGCACAGCGTGGGCTTGAACTCCGCGCAGCGGAAGTCAATCAAGTACGCGCAATCATCGGTGATGAAGTACAACGCTTTTCACAAGACCAGGCGCAACGTCAGGCTGCTCCTTTGGTTGCTCAACTTCGCGAGGTTGTCGAGAGCGTCCGTAATGCTGAAATGGAGCGTTACGGTGCCCGTCTTGGCGAGATGACTGACGAGCAACGCGAAGCTGTCGATTCAATTGTTCGAGGCATTGTGGCCAAACTGCTGCACTCACCATCGGTGCGCCTTCGCGAAGCCGCTGGAACACCGCAGGGAGAGCGTTTGTCCGCTGCGGTCCGAGATTTGTTTAATCTCGAATAAACACCTCTATGACTGTCCTTCGCATCGCAACTCGTTCCAGCCTGCAGGCCCGGACTCAAGCGGAGTATGTGGGCGGTCTGATTGAGTCGACGTCGACCAACACAACTGTTGAGTACGTGTATGTCGATACGCAAGGTGACCTCAATGCCACAACCCCGTTGCATCAGATGGGTGGTCAGGGAATCTTTGTGAAGGAAGTGCAGCGCGCTGTCCTCGATGGACGAGCTGATATCGCTGTGCATTCTGCGAAAGATCTTCCTTCACAGCAGGCAGATGGCCTCACGATTGCTGCAATTGGTGAGCGTCGAACTGCGAACGATGCCCTTGTCGGGTCTTCCTTAAGCGACCTTGCGATTGGTGCAACAGTTGCAACTGGTTCTGTACGGCGACGTGCGCAACTCACTCGGCTTCGTCCTGACCTTCAGTTCATTGATTTGCGCGGCAACATCCAAACGAGGTTGTCAAAGATTCCAGATGGTGGAGCAATTGTGATGGCGATTGCAGCAATGGAGATTCTCGGAATCACAGATCAGATTGCTGAAGTGTTGCCACTCGACGTTGCCGTACCGATGGTGGGTCAGGGTTCTGTTGCTGTCGAATGTCGAATTGATGATGAGGCAACTGCGGCAATTCTCGCCGGCATTGATCATGCAGCAAGCCGACGTGCAGTGGAAGCCGAGCGTGCTTTCCTCGCTGAACTCGGTGCAGGGTGCTCGTTGCCGGTTGCAGCACATCTTTCACAAGATGGAGTTTTCCGGGCATTTATGGCTGCTGATGACCTCAGTGACACAGTGCAACTCGAAGGCGAAATTGGTGATTCTGATGACCACATCGTTGTCGGAGTCGCGATGGCAATTGAATGTCGAAGTCGATTGCAGGGCAAGGCCTAGTCATGCCCTCGTCGCTTGATGGCCGGTCAGTTGTCATTACTCGGTCCATCACGCAGAACGAATCACTTCGCCGATTACTCGAAGCACGTGGTGCTGATGTTGTAGAAGTGCCACTCATCGCAATTGCAGAACCAGATGACGAAGGTCGTGAGCGCGACGAAGTGTTGCAGCATTTCCACGAGTTCGATTGGATTGTTGTGACATCACCGAATGGTGCAGACAGAGTTGCTCCCTTCATCTCGGCCGCCAAGGCTGCGGGGGACTCACCTCGTTTTCCTCACATTGCAGCAGTGGGTGATGCAACAGCTCGGACTCTCAATACTGCGGTCAGTCTGATTGCACAGCCGGCGCGCGCAGAGATTCTTGCTGAGCAGTTTCCAGAGGGGTCAGGCACAGTTCTGTTGGTTCAGGGGAATCTCGCCGATGATTCTCTTGCAGCATCAATCGCCGCCAAAGGCTGGACCCTGACCAAGGTTGTCGCGTATCGCACTGTTCAGCTTCGACCAACTCAAGAAATGATGGAGCCCGCATTGCAGGCAGATGTCCTGCTTCTTGCATCGGGAAGTGCCGTCAGTGCGTGGTTTGAATCCTTCGGCACAAGCACCCCTTCTGTGGTGGTGGCGCTCGGTCCGTCCACTGCCAAGGTGGCGGCCGCCCTCGGGGTTGATGTCTCCGCAGTCGCAGATGAACAGTCACTTGAGTCGCTTGTGGAGACCACAGAGCGACTTCTCAACGCTGAATAGGGCTAGATCGCCAGCTCTGCAGGTCAGGCTGGGCATGGATGCCAATAGCATCAGAGCGTGACCTTCCCCGTTTCACGCCCCCGTCGCCTCCGCACTTCTCAGGCAATGCGAGAACTCGTTGCCGAGACCAGATTGCATGTGTCCGATCTCGTGGCGCCTCTTTTCGTTCGTGAGGGCATCACCGAGCCTCAGCCCATCTTGTCGTTGCCCGGTGTTGTGCAACACACAGTGACATCCCTTGTCGAGGAAGTGAAGGGCCTGCGCGATCTTGGCGTCAAGGCTGTCATTCTTTTTGGCGTTCCTGCATCGAAGGACGAAATCGGCTCTGGCGCATTTGATCCGAACGGCATCGCACAAGTGGCCCTGCGTGCGTTACGTGATGCCGTGGGCGACGACATGGTGATCATGGCAGACCTCTGTGTTGATGAATACACCTCGCACGGTCATTGCGGCATCGTGGGTGCTGATGGCGACGTTGACAACGATGCGACGATTGAAATTTATTGCAAGGCAGCAATTGCGCAAGCAACTGCAGGCGCACATGTTGTTGCACCTAGTGGGATGATGGATGGCCAAGTCGGCGCAATTCGTTCAGCACTTGATGACGCAGGTTTTCAGAATGTCGCAATCATGGCGTACTCAGCAAAGTATGCATCGGCTTTGTACGGGCCTTTCCGCGACGCTGTCGATGTGCAGATCGCTGGTGGCGGACATCGCAAGGGATACCAACAGGATTGGCGTAATGCTCGCGAGTCGATGCGTGAAGTCTTTGAGGACATCGAACAAGGTGCAGACATTGTCATGGTGAAACCTGCATTGTCGTACCTAGACGTAATCGGTCAAGTGCGTGCATCAGTTGATACACCGGTTGCCGCGTATCACGTCAGTGGTGAGTACAGCATGATCAAAGCAGCAGCAGAGCGTGGCTGGATTGATCATGATGCTGTTGCATTAGAACATCTCACGTCAATCAAGCGCGCTGGCGCAGACATCATTCTCACGTATCTCACGCGTTGGTTCGCAGAGTACTCATCTAAGTAGGAGTTCCTATGTCGGGCACTATCCCTTTTTGTGATCCCACTCGTTGTGCTGCAGCTGGCTGTGTTGCAACAGTGTGCAAAGGCGCAGGATTCTCCTCCAACGAAGAAGTCTTTCAGCGATCTGCACAGGCCATCCCTGGTGGAGTGAATTCTTCAATTCGTGCATTCAAATCTGTGGGCGGCACTCCCTACATCGTTTCACGTGCTGAAGGTGCTCGCGTATGGGATGTTGAAGGCAACGACCTCATCGACCTTGTGCAAAGTTACGGCGCAATCATTCTTGGACACGCCCATCCGAAAGTAACTGAAGCTATTCGTAATGCAGCGGGTGATGGCACGTCGTATGGCGCACCAACACCACGCGAAATGAAGTTGGCCGAAGCAATTGGTGAACGCGTTCCATCGTGTGAGCGCGTTCGTTTCATGAACAGTGGAACCGAAGCAACAAGCACCGCAGTGCGTTTGGCACGTGGAGCAACAGGTCGCAAGCGAATCGTTACCTTCAATGGCAACTTCCACGGTGCAACAGATGCGTTGCTCGCTGCTGGTGGCAGTGGTCTCGCAACATTGGGCCTCCCTGGCACCGCTGGTGTTCCTGAAGAGGCTGTTGCAAACACGTGGGTCGTTCCGTACAACGTGGTTCCTACGCTTGATGACGATGTCGCAGCAGTGTTTGTTGAGCCAGTGGCCGCCAACATGGGTGTTGTTGCTCCTGCAAAAGGGTTCCTCGAAGGCTTGCGCGCGGAGTGTGATCGTGTTGGTGCACTCTTGGTGTTTGATGAAGTGATTACAGGATTCCGTTTAGGAACCGGTGGTGCACAGGCCAAGTTCGATGTTCGCCCAGACCTCACATGTTTTGGCAAAGTCATCGGTGGTGGTTTGCCAATTGGTGCAGTCGGTGGGCGTCGTGACGTCATGGAAAACCTCACTCCACTGGGAAGCGTGTTCCATGCGGGAACACTCGCTGGTAATCCGTTAGCAACAGCTGCGGGCCTCGCCGCATTAAATGAACTCAATGCAGATGTCTACATGGAACTCCTTGCTCGTGCGCGTTCACTATCGGCGCTCTTGCGAGATGCATGTTCTTCAGTTGGCATCCGCGCCCAGTTCCCCGTTGTTGGAACTTTGGTAGGCATGCATTTCGGAGATGCATTGACAGATGTGCCAATGAATTTTGATGAAGCGAAAACAACGGATGAGAAGTTGTTTGCCAAGTTCTTCCACGCACTGTTGAGTGGTGGCGTCGCAATTGCACCTGGTGCATACGAGGCTCTTTTCGTTGGTCTCGCGCACACAGACGCAATCATGAATGAACTCGCAGATCGTGTTGCATCTGCACTAAAGGGATTCACACTTTGAACCAACGTGTTCCACTTGCGATAGCTGCAGGGGTTGCTGCACTTCTGCTTGGTAACGGCATCTATTCGTCGCTCAGTAACGACTCTGTTTCAGTGGCGACCGATGTGCGGCACAAGATTGATCTTGTTGCAAGTGTGAACACAGTGACCGTAGATGCAAACTGGAAGCAAGACGGTGTCACTAGCGGTGCAGTTGCGCAACTGTCACTCGACGATATGCGTGTACTCACAATTCCCGAAGGAACTCTTGTAGACGACTACGACGGAATGGCGAAGTGTGAGGATTTCACCACACCGAATGCATGTGTTTTGCTCGCTGACATGTTGGGTGATGCTGTTGTGTGGTTTGCACTTGTTCCAGCTGACAAAGTTTCAGGAATGCAGACACTGACATTGCCAGGTCTTGTGGACATGCAGTCAAATGGCGACGAAGGAATTCTGCGCAACGGTTGGATCGTGAAGTTGGCGACACCAGTGAAACGCAACTGTGAGAAAACAGACACCACGTCTTTGCGTGATTTCATCACGCAGTTTCCTCACGATGCAAGTGTGTCCATCGTGAATCTGACAACAGACAATGTTGTTTCAGTGACCTGCAAATAGAACGTGCAGAGATGAGAGGCATCGCGCATTAGCGCGATGATTACTTCGACTTACCGAGACGTGGCTCTGTGCCAACAGCAATCGGCTTCGGATCCAACATCGAGAAATCCTTCTCAATGGTGTCAAAGCTTGTGCCGCCGGTTTCGAGAGCCTTATAGATCTCGGAATCTGGTGAGCACCATGTTTCGTACTCAGCTGCCCATGCTTCACTCTTCGGATCTGCGCCTGCAAGGTCGTAGCGAATGTGGCAGACAACAGCAAGAATCTGTGCTTCATTCAAACCACCGCCGGCCTTCTCGCCTTGCTGTGGCATTGGGTTGCCGTTGTAACCAAGTGGCTTATGAGCGCCACCTTCACGGTTCGGGTCGCCATATGTTGCAAGTCCTGCAGCGACGTACTTCTGACTTCCTGCATACACGAAGTTCAACATGTCTTCGATATGAGGGAAGGTCTTCATTGAGTTGCCTTCATAAAGAACTTGTCCTGCACCACCGGCACCATTTGCACCATGGCAGCCTGCACAACTTGAGTAGACAGCAGTTCCGATTGCGAGAGGGCCTTCGACGACTTTTTCTTCAGGGATAACCGCAACGAAGTAAATCAATGCCCAGATGGGCAACAAGGCAAGAGCCGACATTGCCCAGAATGGAATCTTGCGACGTTCCTTTGCAGCGGTGACGTACACAGGGTCGGGGATAGCTGCTTTTGGCGCTGGAGCGACATTTTTCTTTGCTGGCGCTGCTGCAGCCGGGGTTGCTGAAGCAGCAACGGCCGGGCTGGCATCGCCAGTGGACTCGCCAGAAGCAGCCGCACGGCGTGCCTTGGAACGATTCAGAAGGTGCTCGGGGATCTCGGTCACTGCACTTACCTCTCGGAAGACCTGCTCAGGTGCCTTGAGTGGGCGGATTACCCACCTTTTACGGCGCCTGACCTCTCCACGATAGACAAATTTGCACCCCCGACCGCAATTATCCGAGCAAGGTTTTGGGAAGAGCCCTCAAAGACCCTTCGCTTGGGTCAGAACGGGGTCATCCTGATCGAGGCAGATGGTATTGCACAAAAGCACAATGTTTTCGCACAAAAGCACAACCATCCTCTTTAAAACGGCCTGGGGTGAGTGACCAAAGTTGTGTTCAACGAATTGGGTCTAGGTGCCCGACTGCTGGCTAGTGTTCTATGTGCTTAGGCACCTGCCCCAGGACCACACCGTCACCTAGGACCGGAGAAGAAGAAGAGTCCATGCTCGCGATTGACATCCTCAAATGGCCCGGAGTTAACCAGGCTTTCTTGTTTTCATTGCTGTTCACCACAGCGATGTCTCTTGCTGTAATTCCTTTTGGAAAACGGCGTCCCGCAGACAAGCAGACCACGTGGGGTGAAGCCATCTTGGGCAGCACATACGTGTTTTTCGCGATGTTCCTCGCCTTTGGCGTGGTTCCTCACCAGTTCGTCGTTCATGCCGACAACGAGCTCGGCTGGCGTAAAGACAAATTCCTTAATGGTCCTTTCGACATCTTGAAGGCTCAAGCAAATGGCGGCAATTTCCCATTTACGTTGAGCTATGAAGCAGTTCGCGATGTCATCGCGATTGTGATCCATGTGTATTTCATCGCGCTCATGATCTACCTCTTCGTGTGGTGGCAAAAGCGTGGCGAGAAGACAAGCAAAGAAGTTGCTACTTCTTCGTACGGCCGTCCTTTGGTTCGAAAGGACTGAGTTCTCATGGCACGCACTGACGCCAACCCACCCATGCCGGAGTGGTCGACTGAGTATCAACTCGTCGAGGTGGATGCCGACTATCTGGGCAGAGCTGTCAAGCCGAAGCAATTCATTCACATTGACCAAAGCGAATGCATCATGTGCGAAGGCTGTGTGGACATTTGCCCGTGGAAGTGCATCCACATGGTGTCACCAGAAGCAGTGGCAGAAGCTGAGGCTGTTGACAAGCCCGGCGATGATCCTTCCGATCATGTGATTTTCATCATCGATGACGACGTGTGCACACGATGTGCACTCTGCGTCGATCGTTGTCCTACCGGCGTCATCATTTTGGGGAAGGCCGGCGCGCCTGACCCAGAAGGTGACAGTCATACCCGAACAAACAACCACGGCTACGGCTATGGAATGCGCCTCTGAGGTGAATGAATATGGCAAAAGTATTAGATAACCCCCGCCCAACTCTGAAAGAGCGTGCAGCAAAAGCTGGACAGCAAGTTCAGGGCAGCCAGGTATGGAACTCAATTTTCCGTCCCGGTTCAATCTTCCGCAAGGGTTACACGGACAGTCCGCGTAACCGTTCGTACGTGATCATGAACTCGGTGCTGTACCACTTGCACCCAGTGAAGGTGAAGCGACACGCAGTCAAGGTGAGCTACACGCTTTGCCTTGGTGGATTGAGTTTCTTCTTGTTCATCTTGTTGACAGTGACGGGCATCTTCTTGATGTTCTTCTATCGACCGACAGGTGCGAATGCTTGGCAAGACATTCAAACGTTGCAGACATCGGTGACGTTTGGTTTGCTCATTCGAAACATGCATCGATGGGCCGCTCACCTCATGGTGCTCAGTGTGTTCCTTCACATGGCGCGCGTTTTCTACCACGGTGCATACAAGCCACCACGCGAATTCAACTGGGTGATTGGTGTTGTGTTGCTGACGCTCACTTTGCTTCTTTCCTTCACCGGTTACCTGCTTCCATGGGACCAGTTGGCACTATGGGCCGTAACCGTGGGTACCAACATGATGGGTTACACCCCCGTGATGGGATCACAAGTTCGCTTCGTTCTTTTGGGTGGTGTTGAAATCGGATCGGAAACGTTGTTGCGCTGGTACGTGTTGCACGTGATCATGCTTCCGTTCGTCATCATCATCTTTATGGCTATTCACTTCTGGCGCGTCCGCAAGGACGGCGGAATTTCCGGACCGCTCTGATCTGAGGGAGAAGAACAATGACTGAAATCCCCGAACACCTCCTGAAGCGAGCACAAGCTGCTCGCGAAAAGGCAGCCGGAGCAACCGGCGCAGATGCGGCACCTGCTGGTGACCGTATCCCTGACGCACTTCTTGACCGCACAAAGTCTGCAAGCGCAGGCGCTGCTGCTGTTGTCGCTACTGCACCTGCTGCAGGCTTGCCTGTTGGTGCTGGTCCTGGCGGGCACACTCAGCGTTTGCTCACAGTGGTGAAGTCAGGTTCTATTCAAGAAGCAAAAGCCGCACCAGTCGACAAAGTGCATACATGGCCTCACCTCCTTGCAGTGGAGTTCGTTGCATCGTTGGCGATGCTTGCGGCACTCTTCGTTTTCTCTTGGGTGGTCAACGCTCCACTGTTGAAAGCTGCTGACTTCAACCAGACACCAAACCCATCGAAGGCACCGTGGTACTTCCTCGGCTTGCAGGAACTTCTCACGATGTTCCACCCAATGATTGCTGGTGTGACTCTTCCTGGTGTGGGCATTCTTGCTCTCATCCTTGCTCCGTACCTCGATCGCAACCCATCGAACAAACCAGAAGATCGCAAGTTCATGACCTCGATGATGACGATGTTCCTCATCTTCTGGGCAGTGCTCACCATCATTGGTTCGTTCTTCCGCGGCCCAGGTTTCAACTTCACCTTCCCATGGCGGGACGGAATTTTCTTCGAGTTGTGATCGAACTTTCAATCACACAATGACATTCGACGTACAGACAAAGGATTAAGGAACGCAAAGATATGAGTACCGGATTGGTAATTGCCATCGTGGTTATCGCAGCGGTCGTGTTCGGCGCGATTGTTGTGTTAACGACATCACGCTCCACGGAAGTTCGTGGAGCAGGTTCATTGTCGCGCGAAACACGTTCGCGTGATCGCAAGACAACTATTGGCGCGGATGCGTCAACTGGACGTGAGGTCGAGGCGGCTGCACGTTCCACTGACATTGTGAAAGCCGCACCTGTTGAGGTCGCGCCATTCGTTGCGCCCGACGTCGAAGCAATTGGCGTTTCACGTCGTCAGTTCTTTAACCGCACTGCAGTCACTTTGATGGCTGCGAGCATCGGCGCGTTTGGTGCGTCATGCGTGGCCTTCTTGTGGAAAGGCGCTGACGGTGGATTCGGTTCCAAGATCAGTGCCGGCAAGGTTGACGACATCATCTCGAGCATTCGCTCGAACAAGGGTTTCTTGTATCTCGCCGAAGCTCGTGCATGGGTGACTGAGTATCCAAAGGGTTCTCTCAGCAAAGCAAGGGCCGTCTACGGTGCGCAAGCTCCTGTCTTTGCAGGAATGGAAGCCGGTGTTGTTGCGTTGTACCAGAAGTGCCCGCATCTCGGTTGTCGTGTTCCAGAGTGCTCAAGCTCTCAGTGGTTTGAATGCCAGTGCCATGGTTCGCAATACAACCGTGTTGGCGAAGTACGTGGTGGTCCAGCACCTCGCGGAATGGATCGCTTCGCAGTTTCAGTCTCGAACGGAAATCTCACAATTGATACCGGATCAGTTTTCGCTGGTCCAGCTGTTGGTATCAACACAACAGGTCAAGAAGCCGAAGGACCGCACTGCGTCGGTGCAGGAGGACACTAATCATCATGATTGCTGCAACAAGCAGAAATATTGCATTACTCATCCTGCTTATTTCGATAGGCGGATGGGTTCTCTATGGAATTTTCAACTTCCGCAAGGGCCGGAAAGAAATTGGTTCGGAGCAAACTCTTGCTGCTAACCGTAAGCCGTACTACGACGACGAGACCCTCGAAGGTCCTCGTCTCGAACGTGTACAACTTCTTGGACTTGTGTGTCTCGCAATCATCACGGTTGCTTTGCCGTTGTATTGGATCCTTGAGCCAACCCGTCAGGCCCAAGCAAACTTCGGATTCGAAAAGCGCTTTGTTAAGTGGGGAACAAAAATCTTCGCTGCCACTGCAGATGGTGGATACAACTGCGCAGGTTGCCACGGTGGCATGAGTGGCATCGGTGGTGTTGCTTCGTATGCGGTCACCGACCCAAAGACCGGTGAAGTCAAAGCAGTTTCTTGGAAGGCGCCAGCACTGGACACGGTGCTGTATCGCTTCAGTGAAGAAGAAATCACTTTCATCATGAACTACGGACGTCCATTCTCGCCAATGTCGGCGTGGGGAACAATTGGTGGCGGTCCTTTGACTGATCAGTCAGTTGAGACAGTGATTGACTACATGAAGTCGATCCAGGTTCCGATGGTTGGTTGCATCGAAACTCGCAGCTATTACAACCCGACTTGTGATGAAGGGTCCCTGCCCGAAGACAAGAACAAAGAAATCATGTCTGAGGCCAATCGCCTTGTGACGGCCGGAACCTACGGTTCTGTTGGAGAAGCTTTGTTCAATCTCGATCTTGGTGGTGGTGCCTACTCATGCGCGCGCTGCCACACAAAGGGTTGGTCATACGGTGATCCACAAGCAACAGGTGGCGGTGCTTTCGGCCCGAACCTCACCGGCGGATCATCGACACGTCAGTTCCCTAATCAGACCGACATGATCAACTTCATCAAGAATGGTTCTGAACTTGGAAAGCGTTATGGCGAACAAGGTCAGGGCAGTGGACGAATGCCAGCATTCGGCCAGCTGTATACCGATGAGCAGATCAAATTGATCGTCCAATACGTGCGAGGTCTCTGATGTTGTCTGTTCTTCTCTCCATTGATTTCAACCCAGGCATTCGTGGCATTCTCGTCACGCTTGTCATGTTTGTGTTCCTTGTTGGCGGCACGTACTTGCTCGTTGGTACCAACCTCGGCGCACGTCTCGGTTTCCTGATTGTTGGCGCAACGCTCGCCGGCTGGATGATGCTGATGTGCATTGTGTGGGCCATTTATGGCATTGGTCTGAAGGGGCCAGAACCAAGTTGGAAACCCAATGAACCCATCGCCATCGTTCGTGATGGTGCACTTTTTGATCGTGCTGAAGTTCTTGAAACATCAATCAACATTGATGGACTCGACCCAACAGCCGCAGCGAAGAAAGTCTCGGACACTCTTGTGGAAGATGGCTGGAGATTGCTCGCCGATTCCGACTCTGCTCGCGGTAAGGCAGTTGCTGCATCCGACGAAATTTTGCAGATCGAAGCTGAAGAGTTCGCCGCAGGTGAATATGTTTCCGTTGCTGTCTTTGACAAGGGCGGTGAGCGTTACCCGAAGATTGGTGAGTCTCTTGACTTCCTCGCCTTCTGGCACAAGCCTCGCTACTCAATTGTTCAAGTTGCTCCTGTTGTGCAACAGCGCACTGAGCCAGGTCGTGCACCTGCGCGAGTTCAGATTGACACCACAAAACCACACCGTTATGTCGTGATGATTCGTGACCTCGGTGCAAAGCGTCGTCCAGGTTTCCTCATTGGTGCTGGTTCTGCCTTGATCTTCTTCCTCATGGTGTGGATGTTGCATCGTCGTGAGACACTTCTTCGCGACAATCTTGCCCTGAAGTCAGCTGAGGCGTAGTTCATGGGTCAGTACCTTCCGATCATCGTATTGATGGTGCTGGCCGTTCTATTCGGGGTACTCAGCCTCATCGCTTCGCGTTTGCTGGCTCCGAATCGTCCGAACTCTGCAAAAGAAGCACCGTATGAATGCGGCATTGTTCCTGGTCGTGAACCACCAGAGCGTTTCCCTGTGAATTTCTATGTCATTGCGATGTTGTTCATCATGTTTGACATTGAAATCATCTTTGCTTACCCATACGCAATTGAACGTGAGTTCCTCGGAACTTTTGGTTTCTTTGAGATGGCTTCGTTCAGCGCGGTGTTCTTTATTGCATTTGTTTACGTGATTGCCCGTGGTGCGCTTGATTGGGGTCCCATGAAGCGCGCCAACGGAAGCAGTGAGATTTCTGATGCTCCAGCATTAACGCCACTCGGCAGTGTGCGCATTGTGGGTTCTGAGGGCCGTGCAGCAAACAACGGAAAGGCTGCGTAATGGGTCTTGCTCAGAATGTTCTCGATGATGGTCTTGGTGGTCTCGAACATAACTTCGTCACTGCGCGCGTTGAAGATTTGGTCAAGTGGTCACGTTCACGTTCGAGTTGGGCTGCATCGTTCGGTCTCGCGTGTTGTGCCATTGAGATGATGGGAACTGGTGCATCGCACTACGACATCTCGCGTTTCGGAATGGAAGTTTTCCGCGCATCTCCTCGTCAAGCAGACATCATGATCGTGGCTGGCCGTGTGAGTCAGAAGATGGCTCCGGTTCTTCGTCAGGTCTACGACCAGATGATGGAACCAAAGTGGGTCATCTCAATGGGTGTGTGCGCATCAAGTGGCGGCATGTTCAACAACTACGCCATTGTTCAAGGTGTTGATCAGATTGTCCCCGTGGATGTTTATGCACCTGGCTGTCCTCCGACTCCAGAGACTCTCATTCACGCAATTGAGACATTGCACCAACTCATCGAAGATGGCGAAATCATGCGCCGTCGTGAAGCAAATAATGGTGGTGCCGGAGTCGAGCTTGATGCTCAGGCTCCATCAGCTATCTCCGTCGCACTCGGGTCGAAGTAACTATGAGCGACCAAGTGGAACAAGCGGAGGAAACCGTCGAGACACTGCATGGCTGTCCAGTCGTGTATTCGCGTGATCAGAAGGTGCTCTTGGTCAGCCGCGAGCAATATGTGTCTGTTGTGAAGTCGCTTCTTGTCGATGGGTTTGATGTCTGCATTGATCTCACCGGTGTTGATTATCTCTCGTTGCCTCACCGTGTTGTTGGTGCAGGTGTACAGCCAGAACGTTTTGAAGTCGTTGTCAATCTTCTGTCGCTCACAAAGCGGGAACGAATCCGTTTGCGCGTGCAGGTTCCGGCGGAAGACACCAACCTTTCTTCATTGTTTGATGTACACCCTGGAACTGAAGCCCATGAGCGCGAAACATTCGACATGTTTGGAATTTCATTCGACGGGCACCCTGACATGACTCGCATCCTCATGCCGGAAGACTGGGATGGACATCCATTGCGTAAGGACTACGACCAAGGGTCAATTCCTGTTCAGTTCAAGGGGACCAACTCATGAGCAGTGTTATTTCTGCAGGGACCAACGAGGGCGGACAAGAACTTCAATCTCGTAGTGAACTCACTTCAAAAGAGTTGTTCCGTGAAGTTGGATCTGTTCTTCGTTTGAGTGAAGCAGAGGCAGCCAAGTTGGCTGAAGTGCAAACTGAAGTTCACGAAGATCAAACCATGATCATCAACATGGGTCCTCAGCATCCAAGTACTCACGGCGTGTTGCGTCTGATGCTTGAGCTACAGGGCGAAACTGTTCTGCGTTGCAAGCCAATTATCGGCTACCTGCACACGGGAATGGAAAAGACTGGTGAGTCATTGACGTACATGCAAGGTGGCACGAATGTCACTCGCATGGACTATCTCTCACCGTTGAACAATGAACTTGTCTTCTCGCTTGCAGTGGAAAAACTGTTGGGCATTGAAGGGGATATTCCAGAGCGCGCAGTGTGGATGCGAATGCTGCTCTCTGAACTCAACCGCATGAGTAGCCACCTGTTGTTCCTTGCTACAAACGGTATGGATATCGGTGCAGTTTCCATGATGTTGTACGGATGGCGTGAGCGCGAAGATGTGTTGCGCTTTTTCCAGAAGGTCACTGGCCTTCGCATGAATCACAACTTCATTCGCCCTGGCGGCCTCGCTGCCGACATGCCTGCTGGGTGGCGTGATGACGTTCTTGCCATCTTGGAAAACTTGCCATCACGCCTTGAGGAATACGACATTCTGATGACGGGTCAGCCGATCTGGCGCGAGCGCTTGCAAGGTGTTGGCGCAATCACTGCTCGTGAAGCGATGGCCCTCGGCGCAACTGGCCCGATCTTGCGTTCCACCGGTGTCGCATGGGACCTTCGTCGCGATATGCCATATCTGCGTTATGAAGACGTCGAGTTTGATGTTGTCGTTGGGCAGTACGGAGATGCGTACGACCGGTACGCAATTCGATTCAATGAAATTCGCGAATCAATGAAGATCGTGTATCAGATTCTTGATCGCATGCCATCTGGCGACTACCGCATTCAGAACAAGAAGGTCACTCCACCACCACGTGCACGAATCGATGAATCAATGGAAGCACTGATTCACCACTTCAAGATCTTCACTGAGGGATTCAAAGTTCCCGAGGGTGAGGTCTACGTCGGTATTGAAAGTCCTCGCGGTGAGATTGGTTGTTACATCGTGTCCGATGGCTCGGCTAATCCATATCGCATGCATATGCGCGCACCATCGTTCGTCAATATTCAGGCACTTCCACACATGATGCGTGGCGGCCTTGTTGCAGATGCAGTGGCAGTTATTTCATCTGTTGACCCTGTCCTAGGAGAGGTTGATCGCTGATGGCACGCCTGACTGAAGAAAATGTTCGTCTCGCACGAGAGATTATTGGTCGTTATCCAAAGGCTCGTTCAGCAACGATTCCGTTGTTGCATCTCGCACAAGAGCAAGATGGTTACATCACCAACGATGCAATGGCGCATATCGGTGAACTTGTCGGTGCAACTTCTGCAGAGGTGTACGGAACCGCATCGTTCTATGAGATGTTCAAGTTCGAACCGGTGGGCAAGTACCTCATCAACATTTGCGGCACCATGTCATGTGCGCTGATGGGTGCAGAAGAACTGATGCATCACGCTGAATCTCGCTTGGGTGTTCATATGGGTGGCACAACACCTGATGGTCTCTTCACTTTGGAAAAAGCTGAGTGCCAAGCTGCGTGTACAGAAGCGCCATGTTTGCAAGTCAACTATCGCTATCGATTCCGTGTCACTTCGGAAAACTTCGACACCCTCATCGACCAGTTGCAAGCAGGAGAACTCACAAGTGAGATTCCAGCGCATGGAACAGTTGCTGCAGTTCGTCAGCACATTCCTGCCGATCGTGGTGTGGGTGCAGTTGCCCCTGAAGATGTGACTGAAGGTCCTGCATGGCTTGATGGAAAGGCTGCGCTATGACCAGCAATCCCGGTGGTACTTGGCCACACGCTCCTGGCTTCATTGTTGGTGATCGCCCTCAAATTGTGACCTCGCGTTTCGAATACGAAGACTCATATACCTTGCAGCGCTATCTCGCGACTGATGGTTATGTCGGCCTGCGCGCTGCGCTTGGTCGCCCAGCAACAGAAGTTCATGACGAAGTAAAGAACGCAACCGTTCTTGGTCGCGGCGGTGCAGGTTTCCCTGCAGGTAACAAGTGGGGACTCACTCCACAAGGTGTGTGGCCGCGGTACCTAGTTGTCAATGGCGATGAGTCTGAACCGGGAACATACAAAGACCGTTTGCTCATGGAGCGCGATCCGCATCAACTCATCGAGGGTTGCCTCATCGCTTGTTATGCCGCTGGTCTTTCGCAGTGTTTCTTGTACATCCGTGGAGAGATGGCTCTTGCGCAAGAGCGTGTTGCGACTGCACTCAATGAGGCATATGCAGCGGGCTACGTCGGCAAGAACATTCTTGGTTCGAAGTTCTCCGTCGACATCGTCTTGCACTGGGGTGCAGGCGCATATGTCGTTGGAGAAGAAACAGCACTGATTGAAAGTCTCGAAGGCAACCGTGGCATGCCGCGGTTGAAGCCTCCGTATTTCCCTGCAGCAATCGGTTTGTATGGTCAACCAACAATCGTGAACAACGTTGAAACTTTGGCCAACCTCCCTTGGTTGTTGCGCAATGGTGCAGCTGCCTACACAGCAATTGGTACAGCAACATCACCTGGCACTCGCATGGTTGCGGTCTCCGGACACGTCAAGCGCCCAGGTGTGTACGAAATCATCAATGGCATCACGACATTCCGCGACTTGTTGTACGGAGAAGAGTTCTGTCAAGGAATTCGTAACGGCAACGAACTCAAAGCGTTTGTTCCTGGTGGTGGTTCTGCTCCGTGGTTCACCCCAGATCAATTGGACCTTCCATTCGAAGCAAGCCAAGTCGGACCTGCAGGTTCCATGTTGGGCTCCGGCGCAATCATGGTGATGGACTCCACAACAGACATTCCGCGCGCGGCACTCACGCTCACACGTTTTTATGCACACGAGTCCTGCGGTAAGTGCACACCATGTCGCGAAGGCGGCACATGGCTTGAGCGCATCCTGTCTCGCGTCGTTGATGGCAAGGGCACAGACGCCGACCTTGATCAACTCATGGAAGTGGGAGAGTCCATCTGCCCCGGTTCATTCCCGCATGCTTCCAACGAGAAACTTGGTATCGCAGCAGTGCCATTCCCGTACCGCATGAACACGATTTGTTTCGTCGGACCATCTGCGTACGTACCAGTGCACTCGGCGCTCACATTGTTCCGTGATGAGTTCGAAGCTCGCATCACAAAGCGCACTCTCATTCCTGTGACGGCGGTGGCCCAATGACAACTATTGATACGAACACCGAGTCTTCGGAGATGCCAGAGAAGGATCCAAACGCCGTCAGCATCACGATCAACGGTCGCACTGTTGAAGCACAAAAAGGCGAGTTCATCATTGCGGCAGCTGACCGTGCCGATGAATTCATTCCGCGTTTTTGCTACCACCCACGTATGAGTTCTGTCGGCATGTGTCGTCAGTGTCTTGTAGAAGTTGAAGGACCACGCGGTCCAATGATGGTTGTTAGCTGTATGACACCTGTGGCCGAGGGCCAAGTTGTGCGCACTGAGACTCCTCAGGTGAAGCGTGCACAAGAGGGCATGATCGAATTGCTTCTTGCTAATCACCCACTTGATTGCCCAGTGTGCGACAAGGGTGGCGAATGCCCGTTGCAAGATCAGGCCTTCAGTCACGGTGCTGGCGAAAGCCGTTTCGTTGAAGAGAAGCGTCATTACGAGAAGCCCATCGCAATCAGCGAGTTGGTGTTCCTCGATCGCGAGCGCTGCATCTTGTGCGACCGTTGCACGCGTTTCGCCGATGAAGTTGCGGGTGACCCACTCATCAGTTTCACGCAACGTGGAAACAACACACAGGTCATGACTTTCCCGGACGAACCATTTGCGTCTTATTTCAGCGGCAACGTTGTGCAGATTTGTCCAGTGGGTGCGCTCACTGCTGAGCCGTATCGATTCAAGGCACGTCCATGGGATCTCGAGCAGCGCGAGAGCACATGCACTACTTGTTCTGTTGGCTGCCGCACAGTGGTGCAGTCCAGTCGAGATGAACTGCTTCGTTACCAAGGTGTTGACAGTGATCCAGTGAACTGGGGATGGTTGTGTGACCGTGGTCGTTTCAACTTCCAGTCGGTGAACTCAGAAGATCGTCTAGAGAATCCACAGATGAAGTCGGGCGATTCATTCGCAACAACGACATGGTCTGCAGCACTTGACACCATCTCTCGCACGATTCGTCATGCAACACCTGGATCAGTCGCGATTCTTGGTGGAGCTCGCGGCACCAACGAAGATGCATTTATGTGGGCACAGTTAGCTGATGCATTGGGCGTCACGATGCGCGATGCCCAACTCGATGACGGGTTGCCTGCATCAATCTTTAGCTACCCACAAGCAACGATCGACGCAGCATGTTCTGCTGCAACTGTCGTCTTGTTGGCTCCTGATTTGAAGGAAGAACTTCCCGTTCTGCATATTCGTCTTCGTGATGCTGCAGAGAAGAAGAAGATCCGCATCATTGAGATTTCTGCTCGCGAAACGGGTCTGACAAAGCATGCGTGGCGTTCGGTTCGTGCCGAGTCGGGCACATCAGTCACAGCAGTGCAACAGTTATTTGCAGATCCTGCAATTGCATCTCAGATTGCGTCTGGTCCGGTGGTAGTTGTTGCTGGTCGTGCAAACCTCGCCGAAGATGCCGCTCATACCATGGCCGCTGTTGACGCGATTCTTGCAGCTGCACAGAACGCTTCAGTTCTTCCAGTACTTCGCCGTGCAAATGTTCGTGGTGCTTTGTCGCTTGGTCTTGCACCACACAGCGGCAAAGATGCAGCTGCAATTCTTGAAGCTTCGGCACAAGGACAAGTTGAGTGTTTGATTCTTTTGGGAGCGGACCCAATGAATGACATTGCTGATGCAGATCTTGCTCGTCGCGGTATTGCTGGAGCGAAGTTTGTTGTTGCAATCGATACGTTCCTGACGCAATCAGCAGCGCATGCCGACATTGTTCTTCCTGCAGCGGCATATGGCGAAAAAGACGGCACGACGATGAATCTTGAAGGTCGTGTCACAAATGTCGTTCAAAAGATCACACCTCGCGGGACTTCACGTGCTGACTGGATGATTGCCGTTGAACTTGGTCTTTTGCTTGGACACGACAGCGATGTCACAACACTTGCTGATGTTCAGAAGTTGATGGGTAAGAAGGTTCCTGGTTTCGGTTCAACAACAACGTCGGTTGCTGTGAAGCGTGACGGCATCGTTGTTTCAGTTCCTACGCCTACTCGTACGTCGTTCGTTGCACCGACAGTTGCACCGCGTAACTCATATGAGTTCCGTGTTGATGTGAGTCGCAAGCTGTACGACCGTGCTGTCGGAACCATCACTAGCCCTGCTCTTGCGAATCTTGCAACAGGTGCAAGCATCACGATTCACCCACTCGACCTTGAGCGTGTGGGTGCGGCAGTGGGTGCAAATGTGAGAATTTCAAATGCGCACAGCAGCATTGTGCTGCCTGTTCAATCGAATGAAAAAGTTCCTCGCGGTACTGCGGTGATTCCGTTCAATCAGCCCGGTGCAGACATCCGTGAACTTATCCGTCGCGGAGATTCAGTGGTCGATGTCAGAATCGAGTCGATGTGATGTCGTCGTTATTTGCAATTGACCCTCTTTTAGAGAATGGTCTTTTCTGGACACCACTGTTGATCATTCTGATCAAAGTCTTGGTTGTCTTCGTTGTAGGTCTTGTCGCCACGATGTTGATGGTGTGGTTTGAGCGCAAAGTCATTGCGGGCATGCAGAACCGTGTTGGTCCAAACAAGGCTGGCCCATGGGGCTTGTTGCAGACATTGGCTGATGGCACAAAGCTTTTCTTTAAAGAAGACCTCATTCCAGAGCGTGCAGATCGTCTTGTGTTCCGTCTTGCTCCATACCTCGTCTTAGTGCCAGCGTTCTTGGCATTTGCGATCATTCCATTGGGTGGAGATTTCCGTGATGGCAATGCTGGCATGGTCACTCTCTTTGGTCATGAGACTCGTTTGCAACTAGCCGACCCACCTGTTGGCGTTCTGTTTGCTCTGGCAATTTCAGCCATCGCCGTGTACGGCATCATGCTTGCTGGATGGTCCAGTGGTTCGAAGTATCCACTCTTGGGTTCAGTTCGTGCGTCAGCACAAATGGTGTCGTATGAAGCTGCCCTTGGTCTTTCACTTGCAGCGGTGCTTCTTGTTTCTGGCACCTTGTCAACTGCGGGGATTGTGGATCTTCAATCGTCAGTGGGCAATTGGAACTTTGTCGCTACCGGTTTCGTGCCGTTCTTCATTTTCATGATTGCTGCTACCGCTGAACTCAATCGACCACCGTTTGACTTGGTGGAAGCAGAGCAAGAACTTGTGGGTGGATTCAACACCGAGTATTCGTCGATTCGTTTCGCTTTGTTCTTCCTTGCTGAATTCATGAACACGATCACAATGTCTGCGCTGATCGTGACCTTGTTCTTCGGTGGCCCACAGCCCATCTCGATCGGCAACGTCACGCTCGATATCCCATTGATCCCGAATGCCTTGGAAGGAACCGTCTGGTTGCTTCTTAAGGTGTTGGTCTTCCTCTACATCTATGTGTGGTTCCGTGCGACCCTTCCTCGTTTCCGTTACGACCAACTCATGGACCTTGGTTGGCGCATCCTGATCCCAGCTTCTTTGGGATGGTTCATGCTGTTGGCCGCACAACGTGTGGGTCGAGATGCCGGATGGGACCAAGCGGTCGTGACCATCTCCACTGCAATTGTTCTCATTGTCGGATACGTGTTGTTGCAACTGGCGTACAAAGTCAGCCGTGCCAACCGTGAACAGGACGGAGCAAGCTTCTAATGGGTTACTTCGGCGGATTCCTCGTCACCATGCGCCAACACGGTGCAAAGAACAAGGTGACAACTGAGTATTCAGGCGGTCGTGTCTTCCGTAAGAAGAATCGCGACACCAAGGACGAAAAGATTGACAAGCCAGAGCGTTTGCATGGTCGTCATGTATTGAATCGTTACGAAGATGGCATGGAAAAGTGCATCGGTTGTGAGCTGTGTGCTGGCGTATGCCCTGCCAAGTGCATCTACGTTCGCGGAGCAGACAACGATCCAGATAATCCCACTTCTCCAGGCGAGCGTTTTGGATTCATCTATGAAATCAATTACCTGCGCTGTATTCATTGCGATTTGTGCGTGGAAGCATGCCCCACAGAAGCAATTACCGAAACAAAGTTGTTTGAGTTCTCTTTCTTGAATCGCCGCGATGCCATCTACACAAAGAACGAATTACTTGTTGGTGATGACGGTATGCCCCAGCATCTGCCCTGGGAAGACTGGCGTCCAGGTGAAGACCAGAACACATCAGGCTGGATGCGTGCAACTGCTCCAGCTGGTGATGCAACTTTCGAAGGCGTTGTCTCTTGGAGCGGTGAACTTGGATACGGCGTTCGCAAGCCCGAGCCGGCACAAGTAGAGCGCGATCAGTCAGACGGAGGCAGCCACTAATGGAACTGTTCGTATTCGTCGTCGCCGCTGCCATGGTTCTTGGTGGAGCCATTGGTGTTATCACCCGCTCGAACCCTGTGCACGCAGCATTGAGTCTTGTCCTCACATTGTTCGGTATCGCCGTGATGTTCGTGTCTCACGATGCTCAGTTTCTTGCCGCGGTGCAAGTCATTGTGTACGCAGGTGCCATTGTTGTTCTCTTCTTGTTCGTCATCATGTTGTTAGGCGTTGACCGCACCGAGGATGTCAATATCGAACCAATTACGGTGCAACGCCCACTCGCGCTGATTGTGAGCGTTGGAGTTATCGGCATCATCATCGCTGCTGTTGTGACATCGCGGGAAGTTCTAGGCCGCAAGGTTGGCGGTCTTGACGAGACCACCATGAGTAGTCCAGATGCAAACATTCGCCAGTTGGCTCGTGAGATTTTTGGAAACAATGTTTTTGCATTTGAACTCACATCGGTGCTCTTGCTCGTTGCTGTTATTGGCACGGTGTTGATGGCAAGGCGAGTCAAGTCCAGTGGGGTGGGGAAGTGAGCGCCATGTTTTCGGCAATTCAACCAACGAGCACTTGGTATCTCATCCTTGCTGCGGTCTTATTCGGTATCGGCGCTTTCGGCGTCATGGTTCGTCGTAATCCGCTCGTGATGTTCATGTGCATTGAGCTCATGTTGAATGCGGTCAACCTCACTTTCGTGACCTTGGCGACTGCGCTCTCCAATATCAATGGCCAGGTCGTGGTGTTCTTCGTCATGGTTGTTGCTGCCGCAGAGGTCGTTGTCGGCTTGGGCATCATCGTTGCAATCATGCGTCGGCGTAACGGCATCACTGCCGATGATCTTTCGGCTCTGAAGGGTTAACACACATCATGTTGGATCTCGTCTGGCTCGTCCCTGCACTCCCGCTCACTGGGTTTCTTCTCATCGTTCTTTTCGGTCGCAAGCTGGGAGACCCATTTGCGGGTGTTCTCGCAACAACAATGACTGCAGCATCCTTTGTCGTTGTTGCGGGCATCTACTTCGAACTGTTGTCGCTTCCGTCCGAGGAACGAAAGCACGTTGTCACGCTCTTCTCATGGATTCCTGTGGGTGGTCTGCAAGTAGATATGGCGTTGCTTGCTGATCCTTTGAGTATCACGATGGCATTGTTTGTAACCGGTATCGGCGCACTCATCCATTTGTACGCCATTGGCTACATGCACGGCGACGCGAAGTTCCCTAAGTTCTTCATGTACCTGAACTTGTTCATCTTCTCCATGTTGATGTTGGTGATGGGTGAGAACTTGTTGGTGACATTCCTTGGCTGGGAAGGCGTGGGCGCTTGCTCTTACTTCCTGATTTCTTTCTGGCACACACGTGACTCCGCTGCAGCAGCAGGCAAGAAGGCATTCGTAACGAACCGCGTCGGTGACTGGGGAATGCTCGTCGCGATGTTTATGGCATTCGCTGCCGTTGGCACTTTGTCGTACGAGGGCATCAACCATGCAGCAGAGAGCGGAAGCTTGGCAGCCGTGACAGCGACCGGCATCGCAATGATGTTGTTCGTCGGCGCTTGCGGAAAGAGCGCTCAGTTGCCTCTCTTCATTTGGTTGCCAGATGCGATGGAAGGTCCGACACCAGTGTCGGCGTTGATTCACGCAGCGACGATGGTGACATCGGGTGTGTTCTTGCTGACTCGTATGGCTCCTGTTCTTCATGCTGCCTACCCATGGTCGAGTGATGTGATTGCGACTGTCGGTGCATTGACCGCACTGTTTGCTGCCACGATTGCTGTTGCACAAACTGACATCAAGAAAGTTCTCGCATACTCCACTGTTTCGCAATTGGGCTTTATGTTCCTTGCCATTGGTTCTGGTGCCTATGTCGCTGCAATCTTCCATATGGTGACTCACGCATTCTTCAAGGCGCTGTTGTTCATGGGCTCTGGTTCTGTGATTCACGGTATGCACCACGAGCAAGACATGCGTCGTATGGGTGCATTGCGCAAGGTCATGCCGATCACGGCGATCACCTTCATCATTGGCTGGCTCGCAATTGCAGGTGTTCCACCATTCTCCGGCTTCTGGTCCAAAGATGAAATCCTTCTTTATGCATTCGCCAACAATCGCTTCCTCTATTTCATCGGAGTATTGGCTGCTCTTCTCACCGCGTTCTACATGACACGTCAAGTAATCATGGTGTTCTTTGGTGAAGCTCGCTGGAACGATCATGCTGAAGAAAATGGTGCTCACGGAGATCACACTCCACATGAGAGCCCTTGGACGATGACCGCTCCATTGGTTGTTCTTTCAGGACTTGCCATTACAGGCGGTGTCATGCAGTTGCCATTCTCGAAAGAGACACATTGGTTAGAGCATTGGCTTGAGCCGGTCGTGCATCACTCTGAAGCAAACATCAAGGGCACGTGGGCGTACGACAATAAGTGGCTCTTGCTTGGTCTTGCTGTCATCATCGCAACAGCAGGCATCGCAGCCAGCATCGCGGTGTATGCAAAAGGTAAGTTCAAGGCAGTTGAGCCTCAACTCCTTGCCGATGCATGGCGATACGACTCAAGTATTTCTGCATTCGTTGGTGGCCCAGGTCGCAAGGCGTTTGATGCTGTTGCTGCATTTGATGCTCACATCGTTGATGGGGCAGTTGTTGGTGTTGGCACTGAAGTTCGTGCAGCGAGTGGTCTCTTACGCAAGGTGCAAAGCGGCCTTGTTCGTTCGTACGCCGCAATTATTGGGATAGGTGCCGTTCTTGTGCTTGCTTGGTTCCTCTTGAGGGGAGTCCTCTGATGTTGTCAACACTTGTATCAAGCGCGGGAGCAGCGACTGAAAAGGCTGCTGTTTCGTTTCCAATCCTTTCAGCTCTGATTCTCGTCCCACTCGTGGGTGCCGTCATCGTGACGTTGTTGTCCAACCGTCGTCCTGAGTACGTGAAGTTCACAGCTTTGATTATCAGTGCCGGTACTGGTGCAATGTCGTTGTGGATGCTGGCCAAATTCCAAACAGCTGATGCTGGCTTCCAGTTTGTGTCTCAACATGACTGGATTCGCGCCTGGGGTATCTCGTGGCACCTCGGTGTTGATGGCATTTCGCTCTTCCTCGTCGTACTGACAGGCATCCTGTTCCCACTTGTGATTGTTGGTGTTGATCCGCATCATGACGAGAAGCGTTATCTCGGGTGGCTCCTGCTTCTTGAAGCAGGCGTGATGGGAAGCTTCTTAAGCCTCGACCTGTTCTTGTTCTTCATCTTCTTTGAGATTGTTCTTGTTCCGATGTACTTCCTCATTGGCGGATGGGGATACGACAAGCGCATTTATGCAGCGACCAAGTTCTTCCTCTACACAATGTTTGGTTCTGCATTCATGTTGGTCGGAATCATCGCAACAGCTGTTTTGGCTCAGCGAGATCTCGGATACATCACGTTTGACCTCGTCAAAATTGCTGAGGAAGCAACGTTTTCCACGAACACCGCTCGATGGCTATTCCTGTCCTTCGCTATTGCCTTCGCAGTCAAGGTGCCGATCTTCCCGCTGCACACATGGCTGCCTGATGCACACACCCAAGCCCCCACGGGTGGATCAATCATCCTTGCTGGCGTGCTGTTGAAAATGGGCACATATGGATTCCTCCGCTTTGGGCTCTACTTATTCCCTGAAGCCTCAGTGTGGGCAAAACCAGTCATCCTCACGCTTGCGACTATCGGCATTATTTATGGTGCAATTGCCGCAACGATGCAGACAGACCTCAAGCGTCTTGTTGCGTATTCATCAGTTGCTCACTTGGGCTTCATTGTTTTGGGCACGTTCGCAATCACGTCGCAGTCACTCACCGGAAGTGTGATGCAGATGATCAACCACGGTGTCTCCACCGGAGCATTGTTCTTGTTGGTCGGAATGATTTACGAACGCCGTCACACACGAGTGATTGCTGAACTCAGGGGAATCCAATCTGTTGCTCCGATCTTTGCTGCTGCATTCATGGTTGTGATGCTGTCGTCTGTTGGAGTTCCTGGACTGAATGGATTCGTTGGCGAATTCCTCATTCTCATTGGGTCATTTGAAACTGCACGCTGGTGGGCAATCATTGCCGCAACTGGTGTCATCCTCGCCGCGCTGTATCTGTTGTGGGCGTATCAACGTGTCTTCCATGGTGAGCCAGATGAAGCCAATTCATCATTCAAAGAACTCACACTTCGCGAGGGTTCTTTGTTGATGGTGTTTATCGGACTCATCGTTTTCACGGGTCTCTTCCCTAAGCCAATGTTGAACCGTATTGAGCCCAGTGTCGACAAGTTGGTGAAGCATGTTGAATTGCACTCCGATTACAAGGCACCAGTGCATAAGGGCGGTCATTCAACTGATTCCGATACTTCTCACGAGGGAGGCAAGTAATGGTTCTCGCAGCAACAATGACCCCTCCTGAAATTGCGTGGGGTGCGTTATCGCCGCTTCTCATTCTTGTTGGCGGAACCTGTGCGCTTCTTCTGTTGGGCACTCTTGTTCCACGCTGGCCACGAGCAGCAACACCCACGTTGACAATCGTGACTGCACTCGCGGCGGGTGTCGCATCCTGTATTCAGTGGAACAATCTGTATTACCGCAAGGGCTACTCCATCGTTGCCGATGCGATCTCGGTCGATCGCGTGTCAGTTCTGACCTACATCATCATCACGGTGGCTGTGGTACTTGGTGCCCTTCTTGCGTCGGCCCATCATGACGCTGCCAATGGCGATCCACTTGAGAACTACGCATTGCTTCTGACATCTGCAATTGGTGCAATGGTGATGGCGTCTTCAAACGACCTCATTGTTTTGTTCCTCGGTCTTGAAATTCTGAGCCTCTCGCTCTATCTCATGGCCGCGAGCGATCGTCGCCGTGAAGAAAGTCAAGAAGCCGGACTCAAGTACTTCATTCTTGGTGGCTTTGCCTCAGCGTTCCTGTTGTACGGCATCGCTCTTGTGTACGGCGCAACAGCATCAACGAATATCAACGGCATCGCCGAAGCGTTAACAGAGCGAATTGCAATTGGTGGCTCGGACACGATGCTCTTGGTGGGCATCGGGCTCATGCTGGTGGGTCTTGGCTTCAAAGTCTCTGCAGCGCCATTCCAGATTTGGACTCCAGATGTGTACGAAGGTGCACCAACCTCAGTCACCTCATACATGGCGTCTGCTGCCAAAGTCGCCGCGTTTGTTGCTCTCTTAAGAATCTTCATTGTTGGTCTTGAATCACGTGTTGATGATTGGCGCCCAGTGATGTGGGTTCTTGCAGTTCTCAGTATTTTCGTGGGCTCCACGATGGCAGTGGTACAAACCAATGTGAAGCGCATGCTTGCGTACTCTTCCATCAGCCACGCAGGTTTCATCCTTGTTGGAGTTGAAGCTGCTGCGCATATGGAAGGCAATGGCCTCTCTGCCTCCATGACCTATTTGGCCATTTACACAACATTGGTCATGGGATCATTCGCAATCTTGATTGCAGTTGCTGGGAAGAATGACACCGCAACAACCCTTGATGCATTCAAGGGTCTTGCGAAGCGTCGCCCTGCTCTAGCGCTGGCATTCAGCACGCTGTTGTTTGCGCAAGCGGGTGTGCCGTTCACCTCTGGTTTCGTTGCCAAGTTCGGCGTGATCAAAGCTGCAGTCGAAGTCAATTCATACGGCATCGCTATCGCAGCGATGGTGGGTGCTGTGATTGGCGCCTTCTTGTATCTTCGCATCGTTGTCAGCATGTGGATGGAAGAGCCTGAGACTCAGGAGCCTCTTGAGATTCCTACTGTTGTCAGCGTGGTTATCGGACTGTCCGTTGCGTTTACTCTCGCTGTTGGTTTCTTTCCCGGAATCTTGCTTGAAGCCATCGAGCTCGTTCGCTTTGCGCCGCTCTGATTACTAGCGAACTGCGCGTTGCACTAACGCATTGAATAATCCCTGGTGGGCAGGGTCCATCTCTGCGGTGTCTTCTGGGTGCCACTGAACACCGATGACCCATGTTGCTGTGGTGTGTTGTACCGCCTCAATCGTTCCGTCGCTGTAATGGCCGACCACTGTCAACGCTGGTGCGACTGCCTCAATCGCTTGGTGATGAAATGAGTGAGTCATTGGCTGAGTAGTTCCCATTGCATCAGCGACAAGCGACCCTTGTGTCAACTGCACTTCGTGCATAGTGTCGCGATGCTCTTCGTAGTTCTCTAAATGTTGGATGAGTGTGCCACCTAATGCCACATTCAGAATTTGATGACCACGACAAATCGCAAGAACGGGAAGATCCAAAGAGATCGCATGTTGGACTGCTGCTATCTCAAAGTCATCAATGAACTCGTCAACACCGAACAATCGGGCGCTGACTTCGCGTTTGTACTTCGAAGGGCTGACATCACCGCCGCCGAGCAGCACCATTCCATCGCAGCGTTCAACGGTGGCGCGAATGAGATCGAGATCATCGGTGGGGGGAATAACAATAGGAAGGCCACCTGCGCGCTGCACTGCATCTGCATAGAGCCGACCACCGCTCACTACTGGCGTGCGATGACCTTTTGCTTCATCGGAACGACGCCCGGGGATCGCTATAAGCGGTCTGCTCATCGAGAGATAACTTCGTCAACCACGTAGTCGTTGTGGCGAGCCATTGAGATAACGCTGTCAGCGTGCTCGCGTCCGCGTACTTCAAGAACAACCTGCACACCTGTTTCACGGACATGAAGAGAGATACCTTCACGCACATGTTCAACCTCAATGAGGTTGGCACCGGCACCAGCGAACAACGTGAGAAGACGTGCAAGTCCTCCAGGACGGTCGGAGATGCGAACGAACAGAATGAGTCGTCGTCCGGCTTGTGTTTCATTGCGTCGAATCAGATTGGGGACGAGACCAAGGTCAACGTTTCCACCAGAAAGAACAACACATGTGGTGCCTGTGGGTGAAGGAACGACTTGTTCGCTCAGTAATGCAGAGACACCCACAGCACCGCCACCTTCGACATATAACTTGCTGCGGTCCATCAACATCACCATTGCATCTGCAACGAGGTCTTCTTCAACAACAACGATTTCATCAACGAATTGTTCGATGATGGGGCGCGTAAAGTCCCCCGGAGTTTTCACAGCGATACCGTCAGCAAGAGTGACAATTGGACCTTCTGCTGGTGGATCACCTGCGTAGGGTGCGCATGCACGAACTTGCACACCGATGATGCGAACGTGCGGCATTGCTTGTTTCACTGCGATAGCAACTCCACCAGTGAGACCGCCTCCACCCAGCGGAACAATGACCATGGCAAGGTCGGGAATATCTTCGACCAGTTCAAGACCAAGAGTTGCCTGACCTGCAACAACATACGGATCATCAAATGGATGACAGAGAATCATGCCTGTCTTATCTGCGTGTTCTTGTGCTGCTGCTACCGCATCAGACAATGTGTCGCCACCTTCGGTGAGTGTTGCGCCGTAGGACAACACCGCTTTCATTTTTGACAGTGACGCACCAGTGGGAACAAAAATATGACACGGCACGCCGTAGTGCTTCGCAGCAAATGCAAGAGCAATGGCGTGGTTGCCAGCGCTTCCCGCCACAACGCCGTTCTTTGCAGCGTCGCCGAGAGAAGCAAGTTTGTTCATTGCTCCCCGAATTTTGAATGAACCAGTTCTTTGCAGGTTCTCTGCCTTGAGGACGACATTGCCGCCAAAACGCTCGGTGAGCGAGAGTGACTCGGTCACGGGTGTTCTCTTCACGACACCAGCACCGGCCTTGCGGGCAGCAAGGATGTCGGAGGGGTCAATAGGGAACTCGGACATGCGTCACTACCGTAGTGGTCATGCGCGCGGCACTGATTGCGAATATGAACGAAGCCGACCCTGGGTTCGTGGGTCGCTCCCTTCGTCAACGGGGGTACGCCTTCACCGATTTCCTTCGGGAACAGCATGCACAGTGGCCTTCCTTGGATGGAATCGATCTGGTCGTCGCCATGGGATCAGGGTGGAGCACGTACTGGGACCATGTGTCAGAACCCGTCCAGGCTGAGCAGTCCCTCATGCAGGATGCGATGGCACGAGATATCCCCATCTTGGGGGTCTGTTTTGGGGGCCAGCAGCTGTCTCGGGCGCTTGGTGGAGTAGTCACAAAAGCACAAAGTACCGAGATTGGGTGGTTTCCCATAGAAAATGTGCCAGAAACAACGAATATTGCGCCAAAAATGCTCTTTCAGGGCCCCTGGATGCAGTGGCACTACGACAGTTTCAGTGTCCCATCAGGAGCCACAGCACTGGCTCAGTCCGTCGCCGGACCCCAAGCATTTGTCTGTGGACGGGCGCTGGGGGTGCAATTCCACCCTGAAGCAACCGAAACCATCGTCAAAATGTGGTCCTCTGGGGATGGGGTAGACGAACTGGTTGAACAGGGGATTAATGCTGACGATCTGATGTCGGCGACCCGAGTGCATCAATCAGATTCTGAAGAACGATGTGACGCTCTTGTCGAGTGGTTTCTGCGCACCATCGCACAAGGGCACATGCCACAGGGTTGAATTCCTAGTGAAGTTGGGGGCTGAATAGGCCTCCGTAGTAGTTTCAAAGGCTGTGTCTGAGTTTCTACGGTCCTATCTCACTGTTGTGTGGTTCGGGCTTGCCGCATTTTTAGTCGCCGGTTTATTGCTGGGTGTCTCAGCACTGATTCGCCCCAACAAGCCTTCCCAAGAAAAGTTGCTCACCTACGAAAGTGGTGTGGACCCAGTTGGTGATGGTTGGTCGCAGAGTCAGATTCGTTATTACGTCTTCGCACTTCTTTTCGTCATCTTTGATGTTGAAGCAGTGTTTATCTTCCCGTGGGCTACTCAGCTTGAGCGTTATGCCGTATTCGGTCTTGTAGAAATGGGTGTCTTCGTCGGCATTCTTCTGCTCGGTCTCGTTTATGCATGGCGCAAGGGCGTCCTGCGCTGGGTCTAGGGAAAAGGTTCATCGATTATGGGACTTGTTGATCGCGGTCGGCTTCCAAAGCCACTCACATCACTCTTCAATATGGGCCGCTCATATTCATTGTGGGTGTACCAGTGGGGACTCGCATGTTGCGCCATTGAAATGGGTGCTGCATTCGGATCGCCTCGCTACGACGTGATGCGCCTCGGAGTTATTCCACTTCCTGCATCTCCACGTCAAGCAGACCTTGTTGTTATCTCTGGCACCGTCACCGACAAGATGGCTCCAGCCATCAAGCGTTTGTACGAGCAGATGCCAGAACCCAAGTACGTGATTTCAATGGGTAGCTGTGCAAACTGCGGCGGACCGTATTGGGATAGCTATTCCGTTACGAAGGGTGTTGACCAAATCATTCCGGTTGACGTGTATGTCCCTGGTTGCCCACCACGTCCCGAAGCATTGCTTGAAGGAATCGTGTTGTTGCAACAGCGAATTAAGAACGAAGACATGGGCGCACGTTGGCGCGGTGAAGGCACCAAGTCAATGCACATCGTCGATGGAGAATCAGCTGAGAAGGGTGGTGTTCCCGTTGTCGTCAACAACTGATACCCCAACTGAGGCACCTCGCGACACAGTGCGCGAAACAGAACTCGCTCGTATTCTTGAAGCGCTTGGTGCAAACGTTGTCGATTCGCTGTTGAAGCCAAACGATGACATGTGGATTCGCGTCACTGCAGAGTCATGGCGTGCAACCGCAGAAACACTGAAGACACTGGGCTTCACCTACTTCGGATATGTCTCTGCTATCGACTGGCTTCCGTCGCCATTTGGCAAGAGCGAAGATGATGCATCAGGCCCTTCTGGCGATCGTGATTCCACAATCAAGCAGGGATACACCGGAGGCGACACTCGCTTTCAGGTCATTGCTCGGTTGGTGCAACCGTTCACCACAATCGGCATCAATATCAAAGTTGATGTTGATGACGCAGTGATGGCTGTTGATTCTTGGTCCAGTGTTTTTGCTGGAGCGAACTGGCACGAACGTGAAACACACGAAATGTTTGGTATCGGCTTCAATGGCCACCCAGATCTTCGCAACATGTATCTGCCAACAGATTTTGAAGGACATCCAATGCGCAAGGACTTCCCGTTACTTGCACGCATCGTGAAGCCATGGCCAGGCATCGTTGATGTTGAGCCATTGCCAGGCGACGACGAAGAGGAAGGCGAAGCATCATGACCATGCTTGGCGACCGTCAACAACTCGCATACATCGCATCTCAGGCTGCTGATGCGCGTGTCAATGTTGAACTTGAAACTGAGGGCATGACTCTCAACATCGGACCGCAGCACCCTGCAACGCACGGAACATTGCGCATCATTGCTCGTCTTGATGGTGAACAAGTGGTGTGGGCTGAACCATCTGCTGGCTACATGCATCGCGGATACGAAAAACTCACAGAAGTTCGTACCTTCCCTCAAGTGACAGCGTTGGTCAACCGCATCGACTGGTTGGGTTCATTCGCTAACGAAGTTCCTTTCATTCTTGCTGCTGAAAAGTTGATGGGCGTTGAAGCTCCAGACCGTGCTCAGCACATCCGCACCATCTTGTTTGAATTGTCTCGCATTGCGAACGTGTCCTTGTTCCTCGGAGACCTTGGCGTGCAATTGGGCGCAATCACTCCGGTGTTCTTTGCGTTCCGTGACCGCGAATATGTTTTGAACTTGATCGAAGGTGCAACCGGCGGACGCTTCCACCCGAACTTCGACCGCATTGGCGGATTGAAGGATGACTTGCCAGCTGGCTTCATCGACGAGACACGTGTCGTCATGAAGAAGTTGCGCACGTTCTGCGATCAGATCGAAGACCTCTTGTTCGGAAATGAAATCTTCCAGTCACGTACTCGTGGCATTGGTGTGATTCCGAAAGATGTTGCATTGTCATACGGCTTGTCTGGTGCAAACCTGCGCGCAAGTGGTGTCGATTGGGATCTTCGTCGTGACCAGGACATCCCAATGGCATGGAACAAGACAGACTTCAAAGTGATCACACACCCAGATGGCGACTCGTTCGCTCGTTGCTGGGTTCGTCTGCAAGAGGTTCGTGAATCAACAAAGATTGTTGACCAACTCCTCGACACGATTCCTGCCGGTCCAGTAATGGCCAAGGTTCCCAAGATCATCAAAGTTCCTGAAGGCGAAGCATGGGTCTCTACCGAAAACCCACTCGGCGAAATGGGTTACTACGTTGTTTCTCAAGGCGACCAGGGTCCATTCCGCGTGAAGATTCGTAGCGCTTCGTTCAACAACATTTCGATTGTTCCTTGGCTACTCAAGGGTGTGTATGTCCCCGACATCATCACCATCCTTGCGTCGCTGTACTTCATTCTCGGAGACATTGATCGCTGATGAACGCTGTCCTTTTTGCTTCTGACTTGCCATATTGGCTGCAGTCGATCTTCCGCGTCCTTGGTGGACTCGTCGCAGTGTTGCTTCCCGCCGGAACAGTGGTGTACTTGTTCCTTTTCAAGATGTTGTCGTTTATGCAGTCACGTCTTGGACCAATGGAAGCTGGTCCGTACGGCTCATTTCAGTTGTTTGCTGAAGTAGGCAAGTGGCTGCAGAAGGAAGACATCGTTCCTGCTAACGCTCAGCCTGAAGCGCGCATTTTCAAAATGGCTCCGCTGATTGTTTTGGCAAGCACTTTCTTGCTTGTTGTTGTCGTGCCATTTGGCCCCGATGCACTCTTCACCGATTTTGAGACCGGAATCTTCTACGCACTTGCCGTCTCCTCAATATCAGTCTTGGGAATCCTCATCGCCGGCTGGGCAAGTGCCAACAAGTACTCGTTGCTTGGTGGTTTACGTGCTGCTGGCCAGCTTGTTGCATACGAGTTGCCAATGGTTCTTGCAGTGATTGGTGTTGTCATTCAGGCAGGCACCATGAACTTGCAGCAGATTGTTGTCGCCCAAAACACAGGTTCAATGTTTGGCTGGGATGGCATTGGCAATCCGTACGTTCTGACGCAGTTTGTTGCCTTCATCATTTTCATGATTTCTGTGCAGGCAGAACTCTCACAAACTCCGTTTGACATGCCCATCGCGGAATCCGAACTTGTGTCTGGCTACATGACGGAGTATTCCGGTTTCCGCTTCTTGATCTTCTTCATCGGTGAGTTTGCAACAGCAGGTGTCTTCGCGATGATCGCGTCGATTCTTTTCCTTGGTGGTTGGGGAGTGCCTTTTGCTTGGTTCGGTTGGACCACCATCGACAGTGTTGACAACTGGATGAATTTTGCTGGACCGCTCATTTTGTTCGCCAAGATGATGGCCCTTGTTTTCTTCATTATGTGGATCCGCTTCTCTTCCCCACGCTTGCGTGAGGATCAATTGCAGCGTTTCGCATGGAAAGTTCTGATTCCAATTTCGTTGGTCAACATCATGGTGACCGCTGTTCTGAAGGTGGCTTTCTGATGGCTAAGCCAAAAGTTCCCGGCATGTTCAAGGGTCTTGGTGTCACATTCGCCACTCTCTTGGCAACTGCAAAAAATGGTGCGGACACGGTTCAGTACCCACACGAGAAGGAGACACCTCCTATTCGTGCTCGCGGTGTGATCGCTCTCCACGAGGACAACTGCACATCATGCATGTTGTGTGCGCGTTCATGTCCCGACTGGTGTATCTACATCGAGGGCCATAAAGAACTCGCGCCGCCACGTCGCGCTGGTGGTGCACCACGCAAGGTGAACAAGCTCGATCGTTTCGATATTGACTACGCATTGTGCATGTACTGCGGTATTTGCGTTGAGGTATGTCCGTTTGATGCGCTCTTCTGGAGCCCTGAATACGAATATTCCGAACCACGCATCGCCGATCTGTTGCATGACAAGGCGAAGTTGGGCGAGTGGATGCAGACAGTCCCTGAAGCTCCGGAACTTGAAGCTGGCGCAGAGAAGAAGGGCAAGAAGTGATGATCGCTTCGGATGTGCTCGTTGCTCAGAACGTGGGCTTTGCAATCATCGCCATCATCATGGTGATTGGCGCGTTGCGTGTTGTAACGACAAACAACGTTGTGCATGCTGCACTGTGGCTTGTTGTTGTTCTCGCCGGTGCCGCCGCGCAATACATCTTGCTTGCTGCAGAGTTCATCGCTGTCACACAGGTCATGGTGTACATCGGCGCAGTGATGGTGCTATTCCTCTTCGGCACCATGCTCACTCGTGCGCAAATTGGTGCAGAGAAGGATCTCAACAATAAGAACGGAATCATTGGTCTTCCCATTGCTGTTCTTCTGTTGGCCACAATGCTGATGGCATTGAATGATGGATTCAAGTCAGAGAAGTTGCCGGCAGACGCTCCTGTTGCCACAACGCAGCAAGTCTCCGACCAGATCTTCGGGATCTATTTGCTTCCATTCTGGGCATTGTCGTTTCTCTTGCTCGCTGCAGCCATCGGGGCCATCGTGCTCGCGAGGAGGGACTAACTATGTTGCTTAATCAGTTCCTCATGCTCGGTGCAGTGTTGTTCTGCATCGGTGTCTATGGCGTCATTGTTCGCAAGAACGCAGTTCTTGTTCTGATGTCCATTGAGCTCATTCTGAACTCCGTCAACATCAACCTCTTGGCGTTCTCGCTACGTAACGGATCAGTTGATGGACACACTTTTGCTCTCTACATCATCGCAGTCGCTGCAGCCGAAGTCGGCGTAGGCCTTGCAATGGTCTTGCTCATGTACCGCAACCGTCGTTCCGTTGGTCTCGACGATCTCTCAGAGATGAAGGGCTAACTCATGTTCTCTGCATCTACCGAAGCTGCTGAAGTCGTCTTGAAGTCCGGCTGGTTCCTTGAGAACGCCTTCATCATCCCGATCATCCCCGCGCTTGCTTTCGTACTGATCATTTTCTTCGGCAAGAAGATGCCGATGAAGGGTTCCGAGTTCGGCATCTTGTCGATGCTTGCTGCATTGGTGATGTCGCTTGGTGCGGCATACCAGTGGATTCAGCGCGTCAATGGCGTCTCCGATGAAACCTATGTCAAGCCCATCATTAGGACATGGACATGGTGGCAAAACGATGGTGTGTCGTTGGGAATCGGCCAGCACATTGATGGACTTTCCATCACCATCCTTGTTGTTGTCGCGTTCATTTCGTCTCTCGTTCAGATCTACTCCACCGAGTATCTGCACGGCGATCGTCGCTACACGCACTTCTTTGCGTCATTGACATTGTTCTCAGCAGGCATGCTCAACATGGTTGTGGCCGAGAACATGATTCAACTCATCCTCGGATGGGAACTCATGGGCTTGTGTTCATTCATGCTCATCGGTCACTGGTGGGAAGAGGGCGCAAACAGTCGCGCAGCTCTCAAAGCTTTCTTCACCACCCGTACGGGTGACATCGGACTGCTCGTCGGTACATCGGTCTTGTTCTTCGCTGCAAACGACTGGACACAAAAGACCCTTGGCGTTTCTGGTTTCAGCATCCGCGGTTTGTCTGCATGGGCACTTTCGGGTGACCCGAGCAGTGCAGCAATCACAGTTGGAGCAATCGCTCTGTTTATCGCATGTATTGGCAAGTCGGGTCAGTTCCCACTGCATACCTGGTTGCCAGATGCAATGGCCGGTCCAACACCTGTCAGTTCTCTCTTGCACTCATCCACCATGGTGGTTGCTGGTGTCTTCCTCGTGGCTCGTTTGTACCCCGTGTTCTACGAAGGAATGAATGTTTACGGGAACAGCGTGAACTTCATCATTCTGATTGGTGGCGTCACCATCGTCATCGCTGCCGTGCTGGCATTCGTGCAAACAGATATCAAGAAGGTGCTTGCTTACTCAACTGTTTCGCAGTTGGGCTACATGATGATGGGTCTCGGTGCCGGTGCTTGGTTGCCAGCGGTATTCCACATCTTCACCCACGCATTCTTCAAAGCGTGTTTGTTCCTTGGCGCGGGTTCCATCAGCCACAGTGCATCGCATCACTCTTTCGATATGAAGAAGGACATGGGCGGCCTTCGTAAGTTCATGCCCATCACATTCAGCACATGGATTGTCTCCACTCTTGCTTTGTGCGGCGTGTTCCCATTCTCTGGTTTCTTCTCAAAGGACGAGATCATCGACAACGTGGGATATGCCGGTTACAACTTCTTCATGATCGTCGGATTGTTCGGCGCATTCCTTACTGCTGCCTATATGACGCGCGCGACGTACCTCACCTTCTTTGGTGAGCCACGTGGTGCAGCTGCTGGTGAGCATCATGACGAAGAGCATGGCCACGACGCACATTCATCCCATGATGATCACGGTCATGACGACCACGGTCACGATTCACATGATGCACACGCAGCTCATGATTCGCATGATGATCATGCATCACATGGCCCGCGTGAATCAGGACTCATCATCACCGTGCCACTCATCCTCTTAGCGACTCTTGCGCTTAGCTCGGGCTTCCTGAATGCACCTGCATTTGGTGAGAAGTGGGAGAACCTCAAGAAGTGGGTCGAGCCACGTGCAGAGGTTGTCAGTGTCACTGGCATCGCAAAGCCTGCAGGCGCTCACGGCGAAACTCGTACCGCTGCTCTTAAAGAAGCCGGCTCTTACGATTCACCATGTGGTTCAAAAACGCCTGTTGGTGGTGTGTGTTATGCACCGCAACTGAAGCACGCACCCTTCAAATGGTGGAAGGCTGGCTTGTCCATGGGCATTGTGTTCATGGGCATGATTCTCAGCTGGGTGCTGTGTGTGCAGTTGTACACCCGTAAGAACAAGAAGCTTGTTGGCTTGACAGAGCGCAACAAACTCTTGGGTGCCGGGTACTCATTCCTTGAGAACAAGTACTACCTCGACACCTTGTACGAGAAAATCATCGTCCGTTCCATTGCGCACCCAATTTCTCGTGGTGCCTATTGGTTCAATCAGAACGTCCTCGACGGCATTGTGAATGGTGCTGGTACCAGCACCAGGAAGACTGCCGGTTGGGTCTATCGCAATGTCGACCAGAAATTGGTCGACGGCGCGGTGAACGGAGCAGGCACAACAGCTGAAAATGCTGGTGGTGCGTTGCAACCCGTTCAATCAGGAAAAGTCAATCAATACGGTGCATTGTTGTTCGGCGCTGCCGCCATCGGTGCACTCGTACTCGTCATCATTAACTTCTAAGGGAGCAACTCAGCATGGAAGTCCTCAGCGACCACAATTGGGTATTGACAGTCGGCACGTTCTTGCCGCTTGTTGGTGTCCTCATCATGCTCTTCATACCGAAGGCAGACGAGGCGTTGTCGAAGGCAGTCGCCATCGGTACCGCAGCAGCAACGTTGGCAGTCGGCGTATTCACGCTGGCACAGTTCAACTACGACAAAGCCGGAGAGATGCAGTTCGTGGCAAATGCTGAGTGGATCTCAGTCATCAAGTCCTCGTATTACATCGGTCTTGATGGCATCAGCTTGCCGCTGTATTTCCTCTCGATGGTCATCACATTGCTTGTGATGATTTACAGCTGGAATCATGTCCCTTCGCCAGGCAATGCAAAGGCTTTCTACATTCTGATGCTGGTTCTTCAGACAGGTATGGCAGGAACGTTCATTGCTCGCGACCTTGTTCTCTTCTTCGTGTTCTTCGAACTCGTGTTGTTGCCGATGTACTTCATGATCGGTGTTTGGGGTGGCGAGAATCGCCAGTACGCATCACTCAAGTTCTTCCTCTACACAATGTTTGGTTCTGCCCTGATGTTGGTGGCCTTCCTTGCCTTGTTCTTCACAACTGGTGCAGAAAGTTTCTCCATTCCATATCTCATTGAGAATGGTGGAGAGATTGCGAAGAACACCCAGATCTGGATCTTTGCTGGAATGTTCGTTGGCTTTGCCGTCAAGGTGCCAATGTTCCCGTTCCATACATGGTTGCCAGATGCCCACACACAAGCACCAACGCAAGGCTCAGTCATCTTGGCTGCCATCTTGTTGAAACTTGGTACATACGGTTTCGTTCGTATTGCAATTCCAATCCTTCCCGACGCAGCACTTGAGTGGGCACCATGGATTGGTCTTCTTGCAGTCATCGGAATCATCTATGGAGCACTTGGTTGTCTTGCACAGACAGACATGAAGCGACTGATTGCATTCTCATCAGTTGCTCACATGGGATACGTCATGCTCGGCATCTCAACCCTCACGTCATTCGGCATGAACGCTGCAATGTTCGGAATGGTCGCACACGGTCTCATCACCGGAATGTTGTTCTTCGTGGCAGGTTCAGTGAAAGAGCGTTATCACACTCTCGAAATTAAGCGTCTCTCGGGCATGTTGGTACAGATGCCAAAACTCGGTTGGATCCTTGGCTTCTGTGCAATGGCATCGCTCGGCCTTCCAGGACTTGCTGGTTTCTGGGGTGAGTTCCCCGCAATCCTCTCGGCCTATCAGCCAGCTGAAGGACTTAATGTCACCGTCTTCCGTGTGTACATGGTTGTTGCTGCCATCGGTACCGTGCTTGCCGCGGGTTACCTCTTGTGGCTCTACCAGCGCACCGCATTCGGTGAGCCAACTGCAGAGTTCGCAGCTGGCCATGGTCATGACGAAGACATCCATGATGTCAACAAGTTTGAATGGATTGCTTGGACACCGCTCCTCATTGCAATCGTTGTGTTCGGTGTATACCCACAACTCATGTTCAAGGTTCTTGACCCCGCAGTGGGCGTGACCCTGAAGGCTTTCGGAGGCTGACCTGTGTTGAGCACCGTGGCCCCGGCGTGGACAGCGCCGATAATCGATTACCACGCACTTGCACCCGAGATGGTTCTCGCGGGCGGCATTGTGCTGATCGTGCTCCTCGACTTGTTTGTATCAGATGCAAAGAAGTGGATTCTCACGCCAATCACATCGTTCATTGTCCTAGGTTCGTTCCTTCCGGTTCTCACACTTGCATTAAATGACGGTGGCGTTCGCAGTCTCTTTGACGGGCGCTACATGGTGGATGACTTCAGCCTTGTGATGAAGGGCTTGTTCCTTTTGTCCGGATACGTCGTCATTCTTCTCACGGCAGATCATCTACGTGAAGGTGATTACTACCAAGGCGAGTATTGGTTCCTACTGCTCACCAGTCTTTTGGGAATGATCATGATGGCATCGAGTCGCGACTTGATTTCCATCTTCGTGTCATTGGAACTCTTGTCGATTCCTGCCTACATGATGGCTGCGTGGCGTAAGCGTGATCTTCGAAGCAACGAAGCTGGAATCAAGTATTACTTGCTTGGAGTTTTTGCCTCGGCTCTGATGCTTTATGGCATGTCGCTGTTGTACGGAATTTCTGGCTCCACAAAGTTGGTCGACATCTCCAAGTATTTGGGCACAGATCTCACCTCAGTCCGTGCGCTTGCCGTTTTCTTCATCATCGTTGGATTCGCATTCAAAGTGTCTGCAGTTCCATTCCATACGTGGGCCCCAGATACATACCAGGGTGCTCCAACTCCAGTGACGGCTTTCTTGTCAGTGGCTTCCAAGGCAGCTGGCTTCGTTGCTTTAGTCACGGTGATCTTCGTCGGTTTCCCTGGTTCGCATGACGTTTGGCAGCCAGCATTTTGGATTCTCTCTGCTCTCACGATGACAATCGGCAACGTACTTGCGCTCAAGCAAACAAACATTGTTCGTATGTTGGCTTACTCGTCGATTGCACAGGGCGGGTTCATTCTCATGCCACTTGCAGTCGCGGGCATTGACGGTGTTGCTAACTCTGCACTTCGCGCAATTGTCACGTACCTCTTGGTCTATGCAGCAACAAACCTTGGTGTGTTTGCAGTTGTCATGGTGGTTGCTCGTAAGACTCGTAGCGGAGAAATCTCTTCTTACGGCGGCTTGTTCTCATATGCACCAGGTGTGGCCACGCTCATGACGATGTTCATGGCCTCACTTGCAGGTATCCCACCATTTGGTGGCTGGTTCGGTAAGTTCGCTGCGTTCCAGTCTCTCGTTTCGGCAGGGACTACTTGGGCGTATGCCTTGGCAATCATTGGTGGTCTCAACTCTGCAGTGGCCTTTGGTTACTACGGAAAGATTCTGCGTGAGATGTGGATGAAGCCGGTACCAGATGGTGACACCACTCCGCTCACGGTCTACTCCTCATTGAGCGTTGCTCTTGTCATCACCAGTGTTGCAACATTGGTCTTGGGAACATTCCCAGGCATTGCGTTGCACTTTGGTGATATCGCCGGTCTCGCCGGTGCCTTCGGCAAGTAGTTCTCTTCGCGCAGCTATTGCTGCGTCGGGCGGTTCCATTCCGTTCTCTCAGTTCATGCAACTTGCGTTGTATGGCGATGGGGGTTTTTACTCTGGTTCTGGTCGTGCTGGACGTCGTGGTGATTTTCTCACGTCTCCAGAAGTTGGTCCGCTGTTTGGGCAGGTTCTCGCGAACGCTATTGACAATGTGTGGAACAAACTTGGCTCACCGGAGAACTTCACAATTGTTGAAGTAGGTGCTGGCCCAGGAACATTGGCGCGTTCAATTCTTGCTGCACAGCCAAAGTGCTTAGAACACAGTCAGTACATCGCAGTGGAAGTTTCTGCAGCACAACGTGAATTGCACCCAGACGGAATCACGAGCACCGATGAAATGCCACAATCAATTGAGCACGGTGTCATTATCGCTAATGAACTCTTTGACAACCTTCCATTTGACCTGTGGGTCTTTGACGGTGGATGGCGTCAATCGCACATCATTGAACAAGGCGATGGTTTTGCAGAGATTCTTCAGACTTCTGATGTCCCCGCATGTTTGCCGTCACGAGTACCGCACGGCTCACGAGCGCCGGTTCATAATGTTGCTACACAATGGCTCACTGACGCACTATCGATTCTCCAACGTGGCTCGCTGATTGCCTTCGATTACTGCACTCCACTCACAGCTGAAGTTGCTTCCATGCCTTGGCGTGAATGGCTGCGCACCTATGCCGGTCATGAACGAGGCACTCATTACTTACGTGATGCGGGGGAGCAGGACATCACGACGCAAGTGTGTATTGATCAGCTCGCTGTAATTCGTGAGCCTGATGCCATGCGCAGTCAGTCCCAGTTTCTCCAGTTGTGGGGGATCGATGAATTGGTGGAAGAAGGGCGGCGAGTCTGGACTGAATCGGCAGCGGCGCCTACTTTGGCTGCGATGAAGATGCGTAGTCGTATTAGCGAAGCCGAAGCTTTGCTAGACCCAACCGGACTCGGCAATTTCACCGTCCTGCAATGGGATAACTCATAGCCAATTAGAAATAGGGTTTACCTATCAAAAGTAACTAGGGTATGTCCTATGGAAAATAGGCCATACATCACCGGTTTCAAGCGAAAAATGCACCTGATGGTGTCATTGCTGGCAATTGGATCCCTCTTCGCCCATTTCTCTGACTCAGCCTCCGCTTATACGGCCACGAACGGTGGATGGAACTGGACCGTTCAAGGAACCTCGATCACTTACGACGGCACCAGTTACCGTACGGGCGCTACGCGTGCGAGCACCTTGTCCAATGGCATCACAGTGAGTGTGTCAACGACTGGATCAGGCGTTGGGATTGCCACGACCGACCAAACTTTGGCCACTCGTGGCGGTATCGATACGAACTACGCACGTACAGGAATTGCGGCTTCTACAGGCGTACAGCTTGTTACTTTCGACGACGGATGCACCTTTGGAACATTCTGTAACAATCGCGGAACTGTCACCCTTACTTTCTCACAGAAGGTGACGGACCCTGTGTGGTCGTTTGCAGGCGTCGGCGGCGGCGCACAGGCAAACAGTGGTCAGTACCGAACAGTGACATGGTCGGAGTTCGAAGTAACTACTCCGGGAATCACACTGACAAACCTTGCCAATGAAAACATGTCCATCGTTGGTGGCACGCGCATTGAACCAACAGTGAAAAACCCTGACTTCAAATGTGACAGCATCCAGACTGGATCAACCTCTTATGGTGCAACTGCAAAATCAATGTGTGGGTCGGTGCGAATCAATGGCACCTTTACATCGGTTACTTTCGAAGTCGACTTCGGCAGTGTGAATAATGCTCAGCCGTACCCTGGACCGAACAAAGTGGAAGATGCGTATTCGATGGTTGTCAGTTTGGACGATGACTACGGCATGGCCCCTGCTTCGTATGAACTCACGGCCCCTGCAAGCCACACACTGGGCGCATTGCGCATGGGAACGGTCGTGACGGCGGATCAAACGACTCGTCTCAACCCGACAACCAATACCGATTCAGTTGCCAATGGAACAGCAATTACAGGTGATGATGGCACAACGGGTCTCAGCGGAAACGTGACATTTGGAGCAGCAGGAACGACATATAGCTCGACTGTTTCATTGTCTGGTGTTGAGGCGAATGCGACCTTGTGTGGATGGATCGACTTCAACAAGAACGGAACTTTCGATAATGCAACCGAGCGTGCATGTGCGACCCCGACTACTGGGGCAACAACCGCAACGTTGACATGGACAATTCCTGCAACCGTCTCAACGAACGGTTTGACATATGCACGCTTGCGTTTGAGTTATGCCGCAGGTGCCAACAACCCAACAGGATCTCTGGCTTCTGGTGAGGTGGAGGACTATTCACTAACGGCGGCATATGCGGCGAATATTCCAACGACAACTACGACAACAACAACGACGACTACGACAACAACAACAACGTTGCCACCACCAACGACAACAACCACGACCACAACGACCACCACGACAACAACTTCGACAACAACGACTTTGGCTCCAACAACCACTGCCGCGCCGACGACGACTGCTGCACCGACAACAACAGTCCCTGTAGCTCCTCAGGCCACGACCACAACAGTGCCGCCAACAACAGTTGCTCCGACAACTACAGCCGCACCGACGACGACTGCGGCACCGACGACAATTGCACCGT
>ERZ1022756.40-NODE-40-length-52740-cov-24.059429_pt1 | contig 52740 bp, 48 predicted proteins | sample MGYA00520902_ERZ1022756 | MGnify/ENA primary metagenome ERZ1022756 (study PRJEB33162, sample SAMN09537601) | freshwater metagenome | isolation source: freshwater | place: Canada:Alberta | collected 2017-07 | study: EMG produced TPA metagenomics assembly of the...
TGCGGTTCTTCATGGCGGCGATGGAAAGCCAGGGCCGCGACATCAAGATGGATGAAAAGCGGGTCGAGGGTTACCGCAACTTCGCCACCAAGCTATGGAACGCGGCGCGGTTCTGCCAGTCGAACGGCATCGGTGCTTCCGCCAGCGTCAAAGCTCCGGCGGCACGCCTCGCCGCCAACCAGTGGATCATCGGGGAAGTCGCGTCCTGCGTCACCGAGATCGAGCGCGCGATGGCCGACCTGCGCTTCGATGCGGCGGCCAATGCGATCTACCAGTTCACGTGGTCGAAGTTCTGCGACTGGTATCTGGAGCTGATCAAACCGGTCTTCGCAGGGGACGCCGACAGCCCGCCTGCGGTGGAAACCCGCGCGGTCGCGGGATGGGCGCTCGACCAGATCCTCGTCATGCTGCACCCCTTCATGCCCTTCATCACCGAAGAGCTGTGGCACAAGCTGGGTGAGCGGCCTTACGAGCTGATCGTGGCCCAGTGGCCCGCGCCGGAAGCCGAAGTCAGCAAGGAAGCGACCGACGCGATCGACTGGGTGATTGACCTCACAACCAGCACCCGCAGCGCGAAAAACGAACTTGGCATCGCGCCGGGCGCGAAGCTGGCGGCGTTCCTTGCCGCGCCGTCCGACGTGGCGGCGCGGACCATTGAACGCAGCAGCGCCGCCATCGAACGCCTCGCCCGCCTTGCCCCGGTAACCATCGGCGAAGCGCCCGCCGGCCCCGCGATGCAAGTCACCGCAGGGAGCGATGTGTTCGTGATCCCGCTGGAAGGCATCGTCGATATCGCGGCGGAAAAGACCCGTCTGGAAAAGGCGCTGGCGGCCAGCACCAAGGAAGCCAAATCGCTCGAAGGGCGGCTCGGCAACCCGGCCTTCGCAGAGAAGGCCAAGCCTGAAGCGGTCGAAAAAGCCCGCGCCGATCTCGCCCACCACACCGGCGAGGTCGAGCGACTGACCGCGGCGCTGGTGCGGCTCGGCTAGTCACGCTCGCCGCTTTTCTGAACGACAAAAGCGGCGAGCCGTGGCTCATGGGCTGGGAGCGGTTGCGAAGGCGCCGCCTTCAGGATTGTCGAGGCGCGTGAAGTGCTTAAGTGTCAATCCATGAACCGCTCCGCCAATGCCGCCTCCCTTCCCCGCAAATCGCGCAAGGCGGTGATGAACTTCGCCCATGCCGGCGCCGTGTTCTTTCGGGGGTTCCTCGATCATCCGCGCATGGTCGCATCGGTCATTCCGTCATCGCGCAGCACCATCAACGCCTTGCTGGACCGCGTCGATTGGGATGAATGCCGGCTGTTTGTGGAATATGGCCCGGGTGTGGGCACGTTCTCGTCCGCGATCCTCGACCGCCTGCCGCCTGATGGCACCTATCTGGCCATCGACACCAATCCGCGCTTCATCGACTACCTGAAGCAAGCGATCCACGATCCGCGGTTCCGTCCGGTGTTCGGTTCGGCCGCCGATGTCGAAACCTTCGTCCGCGCCGCTGGCCACGAAAAGGCGGACTATATCCTGTCCGGCCTCCCGTTCTCCGCCTTGACCGAGGAGCAGGGCGGCAGCATCGTCGATGCCTCCTACGACGTCCTGCGTGACGGCGGGGCATTCCTCACCTACCAGTTCCGCGCGACGGCGCGGCAGCTTACGGCGCAGCGGTTCGGCAAAGTTGAAACCGGCGTTGCCCTTTTCAATGTCCCGCCCTGCCTGCTGACCTGGGGTTACAAGCTGCCCCGCAGCTAAATCCGGCTGCATTTGCCACGGCCAGCTTTCATGGCATAGGCGCGGCATGAAAGCGGCGCTGCCATGAACCTCACCCTTGCCACAGACGACACCGGCGGGCCGGAGATTTTCGCGTCTCTACAGGGCGAAGGGCCGAGCATGGGGATGCCGGTGGCGTTCGTGCGTCTGAGCCGCTGCAACCTTGCCTGCACGTGGTGCGACACAGCTTACACATGGCGCTTTGAAGGCGATAACCGGCCCCACCGCGACGGTTTGACTTATGATCGCAAAGCCAATCAAGTGACGATGACGCCTGCTGAAACAGCGGAGCGGATTGCGGTTTTGGGACAGAAGCGCCTTGTCATCACCGGGGGCGAGCCCCTGCTTCAGGCGGGCGCGTTGACGGAGATGCTGGAGCACCTTCCCGACATGGCGATCGAGATCGAAACCAACGGCACCGTCGCCCCGCCCGTGCGGCTGGATATTCGCGTCGATCAATACAACGTCAGCCCGAAGCTTTCGCATAGCGGGAACCCGGCTGACCTTGCTCTGATCCCCGAACGGCTCGACGCATGGGCGACCGATCCGCGCGCTTTCCTGAAGTTCGTGATCGCCAGTCCGGAGGATGTCTCCGAAGTTCTGGAATTGCAGCTCCGCTATCGCTTCCGTCCTGAACGGGTGTTCCTCATGGCCGAAGGCACCGACAGTGCCACGCAGCGCGAACGGCAGGCGTGGTTGTCCGATCTGTGCCTGGAGCATGGTTTCCGCATGAGCGACCGGATGCATATCCACCTCTACGGGGATACGCGCGGGACGTAGTTTGTTTGCGTCCCCGCCTCCGCGGGAACGTCCTCGGCGCATTGCAAGCCTTGCAGGCTTGAGCACCTCCGGGCGGCCGGTGAGCCTTGCTGACCCTAAGGATCCAAACAAGCGCAAGGTGGGGAGTTTGCCCCCTACCCCTGGCTTCTCCAGCGCATCACCACGCGTTCGACCAACTCGTCCTCGCCGCCGTCCTTGCTCCACAATTCGGCGAAGCTGGGGTCTTCGGATGCCGGGCGCTTGTGCTCTTCGAGGTTATCGAAGGCCACACGGATCGGGATGGCGACACCTTCGCCGCAGATGATGCATTCGCGGTTGCGCAGCGCCGGGATGGAATCGAGGAAGCCGCGCGCGCCTTCGGGCATGGCGGCCTTCACGAAGGCCTGGTCGCGATCATTGTTAAGCCGCATCGCGATGATCGTGCCGCACTGCGACAGCACGCCTTCGGCCAAGTCGGAGGGGCGCTGGGTGATCAGGCCCAGCGAAATGCCGTATTTGCGGCCTTCCTTGGCGATGCGGGACAGGATCTTGCCGACCGATGATCCATCGGCGTTCTTCTCGTTCGGGACATAGCGGTGTGCTTCTTCGCAGACCAGCAGCACCGGCCGGGTCTTTTCCTCGCGCCCCCAGATCGCGAAATCGAAGACGAGACGGCTGAGCACCGCGACCACGGTGGAGGTGATATCCGATGGCACGCCCGACACATCGATGATCGAGATCGGCTTGCCATTGCCGGGCATGCGGAAAATCTTGCTGATGAATTCGACCATCGTGTCGCCCACCAGCATCCCTGAAAACATGAACTGGTAACGGGGATCGGCCTTGATTTCGTCCAGCTTGCTCTTGATCCGCATGAATGGCGCGGTCGAAGTAGCCTTGTCCAGCCGGCCCATTTCTTCCTGCAAAATGTTGCCAAAGTCCGACAACAGATAAGGGATGGGCGAATCCACCGTGATCTTGCCCATCGTCTGCGCCAGCCGGCTCTTGCTGCGCGCGGCAAGCAACACCTTGGCGAGAATGTCCGTGTCCATCTGACGTTCGTTGCCGCTGCTGGACAGCAGGACTTCGCAATGTTCCTCGAAGTTCATCAGCCAATATGGCATTTGCAGGTTCGACACGTCGAGGATTTGCCCCGTCGTGCGGAACGCGGCGGAATATTCGCCGTGCGGGTCGATCATCACGATGTGCCCCTTGGGCGCGGCCTCGCAGATGCGGTGCAGGATCAGCGCGGCGCTGGTCGATTTGCCGGTGCCGGTCGATCCGAGCAGCGCGAAGTGCTTGCCCAGCATCGCGTCGATATACAGACCGGCGCGGATATCCTTGGTCGGGAAGACTTTGCCGATGGTAATGCTGGCGCGGCCATCGGACTCGTAGATCTGTTCCAGATCGCGGGTAGTCGCGGGATAGACCATCGCGCCGGGGATGGGATAGCGGGTGACGCCGCGCTTGAACCCGTGGATGCGGCCGGTCAGCTTTTCCTCGCTGCCTTCGCCCAGGAAGTCGATATTGGCGATAATCCCGCTTTCGGTACGACGATCCTTGCGCTGATCACGCACGTTGGCCAGCAGCCAGGCATCGCCCACGCGGATCTTAATCTGGCTGCCGACCTGCCCGGCCATGGCAACAGACGGATCGGAATCCGCCATACATTCATTGATGCGCTGCAGGTCGAGCGCGATTTGCGAGCCAGAGCCGGAAATTTCCAGCACCACGCCGATTGGCAGGAGCGCGTTGTCCTGCAATCCGCCGCCATAGGCTGCCGCGGCATCCTCGCTGCCAGCCGGATTGGGGCCAGTGAACCGTTCGAAATCCTGCCTGCCGTGATCGGTCATTGGCCTTCCCCTGCGCGATCTCAAAATACCGGAAGGGATTAGGGCAGACAGGGTTAATATCGGATCAACGGCTGGCTTTTCGGGACAGGCACCCCCGTCAGCTGCGGGCGAAAAGCCGTCCGGCCAGCCAGCCCATGCCCAGCGACAAGGCAATCGCGCCAAGCCCGTAGAAGAACGACCAGCGCTGCGCGGCGGTGACCACCTGCCCTTCCAGCCCGGCCTTGACCACCTCGATCCGGGCGGTCGCACTGGCCAGCACCCGGCCCTGCGCAATCGCGAAGGTTTCGGCGGTGTAGCGGCCGGTGGTGACGTTGGAGGGCAGGTCAATACGCGCCTGATAAAGCACCTTTTGGGCGATGCTCACCCCACCCGGATTTTCCTGATACAGCCCCTGACGACGGCGCAGTTCGACCAGACCTTGGACGAAACGGGTCTGCTCCTCCGGGTCGATCTGGCCCGATGGCGAAAGCTGGATGAAATCCGTGCCGAGTTCATAAATCGCCGCCGTGCGTTCATCCACGATCTGATTGACGGGACGCGATGACGCTACTGCGAAGAACGCCGGGGCAGATCGGAAATCGCTGGACCCGGCATTGGCCCAGATGCCGACGATGCGTTCCTTTTCGCGGATGCGCACGGCCTCGGTCGGGCCTTTGAGCACCACGACGATATCGTAATTGCCGCCGCGCCCAGTGCCTTCTGGGTCCATCACCGCGCCGTAAAGCAGCAGCCGCGCGCCGGTAAAACCCTGCCGCACTTCGATCCGCGACTGGCTGACCGCAGGCACCAGTACCGGTTCGCGCTGCGCAAAGACCGGTGGGCCGGTCAGCGCCAGCCACGCCGCCAGCAGCAAGGTCAGCCGGCCCGCGATGGTCACGGCCAAGCCTTCAAAGCGGCACCACGGTGTAAATCTCGTCAGGCTGCACGCCGAGGCCGTAGAGCATCCGCAATGCAATCAGCAGCACCAGCGCGGCCAGCGCCAGCCGCAGATATTCAGGGCGCGCCTTCAACGCGATCTGGGTGCCGAACTGCGCCCCCAGCACCGACCCCAGCAGCAGCAGCGCCGCCAGCACCAGATCGACGGCCTTGGTCGTCAATGCATGGGTCATGGTGGTCACCATCGTCACGAACAGGATCTGGAACAGCGATGTGCCGACCACCACATTGCCGCTCATGCCCAGAATATAAAGCATCGCGGGCACCAGCAGAAACCCCCCGCCGACGCCCATCAGCATCGTCAGAATGCCAACCAGCATGCCTAAAATTGCGGGCGCCAGCGGAGAAATGTAAAGGCCAGAGGCATAGAACCGCCAGCGATAGGGCAGCGATGCCACCAGCGGGTGGTGGCGGCGCTTTCGCACCGGCGGCCCGGCCTTGCCGAACAGGCCCGGCCGCAGCGAATCCACCGCCTCGCGCATCATCAGCGTGCCGATTGAACCCAGCATCACCACATAAAGGATCGAGATCACCACATCGATCTGCCCCAGGGACTGCAATACGCTGAACAGGCCGGCGCCGATCAATGCGCCGATCATACCCCCGGCCACCATCACGGCGCCCATCCGGTAATCCACGCCCTTGCGCCGCGAATGGGCGAGCACGCCCGAAACGCTCGCCCCTGTCACCTGCGTCGCAGCCGATGCTGCCGCGACCGTAGGCGGGATGCCGTAAAAGATCAGCAACGGCGTCGTCAGAAACCCGCCGCCCACGCCGAACAGGCCCGACAGGATGCCCGTCAATCCGCCCAGCAGAACGATATAAAGGCCATTGACCGAAAGATTCGCGATGGGCAGGTAAACGTCCATGCGGACAGGACTAGCCGAGGCGGCGAGGGGATAAAAGCCGCGCGCGAGACTTGTTCGCGTTCTTGGTCACATCCCCATTTGGCGGCGCAAACCTCCTGCATGGCGCGCCAGTGCGATTACGAAGTCAAACTCCTAGAACCCGGTCGAAAGCGTCGCGGCAACGCCCGAATCCGGGGACGCATCGCCCGCTACCCGTTCACGCCAGTCGATCGTCAAGCGCGCAGGGACCTCGCCCAGCCGCAGGTCGAACCGCATCGTGGGCCCTATGTCGAACCGCTGCGCATCACGCTGTGCTCCGCCCCATACCGCGACACCGAGGCCCAGACGCAACGCGTTGTCGCTGAGGCGCGCGGCCAGCGGGACGCCGCCGGTGATGCTCGCCTGCCCGTCGGCAAAGCCGGTAGCGCCTGTGCCGCCCACCCAGCCCGCCTGTCCATAGGCCTCCAATTGCGCGCCGTAAGGCAGGGGCAATGGGGCGAGCTCCGTCACGGCATAGGCCGCCGGACGATAAACATTGCTGAAAGCCGCGTCGGTATAGCGAACCTCGCCCGCCATCCGCAGCGGCACGCGCGCCACCGGGCGGAGCGATGCCCCCAGCGCCAGCTCGCTTTCACCGCGGCGCACAAGCGCGCGGTAGGCGCGGGCGTAAAGGCGTGGATCGCGCGCGGATCCCGGCGCCAGGCGATATTGCAGCACCGCCCCCGCCTGGGATGCGCCATAGACCGGCACGCGCCCTTGCGAGACCGGCGCGGCACCCGATCCCTGCCGACCGAACGCCCACGCATCGAGCGACCATCGCCCCGGCGTAACCGCAACCGGATTAGAAAGCGGCGGCGGCAGGAAGGGCGCAGGCGCGGGCGGCGGTGCAGGCTCGCGCCGCTCTGCGGCGGGCAGTTCTGGCGGAGCGGAAAGGTTGGCACCAGACAAAGATCGCCCCATGACAGGCAGATTGGCCGGGCGCTCCGTCAAAGCTTTCTCCGCCTCGCGCGACCACAGAAAAGGCGATGGCAGGGCTGCCGAAGGGATAGCGGGCGAAAGCAGGGCCAGCGCCGGCACCACCGCCGCCCCCGGAACGGTCGGCGCAGGGGGCAGGCGCAACGCAGTGATCGACATCTCCTTCGCGCTCACTGCGGCAGGAAACGGATCCTCCCACCACATCGCCCGCACCCCGATCCAGCCCGACAACACCACCGCGATCAGAACCAGCGGCCCTCCCCGCGTCCGCACATGGGCCGGGGCAATTGCCAAGGCCCGGTTCGGGCCTGCTGTCATGATCGCACCGCGTCGATCATTGCCGGTTCGGCGGGGTGCGCATCATGGTCGGTCTTGTCCCACGCCGCCGCGCTGCCGCCCAGCGTGCGGATATAGGCGAACACCGCGCGCCGCCCGGCGATGATCGCAATGACATTCGCCAGCGGCACCCGCAGCACCGCGCGCGCGCCCTCGGCCAGACCGTATTCGCGCGCGGTGAAGGCAAAACGCATCGCGACCCGCCATGCAAACGCGCCCGCATTGGCGATCAGCACGGCGGACAGCAGCGGGGTGAGCGGCGGCGGCTCGGTAAAACCGGCCACGATCATGATACCCATCACCCCAGTCAGCAACACCAACGTATAACCCACCAGCAGCACCAGGGCGGTCAGTGGCCCGCGCCGGTCGCGGGCGCGCATCCACAACTCGCTGACGCCGCCCGCCCAGCCAACCCGGTCCCAGCCAAGCAGAGCAATGCCCAGCACCCAGCGGCTTTTCTGGCGCACCACGGTGTCGAAGCTGTGCGGGAAAAACGCGCGAGTGGCGATCAAGCGTCCATCCTCACCGCGCACCCGGACAAACCGGCAACGCCCACCCGCCGCATCAACGGCAAGGCCCAGTTCGTAATCTTCGGTCAGGGAATCGCTGGCGAAAGGCACGCCGCGGCCCGCTTCCGCGCCCTCCGGGTTCCGGCGCACGGCCAGCCAATCAAGTGCGCGCCGCGATACCGCGCAGCCCACCCCGGCCCCCGGCAAGGCCGCGACAAGGGCATCGCGCACCACCATCGCCTTGCCATGGGCCTCGGCGAATTCCTCGCAGTAATGGCTGCCCAGATGCCGAGCCAGCCAGCCGCGCTGATGTGGCACCAGCGGTTCGACCGGAAGCTGCACGAAATCGGCGCCGCCCGCGATCGTTTCATCCAGCAGGCCCAGCGCCGCCGGATCGACCATATCCTCGGCATCGTGAAACACGATCCCGACGAAACGTTGCCCGCCGCGTTCTTCATCCATCACAAGGGCGGCATACAGGCGGTTGAGGCAATCGGCCTTGGTTGTCGGACCGTCATGGCCGCTGATGACCAGCCTCAGGCGGGGATCGCCGCACGCTGCCTCAATCGCGGCACCAAGCGTGGTGGGGTCATTGCGATAGCAGCCGACATACAGGCGCAGATCAGATTGCTGCCAGGTTTCGAGCAGATGGCGAATCGTGGGGCCAATCACTGCGGATTCCTGCCACGCCGGGATCAGGACCGCGACAGGCCCGGACAGCGGGCGATGGCGTAATTGGCACCGGTTACGGCGAGCGGTCACGGCCCGTCCCGTCGCCTTCAACCACAACCAAGCGGCATCGACGGCCAGATCGTCCAGCGCACCGATGAGGAAGAAAAATCCTGCAAACAGCAAGAGTTCATGCTGTAGCAAGGCGAGCGCCTGCCACATAACCGGCTCTGTTATGGACAAGGCGACCCCTCCCCCAAAGTAAGGTCAGAGGTTACCTTTCTCCTGCCCGGCGCGCAACCGTACTTATTGTTTTTTTTGAATTAAATCGTTTCAATCATGAAAATGCGCCGGATTACCAAGTGCCGGTATTGGGCATGCTGGCCCAGGGTTCGGCAGGCGCAAGATTGCCGTCCTGAAGCAGTTCCACCGAAATGCCATCAGGGGATTTGACGAAGGCCATGTGCCCGTCGCGCGGGGGGCGGTGGATGGTGTAACCGGCTTCGAGCAGCTTCTGGCACGTCTCGTAGATGTTCTCGACCCGGTAGGCGAGATGCCCGAAATTGCGTCCGCCGGTGTATTCCTCTGGCGCGCTACCGTCAGCCGAGGGCCAGTTATAAGTCAGTTCGACTTCGGCGAGCCCGGCCTGCCCCGGCGCGGCGAGGAAAATGAGGGTGAAGCGCCCTGCCTCGCTATCAAAACGGCGCACTTCCTCCAGCCCGATGTGCTTGAAGAAATCGACCGTGGCTTGCGGATCGGTGACCCGGATCATGGTGTGCAGGTACTGTACCATTCAAACTCCATTCATCGACGATGATGCACAATTCGTCGCATCAACTCTCCGAGGAGAATAATGCGATGGACGGCGATGATGTGCAACCGGTGACTGGGCCGAAAGGTGTTCTGAGCCAGCCGGCCACCCTGCGTTGGTTCGGCACAGCGGGCATCCTCGCCATGGGCTTGATCGTGGGTGGATACCTGCTTGGGGATGGTCTGCTGCGCGCGAAGAATGCCGATCGCGCGGTCACGGTGCGCGGGCTTGCCGAACGCAATGTCACGGCCGACCTTGCCACCTGGACGATCTCCTACTCCGCAACATCGACCAGCCTTGCCGAAGCGCAAAACAAGGTGCGGGGCGACACGCAGGCGATCGGGGCCTTCTTCAAAGAGCTGGGCTTTCCTGCCGACGCGCTTCAGCCGACCGGCGCCAACGTGACCAGCTTCACCAATGAAGGCGTCACCACCTTCACCGTGCGCCAGCGGCTCGCGCTGCGCACCACCGACATTGCCCGCGCGCAAAAGGCTGTCGCGCGCCAGTTCGACCTGGTCGGGCGCGGTGTGTTCATCGAGGAAGGATCGGGCATGGCCTACACCTTCACCAAGCTGAACGACATCAAGCCCGAAATGGTCGCCGAAGCCACGAAAGACGCCCGCGCGGCTGCCCAGCAATTTGCACAGGATTCAAGCTCCGGCGTCGGCAAGATCAAGGACGCCACGCAAGGCTATTTCGAGATCGAGGCGCGCGATGGCGAGGCCGGCGGGTGGGGCATGGCGGACAGCCCTTACAAAAAGGTGCGGGTTGTCACGACGGTCAGCTTCACACTGGATTAAACTACCCGCCGCACTGCTTGCCGACAAAATGGCACCGCTTGCCGTCCAATGCCAGCGTCGCCCACAGGGTTGGTTGCGCCCTGCCGTTCGCAAGGTTATCGCGCGGCTTCTTCAGGGAGAGCGGTAATGACTGCCTGCCCCGCAGCTTGTCGCTGGGTCGCTCAACCGGATCACCAAACGCATTATGCTGTCTAAATTGCGCGAGTTTTTCAGTCCTGCTCCGCCGCCGGCACTTCCGGCGGTGCCGGACGGCGCACGTTATTATGCGATTGGCGACATTCACGGGCGGCTCGATCTGTTCGAAGCGGTCATTGCCGCGATCGAAGGCGAAATTGCCGCTGCGCCCGGGATCGATCATCACATCATCCTGCTTGGCGATCTGGTCGATCGCGGGCCGGACAGCGCGGGCGTAGTTGAACGGGCGCGCATCTGGCAGGAGACCCGCAATGTGCGGGTGCTGGCGGGCAACCATGAAGAAATGTTCCTCGCTGCCTTCACCAAGCCTGAGGCGCTGCGCCATTTCCTGAAGCATGGCGGGCGCGAAACCGTGCTGAGCTACGGCTTTTCGACCAAACAGCTTGCCACGCTCGAACTTGAGGAAGTTTTCAACCGGCTCCCCCTTGTCGTGTCGCAGGCGACCCGCGATTACATCGGGGGGTTCGAAACGATGATCTGCGCCGGCGATTATGTGTTCGTCCATGCCGGGATCGACCCATCGCGCCCACTTGGCGAACAGAAGCGCTCCGATCTGTTGTGGATTCGTGAACGTTTTCTAAGCCATGAAGGCCCGCTCGAGAAGGTGGTTGTGCACGGTCACACCATCTTCGAACACGTGATCGACTGCGGCAATCGCATCGGCATTGACACCGGGGCGTTCCGTTCCGGTGTGCTTACAGCCCTCGTTCTTGAAGGCGACCAACGGCGGGTCCTCCAGGCCCGCACTGGCGACGACGGAACGGTGGGTATCTTCCACGGCGACCGCCCGAAATAGGGCGCCGCCATCTGGAGCGCCGGCCTGCGCCGGGCTTTTCTTGAGGACTACTGTTCATGAAGATTGCAATGGTGGGTTCGGGCTATGTCGGGCTGGTATCGGGGGCGTGCTTCGCCGATTTCGGCCATGATGTGGTGTGCATCGACAAGGATCAGAGCAAGATCGACCGTCTGCACGCCGGGATCATGCCGATCTATGAACCGGGCCTCGATGCGCTGGTTGAAAGCAATGTGAAGTCCGGGAGGCTCAGCTTCACCACCGATCTTGGCGAAGGTATTGCCGGCGCGGCGGCGATCTTCATCGCGGTCGGCACGCCCAGCCGCCGGGGTGATGGCCATGCCGATCTCACCTTCGTTTATGAAGTCGCGCGCGAAGTGGGCGAAAAGCTCAGCAATGACGCGGTGATCGTGACGAAATCGACTGTGCCCGTCGGCACCGGGGACGAGGTGGAACGGATCATCGCCGAAACCGGCACGTTTAGCGAAAGGGGCCACAGGTTCGCCGTTGTCTCCAACCCCGAATTCCTGCGCGAAGGCGCGGCGATCGGCGATTTCAAACGGCCTGACCGGATCGTGATCGGCGCCGAGGATGAGTTCGGCCGTGAGGTGATGCGCGAAGTCTATCGCCCGCTGTTCCTCAACGAAAGCCCGATCCTGTTCACCAGCCGCCGCACCAGCGAGCTGATCAAATACGCCGCCAACGCCTTCCTTGCGACCAAGATCACCTTCATCAACGAAATGGCCGATCTGTGCGAGAAGGTCGGCGCGAATGTGCAGGACGTCAGCCGCGGGATCGGGATGGACAACCGCATCGGATCGAAGTTCCTGCACGCCGGCCCGGGCTACGGCGGCAGCTGCTTCCCCAAGGATACGCTCGCGCTGCTTAAGACGGCCGAGGATTACGACAGCCCAACGCGGATCGTGGAGGCTGTGGTCAAGGTCAATGACACCCGCAAGCGCGCAATGGGCCGCAAGGTCGTCGACGCGCTGGGCGGGTTTGATGACGCGCGCGGCAAGAAAGCGGCGCTGCTGGGCCTGACGTTCAAGCCCAACACCGATGACATGCGCGACTCTCCGTCGATTGCCGTTGCGCAGACGCTGATGGATGCGGGCGTGACGGTGGCGGCCTATGACCCGGAAGGGATGGAACAGGCCCGCCCGCTGCTGCCCGGCGTCACCATGTGCGCCAACGCCTATGAGGCGATCGAGGGCGCGGACGTGGTGGTGATCGTGACCGAATGGGACGCGTTCCGCGCGCTCGATCTGAAGCGGGTCAAGGAACTTGCCAATGCGCCGGTGATGGTTGACCTGCGCAACGTCTACAAGCCGGGCGATATGCGCGCAGCAGGCTTCGACTACGTGAGCGTGGGCCGCCCCTAACCGCCGAACCAGTGCCGGCGGTTGTGCTTGTCGGACAGCCGCCACACGGTCACTGCCAGCACCAGCACGATGCCGCCGGTGGCCGCCCAGCCCACGCTGGCGAAGCGCTCGCCGCCCGCCGCGTTGATAGCGGTCAGAGCCCAGGCAAACACCAGTCCGTAAAGCGGCGCGCCGCGCGAGCGTGACACCGCAATTGCCGCGATGATTGCGCCGATCACGATCATCAGCGTGGTGATCCCGGGTGAAGGCTCCGCGCCGGCGATGCCGTGATATTTCAGGCTGGCTGACACATTGACGATGCTCGCCGCAGTCAGCCATGCCGCGAGCGCAGTGAAGGCGGGGGCGACAAAGACCCGCTCCCCCCGCGACAACAAAGGCATGCGCACCAGTGCGCGCAGCACCACCAGCAGTCCGACCAGCGAGACAAGGATGATCATCACTGAAACCACGGTCAGATTGGCGATCTGCGTATAAATCGACCAGACACCCTGCGCCGCCAGCGCAACCGCGGCGGGCCATGCAATGCGGTCAAGCAAGGCGTTGGTTCGCTGCGACGGCAGAGCCTGCCAAATGGCAAAGGCCACGGACAGCAAGAACAGTGGCCCCCAGATAGCAAAGGCCCATCCCGCAGGCGTGATAAGCGTGCGCACCGCATCGGACCGCGTGCCGATGAATTCGCCAATGCCGAAGCGCGGCAGGAAACCCGCGCCGATCTGCATCACCACCGCGATGATCACCGCCCAGCGCTGGGCCTGCGGGCGGTTGGCATAGGTGCGCGGGCTGATTGTCGATCCGATCACCTGCATTGGGGCTGTGTTCCTTCAGGGTCGAAGCGGCGGGTGCCCGCGCGCAGAGTTTCGTATCAGGGGGCCATCATAAGCCGGGTTCTGTGTCCATGCACGGTATCCCCTAGGGGACCTGCCGCATGGTGGCAGCCATTCATCTGCTCGCCGGATTGCTCCGGCGCTCTAGCAGCCAACCCGGGCCGCTCGGGGCGAAACACCCCTACCCGCCTTGCGGCTGGCGCGCGGCCCCTATTCGGCCTTGCTCCGGGTGGGGTTTGCCATGCGGTTGCCGTTGCCGGCCCCCCGGTGCGCTTTTACCGCACCCTTTCACCCTTGCCTGTCCCCGAACTCCGAAAGAAGCACGGGCCATCGGCGGTTTGCTCTCTGTGGCACTTTCCCTTGCCGCCCCGAAGGACGACCGGCGGGCGTTACCCGCCACCCTTGTTTCGTGGAGCCCGGACTTTCCTCGCGTCCTTGCGGACACGCGGCTGCCTCAGACCCCCTGACGATTGGGGGTATAGGCGTGAAACAACCGAATGCCAAATTCCGTTCGCCTCGAGCCTTTCGGCAGGCAGGATGAACCGCCGAACGGCTCGAAGCGAACGGAGGTGGGTCAGTTAGCGCGTCCGCCCCTGATCGCGGTCCAGCAGCAATTGCCACAGGATCGCGGCGATTTCTCCATCGGGAACCCCGGTGATGCGTTCGGGCCGCCAGCGCCGTTCGAACGCCTCAACCGCCTTCACTTGATCGGTGATGTCATAGCCGAACCGTTCCAGCGCCATGAAAAACGATCCGTCGTTGTGAAACGGATTGCCCGCCGCAAGGCACGGCGGGCGCGGTAGGCACAGCTTGTATTCGGCCAGACGATCCCACGGAAACAGCTCACCCGGATCGGTTTTCCGCATCGGTGCCACGCAGGAATGGCCGACCACATTGGCGCGGGGAATGTCATACTGCTTCACGATCCGCGACAGCAGCGGGATCAGCGCGTCGATCTGCGCAGCGGCAAAGCCGCGGTAGCCCCCATTCTCGGGCGCGTGGCCGGGATGATCCAGTTCGATCCCGATGCTCGCGGAATTCACGTCAGGGATGCCGCGCCAATAGCTCGCACCCGCGTGCCAAGCCCGGCGGTCTTCGGGCACCAGACGGATCACTCCGCCTTCTTCGGTGATGAGATAATGGGCGCTGACTTTCGCCGCAGAATCGGTCAGCCGGTCAATCGCGGTGCCGACCGGCTTCATCTCGGTATAATGCAGCACCGCCATGCTGATCGGCAGAGCGCGATCATCGTGATTGGGCGAAAGGCGTTCCTCGTGAACCAGTTCGTCCTCTCCCCCCATCATCACCCCTTCTTATCCGATCATGCCTTCAGGTTCAGGCAGCACCGCGCCCAGCACCAGCGCCCCGTCACCCATCTTGTACTGGAGCCCGCCCTCCATCTCCTCGGCCAGCACTGCGATCATGTGCGCAGCGGCGGTGCGGGAGGTGATCTCGCTTTCATCCAGATCGCCCTGCAACGCGCGGCCGATGGTTTCGTCAAACGCAATCCGGTCACCGCGGGCACGGGCAACGATTTCAAACGCACCTTCGCGCCGTTCGGCTCCGATGTCTAGCGTGCCGCCGCGCACCAGCGCATCCAGACCGATCTGCGCGAGGTTCAGCAGCACCTTAACCGCGGGTTTGGGCAGGCTGGGTTCGGCGATGGCCCAGTTGACCTCGACGCGTTTGGCATCGGAAGCCAGCGCGTTGATCACGCTTTTGGCTTCATCCACCGGGATCGCCTCACCAAATCCGCCCGCCGCGCCGAACGCCAGCCGGAAGAACTTCAGCTTGTCGGTGCTGATCTTCGCCGATTGTTCGAGCAGTTCGACCACCTGCGTCCGCATTTTCGGGTCCTGTTCGTCAGCAAGCAGTTCCAGCCCGTTGGCCAGCGCCCCCACCGGCGAGAGCATATCGTGGCACAGGCGCGAACACAGCATCGCGGCGAGATCGGTTTGAGAAATCATGCGGGCATTCCTAGCCTTCGTGAATGGTAAAGGAAAGTGGGGCGAATCCCGATTCCCCGTCTATCCAGAACCTTACGTCCTCCCTCGCAAGTATTGCCCACACCCGCCCGTCCCCCGCAGCGCAGGCGCGATCGGTGGCTGACGGGACGGGTTCGCCCACCGGATGCGAGTGGAAATAACCCACCACCTGCGGAGCGCCCTCGTCCCGCGCAGCGCGGTGAGCATCGATCAGCGCCTGCGGGTCGATTTCGAAATGGGTGCGAGGCGTAGGGTGGAGATTGGCGGTTTCGCGCGCCTCGGTGATCCGCCCGCCGCTGCCGAGCAGGATGCCACACGCCTCACGCGGATGTGCAGCGGCAGCGGCGGCGCGCATGGCGTTGAGGGCTTGGCTTGTCACTTCAACCTGCATCGCGCATGGCCATAGCATGTCCGCGACCGAAATCATCACCGCCACAATCCTCGCATCTGGCCGTCTCGACAAGGCGCTGGCCGAAGCCACTGGCCTGTCCCGCGCGCGCGTCCAAGGTCTGATCGATGAAGGCCGCGTGGATGTTGCGGGGAAGACCGCTACGTCGGCATCAATGAAGGTCGCAGAAGGCACGACGTTCCGCATCATCATTTCCGCCGCCATGCCGGCCGAGGCCGCGCCCGAGGATCTTGCGCTCACGATCGCCTATGAAGACCAGCACCTGATCGTGGTCGACAAGGCGGCGGGCATGGTCGTCCACCCCGCCGTGGGCAACATCACCGGCACGCTGGTCAATGCTCTGCTCCACCATTGCCGGGGCAATCTATCCGGCATCAACGGCGTGGCGCGGCCCGGGATCGTCCACCGGATCGACAAGGACACGTCCGGCCTGCTGGTCGTCGCCAAATCGGATGCCGCGCACGAAGGGCTGGCCGTGCAGTTCGCCGCGCATACCGTTCACCGCCGCTATATCGCCGTCACCGCCGGGCACCCCTCGCCTGGCGAGGGCACCATCGATGCGCGCGTCGGCCGGTCTGATGCTGACCGGAAGAAAATGACAGTGCTGCCCAATAATTCCTCACGCGGGAAAACTGCGATCACCCATTACAAGGTGGTGGAACGACTGGATGACGCCGCCGTGATCGAATGCCGGCTGGAAACCGGGCGAACCCACCAGGTTCGCGTTCACTGTGCGTCAATCGGTCATCCTTTATTGGGAGACCCTGCCTATGGCCGAACCCCCAAACAACTGCGCCCACTTCTGGAACGACTCGGCTTTGAACGGCAGGCGTTGCACGCCGCGGAATTGGGCTTTGTCCACCCCATCACGGGCGAGAATATCCGGTTCAGCAGCGATTTACCGCCCGATATGGCGGAACTGATCGACCAACTACGACGTAGTGATCGATGAAACGCGCATACATCTGACAGATTTTCGCGTATATACAGAACCCGTGGCCCAGTTCGCGGGATGCCCATCAGGGGTCTCGTGCAAGCGGTCGACGCCAGAAAGGTTAGGTAACCAGTGACCAAGTCCAGAACTTCTTCGGTCCCGGCGCTTAGCGGTGAGCAGAGCCTCAATCGCTATCTGTCGGAAATCCGCAAATTTCCCGTGTTGACCGCCGAGCAGGAATACATGCTCGCAAAGCGGTATCAGGAACACGAAGACCCGGAAGCTGCCGCCCAGCTCGTCTCCAGCCACCTGCGGCTCGTTGCGAAGATCGCGATGGGTTATCGCGGGTATGGCCTGCCCGTCTCCGACCTGATTTCGGAAGGCAATGTGGGGCTGATGCAGGGCGTCAAGAAATTCGAACCCGATCGCGGTTTCCGCCTCGCGACTTACGCGATGTGGTGGATCAAGGCGTCGATGCAGGAGTTTATCCTGCGGTCGTGGAGCCTTGTGAAAATGGGCACCACCGCGGCGCAGAAGAAGCTGTTCTTCAACCTTCGCCGGATGAAGAAGCAGCTCGAAGCCTACGAAGACAGCGACCTGTCGGCGGAAAACGTGACCAAGATTGCAACCGATCTGGGCGTGCCGGAACAGGAAGTGATCAACATGAACCGGCGCATGATGATGGGCGGCGATGCCTCGCTCAACGTCAGCTTGCGCGGGGCCGAGGAAGGCTCGGGCGAATGGCAGGACTGGTTGGCGGATGACCGCCCGCTCCAGGACGAAACCGTAGCCGAGGCCGAAGAATCGCAGATGCGCATGGCGATGCTCAGCCAAGCGATGGAAAGCCTGAACGAGCGCGAACGCCACATCCTGACCGAACGCCGCTTGACCGAAAAGCCGCAGACGCTGGAAGAACTGTCGCAGGCCTACGATGTCAGCCGCGAACGCATCCGCCAGATCGAAGTGCGCGCATTTGAAAAGCTGCAAAAGGCAATGCAGCGGATCGCGGGTGAACGGCTGCTGCCGGGCGTCGCGTGAAGCGGGGCAGCCCCTGTTAGACCCAGATTAAAAAGGGCGCCGCAAGCGATTGCGGCGCCCTTTTCATATCATCATTTCGCCGGCGCCAGGTCCAGCACTGCGGCCACCATCGCGCGGGTGCCCAGCACCACGCTCTCGCGCGGCGCAACCTGGAACAAGGGCGAATGGTGCCCCGCAATCGGAGCGCCGCCGGCCTTGGCCGCCGCGATGCGTTCCGGCGTGGTGCCGCCGACCGCGAAGTAATAGCCCGGAACGCCCGTGTCGGCGGCGACGAAGTAGGTGAAGTCCTCCGCGCCCATGTTGCGCTGTTCGAACGGCTGGAACGCCGCTGCGCCCAGCTCGCGCTGCATCACCGCATTGAGACGGCGGGCCAGCGCGGCGTCGTTGATCGTGGTCGGCGTGCCCGAAAGGCGCGTCACCGTGACCGGCATATTGTCCGGCAGACCATGCGCCTTGCCGATATTGACAGCGATCCGTTCAACCGTGGCGATCACCTGCTCGCGGGTTTCCTCGTCATTGGCGCGCACCGTGACTTGCAGCTTCGCCTCGTCCGAGATGATGTTGTGCTTCGACCCGGCGTGGAACGAACCGACGGTCACCACCACCGGCTTGGTCGGCGAGATTTCGCGGCTGTCGATGGATTGCAGCGCGGTTACCACCTGCGATGCGATGTACACCGGATCGCGCCCCAGATGCGGCGCTGCGCCGTGGGTGCCGATGCCGGGAACGCGGATGTCGAGCGAATCCGAGGATGAATACTGGATGCCTTCGGATGCGGACACCTTGCCCGTCTCCAGTTCAGCAGCGACATGGAAGGCCACCGCATAATCGGGCTTGCCGAACCGCTGGTACAGCCCGTCCTCCATCATCGCCTTGGCCCCCCGCACGCCTTCTTCGGCGGGCTGCACGACGAACATCAGCGTGCCTTTCCACTGGTCCTTCATCGCCACCAGCCGCCGCGCGGTGCCGACCAGCGAGGTGATGTGCACATCATGCCCGCAGGCGTGCATCACCGGATATTCCTTGCCATCCTCGCCCACCTGTAACGCTTTGGAGGCGTAGGAGAGGCCCGATTTCTCCTCCACCGGCAGCCCGTCCATGTCGGCACGCAGCAGGATCAGCGGACCATCACCGTTTTTCAGGATGCCGACCACGCCGGTCTTGCCGACGCCGGTGGTGACTTGCAGGCCAGCCGCTTTCAGTTCCGTCGCCATCTTGGCAGCCGTGCGGTTTTCCAGAAAGCCCATCTCGGGGTTGGCATGAAAATCGAGGAACAGCGGGGCGAGGTAGCTGTCATACTCCGCTTCGATCGCCTTTCGCGTTTCGGGCGCTTCGGCAAACGCGGGCTGGGCGGCAAGGGCAAGCGCGATGGCGCTGGTGGCGGCAGTAAACAGGCGCATTTCGGATTCTCCCGGGTTATCGGCCCGCAGGTAGCCATGCCCCGCCCCGATGCGCAAGCGGGATGCTTCCCACGCCGTTATCGCTGCGCTAGAGCCGCGCGATGGCCTCCACCATTCTCCGATACCTTGCCAAGGGTTTTGCCGGTTTCATCGGCCTGACGGTGGTGTTGGTGGTGCTGTTCAAATGGCTACCGGTGCCGGTCACTGCGACAATGGTGATGGACGAACACGGCATCACTAAGGATTGGGAAAACCTCGACAATATCGACCGCAATCTTGTCAGCGCGGTGATCGCCGCGGAGGATTCGCGGTTCTGCGAACATTCCGGCTTCGATACCGAAGCGATCGAGCAGGCGATGCGCGAGAACATGGAAGGGGGCAAAATCCGCGGCGGATCGACCATCAGCCAGCAGACCGCCAAAAACGTCTTCCTGTGGCAAGGCGGCGGCTATTTCCGCAAAGGACTGGAAGCGTGGTTCACCTTCTGGATCGAACTGATCTGGGGCAAGCAGCGGATCATGGAAGTCTATCTCAATGTCGCAGAAACCGGGATCGGCACCTATGGCGCCGAGGCCGGGTCGCAGCGGTATTTCGGTCACTCTGCCGCCCGCATCAACCGGGACGAGGCAAGCCGCATGGCCGCCGCCCTGCCCAGCCCCAAGAAACGCTCGGTCAAAAGCCCCGGCGGGTGGCTCGCGCGCCACGGCAACCGGATCGAAAAGCGCATCGGTATCGTCAGGCGTGACGGGCTCGATGCTTGCGTCTACAACTGACGCATAATGGCTCACGCGCACGCCCATCATCATCACCATCACGACCATGCTCATGGGCATGCGCACGCCCCCACCGATTTCGGCCGCGCCTTTGCGATCGGCATTGCGCTGAATGTCGCCTTTGTCGCTTTGGAGGCAAGCGCGGGGCTGATTTACGGCTCCATGGCGCTGATCGCGGATGCAGGCCACAACCTGTCCGATGTGCTGGCGCTGGCGCTCGCATGGATCGCCAGCATCGCCGCGCGCCGCCCTGCATCTGGCCGGTTCACCTATGGCTATAAAAGCTCGACGATCCTTGCCGCGCTCGCCAATGCGCTGATGCTGGCGGTAGCGATTGGCGCCATTTTGTTTGAAACCGTGCAGCGGATGATGAACCCCGTCGAACCGCAGGGCATGGCGATGGTGGTGGTCGCCGGGATCGGGATCGCGATCAACGGCTTTACCGCGATGCTGTTTCTGAGGGGGCATAACGATCTGAACATCCGCGGCGCCTATCTCCACATGGCGGCTGACGCGCTGGTGTCGCTGGGCGTCGTCGTGGCGGGACTGGCAATCATTTTCACCGGCATTGCGTGGATCGATCCGCTGGTCAGCCTGATCATTCTGGTGGTGATCGGGGCGAGCACATGGGGTCTGGCGCGTGACAGCCTGACCATGGGGCTGCTGGCCGCGCCCGCACGGATCGACCTGGTCGAAGTAAAGCATCACCTTGCCGCTTTCGACGGTGTGACGGCGGTGCACGATCTTCACGTCTGGCCGATGTCGACCACGGAAGTCGCGCTGACCGCGCACCTTGTGATGCCAGGCCGTCCCGCCTCCGACACTTTCCTGCGCGAAGTCGCCGGATCGCTGGAACACCGGTTCGGCGTGGGTCATGCGACGCTTCAGGTGGAAAGCGGCGACGAGCCCTGCCAGCCTTGCGGGGCCGATTGCTGATGGCCGCCCTACCCCGTTCTTCCTCCGATCAAGCGCGTGAGGCACTGCGCGATGCGATGGTGCGATTGGCGCAGGGCGACCAGTCCGCGCTGGAGGAAATCTATCGCGCCACGCGGGTGAAGCTGTTCGGCATATGCTTGCGTATCTTGGGCGACCGAAAGGAAGCCGAGGACGCCTTGCAAGACGTCTATATCAATCTGTGGCAGCGGGCCGACCGCTATGATCCCGCCCGTGCGAGCCCAATCGCGTGGTTGGCGGCGTTTGCGCGCAACCGCGCGATTGACCGGCTGCGCACCGGGAAGGTGCGCGGCGGGGCCGTGCCGGTGGAAGAGGCCGCACCGCTGGCGGACGAAACCCCGCTCGCCGACATGCTGCTGGTCGATGCGCAGCAGGCCGCGCAAATCCACAAATGCCTTGGCGCGCTGGATGACCGCACGCAGGGCCATATCCGCGCGGCGTTCTTTGAAGGCAAAACCTATGCGCAATTGGCCGAAGCCGCCGATGTGCCGCTGGGCACCATGAAAAGCTGGATCCGCCGGGGTCTGCAACGCCTGCGCGCCTGCCTTGAAGCGAGTGAAGCGGCATGAGCGCGCCCGAGGATACCGTGCCCGAAGACGGCGTGACCCGCGACGATCCGATGATCGCCGCCGAATGGGCGCTCGGCCTGCTTGAAGGCGAAGAGCTGCTGGCAGCGCGCGGAAAATACACGACCGATCCGGCGTTCGCGTGGCGCAAGGAATGGTGGGATGATTGGTTCGCCCCGCTGACCGACGCCATGCCGGGCGCGGAACCGAGCGGTCATGTGTGGGTTGGCATCGCCGCGCGCCTCGCCGCGCAGCAGGCGGATGTCGCTGCGCCGGCTTCTGATGCGCCCGCCTCCAATGTCGTCGCGCTCGAAGCGCGGGTGCGGCGTTGGCAGTGGGTTGCGGGTCTTTCATCCGCTGCGGCCGCTGTCGCGCTGGCATGGCTTGCTCTTGCCCCCGACAGCACTGTTCAGGCTCCGCCGACGCAGATCGCTGCTGCTGCGCCCATGGTCGCAACCGTGCCAATTGGCGAAACCGGCCTGCGCCTGGATGTCACCTACATCCCCGAAAGCGAAAAGATGCTGGTCGCCGCGATCGGGCTGACCGCTGACGGGGTGCATGACCACGAATTGTGGCTGGTGCCGGCCGACGGCAGCGATGTGCAATCGCTGGGCGTGGTCGCTCCGGGCACGGTGCGCGCAATGACGTTGCCTGCCGCGGTCACTGCCAAGCTTGGCGACGGGGCGGGCCTTGTCCTCACCCGCGAACCGATCGGCGGCAAGCCGGACGGCGTCGACGCCGGCCCGGTCGTGGCCAAGGGCGCCTTTACCCGCGTCTGACCGCTCGCTTGGCCGCGCGTCAGCGGCGCTTCAGCCATTATCGCGATTTCACCACATCCGGCCACTTCGGGGCGCCGTAACGTCTGATGCAAGCGGGAGGGGCTTGCAGCCCTGACATTCCCTTTACGGAGATCCCCATCGTGACCCCCAAAACCACCCTGACTGCTGTCATCGCCGCCGCTCTGGCCGCGACCACCGGCCTCGTCGCCGCACCGGCGTTGGCCGATCACCACAAGTCCGGCCACCATGCCGAACCCAACATCGTCGAAGTCGCGGTGAGCACCGGCGTCCACAACACGCTGGTCGCCGCTGTGAAGGCCGCCGGCCTTGTCGAAACGTTGAGCGGCCCCGGCCCCTTCACCGTCTTCGCCCCGACTGACGCCGGCTTTGCAAAGCTGCCCGCCGGCACCGTGGAAACACTGGTCAAGCCGGAAAACAAGGGCACCCTGACCACCATCCTCACCTATCACGCAGTCGCGGGCAAGGTGACGGCGGGTGATCTGGTCACGCTGATCAACGCGAACGGCGGCAAGGCCACCATCACCACCCTGCAAGGCGGCACGCTGACCGCGATGCTCGAAGACGGCAAGGTCGTGATCACCGATGCGAAGGGCGGCAAGACCACCGTGGTGCAGGCCGACGTCATGACGTCGAACGGCGTGGTGCACGTCACCGACGGCGTATTCCTGCCCGGCTGAGGCTTATCGGCTGGCGCCGCGCCTCATCCCCCATCCCCCACCCAGAGGGGCGGCGCTTTTCCTGACCCCGTTCGGCCTTCCCCAAGGGCCGGGCGGGGTTTTGGTATCTGGGGAAGATCTGTTGACCCGTTGCCGAGCTTAGCGGTCGCGCCGCGGCCGCAAGGCCGGAGCCGGAGCCGAAGGCGCAGACGTGCGTAGCACACCTGCAAGGCTGCCTGAGCTTATGCGAGGAAAGCCAAGCGCGCGGATGCGCGCCCGGCGATTAAGGGCGAACGAATTAAGCCGCCTCTTCCTTCTTCGCTTCGCCGCCGATCACGCGGACCGGTTCCTTCTTGCCGGCGACCACATCGGCGTCGATCACGATTTCGGTCACGCCTTCCATGTCGGGCAGGTCGAACATCGTGTCGAGCAGCAGGCCTTCGACGATGGAACGAAGCCCGCGTGCGCCGGTCTTGCGCTTGATCGCGCGTTCGGCAATCGCCTGCAGCGCGTCAGGCGTGAAGGTCAGCTCCACATCCTCAAGCTCGAACAGCTTGCGATACTGTTTCACCAGCGCGTTCTTGGGTTCGTTGAGGATCGTTACCAGCGCCGGCACATCCAGATCGTGCAGCGTGGCGATGACCGGCAGACGGCCGACGAATTCGGGGATCAGGCCGAACTTGAGCAGATCCTCAGGCTCGCTCTTTTCCAGCAACTCGCCCACGCGGCGCTTGTCGGGATCGGCGACATTCGCGCCAAAGCCGATGCTGCGCTTTTGCAGACGGTCGGCGATGATCTTGTCCAGACCGGCAAAGGCGCCGCCACAGATGAACAGGATGTTGGTCGTGTCCACCTGCAGGAATTCCTGCTGCGGATGCTTGCGCCCACCCTGCGGCGGCACGGACGCGGTGGTGCCTTCCATCAGCTTCAGCAGCGCCTGCTGCACGCCTTCGCCCGACACGTCGCGGGTGATCGAGGGGTTTTCAGCCTTGCGGGTGATCTTGTCGATCTCGTCGATATAGACGATCCCGTGCTGCGCCTTTTCCACGTTATAGTCGGACGCCTGCAGCAGCTTGAGGATGATGTTCTCGACATCTTCGCCCACGTAGCCCGCTTCGGTCAGCGTGGTCGCATCGGCCATCGTGAAGGGCACATCGAAGGTGCGCGCCAGCGTCTGCGCCAGCAGCGTCTTGCCCGAACCTGTCGGGCCGACCAGCAGGATGTTCGATTTAGCCAGTTCGACGTCGCCCGCCTTGCTGGAATGCTTCAGCCGCTTGTAATGGTTGTGCACCGCGACCGAAAGCACGCGCTTCGCCCGGTCCTGACCGATCACGTAATCGTTCAGGGTGGTGAAGATATCCATCGGCGTGGGGATCTCGCCATCCTTCTTGCCGGCGATCCCTGCCTTGGTTTCTTCGCGGATGATGTCGTTGCACAGTTCGACGCATTCATCGCAGATGAACACGGTCGGGCCAGCGATAAGCTTGCGCACCTCATGCTGCGACTTCCCGCAAAAGCTGCAGTAGAGGGTGCTCTTGCTGTCGGATCCGCTCAATTTGGTCATTCCTGTGTCCTCGAATCCGCTGCCCCAGACGCCGCGGTGTCCGGGGCGGATTCGTCAAGTGTATCGTTCGTGCCGCATGAATCAACACATGGGGCGTGATTTCGTGCTGTTACCATAAGGCCCGCCATCGGTAGAGCACGGAAAAACCACGCCTTGCAGCAGATTGTCCCGCTGCGGTGCAGGAACGGGCCCGCGGATTACTCAGGCGCGCCGCCCGAACCGCCCTCAGCATCGGTTTCCTCATGATCGGGCCGCGTCTCGAACACCTTGTCGACAAGGCCGAAAGCCTTGGCTTCTTCGGCTTCGAGGAAGGTATCGCGGTCCATCGCCTTTTCGATTTCCTCAAGGCTGCGGCCGGTGAACTTCACGTAAAGATCGTTCATGCGGCTACGGATGCGCAGGATTTCGCGCGCCTGAATCTCGATATCCGACGCCATACCGCGCGCGCCGCCCGAAGGCTGGTGGATCATGATTCGCGCGTTGGGCAGCGCGATGCGCATCCCCGGCTCACCCGCGGCGAGCAGGAAGCTGCCCATCGATGCTGCCTGGCCCATGCACACCGTCGACACGCGCGGCTTGATATATTGCATGGTGTCGAAGATCGCGAGACCCGCCGTCACCACGCCGCCCGGCGAGTTGATATACATGCTGATCGGCTTCGACGGGTTTTCGCTTTCCAGAAACAAGAGCTGCGCCGTGATCAGCGATGCCATGCCGTCTTCGACCTGACCGGTGACGAAGACGATGCGTTCGCGCAGCAGGCGGCTGAAGATATCGAAGCTGCGTTCACCCCGGCTGGTCTGTTCAACCACGACCGGGACCAATGCGCCCGTCACGGGGTCGCGGGTGAACTGACCCTGGGTGCCGTAGGTTTCGCCGTTGTTGCCAAACAGATCGATCATGTCAGTGCCGTGTCCTTCGTAGGTTCTGATACGGCTATGTCGGACACATGGGGGCAATTTCAAGGGCGTTTACCGTGTCGGGTGTGAATAGCCTGAGGACGAGCGACATCGGGCCGACGTTTTCCCCCTTGTCGCAGCCCGGATGCGTGGCAAACCCTGTCACTATGAACAAGCGCATACTGGCCAGACCGGCCCTCACCCTGCTGCTCGCCAGCGTCGCCACGACTGCTCTTGCCAACGAGCCGGCGACTGCGGCCTTCGAAGCAGAGCGACAGATCAATCTGATCCGGACTCTGGATGATGCGGGGCCTCAGCTGAATTCGGTGATCGTCTATGATGCGGACGCGGCGCGCAAAGCGGCATCGGACGCCGTGATCGGCACAATTCTCCAAGGCCGCACAGTGTTGGTGAAGGACAATGTCGAAACCGCCGAGTTCCCGACCACGGCAGGATCGCTGGCACTGAAAGGCAATACCACGGGCCGCGATGCGCCGATGATCGCGCTGCTGCGCAAAAACGGCGGCGTGGTGCTGGGCAAAACCAACCTTTCCGAATGGGCCAACATCCGCTCCGACAGTTCGACCAGCGGGTGGAGCGCGGTGGGCGGATTGACCCGCAACCCCCACGCGATTGATCGCAATACCTGCGGTTCCTCGTCCGGGAGCGGCGCGGCAATCGCCGCGGGGTTGGCGTGGGGCGCGATCGGGACGGAGACCAACGGGTCGATCACCTGCCCGGCCAGCGTCAACGGCATTGTCGGCTTCAAACCCAGCGTCGGCATCGTCAGCCGCACCCATGTCGTGCCGATTTCCAGCACCCAGGATACCGCCGGGCCGATGACCCGCAACGTGTTTGATGCCGCGTTGCTGCTGACCGCCATCGCGGGCGTGGACAAGGCCGATGCGGTGACTGTCGGCGCGAAGCGGGCGGCGAATTACGCCGCCGGGCTCGACACAGCATCGCTCCAAGGCGTGCGGATCGGAGTAATGCGCGACCAGATGGGGAACCGCGCCGACGTGAAGGCGGTCTTCAACACCGCGCTTGCCGATCTGGAGCGCGCAGGCGCCGTGCTGGTCGACATCAGCTTCAAGCCGAACAACCAGATGTATGCCGACAGCTTCACCGTGCTGATGTTCGAACTGCGCGAAGAAATGGGCAAATACCTCGCCTCCATTCCCGCTTTCAAGGAGGGTGAGACGCCGCGCAGCCTTGCCGATCTGATCGCTTTCAACACCGCCAACCCGGACGCGGAGATGCGCTGGTTCGGGCAGGAATTGTTCGAACAGGCTGAAACAACCACCGACCGCGCGGCCTATGAAACCGCGCGCGCCAATGCGTTGCGGATCGCCGGGCCGGAAACGCTTGATAAGCTGCTGGCAGACAACAAGGTGCAGTTCCTCGTCGCGCCGACGCGCGGGCCGGCGTGGACCAGCGATCTGGTCAATGGTGACAATTATAATGGATCGATCGGGTTCGGCAGTCCTTCGGCGATTGCGGGATACCCGCACCTGACCGTGCCGATGGGCGCGGTGGAAGGGCTGCCGGTCGGCCTCAGCATCATGGGCGCAAAGTGGGCTGACCACGCCGTGCTGAAGGCAGGCGCCGCTTACGAAAAAGCGCGGACAGCCACACTGCCCGCGCCCACATTCCGTCCATGGCAACCGGCGGGGAAATAATCCCCCCGCCGGCCCCCTGATTACTTCTTGGCGGCGGCCTTCTTGGCAGGCGCCTTCTTTGCGGCAGGCTTTGCTTCAGCCGCGGCTTCGGCGGGCTTGGCAGCCTTCTTGGCAGCCGGCTTCTTGGCGGGCGCTTCCTCGGCGGCTTCCTTCTTGGCCGGAGCCTTCTTCTTGGCAGCCGCTTTCTTCGGAGCCGGAGCAGCTTCGGCGGTGTCTTCCGCTTCGATCGCGGCCTGAAGTTCCTCGACCGTCACTTCACGCTCGGTCACTTCGGCCTTGTCGAACAGGAAGTCGACGACCTTGTCTTCATACAGCGGCGCACGCAGCTGGGCGGCGGCCATCGGATCGGACTGCACGTATTGCACGAACCGCTCACGATCCTCGGCGCGGTACTGCATCGCTGCCTGCTGGACCAGCATGCCCATTTCCTGCTGGCTCACTTCGACGCCATTGGCTTGGCCGATTTCCGACAGCAACAGGCCCAGACGCACGCGGCGTTCGGCGATGGTGCGATATTCGTCCTTCTCGTCCTCGATCTGCTTGAGAGCAGCGGCGGGATCTGCATCATTGGCGGCTTCCTGCTGAAGCTGCGCCCAGATCTGCTGGAACTCCGCTTCGACCATGGTGCCGGGGACTTCGAAGCTGTGGCCAGCGGCCAGCTGATCGAGCAGCGCGCGCTTCATCTGGGTGCGGGTCAGACCGGCAGTCTGCTGCTCCAGCTGCGCCTTCATGATCTCGCGCAGCTTGTCGAGGCTGTCGAGGCCCAGGCTCTTGGCGAATTCTTCGTCCAGCGAGGTTTCGGTTTCGACCTTCACCGCCTTCACGGTGATGTCGAAGGTCGCTTCCTTGCCCGCCAGATGCGCGGCCTGGTATTCCGCCGGGAAGGTGACCGTGATGGTCTTTTCCGCACCGGTCTTCACGCCAACCAGCTGCTCTTCAAAGCCGGGGATGAAGGTGCCCGAACCGATCACCAGCGCGGCGTCTTCCGCCTTGCCGCCGTCGAATTCGACGCCGTCCAGCTTGCCAACGAAGTCGATGATCAGCTGATCGCCGTCAGCCGCCTTCTTGGTCTTGGGGGCGTCCTTGTAGCTCTTGTTCTGCGACGCGATGTTGCCCAGCGCTTCGTCGATCTGGGCATCGGTCACGGGCACCGTCAGGCGTTCGAGCTTCAGCCCGTCAACGCTGGGGGTTTCGATGGCAGGCAGCACTTCAAGGCTGACCGTGATCGCGGCATCCTTGCCCTGTTCGTAATCTTCATTCAGGCCGATTTCCGGCTGCATCGCGGGGCGCAGGCCCTCATCGCGCAGCAGCTTGTCGACCGATTCGCGGATCGTGTCGTTCACCACCTGCCCGTGCAGCGATTCGCCATGCATCTTCTTGACGAGGTTGGCCGGCACCTTGCCCGGACGGAAGCCCGGCATCCGCACCTGCGGAGCGACCTTCTTAATCTCGGCATCGATCTTCGCCGACAATTCGGCGGCCGGGATCGTGATCAGGTAGGCCCGCTTGAGCCCTTCGTTGACGGTCTGCTTGGTCTGCATGGTGACTGGTCTGAAGCCTTCTTGCAAAAAATTCCGAGGGTACGGGCCGGTCCGGGGCGAAGTTGGTGCGGGCGAAGGGACTCGAACCCCCACATCTTGCGATGCCAGAACCTAAATCTGGTGCGTCTACCAATTTCGCCACGCCCGCATGCCCGAACGAAGCCGCGCGGGGAAACCGACTAAGGCACCCCGCGCGTATTAGCGAGCGCCTCTATCCCGCTCCGCCGAAAAGGGCAAGCGTAACGCGCTTGAACGCTTGCGGATTGGCGGATAAGGGCGCGCCATGACCGAAGAAACCCCCGAAATCGATCCTGTCGCCAATGGCGCCGACGTTCCGCCCGACCACCTGTCGGTCAATCCGCGCAGCCCGTTTTTCGACGGCGAAAAGCTGCAACGCGGAGTCGGCATCCGGTTCAAGGACCGCGTCCGCACCGATATCGAGGAATACTCGATCTCCGAAGGCTGGGTGCGCGTGCAGGCTGGCAAGGCCGTGGACCGCAAGGGTCAGGCGCTGACGATCAAGCTGACCGGCCCGGTCGAAGCCTGGTACGAAGACCTCGGCGAAAACCCGCCGGTCGCCAAAAAGGCCTGATCGGCAGGCTGAAGCCGGCACCGAATCCGGCTTAACTTGCCATTTGGGGCATTTGCGCCCACTTGGGCCGGCATCATGTCCCTCCCCAAAAAGCCCGAAGTCGTCATCATCGGCCGTCCCAATGTCGGCAAGTCCACGCTGTTCAACAGGCTGGTGGGCAAGAAGCTCGCCCTGGTCGATGACCAGCCCGGCGTGACGCGCGACCGGCGCATGGGCGATGCCAATATCGCCGGCCTGAATTTCACCATCGTCGACACCGCAGGGTGGGAGGACGAGGACGAACTCAGCCTGCCGGGCCGGATGCGCAAGCAAACAGAAGCCAGCCTTGCCGGCGCGGATGCTGCTGTCTTCGTGATCGATGCGCGCGCCGGCCTCACCCCGCTGGACGAGGAAATTGCCCGCTACCTGCGCGAACAGGAAGTGCCGGTGGTGGTCGTCGCCAACAAGGCCGAGGGCAAGGCTGGCGAGGCCGGTGCGATGGAAGCCTATGCGCTCGGTTTAGGCGAACCGCTGGCGATGTCGGCAGAACACGGCGAAGGCATTGCCGATCTGTTCGGCGGGCTGTGGCCGATCATCGGCGCCAAGGCCGAGGAATGGGACGAGCTGGACGAGATCGCCCGCGCTGAAATCGCCGCGATGGAAGAGGAAGATCGCCCGTCCGGCCCGCTGAAGCTGGCTATCGTCGGTCGGCCAAATGCGGGGAAATCGACGCTGATCAACCGGCTGCTGGGCGAAGACCGCCTGCTTACCGGCCCCGAAGCGGGGATCACCCGCGATTCGATTGCCATCGATTGGGACTGGACCGACCCCAAGACTGGCGAGACGCGGGAAATCCGGCTGATCGACACCGCCGGGATGCGCAAGAAGAAGAACGTCACCGAAAAGCTGGAGAAGCTGTCGGTGGCGGACGCGCGCCGCGCGGTTGATTTCGCCGAAGTGGTGGTGCTGCTGCTGGATGCGACACAGGGGCTTGAACATCAGGATCTGAAGATCGCCAGCCATGTGCTGGAAGAAGGCCGCGCGCTGATGATCGCCATCAACAAGTGGGACGTGGCCGAAGACGCGAGCAAGCTGTTCAACGGCATCCGCGGCGCGCTGGACGATGGCCTGGCGCAGGTGCGCGGGCTGCCGCTGTTTGCGGTGTCAGCCAAGACCGGCAAAGGCCTCGACCAGATGCTCGCCGGAGCCTTCGATCTGCGCGATGCATGGTCGAAGCGCGTCTCCACCGCTGCGCTGAACCGCTGGTTCGACGATGCGCTGGAGGCCAACCCACCGCCCGCACCCGGCGGCAAGCGGATCAAGCTGCGTTACATCACGCAGGCTGGCACCCGCCCGCCGCGCTTCGTGATCTTCGGCACCCGCCTCGATATGCTGCCCACCAGCTACGAACGCTATCTGGTAAACGGCATCCGTGCCAAGCTGGGCTTCGACGCCGTCCCGGTGCGCGTCACGCTCAAGGCCAACAAGAACCCCTTCGCCAAGGATTAGCCGGGATGGTGTTCGACCTCCTCGCTATGGCTGCCGAAACGCGCCTTCCCTTCGCGCTGGAGATCTTTGAACGCACCGCCTCCACCCCGCGCGTGCAGCAAGTGGTGCAATTGAGCCTCGCGCCCGCCTTCCTTCTGTCCGGCATTGGTGCGGTGATGAATGTCATCATGAGCCGGATGATCTGGATCGCCAAACGGATCGAAACGATCGAAGACAAGATGGAGGAGCACCGCACACCGAGGCAGGTGCGCGAATTGGGGTGGCTGATGCGCCGCCGCGGACTGATGCAGGGGGCGATCATGTTTTCGACCGCGGCGGCGGTGATGATCAGCGCCGTCATCATGCTGCTGTTCATCTCGGCCTATATTACTTCGCAGATCGGCACCGTCATCGCCGCCATGTGGGTATTGACGATGGCGCTTCTGGTGATCGGGCTGGGGTTCTTTCTGTTCGAAACGCGGCTGGCCGCGATCGGCCCGCAGCCGCCCAAGGAATAGCAAAAGGGGCAGCGCCGCTGACCGGCCCTGCCCCTTTTGCGTATTCAGGCCTTGCGGCCGGCGCTTACTTTTCGCCGGCGGGCTGGCTTTGCAGCTGGCAGTAATTGTGCAGGCCCATGCGCTCGATCATCTCGAATTGTGTTTCGAGGAAATCGACGTGCTCTTCCTCGTTCTTGAGGATCCATTCGAACAGCCCGGCCGAGGTGTGATCCTTGACGCTGCGGGCATATTCCGCCGCGTCCTTCAGAAGCGGGATCGCCTCGTGTTCAAGCGCGAGATCGGCGCGCAGCACTTCTTCGACCGTCTCGCCCACCTTCAGCCGGTGGATCGCCTGGAAGTTGGGGAGCGCTTCGAGGAACAGGATGCGTTCGGCCAGCTTATCGGCGTGCTCCATTTCCTCGATTGATTCGTGGCGTTCGTAGGCGGCCAGCTTCTTCATGCCCCAATTGTCGAGCACGCGGTAATGCAGCCAATACTGGTTGATCGCGGTCAGCTCGTTGGTGAGCGCCTGATTGAGATAGTCGATGACCTTGGGGTCGCCCTTCATGGGATTATCCTTTGCGAAATATCAAAGCCGGTGGCCGGCGTTGCATCCTAGATACACGCTGCCGAGGCTTGCCCGCAAGGGGTGGGCGAGAAAAATCTTTGCGAATCAGTCGCTTGCGATCCGTTCGCAATCGCGTTTCAAGCGGCTTCTACTGCGAATATGTCGCACCTTGCAGCCACACGTTCGGCATCGATAATTTCCTGGGCTTCTTCAAGGCACTGGCCGCAATTGGGGCGTTTGCCGAGGCAGGCATAGGTCGCTTCAGCGTCGCCATCGCAATTCAGCGCGGCTTTTCGCAAATCAGTCTCACGAATGGCATTGCAGATGCAGATGTACATGACCGTGCGAATCTTTCCTGCGAAGCGTTTGCAGGACCGAATGTATGCGAATTATTCTCAATAACAAGGAGTTTTTTGTTCGGTCCTCAAGCGCCGGGCGGCGGACGTCCGTCCGCCTTGGCTTTCGCGCCATAAGGCGCGGCGCGCGGTCGCGCTTGCGGCCCCGCCCTTTGGCGGGCCGAATCAGCGCTCTTTGGTCACGTTTGTCGCTTGCCCCTATTTCTTGAGGGGGAAGACCGTCCTGTAGGTCAGGCACCGCCACAACCATTCCAGCGGGCCGTAATAATGGCGGTCCAGCCACGGCTTCGACCATGCCAGCATCCCCACCCAGGCCAGCACCACCACAATATACAACTGCGGTCGGTTCAACTCACCGAACAGGCCCAGCGCCCAGCCGTGAAAGACGAACATCATCGCCACCGACGTGCCGAGGTAATTGGTGAACGCCGCCCGCCCCGCCGCGCGAACCCGCTCGCCCAGCCAGCCGGTTGCCGAAGGCGCATAGGCGACCAGCAGCGCCGCCAGACCCAGCACCATCCACAGGCGGGGCAGCGTGCTCCACCCGACGAAGCCCGCCAGCGTCGCATAGTAGCTGAAGCCATAGGCCTTGACCGCAAGGCCGATGCCCAGATGCGCCAGCCCGCCCAAGATCACGCCGATCCAGCCCCAGCGCAGCAATGTGGCGCGGGGGAACGCCCCGCTGAAAAACCCTAGACGGTAAAGCGCCACACCGATCAGCATCAGGGGCAGCGATTCGAAGCCGAACAGCATCGCATTGGCGAGCGGTTCGTACCATTGCTCCGTAAGGCGATGGGTGACCAATGCGCCGTAATCGCCCGACGCGATTGCCGCATTGGGCACTTCGCCGTGCGCCAGTGTATTGTCGATTTCGGCGATCATGTCGTCGCGCTGCTCGGCGATTTCGGGTGAGGACTGACCGAACGGGGTATCGGCAATCAGCCACGGCACTGTCAGCGATCCGCCCATCAGCAGCACGCCAAGGATATATCCCACCAGCCCGGCGACCAACTGGGTCCGGACGCTCCACCTGAGGCAACCCAGCACGGCAAAGCCGAACAAGGCATAGTAGAACAGGATGTCGCCCGGCCAGATGAAGAAGAAGTGGATCATCCCGAACACCATCAGGATCGCCAACCGCCACGCCTGAAGCCAGCGGGTCGCCCCGCGCGCCCAAGCCTTCTCCATGAACAGATATATCCCCGCGCCGAACAGCAACGTGAACAACCCGCGCATCTTGCCGTCGATCAGAATGAACTGCGTGATCCACATCCACCCGCCCGGATCACCCGGATCGGTCTGGAACGCGGCTGGGTACATGTAGGCATCCATCGGCTGACCGAAGGCAACGATGTTGGCGGCAAGGATACCCATCACGGCCAGCCCGCGAATGAAATCGAGCGTGTCGATCCGTTCGGAAACGGCAGTCGGCGCGATGGTGTGGCCGGAAGCACCGTGCAACCCTTCGGCAGCATCCGGCGCAAGTGTTTCGTTCATGGCTGATCCCCCGGCCTTGTGTCAGGCGGGATAGTATCACGTTTGCAAGGCTTTGAAAGGGCGCGCGGGACGAGGCGCCTCGACGCCCCCTCCCATCAGCCCTGCCCGGCGACCACGCAGGCCTTGCCTTCGCGCTTCAACGTGGCGCAGGCGCGGTCAGCTTCGCCCTGGCTTGCAAAGCCGGTGGCGAGCAGGCGGGTGATTTTCCCGGCCGGCACCAAGGTCTTCTTCGTCCCCGCAAGCGCCGAGTGCCCCGCAAGCTGGCCCCACATCCGGTCGGCATTGGCCGCCACGCCGAAGGCGCCAAGCTGCACGCGCCAATTGCCCTGCCTGCGCCGCGCCGCCGGTGCGGGCGCGGCGGGTTTGGGCTTTGCGGTAGCTTGGGAGACGGCTTGCGGCGGCGGAGCAACCGCGACCGTCGGCGTTACCGGCTTGGGTGCGGGCGGAAGCCCCATCGGCTTGGGCGCCGGTGCGGGAACCTTGGTCACGGCGGCCGTGACCGGAGCAGGTCGGGCCGGCGCAGGCACCGGGCGCGTGCCCAGTTCTGCTGCCGCCAGTTCGGTCGAACGCTGCGCCTTGGCCCCGGCCTCCAGTTCCCTTGCGACAGACTGGGCCTGCGCGCGCTGGGCTTCGGGCACGAATTTATCCATCTGCGCCAGCGCATCGCGCGCCTGCGGCAGCCCGTTACCGTTCGCCAGCGTCATCAGCGCATAGGCCCGCACCCAATCGCGCGGAGCATGGTCTGCGTTGAAGTGCGCCAGGCCCAGCACATATTGCGCGCGCGGATCGCCGCGTTCGGCCGCGGCCTTGATCATGGGCATGGCCCTGGCCTGTTCGCCTTCCTGAAACAGCATCAGCCCGTAATTGTCGGCGGCTTTCACATGGCCGAGCCGGGCGGCTTCTTCATACAGCTTGCGCGCGCGCACAGTGTCGATTTCGACCCCGCGGCCCAGGCGATAGGCCTGCGCCAGATTGAACAGCGCATCGGGATCGCCCGCGGCTGCCGGCCCCTGCCATTCGACCACCGCCCGATCAAATTCGCCCGCGCTCCATGCGTCAACGCCCGCCTTCACATCGGCAAGCGCGGGCCCCGCCAGCAGCGCAAGAGCCGCCGCCGCCACGCCAATCTGCGCCCGCGTTGCCGTTACCTTCGACACGATCATTCTTGCCATCGCCCATTGCCTCGCAAAGTGCTGTTGAAATTGCTCTGCTGAAAACAATAGCGAAACAGGGTTAGCAAATGGTTGCCAAACGCCCCGGCCCTGCGCCGGAGTTGCAAAACCAATCCGGGGCGCGGTCAGTCGGTTTCGTATAAAGTCAGGCTGTTAACTCTAAATTAGGGGTATCCTGCGATCCCGTCTCCATCCAGCCGTTATCGGGCCCTGCAACTGGGCAGGCCCGGGCGGTTCAATCAATGGGGGACCCTGGCGTTGCGTGTACTTGCTTTGGCATCGCAGAAAGGTGGATCGGGCAAGACCACCCTGTCCGGACATCTCGCCGTTCAGGCCCAGCGCGCTGGTGCTGGACCGGTCGTATTGATCGATATCGACCCGCAAGGCTCGCTTGCCGACTGGTGGAATGAACGTGAGGCGGAATATCCCGCCTTTGCCCAGACCACTGTGGCGCGGCTGGCCAATGATTTGGCCGTATTGCGCCAACAAGGTTTCAAACTGGCGGTGATCGATACCCCGCCCGCCATCACCATGGCGATCCAGTCGGTCATCAGCGTGGCCGAACTGATCGTCGTGCCGACCCGCCCCTCCCCGCACGATCTGCGCGCCGTGGGTGCCACGGTTGACCTGTGCGAACGCGCGGGCAAGCCGCTGGTGTTTGTGGTCAACGGCGCGACGCCCAAGGCGAAGATCACGTCGGAAGCCGCCGTCGCATTGTCGCAGCACGGCACCGTTGCCCCGATCACATTGCACCACCGCACCGATTTTGCCGCCTCGATGATTGATGGCCGCACGGTGATGGAAGTCGATCCCGAAAGCCGTTCCGCGGCAGAGATCGCCGCCTTGTGGCGTTACATTGCCGACCGGCTTGAAAAGAACTTCCGCCGCACCGTGTTCGCGCCCACGCCCAATGGCGTTGCGCAGCAGCTTGGCGGCGTGCCGCGTCCCGCCGGCGGCTTCGGTCGCCGGGTCGCGCAGTAAGCGCAGGAAGGCATCACAGCCATGTCCGAATCCGGTTTCGCCTCACTCGGCCCTTCGCTGCTCGCCCGCAAGGGCGGCGCCAAGCCCGCGATGCGTCCGCAGGTCGCACCGCTAATGGCGGACGCAGCGGCCATCGCCGCGTTTGCCGATGAACAGCTCGAGGATCTGGGCTGGAACGATATGGGGGATTTGGCCAACGGATCGTTGGGCCAATCGGGTTTAGAGGGCGGCGCAGACATCGTGCCGATCAATGCCGACATCTCGGCCCAGCAGATCGCCACCGGCGAGCGGGCGGCGAATGCCGGCCCGATTGTGCACCGCCAGCAGCGCCGCCTTGAAGAACGCGTGCTTGCCGATGCTACCATGACTGGCCCGGACGAACGGGAACCCGAATATGGCAAAGACGAAGGTTACGCAGACGGGGCGCTTTCCGGCGAAGCTGATAACGGCGCCGACCAGGATTACGCGGACGAGGATAGCGACAGCGTGATCTATGCGCCGCTGGCCGCCGCGCCTGCGCCTGCGCCTGCTCCTACTCTGGGCGCTTCGTCCCCAGCCCGCACCAAAGCCCGCGTGCCCGCCCTCCAATCGGGCCGCCGCGCCGCCTTTACCCTGCGGCTCGATGCCGACCGCCATCTGAAGCTGCGGCTTGCTGCCACCATGCAGGGCACGAGCGCGCAGGTGCTCGTCACCGAGGCGCTCGACCGGCTGCTTGCCGGATATGATGATCTCGACATGATCGCCAAGCATCTGAAACGCCATTGACCACATACCGCCATCTCAACGTGAACAGCCAAGACCTAACGGGGGAAATCACTATGGACCGCAGCATCAAGACCGGCCCGACTGCGCCGCGCCTCGCGCTCGCCGTCACCACCGCCATCGCAGGCCTCGCCCTGTCCGGCTGCATGACGTCAGCCGCGCCGCGCGCCGATCTGTCCTTCGGCAGCGCCCAGACCGCGCTGGCCAAGGGGCAGGTCGACAAGGCCATCGTCCACGCCGAAGCCGCCGTGCTGGCCGAACCGCGCAACCCCGGCTTCCGCGCGCTGCTGGGTGCCGCCTATCTTGAGGCCGGCCGCTTCGATTCGGCGGCAACCAGTTTTGGCGATGCGCTGGATCTGGGCGACAATGACCCGCGCACCGTACTGAGCTTCGCGCTGGCCAAGATCGCGCTCGGCGAAGGCCGCGACGCGGTCGCGATGCTGGACGACCATGCGCAGGCCATCGACGCTGCCGATCTCGGTCTGGCGCTGGCGCTGGCCGGGCAGCCGGAACGCGGCGTGCACGTGCTGGTCAACGCCGTCCGGTCGAGCGAGCAAGCTTCACCCAAACTGCGCCAGAACCTTGCCTATACCTATGCGCTGGCCGGAAACTGGCGCGCTGCGCGGGTGATGGCGGCAGAAGATGTGCCCGCCGACCAGCTCGAAGCGCGGATGGCGGGATGGGCGGCCCAGTCGGCGCCCGGAATGTTCCAGCAGCGCATCGCCACCCTGCTTGATGTATCCCCGCGCGCCGATGGTGGTCAGCCGCAGCGCCTCGCGCTTGCCAATTTCCCAGCGCAGGACGTGATGGTGGCAGAAGCCGCCAAGCAGGCGCAGGTCGATCTTGCGATGGCCCCGCCAGCGCCAGCGCCCACTTATGCGCCCGCTCCTGCGCCGTCAGATGCCTTTAACGCAGCCTTTGCGGCGACCGAACCGGCCATTCAGACGGTTGCAGCGCCGGCTCAGGCGATCCGTTACGTCTCGAACCCGGTGGTCCAGCAATTGCGAGGCGCATCGGCCGGCCGCGCGCCGGCCGCGCCCCGGATAGCGCCTACCGCGCCGCAGCGCCGCATGGCAGCCACCGCCGCAGCCGCTGCACCGCCGGCTGTGCGCGATGTTGCCGGCAAGGATAAGGCCGCCAGCACGCATCTGGTGCAGCTCGGCTCGTACAACAGCAAGATCGAGGCCGAGCGTGGCTGGGCCGTGCTGAAGGGCAAGTTCCCGCAGCTGAAAGATCACAAGCTGGTCGTCACCGAAGCGGTGGTCAATGGCCGCACGTTTTGGCGCGTCGCCGCCCAGGGCTTTGGCGCGAACAGTGCCAAGGCGCTGTGCGGAACGGTCAAATCGGCTGGTCGCGGATGCTTTGCCTATGCCGCGTCAAGCCCGCCCGCAGGCGCGGTGAAGCGCGACGTGCAGATGGCCGCGCGCACGCGTTGAGAACAAGGTTCGCATGACAGGATTGAGCACCTTGCTCCCGGATGGCCCAGCGCTGTCCGGGAGTTGTTTTGTCTGGCCCGCGCACGGGCTTTCCTACTTTGCGGAGCGCGGCTTAGGATGGCTGGCGGCCGAAAACACCGCAGCGGGTGCAGCGCATCGCGTGAAACATCGCTGGCGCGGCCGAAAATGGCGGGAATGCGGGCGAAAACGCGGTGCATTCCAACAGGGGGCAGCCGCTTTCAGGCCGCTCCAGACCCAGCTTAGACCCCCTTTAGACCCCGCCTAGACCCGGTTCAGCGCGATGTTTCACGCTGTCAAACCGGCTCTGCCCGGCGTTCGATTTGTAGGAGGGCGGATCTAAACCGCCAGCCTGACCCCGCCCTTCCAAAGACCCAGCACCCGGCCCTGCGCGCCCTGCCGATCGAACGGGGTGTTGTCGGCGGTGGCCTCCATCTTGCGGCGGTCGATAATCCACGGCGCATCCGGATCGATCAGCGCCAGATCGGCCTCCAACCCCTGCGCCAACTCGCCCGCAGCCACACCGAGCAGCCGCGCCGGATTGCGGGCGGTCAGGTCAAAGGCGCGCGCGGTGTCGATCACCCCGTCACGCACCAGTCCCAGCACCATCGCCAACAGCGTTTCGGCCCCGGCCATGCCAGGCAGCGCATCGGCGAAGGGCAGGCGCTTATCCTCGGCCCCGCGCGGATCGTGGCCGCTGGCGATCACATCCACCGTGCCATCGGCAATTGCGGCAATCGCCGCCTGCCGGTCCGCCTCGATGCGCAAGGGCGGCGAAAGGCGGGTGAAGGTCCGAAAATCGGCGGTCGCCAGATCGGACAGCATGAAGTGCGCGGGCGTGATCCCGCAGGTAACAGCAAGCCCGCGCGCTTTGGCGGCGCGCACCAGATCGAACCCGCGCGCCGTCGTGACTTGCCGGATATGCAGCCGCGCACCGGCCAGTTCCGCGAGCGCAATATCGCGCGCAATCGCCAGCGCTTCGGCCTCGGCGGGGGCGGCAGGCAGGCCCAGCCGGGTGGCGATTTCGCCCGCAGTGGCCGCGGCCTCTCCGGCCAGCCCGCCATCTTCGGCATGGGTGACAACGACGAGGCCGAGCATCGCGGCATATTGCAGTAGGCGCAGCATAACGCCCGAATCCGCGATCCAGTGCCGTCCGGTTGCGATGCCCTTGGCCCCCGCATCCTGCATCAGCGCCAGTTCGGCCAGTTCCCGCCCTTCAAGCCCGCGGGTCGCAGCGGCCAGCGGGTGAACCCACAGATCGGGCTTGCCGCTTTTGGCGATGAAGCCGACCCGGCTCGGCAGGTCGAGCGGAGGGGACTGGTCCGGCATCAGGGCCGCGCGGGTGATCCCGCCAAACTGGAACGCGGGCTTATCAACCGCGAACACGCCCAGATCGACCAGCCCGGGGGCGAGCAGCTTGCCCTTGGCATTGGCAATCTCGTCGCCATCCTGCGCGGCCACGTCCGGGCCGAGCGCCGCAATCACGCCGTCCGCGCAGCGCAGCGCGCCTGCGATCACGCCGCCGGGCGTTACAATCTGCGCGTTGGTGATGGTGAGAGGCCGCGTCTGTTTCATGCCCAGCCCTCCACGCCGCGCGCGCCGCGCGTCAGGATATCGAGGCAGGCCATGCGGATCGCCACGCCCATCTCCACCTGCCGGGTAATCAGCGACCGGCCCGCCAGATCGGCGACCTCGCTATCGATCTCGACCCCGCGGTTCATCGGGCCGGGGTGCATCACCAAAGCCCCCGGCGCGGCCAGCCCAAGGCGCTGTGTTGTCAGCCCGAACAGGTGGCGATATTCACGGGCCGAGGGGACGAACTGCCCGCTCATCCGTTCGGATTGCAGGCGCAGCATCATCACCACCTCCGCGCCGTGCAGCGCATCGTCGAAGCGGTGGAACACCTCCACCCCCATCGCCTCCACGCCCTGCGGCATCAGCGCCGGCGGCGCGCAAACGCGGACCTTGGCACCCATCGCGGTCAGGCACAGGATGTTCGAGCGCGCCACCCGGCTATGCAGGATATCGCCGCAGATCACCACGTTGAGGCCGGTGAAATCCTCGGCGCCCTCGCCCCGCTCGGCCAAGGCATGGCGCAGGGTCAGCGCGTCCAGCAAGGCCTGGGTCGGATGTTCATGCTGACCGTCGCCTGCATTCAGCACCGGACAATCCACCTTGTCCGCAATCAGCCCGGTCGCGCCCGATGATCCATGCCGGATCACGATCGCATCGGCCCGCATCGCGTTCAAAGTGATCGCGGTGTCGATCAGCGTCTCGCCCTTCTTCACGCTCGATGTGGCGGCGTGCATATTGACGACATCCGCCCCCAGCCGCTTCCCCGCAATTTCGAAGGACAATAGCGTGCGCGTGGAGTTTTCGAAGAAGGCGTTGATGATCGTCAGGCCCGCCAGCAGGTCGGAATGTTTGGACCGTTGGCGGTTCAACGCCACCCATTGTTCGGCCTGATCCAGCAGGTAGAGAATTTCATGCCGCTGCAACGTCCCGATGCCGGTGAGGTCGCGGTGCGGAAAGGCAAGCTTCCCGGGTGGGAAGCGGCCCTCGGGGGCGGGAAATTGTGCTGCGGTCATTAAAGCGATGCCTTTAGTCGAGCCGCATCCGACGCTCAACCCCGCTGCGTAAGGTTTCCGATAGAAGTTGGCAGGCAAAGCCCCTACATCGCAGGCCGCCAAGACATAAGGGACATCGGATGAGCTTCGTCGGCAAGGTTTGGAAGGTCCTCGTGGGGATCAAGGACGGGCTGGTTCTCCTGTTCATGCTGCTGTTCTTCGTGGCCCTGTTCGGCATCCTGTCGGCGCGGCCCAATCCCGGACAAGTGCGCGGCGGTGCCCTGCTGATCGATCTATCGGGTGTCGTGGTGGAAGAGAAAACCGCGCTCGACCCGATCGAGGCGCTGCTGTCGCGCAGCGCCCCGGTGGGCGAAACCCGTTCGCGCGATGTGATCCGCGCGCTGGATGCCGCTGTCACCGATGACCGCGTCAAGGCGGTGGTGATCGACCTCACCACGTTCCTCGGCGGCGGGCAGGTCCACCTCAAGGACATCGGCGGCGCAATGGACCGCCTGCGCAAGGCGAAAAAGCCGGTGCTGACCTACGCGCTGGGCTATGCCGACGATCACATGTTGCTGGCCGCGCATGCCAGCGAAGTGTGGCTGGACCCGCAGGGTGTGGCGATGATCGCGGGACCGGGCGGCAGCAATCTCTATTACGCAGGCCTGCTCGAAAAGCTCAGCGTCAATGCGCGGGTGTACCGCGTGGGCGAGTTCAAATCGGCGGTGGAACCCTTCTCGCGCGCGTCCATGTCGGATGAAGCGCGCGCCAATATTGGCGGGCTCTACGGGGCGTTGTGGGAGGAATACAAGGCCAACGTAACCAAGGCTCGGCCCCAGTTGGCGCTATCGCGGATAACTGGCGATCCGGTCGCGTGGATCGCAAGCTCGGGCGGCGACATGGCCAAGGCGGCGCTGTCGGCCGGCATGGTCGACAAGCTGGGCGACCGTGCAGCCTTTGGCGCGCGGGTGGCCGAAATCGCGGGCAAGGACCCGTGGAGCAAGCTCCCCGGCAGCTTCGCTTCGACCGAACTCGCCCCCTATCTCGCCGATGTTGGCCAGCCCCGCAAAGGCAAGGCCATCGGCGTGATTACCATCGCAGGCGAGATCGTCGATGGCGAGGCCGGGCCGGGCGTAGCCGGCGGCACGCGCATCGCGGATCTGCTGGACGAGGCACTGGATGATGATCTGGCCGCGCTGGTGGTACGGGTCGACTCGCCGGGCGGTTCGGTGACCGCTTCAGAAGAAATCCGCCGCGCGATCCAGCGTCACCGCGACCGCAAGATCCCCGTCGCGGTGTCCTTTGCCAACATGGCGGCAAGCGGCGGTTACTGGGTGTCGATGGCGGGCGACCGCATCTACGCCGAGCCTGAGACGATCACCGGATCCATCGGCGTATTCGCCGTGGTGCCGACCTTCGAACAGGCTGCGGCGCGGATCGGGGTTACCTCTGACGGCTATCGCACCACCGAACTTTCGGGCCAGCCGGACTTCATCGGCGGTTTCAGCCCGGCGATGGACAGCCTGCTGCAAACCTCGATCGGGGGGACGTACAAGGATTTCCTCGCGCTCGTTTCTAAGGCGCGCAAGCTGCCGGTGGAACGGGTTGATGCCATCGCGCAGGGGCAGGTGTGGGACGGCGGCACCGCGCGCCAGCTTGGACTGGTCGACGAATTCGGCGGCTTGCCAGAGGCGCTTGCCTGGGCCGCCGCCAAGGCCGGCGCGAAAGACGGCGAATGGCACGCTGTCCATCTTGGCGAAGCCGGCGGCAACTACGATTCGCTGATCCGGCAACTGCTCACGGACGGCGCAGAAAGCGCACCGCCGGGCAGCAGCGGTGATCTGTTCGCCATGACCGCAATGCGCAGCGAGCATCTGGGAACGCGGATTACCCGCGATGCCGAACGGTTGCTGGGAACGCGCGGAATTCAGGCGTTCTGCATCGCCTGCCCTGCCCGCCCCGCAGCGGCACTCGCCCCGGCGGATCGGCCAGACAGCGTGCTGGCCCTGCTGGCATGGCTGGCACGCCGCTAAATCGCACGCATCAGCGCCGCGAATGCTTGCCAAGCCGGAAAGACCCCAGTAAAGGCCCGCCCCTGTCCGGGCCTTAGCGCCCATCGGACGGGCGCGTAGCTCAGCGGTAGAGCACACCCTTCACACGGGTGGGGTCACAGGTTCAATCCCTGTCGCGCCCACCATTTCCCGCCACCCTTGCGGTATCGCGGAAATGGTACGGCGGTCTTGCCGACTTCTTCCCTTCGTCATTCGCCTCTCCCGGCTTGACCACGCGGTTCTGTTCGCGGCAAAGCCTTGGCCTGCCCTGCCCTCATGCGGCGGCAAAGCGAGGTTTTTCTATGCGCATGCTGCTCCGGTGCCTGTTTCCATTCATTCTGACAGCCCTTGCAAGCACGGCTTTGCCAGTCCGGGCGCAGTCTTTCATCGAGGGGAGCTTTGATCCGGCGATCCCGACGCTAGGCGCGGTTGTCGGCCATGCGCCTGGCACGCGGATCACCTCGCCCGATCAGACCTACGCCTACCTGAAAGCCATTGCCGAAGCCGCGCCTGATCGCGCGCGGCTGGTGCAATATGCGGTGAGCTGGGAGGGGCGACCGCTCTATTACCTCGTCCTTTCCGCACCTGCCAACATGGCGCGGCTGGACGCAATCCGCGCCGATATGGCGAATATTGCTGCGGGACGCGCAGGCAACGGATCGGCGCTGCCGGTGACGTGGCTTGCATACGGTGTGCACGGAAACGAGATCTCCTCGACCGATGCTGCGCTGATGACCGCCTATCACCTGCTCGCCGCACAAGGTGACGAGCGCGCCGACAAGATCATGGCGAACTCCATCGTGGTGATAGACCCGATGCAGAACCCTGACGGGCGAGCGCGGTTCGTGAACAACTTCCTCGCGTCGGCCGGGATTGCGCCCGCGGCCGACCGTCAGGCGGCCGAGCATGACGAGCCGTGGCCGTCGGGCCGGGTCAATCATTACATGTTCGATCTCAACCGCGACTGGTTCACGCTGTCCCAGCCTGAAACGCGGGGCAAGGTCGCCGCGATCCGGCAGTGGAACCCGGTGGTGGTTGTCGACCTGCACGAAATGGGCGGGGACGAAACCTACTTCTTCTCGCCTGCGGCCCAGCCGTATAACCCCAACCTCACCCCTGCCCAAATCCGCGCCTATGAGCTGATCGGGCGCTATAACGCCGCTGCCTTCGATGCGCGGGGCGAGCCCTATTTCACGCGTGAGGTCTATGACCTGTTCTACCCCGGCTATGGCGACACCTGGAATGCCCATCAGGGCGCGGTCGGCAGCACGTATGAACAGGGCTCAGCGCGCGGACTGGTGTTTGCGCGGCGCGACGGAACCGAACTCACCTATGCCGATGGCATCGAAAACCACTTCACCGCCAGCCTCGCGACAGCGGCGGCGGTGGCCGATAATCCGCAAAAATTCGTCGCCGATTTCGCCGCCTATCGCAGCGGCAATGCGAGCGGCGTGGCCGGGCGCGGCACCTATGTGATCGACCTTGCCCAGCGCCGCTGGAATGCCGAGCGGCTGGGCCGGCGGCTTGCGGCGCAGGGCATCACCGTGCTGCGCCGGACAAGCGCGGGCACCGTTTGCGGCAAGTCCTATCCGGCAGGCTACCTCTCCGTCCCGCAGGCTCAGCCCGCTGCGCGGCTGATCCGCAGCCTGCTAGACCGCGACACGCCCCTGCCACCCGATTTCCTTGCGGAACAGGAGCGCCGCCGCTCGGTCGATTTGCCCCATGAACTCTACGACGTCACCGCATGGTCGATCGGGCCGATGGCGGGCGTCGATGTCAGCCTGTGCAACGCAGCCGTCAGCGGCGATGCGATCAGCGCGGATGCTCCGATTGCCGCAAAGGTCGAAGGCAGCGGCACCTTTGCCGTCGCGGTGCCGTGGACCGACAGCGGGCAGGCGCGGCTTGTGGCCCTTGCCCTTCGTGAAGGTATCGATGGCCGGGTCACCGACAAGGCTTTCGCCACCGGCGGGCGCAGCTTCCCCCGTGGCACGGTGGTGTTCCCCGCCGGCGCGAACAGCCCCGATAAAATGGAACGGCTGGCCGAACTGGCGCGGGACGTTGGCGCCAACACCGTCGCTCTTGATAGCGGGTGGGTGGAAAGCGGCCCCAACCTAGGTTCCGAACGCTTCGTGCGCCTCACCCTGCCGACAGTCGCGGTGGCGTGGGATGACGGCGTGTCGCAGCTCAGCGCCGGTTCGATTCGCTATGTGCTCGAACAGCGAATCGGTCTGCCGGTCACCCCGATCCGCACCGCCCGGCTCGCCCGCGCCGATCTGAGCGACTATGACGTGCTGCTGGTGCCGGAAGGCGATCCCTCCGTCGTGCTGGGCGAAGCGGGCCAGCGCGCGATCCGCAGTTTCGTGCAGCGCGGCGGCGTGCTGGTGGCGATTGGCGACAGCCTTGAAACCTTCAGCAGCGGCGACAATCCGCTGTTGGCGGTGAAGCGCGAAGCGGCGCTGGGCCGTGATCCAGCGGCACAGGATGAAGACAAAGGCGCTCTGGCCGAAGCGGTCGAGATCGCCAGCGACGCCGCTTACCGCGACGTGATCAAGGACCCGCAGGCTCTGCCCGACACGCTGCCCGGTGCGCTGTTCAATGTGGTGGGAGAGCCTGACCACTTCCTGTCGGCCGGTTATGACGACGGGGCAGTGGTACTGGCGACGGGAACGCAGATATTCACCCCGCTCGACCGCGCAAAGGGTGTGAACGTGCTGCGCTTCGCTGCTCCCGAAAATCTGGTGGCGAGCGGATATGTGTGGGGCGAAAATCGCCGGCAGATGGCTTACAAGCCTTACCTGATGGCCCAGCCGCACGGGCGCGGATTGGTGATCGGCTTTGCGCATGACCCGTCCGCCCGCGCCTATCTTGAAGGACTGGACCTGATGATCGCCAATGCTGTGCTGGTGGCGCCCTCGCGCACACGCTGAGCCGCAGATGCAGTGACCGAACTAGGATAGGAGCGTGGATTGTGCCATGCTGCGTGACATGGCGCTGTTTGAAGCTCTTGTCGTTGCCCATGTCGTCACCGGCGCGGTGGGACTGACGGCGTTCTGGGGGCCGATCGCCACCAAAAAGGGCGCCGCCAATCACCGTAAGTGGGGCCGTGCTGCCTGCTACGGCTTTCTGGGGGCAGGCACACTGGCCATCCTGATGGCGCTGCTGTCGCTCTACGGGCCGGACCAGCGGCACCCCGAAGTGATCGACCGGACCTTGTTTGACGGGCTGTTCGGATGGATGATGCTCTACCTCGGCATCCTGACCATCGGCTTTGTCGATTACGGACTGGCAGTGGTCCGCCACAGCCGCAACCGGGAGATGCTGCGTGCATTGCGCTACCAAGGCGTGATCGCCGCCGTCGTCATTTCGGGCGCGTGGTGCGGGTTCTACGGGATGAAGGTCGACCATCCATTGATGGTGCTGGTCGCCTTCATCGGGATCGTCGCCATGGCGATCCAGCAGCGCTACATCTGGCGGGTGAGCGATCCAGTGAAGGGCACTTATATCGGAGAGCATTTCCGCGCGCTGATCGGCATGGGGATTTCGGCCTATACGGCATTTCTGTCCGTTGGCCTGATCCGGATGATCCCCGAACACGTCTTCAACCCGGCCATCTGGGCTGGGCCGAGCATGATCGGCGTGAGCCTGATCCTGTGGTTCACGATCAAGGGCAAGCGCGCCGCCGCGCGTCAGCCATCGGGCAAACCGTCAGGGCCGCGCCCACATCCGCATTAAGTTGGCGATGGTCTTGTCGAGCGTCAGCAGCTCGGCTGACTGGCTTGGCAATTTCTGGCGCAGCGTAGCGCGCAGGTTTTCCAGATCGAACAGCATTTCGCGCTGAGCGGCATCGGCGACGAGGCTTTCGATCCATCCCACGCACACGATCCGGGTGCCGCGCGTCACCGGCCGCACTTCATGGATGCTGCCCGAGGGGTAGAGCACCAGCGAGCCCGCCTCGCCCTTGACCTCCTGCGTCATGCCGGCGGCGTGGATCACCAACTCGCCGCCGCCGTATTCTGCGGGCGGGGTCAGGAACAAGGTGAAGGACAGGTCCGTGCGCAGCCGTGTCGCTCCTCGCCCCATCAGCGCATTGTCGACATGCGCACCATAGCGCCCGTCCTTGCCCGTGCGACTGATGATAAGAGGCGAAAACCGGCGCGGCTGGGCCGCGGCCTTGATCACCGGGTGATCGCTCAGGGCATCTGCCAGCTCGTCCTGAAGCGCGCGGCCCGCGATGCTGGTCATCGCAGCCTGTTCGTTACGTTTGACCTTGCGCGCGGCCGATCCAGCTGTCTCACGACCGTCGCGCCACTCCAACAGTGCAATGCGATCGGCAATCGCGGCAAGGTCTTCCGGGTCGGGAATAGCGTCAATGACAAGGATCATGGGCGGCGGTTTAGCGCCGGGGCGAGCCGCCAGCAAGGCGGCCGGCGGGAGAAACGAAACGTCCCGCGCCACCCGCTGCAAAGGGACGACCAGCCGCGCTTGCGGGATGCCCCTCCCTCGATAGGGGCAAGCGGTTTGGCACTGGGCGCCTCAGGCTTGTCCTTGCCGTCCATGATCTTGTCGGCAAGGATCAACAGCCCATTGGCGATGGCAGTTCCGGCGTTGGCTTCCCGCGCAATGCGCATGTCGCCATTTGCCTCGGCCCACTTGCCGAGCACTGCGTCTCAGAAACCCTTGGTTGTGCCCCAGTATAGGCCACCATCGCAGAGACATTGCCGGGCTGCTGTTGGCGTTCGCCGTCACTGGGGGCGTATTCTTCGGCGGCAGCGGGAATGGCAAGCAATGCGAGAGGAAGAGCGGAGGAGTAAATCTTCTCGATTACAAACCAGGGGTGCGTCCTGTTGAAAGGGAACGCCGCACTTCTGATCTTATCGTAAATCCAGGTCGTTACTGAATTTTGCTGATAATCGGTTGCGGAAATTGGCCGCAACGTGCCAGCGGCTCAAGTCGCTACCGCCGGCCCACCCCCTCTGCGAGCAAGCGGTTCACTCCAGCAGCGACGGCCTCTTGCTCAAGATCCGCCCCCCACACCACATAACGAAGACCGACAAAAACATTCATTCCCATCAGGGCCCACGCTTCAAGCTCACCCAATCCGTCCCGAAACTCGCCGGCCGCCCCGCCCGCGCGAAGCCGGTCGGCGATACGCGCGGCGATCGTTTCGTAATGCTGGCGGTAGCTCGCCGGATCAACGAATTCAGCCTCGTCAATGATGCGGTAGACTTCCTTGTGCTCGGCAGCGAACCGAAGGAACGCTGCCAGCGCCGCGCGCTCGATCTCAAGCGCGTTCATGCCGTCGGTCAGCGCTGATCGCGCGCTGGTGCGCACCTTCTCGCTCATATCCGCAACCAACGCACGGAACAGCGCGTCCTTGCTGTCGAAATAGGTGTAGAAGCTCCCCAAGGCCACGCCTGCGCGTCGTGTTATCGAGCTGACCGAGGCTTCATGGAAGCCCTTCTCGCCGAATTCCTCGGCCGCCGCATCGAGCAATTTACGCAAAGTGCGCCGCCCACGATCGGTACGCGGCATTTTGGTGTCGCCGCAAGCAGCGTCTTCAACTTTGGTCGCGGTACCCCGAGTGTTGCCCATCAGCTACTCCCTCCACGCTTTCGGTAAGCGGCGCAAGGGGCTGGCACAAGACAAAACTTGAAAGGTGGTTCAACTTTCAATAATAATGTCCGACATGAGGGCCAGGAGAGGAAACCAACCGATGAAAACTACGCTTTGTGCTCGCGCGTTGCTGCTTGCCAGCTGCGCAGGACTTGCCACTTTCGCCGCGCCGGCCGCCGCTCAGGACAAAACCTCTGCGACCGGGGACGAAGTCGCCGACGAAGCGGTTGCCGAAGAAGGCGTTATCTACGTCACCGCGCGCCGCCGCGAAGAACGCCTGATCGATGTGCCGCTATCGGTCACTGCGCTATCCGGCGAAGACCTGGTCAAGCAGGGCGTGCAGGATCTTACCCAGATCGCCCAGCAAGTGCCCAACACCACCCTTGAGGTAAGCCGCGGCACAAATACGACGCTCACCGCGTTCATCCGCGGCGTCGGCCAGCAGGACCCGGTGGCCGGGTTTGAAGCCGGCGTCGGCCTCTATGTGGATGATGTCTACCTCAACCGCCCGCAGGCGGCGGTGCTGGATGTATATGATGTCGAACGTATCGAGGTGCTGCGCGGCCCGCAGGGCACCCTGTACGGGCGCAACACGATCGGCGGGGCAATCAAATATGTCACCGCCAACCTGCCCGACGATACCAGCGTGAAAGTGCGCGGCACCTATGGCTCCTACGACCAAGCCGATCTGATCGTCACCGCCTCCACCCCGATCTCCGACAGTCTCAAGATTGGCGCCAGCGGGGCTCGGCTGTCACGCGGAGGATTTGGCGACAATCTCACGCTCGGCACAGAGAATTACAACAAGGACGTGTGGGCCGCACGCGGCACAATTGAATTCGACAGCGGCCCGGTGTTTGCCCGCCTGTCGGGCGATTACGTCAAGGACAATTCCGAAGCGCGGCAGGGCCACCGCCTGATCCCTGGGCTGCGCAGCGGCGCGCCGGTGCTGGATGACGTGTTCGACACCCGCGCGGGTCTGAACATCGTCGATCAGGAAGTCGAAGCCTATGGCGGCGCGCTGAATGTGGCCATCGAGCTTTCCGATGCGCTGACCTTCAAATCAATCACCGGCTACCGCGAGGACAAGTCGACCACCCCGATCGATTTCGACAGCCTTGCCGCCGTGGATCTGGATGTGCCCGCGATCTACAACAACGACCAGTTCAGCCAGGAACTGCAACTGCTGTATGAAGGCGACAAGCTTTCGGGCGTATTCGGCTTCTATTACCTGAATGCCAATGCCTTCACCGCCTTCGATGTGGCGCTGTTCACCACCGTTCCGGGGCTGACTGCGCAGACGCTGGGCGATGTGAACACCAAGACCTGGTCGGTGTTCGGCGACTTTACCTATGATCTCAGCGACACGATCAGCGTGTCGGTGGGCGGGCGCTACACCAATGACAAGCGCACCAGTCAGGTGTTGCGGACGACCTTCCTTGGCGGATTCTCCAACCTGTTCGGCGGCACCGGCGTTGCGGCGGCGGTCACCAGCAACTTCAACGGCAGCGCGACTTTCGAGGACTTCAACCCGCGCGCTTCGATCAGCTGGCAGCCCAATGCCGATCACAACCTCTATTTCAGCTATTCGCAGGGCTTCAAGGGCGGCGGTTTCGACCCGCGCGGCCAGACCAGCGCGTGCCGCAACCCGCGCGGCGGCGCATGCACGGCCGACGAAGTGTTCGATTTCCTCGCCTTCGATCCGGAAACGGTCGACAGCTTCGAACTGGGCTGGAAGGCTTCCTTGCTCGACAACCGGCTGAACATCAGTCTTGCGGGCTTCATGGCGCAATACAAGGACGTCCAGATCCCCGGATCGGTCGGCTTTGACAGCAATGGCGACGGGGTGAATGAAACCTTCATCGGCATCACATCGAACGCCGCCGATGCCGACGTCAACGGGATCGAATTTGAAGGCAACGCGCTGGTCGGCCGCGACTTTGCGGGTGATGGTAGCCGGTTCAACGTCAACTGGTCGCTCGGCGTGCTCGATGCCAAGTTCAACACCTTCATCGATTCCTTCGGACGCGATGTGGCGAACCAACGGGTGTTCCAGAACACTCCGGATGTGACCGCGCATATGGGCTTCACGATGGGCGTTCCAGTGGGCGGAGGCATGATGGACTTCATCGGGCTTGCATCACTGCGTTCGGATGCGAGCCAGTTCGAAGTCGCCAATCCGTTCCTCGATCAGGATGGCTTTGTGCTGGCTGATGCGAGCATCGTCTACACCGCCGACAGCGGGCTGTACTCGATCGGGGTGCACGGCAAGAACTTGTTCGACAAGGAGTATATCGTCGCAGGCTACAACTTCGTGGCGGGCGGCGTGGGCGGTGCGCCGTTTGTGTCCACCCTTGGCCGTGAAGGCACGCTGACCGGCTTCTACGGCGATCCGCGCCGTGTGTTCGTGACCGCACAGGTCAACTTCTGAGGCAGCCCTTTCCGAAGGGGCGGCGGCCTCTGATCTTGCACCGCCGCCCCTTTTCCCCGCAGGATCAATCCTGAAGTGCGCCCGGTGCAGGCGTGGTTGAGGGCTGTGGCTCCTGGCGATCCATGTAACGTTTGGCGACATAGCCGCCCGCAGCCAGCGCGATCATGCCCGGTACGCTCATCCGCGACAGAACAAATGGCACCGCAGCACCGAGAGCCGCGCCGGTAGCGCCGCCGATAACCGGTGATTTCTTGGCAAGCTTTGCACCGATCGCAGCGCCGATAATCTTCTTGAACATGTATGTTCTCCTTCGGGTTCATAACCGGCTGGCCCCCGAAACTGTTCCGTAGCAAGTCGCATCTGCCGTGCAGGCTGACCGATGCCGCAAACCCCTCTTTCCTTGGCCGGCCCGAGCGGGCATAGCCCGGCCCATGCACGATATTCGCCTGATCCGAGAAAATCCCGAGGCTTTTGACGCTGGCTTGGCGCGGCGCGGGTTGCCTGCGCAGGCTACCAGCCTGATCGCGCTGGATGAAGAACGCCGCGCGGTGACGACGCAGGTACAGGTCGCGCAATCCCGCCGCAACGAAGCCTCCAAGCTGATCGGCGCGGCCATGGGCAAGGGCGACAAGGACGCGGCCGAGGCACTGAAGGCCGAAGTTGCCGCGCTCAAGGATGAAATGCCCGCGATCGAAGCGCGCGCCGACAGGCTCGCGGAGGAATTGAAGGCGGCGCTGGAGATCATCCCCAACCTGCCGGGCGCCGATGTGCCCGATGGCGCGGGCGAGGAGGAGAATGTCGAAGTCAGCCGCTGGGGCAGCCCGCGCGATTTCGACTTTGCGCCCAAAGAGCACGCCGACATCGCCCCTGCCCTCGGCATGGATTTCGAAACCGGCGCGCGGCTTTCGGGCGCACGTTTCACCTTCCTGCGCGGCGGGATGGCGCGGTTGCACAGGGCGCTCGGCCAGTTCATGCTGGATGTGCAGACGGGCGAGCACGGCTATGCGGAATGCAACCCGCCGGTGCTGGTCGGCGACGATGCCATGTATGGCACCGACAAGCTGCCGAAGTTTGCCGATGATAGCTTTTGCACCACCAACGGGCGCTGGCTCATCCCCACCAGCGAGGTCTCCCTGACCGCCAGCGTCATGGGCGAATTGCTCGACGAAGCCGCCCTCCCCATGCGCCTCACCGCGCTCACCTTGTGCTTCCGCTCCGAAGCGGGCGCGGCGGGGCGCGATACGCGGGGGTTCATCCGCCAGCACCAGTTCGAAAAGTGCGAGTTGGTCAGCATCGTCAAGCCGGAAGACTCCGAAGCCGAACACCAACGCATGGTGCGCGCGGCCGAAACGATCCTCGAACGCCTCGCCCTGCCCTATCGCAAGCTTCTGCTGTGCACCGGCGACATGGGCTTTGGCGCGCGCAAGACCTATGATCTGGAGGTCTGGCTGCCCGGGCAGGGCGCTTACCGCGAGATCAGCTCGTGTTCCAACACCGGCGACTTCCAGGCCCGGCGCATGAACACCCGTTACCGCGTCGCTGGCGAGAAGCGCACCGAGTTCGTCCACACCCTCAACGGCTCCGGCCTTGCTGTTGGGCGCACACTGGTCGCGGTGATCGAGAATTACCAGAACGCCGACGGCAGCGTTACCGTGCCTGATGCCTTGCTGCCCTACATGGGCGGTGCCACCCGATTGGAACCTGCCCGCTGATGCGCATCCTCCTCACCAATGACGACGGCATCAACGCCCCCGGCCTCAAGGTGCTGGAAGAGATCGCGCGCCAGTTTTCCGATGACATCTGGATTTGCGCGCCTTCCGAGGAACAATCGGGCGCGGGCCATTCGCTCACGTTGACCCGCCCGGTGCGCCTGCACCAGCATGGCGAGCGGCGCTTTGCGGTCAGCGGCACGCCCACGGACAGCGTGATGATGGCGCTGCGCACCGTCATGCCGGACGCGCCCGACGTCATCCTGTCCGGCGTCAACCGCGGCGCGAACCTTGCCGACGACATCACCTATTCGGGTACGGTCTCTGCTGCGATCGAAGGCGCGCTGGCGGGCATCCGCTCGATTGCATTCAGTC
>ERZ1022756.41-NODE-41-length-52332-cov-8.890985_pt1 | contig 52332 bp, 65 predicted proteins | sample MGYA00520902_ERZ1022756 | MGnify/ENA primary metagenome ERZ1022756 (study PRJEB33162, sample SAMN09537601) | freshwater metagenome | isolation source: freshwater | place: Canada:Alberta | collected 2017-07 | study: EMG produced TPA metagenomics assembly of the...
AAAACAGCAGGTAAAAAAAAGACCACCCTCGGGTGGTCTTTTAACTTCATAAGAAGAATTACTAATTACTTCTTAGCTGGAGCAGCAGGTGCAGCTGGTGCAGCAGGAGCAGCAGCAGGAGCGCCAGCAGCAGGAGCAGCAGGTGCGCCAGCAGCAGGAGCAGCAGCAGGAGCAGCTTCAGCAGGAGCTGGAGCAGCAGCAGGAGCTACAGGAGCTGGAGCTTCTTTTTTGCCACAAGCGGCCAAAGAAACTGCTAGCAAAGAAGCGATTAATAGTGATTTTTTCATTTTTATTTCCTTAAAAGATTAGCTAATCATCTAACGGTGATTTAGACCGGATGCCTTCATTATTAAAATTAGTGCATCAGCGGACATTATAAGGAAAAATGCGCAAAATACTAGTGATTACCCTAATCCTGCTTGATTAAGATCCAAGCAGAGCTATAGGCTTCAAACCAAGGACTATCAGCATCCTTAATCAATTTCACTAACTGTTGGCACCTTGATGGGCTCAAGCTTTGCTCTTGGGCTAACTCGAGCCAAAATGCCCAATCAGCCTCCTCAGAATCGCTCAAGCTTTCACCGTTGAGGTAAAAGAAGTCATGGTCGTGCAGAGCTTTGGACTGCGGTGATAGCTTAAGCCCTTGATGCACTATTGTTTTTTTGAAAGCATTCAAATCCAACTGACTCTTGTGTGGTTCAAAGACTGTTTGAGCTTTGGGTTCACTCAGCATGCTGGCCAAGGTGCAAGAGATGTCGCTGTCGCTCCAACGTATACCATTCAGGTGCTTGGACACTGCTGCAACCAAATCTTCTGGAACTGCACAGCTATCGAGAGTGGCAGATTGTTTTGGATCTGCGTACAACTGCGAAAGCTTTGGATCATTCTCCAGTGCTTCGGTAGTGCGCCACAGTATCTCGCTGATCAACTCTTTGTATGTGGGTGCCCTGAACCCAATCGACCAGGTCTGGCAACCGGCATCCAAAGACAGGCCATCATGAGCGATGTTTGGTGGTAAGTACAGCATATCGCCAGGCTCTAAAACCCAATCCTGAGTTGGCTCAAAGTGCTTCAATATCTTGAGTGGCAAACCTTCTTTTAAGCGCAAATCTTTTTGCCCAGAAATCTTCCAATGACGACGACCTGCCATTTGTAACAAAAACACATCATAAGAATCCACGTGTGGACCAACGCCGCCATGCTTGCCTGCGATGCTGATCATCAAATCATCCAAACGTGCTTCAGGAATAAAACGAAACCAAGACATCACTCTTTCGGCGATTGGGTGGTGGGTGTTGACCCCTTGAACCAATAAAGTCCAAGCATCCTTCTTTAAAGAAGGGATGTGTTTAGATTTAAATGGACCTTTTTTGAGTGACCAAGGTTTGCTTTGGATCAGTCTTGATTCAACATTCTTCTGTTTGGCAAGATCACTCAAGTCTGCCATTGAAATTGGGCTTTCAAGTGCCACGCCAGATTGTTTGGCCAGTTGAAACGCTGGAATAGCACCCCGCACCAAGAGTGGTTTCTTTTGCCAATACTCTTTCATGAAGGTCGCTGGGCTCATCCCGCCCAACAGAGCCCAAGGCTCTTGGATTGGAAGGGGTTGGGGCGCCTCTGGGGCTTGATAGCGGGCGTTGAACTTGATTGTCATGGGAAGATTATGACCTGCTTGGGTGGACTCACGTAAAATACGTATTATGAAAGTACAAAAGAATACTATTGTTTCACTCAAATACCGTTTGACTGATGCTCAGGATAATTTGATCGAAGAATCAGCTGGCCCCATGATTTATCTCCATGGTGGCTATGACGGTACCTTTCCGAAAATAGAAGAAGCTGTGGACGGCCACGATGTTGGTTACGAGACCACGATTCAGTTGGAACCCGTTGATGCTTTTGGTGACTATGACCCTGAGTTACTCAAAATTGAACCGCGCTCAAGATTCCCTGAGCCTCTAGAAGTCGGTATGCAATTTGAAGGTCTCTTGGACGACGAAGTGACACCAGTTGAAGAAGAGGATGACGACGAAGATCCTTTGATCTACACCGTCACTGACTTAGCAGAAGACAAAGTGGTCTTGGATGGCAATCATCCTTTGGCTGGCTTGTCCTTGAAGTTCTGGTTGGTGGTATCCGATGTGCGTGAAGCCACTGAAGAAGAACTTGAAGATGGTCACCCAAAGGGTGCCTTTGGTCTTGATGTGGATGATGAGTCAGACATGGACATCGATGAAGAGCCACCAGCACAGCCTGTGGTTCAGCGCCCAACCTTGCACTGATGATTCAAACAAATCTTCTGAGGCTCTGAATTAAGTTCAGAGCCTTTTTTTATCAACTGTTGAGATCTTCAGGTGTGATGCCGTAGGCAGTGAAGGAGTGTTGAGACTCAGTGGTTTCTAGGATGCGCGCTGGAATGCCCACCGCTGTAGCACCCGCAGGCACAGCCTTGAGGACCACCGCATTAGAGCCAATGCGAGCACCGGCACCGATCACAAACCCACCCAGTACTTTTGCGCCAGCACTCACCACCACGCCAGCCTCTAAGGTTGGGTGACGCTTGGTGCCTTTGTACAAAGAAGTGCCGCCCAGTGTGACGCCTTGATAAATCGTGCAATCGTCGCCAATCACCGTGGTCTCACCAATCACAACACCTAAGCCGTGATCAATGAACACACGCTTGCCCACGACCACAGCGGGGTGGATTTCAATACCGGTGATGAAACGCGCCGTATGAGAAACGATTCTGGCCAATAACTTCAGACCAATGCCCCATAAAAAATGAGCAATGCGATGCAGCCAGATGGCGTGTAAGCCAGGGTAGCAAAGGATGACCTCCAGACGGGTGCGCGCGGCAGGGTCTCGAGAAATGATGGAGTCAATGTGATCGAATAAAGGCATTACTTGATTTTACCGTGTTGGAGCATTTGTTTCGCGATACCGCGTAAAAGATCAATTTCTTCTTTTTGTAAGGCCGCTCTGGCAAAGAGACTTTGAAGTCTGGGCATCAGTTTTTTAGGATTCTCTGGATTCAGGTAACCAATCGCCTCCAAGCCTTCTTGCCAATGCTCGAGCATCGCGGCAATCGCGGCTTGATCAGCCAATTCAGGGACACTGTTTGATGCCAGATTCTCTGGTGGGATTGAATCAATCGCTAATTCCTTCATCAAACCCTGGCGCATGGCATAAGCCACGATCATCATCGCTTGGGCCAAGTTCAAGGAAGGGTAGCTGGGATTGGCATCGATCCAGACCCGATGGGTGCAATGCTTGAGATCTTCATTGTCTAAACCCGTGCGTTCAGTACCAAAGACAAATGACACTGGTTTATTCGCCACAACTGCTGCACTTGCCATCGACATCGCTTCAGGCAATGAAATCGCTGGTGGACCAAATTCACGATCTCTGGCGGTCAAGCCAAAGACCAATTGACTTTCTCCCACGGCGCTTAAGAGGGTGGAATGATTTTGAGCGGCCTCCAACACATCAAAAGCCCCACTTGATAAAGAAATGGCTTCAGCTTTTCTGGCCATGTATTCATAAGCTGGCTCAACCAAATGCAAAGCGGCAAAACCCATGGTTTTAATCGCGCGGGCTGCGGAGCCCACATTGCCTGGGTGGCTGGTTCTGACCATGACCCAACGAATCGGCCAGTTTTGGTTCAAAACTTCCAATTGCTCCTCATTTCGGGCTAAAATCCACTTTCGCCGTTCAGCTTGATTGTTGGACACTGCTCTTCTCCAATTCGTTGTGTTACTTAAATACTATGCATCCCATGCTTAATGTGGCCATCAAGGCCGCTCGTCGCGCAGGAAATATTATCAACCGAGCATCGCTTAATAGCGAGCGTATTCAGGTTACCCGCAAGCAACACAATGATTTTGTCACTGAAATCGATCAGGCTGCCGAAGCTGCCATTATCGATACTTTGAAAGAAGCTTTCCCTGATCACAGCTTTTTAGGGGAAGAAACCGGCGAAACACCATCAAGTAGCACCAATCAAACGTCCAACCATGTGTGGATCATTGATCCTTTGGATGGCACGACCAATTTCATTCACGGCTTTCCACAATACGCGGTATCGATTGCATTAGCAGTGGATGGCGTCTTACAACAGGCCGTGGTGTATGACCCCAACCGTGATGAACTGTTCACCGCCACTCGTGGCGCTGGTGCTTACGTGAACAACCGCCGTTTGCGTGTGGCTGGCCGATTAAAAATGTCAGAAGCACTTTTAGGCACTGGCTTTCCATATCGCGAAGACCAAAACGTTGAAGAATATTTAGAAATCTTTGCCAAGATGACACGTCAGTGCGCTGGCTTGCGTCGTCCGGGCGCCGCATCTTTGGACTTGGCTTATGTGGCCGCTGGCCGCTTAGACGGTTTCTTTGAATCAGGCCTAAAGCCATGGGACATGGCAGCCGGCATCTTGTTGATCACTGAATCTGGTGGCTTGGTTGGCAACTACGCAGGTGAAGAGGGTTACATGCAGTCAGGAGAAATCATGGCGGCCAACCCACGCATCTTCGGCCAATTGGTGACCGCTTTGCGCGACCACTCCAAGCCTCTGGCTTAAAAATAAAATAAAAATAAAACAAAAATAAAATAAAAAAACTTAAGCAATAAAGCCTATTGCTTAAGAGCGCACCAAATCCAATGCTTTAACACCTGAAGAGGTGATGCTCAGTGCATTGCCTTTGGGCAGCACTGTTTCAGGGTGATCAAAATCCCAATCTGATAAAACCCAGCGCTGCCATGACTGGCCGCCCAAAGATTCTTCATGATAGCCAGGACGATGGGTGTGCCCATGGATCACTCTTTGACAATTGGTCATCGATACCAAGCCGGCAGTAGCGGTGATGGTCACATCACCTTTGACCTGGATCACATCCGGCGTAAAACGTTGTGCACGGTGATAGTTGGCCGTGCTATTGCTGCGCAATGAACTCGCAATACTGACTCGCAAAGCGGTTGGCAACATCAAAAATAATTTTTGTACAAAGCCACTTCTCACCACAGACCGAAAGCGTTGATAACTCTTATCTGCTGTACACAAGGCATCACCGTGGGTGAGTAACCATGTTTTCTCAGCGATCGTGACAACTTGAGGATCTCTTAAAACTTCCATATCTGCTTTTTGTGCATAAGCTTCACCAAGTAAAAAATCTCGGTTGCCATGCATGAAGTAAACCTTGGTGCCTTGCTGTTTGAGCGCTTTGATTTTTTGCGCGACTTCTTGATGGAAGGGCGATCTTGCCTTGGCATCATCACCCACCCAAAACTCAAACAAATCACCCAAAATAAACAAAGCTTCATGGGTGCGAGCCTCTTTCTCTAGAAATTCAAAAAACCTCTCTGCCGTTCTAGGCATCGATGGGGTTAAATGAAGATCAGAGATGAAGAGAGCGCTCGCGTGCATGATCACTCTTCTAGGATGGTTGCTTTGATGATGGTGACATCTTCCTTAGGCACATCTTGATGAAAGCCTGAGCTGCCAGTTTTCACTTGACGGATCGCGTCAACCACATCCATGCCTTCACTCACTTCACCGAAGACCGCATAACCCCAACCTTGTGAAGTTGGTGCTGAGAAGTTCAAGAAAGCATTGTCAACCACGTTGATAAAGAACTGTGAGCTGGCTGAATGAGGATCGCTGGTTCTAGCCATCGCAACGCTGCCACGCGTGTTCTGCAAGCCATTGTCAGCCTCGTTTTCAATCGTGGCCTTGGTTGGCTTTTGTTTCATGCCAGCAGTCATGCCGCCGCCTTGAACCATGAAGTTAGCAATCACGCGATGAAAAATCGTACCGTCGTAATGACCAGAGCGAACATAGTCTAAAAAGTTTTCAGTCGATTTAGGCGCTAATTCATCATTCAAAGTCAATGTGATATTGCCCATGCTGGTATTTAATTGCACTTTTGCCATGCTGCGTCCTTCTCCATGTAATGAGGGATTAATTCCCTTCGTAAAAAATAAAACAAACTAAAAAATAGGTATGTCACCCATCAATGCTTCGGTGTTACTTCAGAATATCTTCTGCCAACTTCATTTTGCGACGACTCTCTACCAATCGTCGATCAAGTTGCAGGGCTTTACCATAAGATCTAGAGGCAAGCCTTGTATAGACATCACCCAAGTTCTCTAAAGCAGTTGCAAAACTCGGTTGAACCTTGAGGGCTAACTCTAAATACTCTTTGGCTTGATCAAGATCGCCACTTTGAGCTTCAAGCACGGCCAGATTGTTATAAGGCTCAGGCAATTCTGGGAATTGTTGGGTGATCTCTACCAATGTCTTTTTGGCCGCATCCATTTGACCTAATTCAATTTGGATTCTTGAGCGCACAAAACGTAACTGCACATTGCGCGGATTAACACCCAATTCTTTATCAATCGCAACAATCGCCTCAGGCAGTTTCTTGCTGGTGATCAGGTTATAGATATCTTGGGGAATCGCATTTTTATTCTTTGGCTCTGGCACTCTTTGCAAAACGATGAAGGGGGTGGCCAGGGATGGTTGCATCTGCGCAGACTGAACAGCGCTTGGATTATTCACAAATGGTGATGGGTCAGCTTTGGCAGCAATATCAGAACGATTTGATTTTGGCGCCGACAGGGTCGACGGCGGCGTGACGGTTTGAGCCATCACAGCTTGGGCTGATATCAAACAAAGAACCCCGAGGGCCACTTGCTGCAGGGAAGGACTTTTCTGGAAAAGCATTTTCATAAAACAGGCCCGGGATCGAAAGAATAGGGTGATTTTAAAGCAGATACCACATCGAATTAGCTATACTCATCAATCAGTCTAACAAATCGCCAGACCCTTGGAGTATTTCTAAGATATTGCCTTAAATAACACCGTAATGAAAGTGATTTCATTAAAATCAGCACCAGAAATCACCAAAAGAAATCACTAAAAGAAAACACCAAAAGAATTAAAGAAAAATCCCACGCTTTTATATGCTGCATATTTTTAACACTCTGACGCGCCGCAAAGAAACATTCAAGCCCATTGAGCCAGGCAAAGTGAAGCTCTATGTTTGCGGCATGACGGTTTACGACTTTTGCCATATTGGCCATGCAAGGGTGATGGTGGTGTTTGATATGGTGCAGCGTTGGTTAAGAGCTTCTGGCATGCAAGTGACCTATGTCAGAAACATCACCGACATCGATGACAAAATCATCAAGCGTGCAGTAGAAAACAAAGAAACCATCAAAGCCTTGACCGATCGTTTCATTATGGCCATGCATGAAGATGCGGATGCTTTAGGTATTGAAAGACCCACGCATGAGCCAAGAGCGACCGAGTACGTGCCCCAGATGCAAAACATCATCACGCGCTTGATGGATAAGAACTACGCTTATCAAGCTGATGAAGGTGATGTGAACTACGCCGTCAGAAATTTCAAAAACTATGGTCAGCTATCAGGTAAGACCTTGGACGATCTAAGAGCAGGTGAGCGCGTGGCCGTCACTGGTGGCAAACAAGATCCTTTGGACTTCGTTCTATGGAAAACTGCCAAGGTCGATGAGCCAGCTGATACCAAATGGGAGTCTCCTTGGGGTGTTGGTCGACCAGGTTGGCACATTGAATGTTCGGCCATGAGTTGCGAACTCTTGGGCAAGCACTTTGATATCCACGGCGGCGGTGCAGACTTACAGTTCCCACACCATGAAAACGAAATCGCTCAAAGTGAAGGTGCCTTCTCAGACGAAACGGGCAAGCCTTTTGTGAACACTTGGATGCACAACGGCTTTGTGCGAGTCAATGAAGAAAAAATGTCTAAATCGTTGGGCAACTTCTTCACCATTCGCGAAGTATTAAAAGTATTTGATCCTGAGGTGGTTCGTTTCTTCATTCTCAAGGCGCACTACCGCAGCCCACTCAACTACAGCGATGCTCATCTAGAAGAAGCCAAGCAAGGTTTGACGCGTTTGTACAACGCCTTATCCAGTGTTGAGAGCATTCCGACTTATAGCAAGCCAAGCACTTGGAGAACACGCTTTGCCGAGGTGATGAACGATGACTTCAACACCCCTGAAGCGATTGCGATTCTGTTTGAGTTGGCTGGTGAGATCAACAAAGCCGAAGGCCCTGACAGATTAGAAGAAAGACGGGACCTTGCAAGAGAGCTCAAGCAATTGGCAAAACTATTGGGATTGCTAGAAAGACCTGCTCAAGAATTTTTACAAGCAGGCGGTGGTTCACAAAGCGCAGATAACGACACGGCAGCGATTGAAGCAGCGATTCAGGCGCGAGCTGATGCCAAGCAAGCTAAAGACTTTGCCAAAGCAGATCAGATTCGCCAAGACTTGCTGGCTCAGGGCATTGTTCTGGAAGACAAGCCGGGTGGCGTCACGCTTTGGAGACGTGCTTAATGACGGTTGCCACCACCAAGGCAGCAACACTGATGGCACCAGAAGTAATGACACCAGAACTCAAAGCCCCAGACTACTGGGATCAAGCATGCGCAGAGTTGATGAAGCACGATCGCATCATGCGCAAACTCATTCCCAAATACCCCAAAGCAGAATTCTTGACCACCCGTGGTGATCCATTTCAGACCTTGGCGCGCGCCATTGTCGGTCAGCAGATTTCAGTCAAGGCAGCGCAATCTGTGTGGGAGCGCACCACAGCGCTCACCAAAAACTTCACTGCCAAAGCAGTTCTTAAATTAGACCCTGCCGCATTAAAAGGCGCGGGCTTGTCATTAAGAAAAGTAGAGTACATGCAAGACTTGGCCAACCATTTTGTGAATGGTGGCCTGCATTGTGCCAAGTGGGACTCATTGGACGATGACACCGTGATCGCAGAATTGACCGCGATTCGCGGTATTGGTCGTTGGACAGCGGAAATGTTTTTGATCTTCTATTTGATGAGACCCAATGTCTTGCCTTTGGATGACATTGGCTTGATCAAAGGCATCTCTTTGGCTTACTTCAGTGGCGAACCAGTCTCGCGCAATGAAGCCAAGGAAGTCGCAGCCAATTGGACCCCTTGGCAAACAGTGGCCACCTGGTACATGTGGCGCAGTATTGATCCAATCCCCGTCGAGTATTGATTCAATACTTGTCGAATATCAGGCTTTTTAAGCCGCCAAAATAAATATAAGCCATTGATTTTAAATAACTATTCATAAAACTAGGCGTCTGCCTCGCAAGCCATTAGAATAGAGCCTATGAAAATCACTTTCCTTGAATTCGAGCAGCCAATCGCTGAACTCGAGCAAAAAATTGAAGAATTACGTTTTGTTCAAGATGAGTCTGCAGTCGATATTTCTGAAGAAATCGGCAAGCTTTCTGAAAAAAGCCAACTGCTCACCAAAGACCTCTATACCCGCTTAACTCCATGGCAAGTGGCGCAAATCGCGCGTCATCCACAGCGTCCGTACACCATGGATTACGTGAACAACATCTTCACTGACTTCCATGAACTGCATGGCGACAGAAACTTTGCCGATGATCAATCCATCATCGGTGGTTTGGCCAGATTCAATGGCATGCCTTGCATGGTCATCGGTCATCAAAAAGGTCGTGACACCAAAGAACGCGCGATGCGTAACTTCGGTATGAGCCGTCCTGAAGGTTATAGAAAAGCAAAACGCTTGATGCGTTTGGCAGAAAAATTCAATGTGCCAGTTTTCACATTTGTGGATACACCAGGCGCCTTCCCAGGCATTGACGCTGAAGAGCGCAACCAATCAGAAGCGATTGGCCATAACTTATTTGTTCAAGCAGAACTCAGAGTGCCCATCATCTCCACCATCATTGGTGAAGGTGGCTCAGGCGGTGCTCTAGCGATTGCGATGGGCGATGTGGTGCAAATGTTGCAATTTGCCACTTACTCAGTGATCTCACCAGAGGGTTGTGCATCGATTCTTTGGAAGACCGCAGAGAAAGCACCAGAAGCTGCCGAGCAATTGGCTTTGACAGCACTTCGTTTAAAAGCTTTGGGCTTGATTGACAAGATTGTCAGTGAACCTTTGGGTGGTGCACACCGTGACCATGCTGGTATGGCCGCATTACTGAAGCGTGCCTTGGCTGATTCTTTGCGCCAATTCCAAACCATGGGTGTGGATGAGTTGCTTGAACGTCGTCACGAGCGCTTGATGAGCTATGGCAAGTTCAAAGACAGCAGCAAAGACAAGTAAACCCGCTGGAACAAAAACACCGCCTGCACAACTGGCGGTGGCTTTCAGTGGTGGACTTGATTCAACTGTATTACTTCACGCCACCATCAAAGCGCATGGTAAAAAAAATGTGTATGCCTTTCATGTGCATCACGGTATTCAAAAAGAAGCAGACCAATGGCAAGCTCACTGCAAAGCAGTGGCCAAGAAATTCGGTTGTCACTTTGACACCAGAAACGTCAAGCTCAACAAACCATCCAATATCGAATCTCAAGCAAGAAACTTGCGCTACGAGTCATTGACTCAGATGTGCCAAGCGCACAACATTCAAGACCTATTGCTTGCTCATCATTTGGATGACCAAGCAGAAACCGTGTTGATTCAGTTGATGCGCGGTGCTGGCTTACCTGGGCTCTCAGCCATGCCGCAAGTCAAATCAAAAGAACTGATTCATTTGTGGCGTCCGTTTTTAAACATGCGCCGCAAAGATCTAGAGATCTATGCCAAGGAACATCAATTGACATGGATTGAAGACCCCAGCAATCAAGATAAATCCTATCGTCGTAATGCCATCAGAAAATCAATCTTGCCGACCTTGGAAAAATTCCAAGAGGGCGCCATTGAAAACCTATCTAGAAGTGCCAAACACTTAGGTGAAGCTCAAGAGCTCTTGAATCAACTGGCCGACATTGATTTGGGATTGATTGAAGTTAAAGAAGGTCTTTCAAAAACCAATCTCATCAGACTCTATAAAACCAGTCAGGCAAGAGCCAGCAATGCACTCAGACGTTGGCTATCGAAAAACGGCTTGGCTTACCCAAGTGAAGAGCGATTGACTGCTTGGTGGTCTGAATTACAACAAACAAGACCCGACTCTAAATTGCAATGGGACCATGATCAGCAAGTGATTCGTTTATGGCGAGGTCACTTAACCATCACGCAAGACCCCAGTAATTCAGAAGTGATGGGGGAGTGGGTCTTTAAGAAAATTACAGCCAACAGTAAAAAGCCTGGCATTGCCAAAGATCGTTTTGAAAAGGCCAAGAAAAAAGGCCTCATCAACACCATGGCAAGAGAAGGTGGTGAAAAGTTCAAAGTGGATTCAAAAAGACCAAGAAGAAGCCTGAAAAACCTTTACCAAGAAGCCGACATTCCACCGTGGCAACGTGATGTACCGCTACTGTACATTGGTGAAGAGTTGGTAGCTGTGGCCGGTATTGGCATCAGTGCTGACTGGCTGGTCACGGAAGGCCCCAGAATTAGCCCAGAGTGGCTAACAAACGTGTAAAATCACACTTTTGCTACTTAACGCACCCCTTGTGGTGCGATTTTTACGATTTTTAACTCATGGCTCTAATAGTTCATAAATATGGTGGCACGTCGATGGGCTCAGTTGAGCGCATTCAAAACGTGGCCAAACGAGTTGCCAAATGGATGAAGGCAGGCCATCAAGTGGTCGTCGTTCCTTCAGCCATGTCTGGTGAAACAAATCGTCTGTTGGGTTTGGCTAAAGAGATCAACCCAAATCCAGATCCACGCGAGTTAGATCAAATTGCCTCAACAGGCGAGCAAGTCAGTTCTGGTTTATTGGCTTTAGCACTTCAAGCTCAAGGCGTTGGCGCTGTGAGCTATGCAGGTTGGCAAGTTGTGATCAAGACGGACTCTTCATACACCAAAGCTCGTATTCAGGGCATTGATGGCGACAAAGTTTTGGCTGACCTCAAAGCTGGTAAAGCAGTGGTCATCACTGGTTTCCAAGGCGTGGATGAAATTGGCAACATCACAACCTTGGGTCGTGGTGGCTCTGATACTTCTGCTGTGGCTGTGGCTGCTGCCTTGAATGCTGATGAATGTTTGATCTACACCGATGTGGATGGTGTTTACACCACAGACCCACGTGTGTGTGAAGATGCACGACGCTTAGACAAAATCACTTTTGAAGAAATGCTAGAAATGGCTAGCTTGGGTTCAAAAGTATTACAAATTCGTTCAGTAGAATTTGCTGGTAAATACCGTGTTAAAACACGCGTACTCTCATCATTAACTGATCCATTGATGTCGCTTGAGCAAGAAATGAACTCAGGCACTTTGATTACTTTCGAGGAAGAAGAAACCATGGAAGCTGCTGTTATTTCGGGTATTGCTTTCGCCCGTGACGAAGCAAAAATCACCGTATTAGGTGTGCCTGATAAACCAGGTATCGCATATCAAATCTTGGGCCCGATCGCGGACGCCAATATTGATGTGGACATGATCATTCAAAACCAATCTGTGGATGGTAAGACTGACTTCACTTTCACAGTGCCACGTGCTGACTATCAAAAAGCCCTTGATCTTTTGAAGAGCAAAGTTCAAGGACACATTCAGGCCAAAGAAATTTTGGGTGATCCAAAAGTATCCAAGGTGTCTGTGGTGGGTGTGGGCATGCGTTCACACGTGGGCATCGCCAGCAAAATGTTCCGCACTCTGTCAGAAGAGGGCATCAACATTCAGATGATTTCCACCAGTGAAATCAAGATTTCTGTCTTGATTGATGAGAAATACATGGAATTAGCAGTACGTGCTTTGCATAAAGCATTCGAGTTAGACCAAAAGTAATTTAAAATCATCGTCTTCACTGATTTAATTCAGTGAAGTGATACGGAGACGTGGCCGAGTGGTCGAAGGCACTCCCCTGCTAAGGGAGCATCTGGGCAAAACCTGGATCGGAAGTTCGAATCTTCTCGTCTCCGCCAATATCAAAGACACAAAGGGCTGAAAAGCCCTTTTTTCTTTGGGGTAAAGCACCTCTCAAACCCTTGTAAACACTCGATAGTGCTTTTTTCAAGCTCATTTGACGACTTAAAAATATTCAATTACAGTGTGGACTTCTCTCAAGGGGAGTAGCTGATACAAATGCTTTAGTGTCCTAGTACACAAACTTTGTATTTTGGTGCCGTCATTACGACACAGATGAAGTGGCAAACATCTGCGTTCGGTGCCTTAACTCGGTGGTTTGATTTCCGAGCGGCAAGACTAACAGAGATCCCTAATTTAATTTGTGCCCGAATTGTGCCGATTTGGGTTGAGAGGTTATGAACGATGATATCCATCGGTACCCCCATGTTGTGGTCACTTTTTGCAGCATTTGTTGTTGTTGCGCTGCTTGTTGACTTCTTCGCTTTAAGCCGTCAAGGCTCTCACGCTGTCAGTATCAAAGAAGCCACCATCTGGTCGCTGATTTGGGTGGCAGTATCTTTTGTGTTCGTTGGTTGGTTATGGTGGTACTTGGGCGGCACAGGACAAGATCCTGCGACCAAAGAACTCGCTGATGCCAAAGCCTTGGAATTCATCACAGGTTACCTGGTTGAGAAAGCACTCGCGGTTGACAATATCTTTGTCTTCTTGATGCTCTTCACTTACTTTGCTGTGCCTGCAGAGTTCCAAAAGCGTGTATTGATGATTGGTATCTTGGGTGCCTTGGTCTTACGTGCCATCATGATCTTGATCGGCGCATGGTTGATCACTCAGTTCCATTGGGTCATGTACGTCTTCGGTGCCTTCTTGCTATTCACAGGTATCAAAATGTGGTGGGCTGCTGGTCAAGAGCCAGATCTTGATAACAACCCAGCCTTGAATTGGATCAAGCGTCGCATGAAAATCTCTCCAAACTTTGATGGCGAGAAATTCTTCACTGTGCACAATGGCGTTAAGATGGCCACCCCATTATTTGTGGTGATCATGTTGATTGGTATCGTGGACGTGGTTTTTGCGGTGGATTCAATTCCAGCTATTTTTGCGATCACCACTGATCCCTTCATTGTTTTGACCTCCAACGTGTTTGCGATCCTTGGTTTGCGTGCCATGTACTTTGTGTTGGCCAGCATGCATGAACGCTTCCACTTGTTGTCCTATGGCTTGGCCATCATCTTGGTATTCATTGGTATGAAGATGATGCTGATTGATATCTACAAGATTCCTATCGCCTGGTCATTGGGCTTCACGGTTCTAACTTTGGCTATCACCATGGTTCTATCGTTAAGAATCCCTGCGAAAGCTGGCGCTTCTAGCACTTCTTTCCCTTTCGGTGGAAAAGACGCGGACAGTTCGAAGGATAGTAACTAAGAAGCAAGCGACCTTGGGTCAGATTTAAAAGGATCAAAACTTATCTGACCTAAGTATCTTCAAGAAAAAGCCCAGTGATCATTCGATCGCTGGGCTTTTTTTCATATTTTCTTTTATGGCATTATCAAGAAATGATCAAATGCCTCAAATCGATGGTTATTGCCGCGTCTTTTAGCATCCTTGGTCTTGGTGCGCCAGCAAAGACATGCGCCAGCGATTTATTCAGTATTGCTAAACATGAAACTAAAAGTGAGCTTTGGCTCAATCCAGGAATGCTTTCTTATCACTTTGAGCGTGAGAGAAGCTTTAATTCTCGCAACGTTGGTTTTGGTGCTGAGTATCGTTATTCCTCGATAGCATCCGTCACCTTGGGTACTTACCGCAACAGCTATCATGAATCGAGCAATTACATCGGTGCTTATTGGCAGCCGATTCAGGTGGGTGTATTCAAACTGGGGGCGGTGGCAGGGGTCTTTAATGGCTACTCCAAAACCAATGATGGTGGCTGGTTTCCTGCCATCATCCCAGCCTTAACGTATGAGGGTGATTTGTTTGGCGTCAATTTACTGATGGTCCCATCGATTCCAGACAAAGTGGCTGGATCTCTTTCAGTGCAATTCAAATTCAAAGCGTTCTAATTGATAGAAGTAGCAACAAGCCCGTAAAACCCTTCAGTTTGTAGTTTATTAATAGGAATGATTATCATTTGTGATATAGTTCTTATTCGAAGTAGCAAGCAAATCTCTTGATATAGCCAGCTAAGTAACAGCTAATTAATTAGCTAAAAATCACTTACAAGGGCTATCTCATGTTGCTAAAAAAACGCTTCCGTCATCAATCTCAAATTTCATCCGCGTGCAAACCTGTTTCTAGGGTTGCTACTTTTGCTGCTTTACTGTGCAGTCTTTATGCTCATCAAACAAGTGCTCAGCCATTAAATACAGCGCGAACAAACTCACAAATGGGAAGCTTGGGCACGGTCAATGTGTTGGCCACCCGGGGTGAGAAATCAAATTTAGAAACACCCGCCACCATTTCAACAATCACCAAAGATGATATCGATCGTCGTGGTGTTAAAAATATCAAAGATTTATTTTCTGAAGAGCTGGACGTGGATGTCAAACAAACCATTCGCACTGGTAACAGTGTGAGTGGAGCGAGTAATCGCAAAGGTTCTAATGAAAGTATCAACATCAGGGGCTTGGAAGGCAATCGACTCAACCTCATGGTCGATGGCATCAAATTGCCGTACTCCTTTGGCTTTGGTAGTCACTCAGCTGCTCGTGGTGATTATCTGGATGTGGATGGCGTGAGCAGTGTACAAGTCTTGCGCGGTGCCTCATCAGCACTCTATGGCAGTGATGGTGTGGCTGGCACAGTACTTTTCAACACCATTGATCCTCAGGACATGCTTCGAGCCCAAGAAAGCAATCATTCAAATTCTAAAAATTCGGCAACTTCAGTTGCTGCATCTTATTTCGATGCATCACAAACATCCAAAGGGGTGCTGACTCATGCGCAACAAGGTGATGATTGGTCTGCAGTGATCTTGGGTTCATTGAGCCTAGGTCATGAGACAAAAACCCAAGGTGAGGATGATGGTTCTGGTCCTAGCAGAACCAAAGCCAACCCCATGGATACCCACAACACCTATGTATTGGCTAAATACATCAAAGAACTGAGTGGTGGTGATGAACTTAAATTCACCTTGGAAGATTCTAAAAAAAGAATCGATACCAATAATCTCAATGCCATTGGCGCCGGTATTCACAGCGATATAGGGCAAGACCACATCGATAGAACAAGATTGTCCATTGATCATCAATACCATTTAGATAGCCCATTGGCAGATGTGATTGACAGCAAGCTTTGGTACCAGCAAACCAATGCCCATCAAGCAGTATGGCAAACGGGCACATCTCAAACCAGTCGCTATTTGCCAAGCACCTACAACAGAAGCCGCGATAACAAAGTCATGAATGATGCTTATGGCTTTAACTTGCAAGGATCTAAAAGCCTCTCCCAAGGCAATGCTGCCGATAGCAAGATCGCCCATCAGTTCAAATATGGTCTAGATCTATCAGAGTCCTGGGTCAAGCAAGAGCTCAACAGAAGTGGTGACGTGAACACCCCAGAAAGCTATATACCCAAAACCAAGCAAGACATGGTGGGTGTCTATGTCCAGGATGACTTGAGCATCGGCCACCTCAATCTCATTCCTGCGATACGCTTTGACCGGTGGAGCATCAGTTCTTCAGCCATCAATAAGAATGACCAAGCCTGGTCACCTTCATTGGGGGCTATTTGGACTCAAGAGCAGGTAGTCATGCCATTCATGAGCATTGGTAAAGGATTCAGAGCGCCTGCTGCAGAGGAAATATCTGCGTCATTCACCAATCAAGCTCATGGCTATGCGTATATTCCAAATCCAAACCTCAACCCCGAGAGAGTCCTTGCGAAAGAGGTGGGCATCAAAGGATCGCTGCAGAATTTCAAATACGCCATCAGTTACTTTGATAACTCTTATGATGATTTCATCAGCCAATACACCTATAACTCTAGAACCAGCCAAAGTGGCATGGCCACCTGTGGTCTGCCTCAGTGCTATCAATTCCAGAATGCACCCAAGGCCAGTATTCAGGGCATCGATTTAAGACTTGAATACCGCCATGATCCTCATTGGTTATTCAAGGCTGGGTATGTTCGATCAAGCGGTTCAGAAACAACTCTTGCGGGGATTGGTCAAGCAATCAACACTGTGCAACCTGAAAGAGTCATTCTTTCAGCTGACTATCACCAAGGGACTTGGGGTGGGGCCACCACGATCAAACATGTGGCAGCAAAAAAACAAGAAGACATCGCTGGCGCAACTGCCAATACCTATGCACCAAGCTCATACACCGTCATCAATGCACGTGGCCAATACAAGGCCAACAAACAGCTCAATCTCTATGCAGGCATCAACAATCTCTTTGATAAAAAGTACATTGATTGGGCCAACATCTCATCATCCGGTTTAACTCAAACTGGCGCGACAGCTGCAAGCGATTATCACACCTCGCCAGGACGAAACTTCTTCGTCAGCATGAACTATGCATTCATGTGATTAAACATTAAAGATGGCAATAAAGAGAAATATAAACAATAGAAAAAATAAAAAATAAAAAATAGAAAAAAGAAAAAGTAATTCATCCCAGCAAGCCAAGATTTTCAAGATAGATCTAGCCAGCCAGTAATTTAAATCATGGAAATTTATGACTTTATCTATTCAAGAAATTCAACAGCAACTTAAAAATCAGCGTTACAGCAACAAGATCAGGCATCGAGAGATAGCTCACTCAATGGGTATCTCTGAAGCTGAATTGCTGGTCGCTCACTTGGGTGAGGAGCATGCCAAAACAGACACTAATTTCAGAACCATTCGCTTAGAGCCGGACTGGGCATCCATCATCAATGATGCTCACTCTTTGGGCGAAGTCATGGCCCTGACCAGAAATGAATCATGCGTGCACGAGAAGGTGGGGCGGTATGGTCATCCCACAGGTGAAAATCATGACCTGCTCTTAGGTAAAGAAATTGACTTAAGGATTTTTTACAAAGAATGGGCTCATGGTTTTGCCGTCACCGAACACTTTCTTTTGGATTGTCGACGCAGCCTACAGTTCTTTGATTGTCATGGCAATGCACTGCATAAGATCATCATCACAGAGAGCAGCAACATCTATGCCTTTGAAAAAATCATTGAGCAATACCGATCCAAGGATCAGACTCCCAACATTGAAATACAGGCGCCTAAAAATAATCAAAAACCATCGATTGATATAGACATTGATTTACTCAGCTTTCAGAAGGATTGGCTGGGTATGTCCGATACCCATGAGTTCTATGATCTGGTCAAACGCTACAAGCTCAGCAGAATCCAAGCCTTGCGCTTTGCTCCTGAGGGCTATGCTCAAAGAGTTCCACTGCATTTCACGAGAAAGCTATTGAGCAAAATCGCTATCAAGTGCATCCCTATCATGGTGTTTGTGGCCAACCGAGGAGTGATTCAAATACACACAGGACCAATCACAAGGGTGGTGATGTTAGATCCTTGGCTCAATATCTTGGATAAAAAATTCAATCTTCATTTACGTGAAGATAATGTTTATGACACATGGGTCGTGAGAAAGCCCACCGATGATGGCATTGTCACTTCTTTGGAGTTATTTGATTGTGAAGGTCAAGCCATTGCCCTGTTTTTTGGTGAAAGAAAACCAGGCACTCCTGAGTTAGATGCTTGGCAAAAAATTGTTCAAGAATTCTTGGATAAGGAGGAGCTATGCATCCATTGATTCCTGAACGTCGTCAATTATTCCAAAACATCTTTGCTCCTGCTGCGAAGGCAGCGGCAGCCACGACCATCAGTAGCTGGCTGTTCGTCAACCCAAGTTGGGCTAAACCAAGATCAACTGTATTGAAGCGTTTGGTGTGCGTGGGTGGATCTTTGACAGAGATTCTTTATGCCTTAAATCTACAAGAGCATTTGATTGCCATTGATACCACCTCCACATACCCCATGGCCACCAAAAGACTTCCGAATGTGGGGTATGCCAGAAGCCTCTCTTTAGAGGGTGTGTTGAGCATGAGGCCGCAGCTTCTATTGGCCACTGAAGATGCAGGACCTCCTCAGGTATTGCGTCAAATCAGCCATGCTGGCGTTCAAGTCAGAGTATTAAAAGCCGATCATCGTTATGAAGGCTTGATTGATCGTATCAGGGCCATTGGTTTCTTATTGGGGGCGGAGGCCAGAGCAGAGAAACTGATCAAAGAAATCCATCATGAGTGGCAGCAGTACCAGCAAGATTTTGATCGCACCTTGATTGATAAAAATGAAGCCCTCGCTAAAAATGAAAGCACTAACAAAAAACTAAAAGCCATGTTCATCATGGCGCACAGTCCGCAGCAAGTCATGGTGGCAGGCCACAGCACAAGTGCGCACGCCATCATGAACTACCTGCATCTTGAAAATGCTTTCAAAACCTTGCAGGGTTATAAGCCACTCACCCCCGAGAGCGTGATTGCTGGGCAAGCAGATATCATTTTGTTAACAGATCAGGGTTTGCAAGCCCAAGGTGGTATGCAGGGGATCTTGCGCTTACCCGGTTTGATGCAAACACCAGCTGCCAGACATCGGCAGATTTATGCTCGTGAGGCCAATCATCTTTTAGGTTTTGGCCCGCGTTTACCCAGCATGCTTTATTCACTTGCCAAAGAAATACATACGGCCACGTGATGCATCAAAGTGCGCCTCTGCATGGGCATTCAAAGAATATGAGCAATCAAACGATGTTGCTGTATGCGATTGCTTTGATTGTGCTGATCACAATGGCTTTGGTGGCTGTCATTCTTGGCCCAGTTGAGATCAATTATCTGAATACCTTATCGGCTCATGATGCGCTCATGGAGAGCTATATTTTGTGGCAGGTGCGCTTACCCAGAATCTTGTTTGCCATCGTCATTGGTGCAAGTCTTGGATTGGCTGGAGCATTAACACAAGGATTGTTTCGTAATCCACTCGCAGATCCTGGTTTATTGGGTGTGAGCAGTGGTGCTGCGGCAGCGGCAGCTGGTGCTATTGTATTTTCTGGTGCTTGGGATTGGATAATGCCTGAACTGCGTGTTTGGATATTGCCCTGCGCAGCCTTCTGTGGAGCTCTGCTTGTTTGCTTTCTCTTAGATCGTCTTGCCAGGTGGTTAAGCCCAGGATCAGTGATGGGACTCTTGCTCACGGGCATTGCCATCAATGCCTTGGTTGCAGCTTTCATTGGACTATCAAGCTATCTTGCCAATGATGAACAATTAAGAAACCTATCTTTTTGGACCATGGGTTCATTGGCAGGTGCCAATTGGATGATTGTTTCATTGATGATGATAGTTCTGTTGGGCGCATTCATATACACGCAAAGATTGACGGTGCAAATCAATGCGCTCTCACTGGGTGAGTCTGTGGCAAGTCAGCTTGGCATCAATCTGAAGCAATTGCGCCAACGCATCATTGTGATGGTGGCCTTCTTGAGCGCTTGTGCGGTTGCTTGGTGCGGGATGATCGGATTCATTAGCTTGATTGCGCCTCACATAGCCAGGGTCATCGTGGGCCCTGATCATCGTCAGGTATTGCCTCTATCCATGTTGTTTGGCGGCTTGTTGCTGCTAATAGCAGATACCTTGGCCAGAACAGTCGCCATCCCTGCAGAAATACCCGTGGGGATATTCACAGCCTTGTTGGGCGCGCCATTTTTCTTAAGCCTCTTGGCAAAACAACGGAAAACAATGATTTGATGAACAAAGACCAAACTATCTTGTCTTTAAAGGATGCCAGCTTAAAGCACGCCAGCTTAAAAAAGACCAGTCTAAAAAGATTAAGCCTCAAAGCTCACATCAACACGCTTGGGCCATTCTCCATCGATATCAAAAGCAATGAGCGCATAGCGATACTGGGACCCAGTGGCGCTGGTAAATCAACTCTATTGCAAATCATGTCTGGATTGCATGAGCATGATGGGGGCATCGAGTTTTTATCAAAGCCGATCAAGCAAATGAGCGTGCAAGAGCTTTCCTATAAAAGAGCATTCTTGGCCCAGCATCATGAAACTGCCTTTAATCTAAGCAGTGAGCTGATCATCAGTTTAGGAAGGGTGGCGAGGGACCATGACCCTGAACTCGTCACAATCATCAAAGAGTCTGCAAAGGCTGCGCAAGCAGAACATCTTTTAGAGCGATCCTATCAAACACTCTCCGGCGGAGAAAAGGCCAGAGTTCATTTGGCCAGGGTCTTTGCCCAATTATGGGATCAGCAAAACGGCCTCTTATTGATTGATGAACCCATGACTGCTTTGGATCCGGGTTTACAGATTGAGCTACTGTCATCCATTCTGACTTATTGCCAAGATAGGTCTCATACACTGGTTGCCATCTTGCATGACATTCAACAAGCCATTGAGCACTTTGAACGTCTGATCTTAATTAAAAACGGCAAGATCATTGCTGACTTGCCGTCTCATCCTGCACCCCATCGAGAACTTGAGTGCTTGTACTCCATGAGACTAGAAAAACTTACCCGCCCAGGAAGAAAAGATCTTTTGATTCCATCAGACCCAGGATGCTCTCAAGCCATCTGATCAAGATCATGTCTTTGATTTTCTCTAAATCTCATCAACCCTATACGGTCATCACATTGGTGGTCACTGCAGTCCATGTGGCGATTATCTTATTTGGCCTACTTTCTTTTAATGCGCGCAGTGAGCGCGGAGCTCAGATCATGATGATGGCATCCCTCATCGATCACCCATCTGCAAATATCTCAAACAAACCAAACAAAACAAACAAGCTAAATAACCAAAACAAACCAAAAACAAACACATCCACGTCCACACCCCAACATAGCCAAGAGACTGACCCGGAAAAAATTCAAAATACTGAAGAGGAGGAAAGGCAAGCGGGAATGACTGAGGTTGGAGCTGCCCCGGTCAGCATGCCCAACCCCTTTGCCAAGGGGCTGAATAATCCCAAACCTCCTTATCCCTTGATCAGTAGAAGGCTGAACGAAGAGGGCAAGGTGGTCCTGAATGTGTGTGTGAGCTTGAGTGGCTTGGTGGAAAATCTGAAGCTAGAAAAAACATCAGGCTATCAGCGCTTGGATGACATCGCGATTCAAACGGTGAAGAAATGGAAATTTGTACCTGCGAAAAATCAAGACAGAGATATCAATGCTTGCTATCTCTTGCCGGTGCAGTTCATTTTGAGAAAAGAGGGCTTGAGGCTTAACAGCTAATTGGCTAAACACCTAAATCAATTGACTTCAAATCAAAGCAATTAAGCCAATAAGCCAAGCTGTTTATTTTTTCTTGCAAGCCTTGCAAGAGCCGTACAAAGATAGTGAGTGATCAACCAAGGTGAAACCTAATTTATCGGCAATCTCTTTTTGACGCTTTTCAATGGTGGCATCGAAGAACTCTTCAATCTTGCCGCATTTCACGCAAACAATGTGATCGTGGTGAGTACCTTCATTTAATTCAAAAATAGCCTTGCCTTCGCCTTTGGCAGATTCAAAGTTATTTTTTCGAAGAATGCCGGCACCTTCAAACTGCATCAAGACCCGGTAAATCGTGGCAATACCAATATCGAGCTTCTCTTTGATGACTTCAAGATAGATATCATCAGCGCTGAAGTGGCGATTGGGATTTTTATTGAAAAACTCCAAGATCTTTAATCTTGGTGCTGTGACCTTCAGTCCAGTTTCACGAAGTTCTTCGGTCGGGCTTGTTTTTTTCATGGATCACAATAATAAAAATGATGATCCCATTTTACAGTTAGTTTTATTTCTTAGTTGTTTAGCTTTGCTTACTGACTTTCCCTAATAAAGACCTCTTTAATCTCAATTTTCAACAACAAAACGCCTCATAGAGATTGATGCAGGAGGGCTCTGAGCTCAGGGTTGATGGGCTCATGAAGTTCAATTTGCTCTAAAACCACGGCTAGCTGTTCTTTTAGGCGCGAGCAACCAGATTCTTGATAACCAAGAGACAGGGCAAGGGCTGCTTGCCAAATATGTGGTGTCAGCATCAAAACCTCCTTTTTCTAGTGTTAATTGTGGCAGGGAAAAAATATTTGTCAAGTAAATGATAATCGTTATCATTTGTGGTATAGTTCTTCTCGTGAGTGGCTCACTCCCATTCACTTATCTTCTATCTCTTGATAGCCCCGCCTCGTGCGGGGCTTTTTTTAACCATATTTCAAGCTCTTTTTGGCATCTGCAATACCCCCATATTCCTTGGGAGGTATGGGGTACATAAGAAAAAATTCTGATTAGAGAGTAAGCTTGAAGAATGAGAAATTATTTAAGTAAATACCGAAGCTTTGCGATGCCAGGAAAAGCCTTATTTCTGGCTTTGGCATTGTTTTCAGGCGTGGCGACTGCATCCAACGATCACAATCAATCACTGGTGGCTAAAAACATCCCTCAGGTAGAAGCCTTGGGGCAGGGTCGAATGACTTATTGGGGATTCACTCTTTACGATGCAAAGCTATTTACTAGCAAGGAGCCTAAAGGTGGCATTGCCTTGGATATTCAGTACCTGCGTAAATTTGAAGCCAAGGATTTGGCTAAGCAAACCTTGGAAGAGTTAAAAAAATTGGGTATCAGTGATACCCAAAGAGCAGAGTGGGCTGACCCACTTGCCAGGGCATTCAAAACCGTACAAGTGGGGGATTCGATCACGGCCATCAAAAAGCCCCAAGGCAGCACTCAGTTTTTTTATAACGGTCAGTTTGTCAGTGAAATTTCTGGAGAATCTTTCTCCAAAGCATTTTTTGGTATCTGGTTGCATCCTAAAACCAGTGCACCCCAATTAAGAAAAGTATTATTGGGGCAATATTGTCCCAAGATTAATTTAGAGGCCTACTGTCATGATTAAATCTTTGCAACGTTTAGGAGTTTGTTTAATGGGTTTTGCTTTATTTGGATGTTCGAGTGTGAAGGTCAGTGACTATGCCCAAGAAAAACCAGCTTTGGACTTGGCTAGCTACTTCAATGGAACCATTGATGCCCATGGCATCTTCACTGACAGAAGTGACAAGGTCGTGAAGCGATTCAAGGTGGTGATTGATGCCAAGTGGACAGTGCAAGATGGCAAAAAGGTTGGTGTTTTAGATGAAGCCTTCACATATTCAGATGGCACAACCCAACGTCGCGTGTGGACCCTCACAGAAATAGCTCCCAATCGCTACAAGGGAACTGCTTCAGATGTGGTTGGAGAAGCCGTGGGCGAAGTTGCTGGTAATGCCTTGAATTGGTCATACACTTTGGCGTTGCCAGTCGATGGCAAAGTCTATAACGTCCAATTTAATGACTGGATGTATCAGATGGACGACAAGGTCATGCTGAACAAAGCAAAAATGAGTAAATTCGGTATTTATTTAGGTGAAGTCACATTGGCTTTTTATAAACGCTGATCATTGATCAAGTAAAAAATAAGAACTAGTCAACAAAGAATAAGAGCCAAGGCCCATGAAAAAACTGATCAACTTCATTCAATTTCAGGCAGTTTGGTTTTTATGTATTTTCGGTGCCGCCCATCAGTTTGAGTTGATGGCCATTCTGATTTCTGCAGGCATCATTGCTTGGGCCATCCTCACCTCAGAGCATCGCACCCATGATTATGTGATCAGTTTGATTGCGGCGATCGTAGGTCTTGCTCTTGATAGCTTACTGGTGTCGCAGAATTTAATTTCTTTTACAACTGCTTATTGGACGTCGATGGCACCTTTGTGGATGACACCGATTTGGATTGCTCTAGCATTGACTCTTCAATCATCCATGAGCTGGCTGAGTGGTCGTTATGTACTGGCAGGAATTTTGGGGGCGATCAGCGGACCTTTTGCTTATTGGGCAGGAGTGAGGATGGGGGCAGGTGCATTGACTGATTTGACCACCACCATGATTTGCTTGTCAGTCATCTGGCTAATCATTACGCCAGTCTTGTTTTACCTTTCAGCACTTTTAAAAGCGCGCCATGTCCACTCAAGCAACTAACGCCAAGCCAGCATTGCTGGCCATCAAAGATATTCCGATTGATGATCTTGAGGGTTGGGCCATCAGCCCTGATCAACTGTCATTGCAGAGAAAGTTCACCTTCAAGAATTTTGAACAAGCCTTTGCATTCATGAAGAATTGTTATGAGCCCATCGAAGAAATGAACCATCATCCTGATTGGTCAAATGTTTATAGCACCGTGAACGTGACGCTAAATACGCATGATTCTGGCGGTATCACGCACAAAGACGTGGCTTTGGCGAAGTCGATGAATCAAATATTTGAAAACATCAAATAAGTTATTTAAATATAAGAAAACTAAAGTAGTCCTCTGATAGCGCCCTTACCAAGGGATCTCTTCGCCTTGGTAACTTAAAAACTTGCCTGAGTCGCTGGGCGTGACATTCAAGAGCACTTGCAACATATCAAAAGTAGCATCTTGTGGCGTTCTGCCAATCTGATCACCCTTGAAAGGCCTTGATAAAGCAGAGGCCACTGTCCCCGGGTGAAGAGCCAGTAAGCAATGATTCGGTCTTGTGCGCTTTTGCTCAATCGATGCAGTTTTAATCAGCATATTCAAAGCAGCTTTAGAGGCGCGATAGCTATACCAACCACCCAAACGATTGTCTTCAATGCTGCCGACCTTCGCAGACAGACATGCCATGACACCAAACTCAGGATCTAATAATGGCGCGAATGATTGCAAACACATGCCAGGCCCCAGTGCATTTAGCTGCATGGTTTGCATGAACTGATCTTCATGCAAGTCCGATAACTTCTTTTCTGGTAACCAAGCATCGTTATGAAGAATGCCTGTGGCAACAATGACCAAATGGAAAGGACCATCTTGAGATAGCGCATTGGCCGCCTCTTGAATACTGCTGGGATTGGCGTAATCAAGCGACGGTGTCGATCGTCTGCTCAAGCCAATCACTTTTGAACAGTTGGGCAATTTGTTTAAATGTTCAATGAATGCCTGACCAATTGATCCAGTCGAGCCGATCACCAAGGCATTGAATTTTTCTAGCTGAGAGAGCATGCGCCATTGTTTAAAAAGTTAATCAATGAACCTAGTGTAACCATTCTGAAGTTTTTTATCTAAAGCTTGATGATTCGGGTGGTGTAAAGCCAGATATATCGGTAATATGAGCTGATTCAATATTCAAAATAAGCTGATTTATGTTGCTCATTCTTGCCTTTGTCTTCAATACGCTCTTAGCACTTTTGGTGATCTTGATTCACTACGAAGTCTTGTTTCAGTTAGATAAGCGCTTGCCCAAAGTTTCACATTTGCCTGCGCGCTTCAAGGTATTGGTTGGTGCCGGTGTGATTTTCCTCGCCCATATTGTAGAAATTTGGATCTTTGCTTTTGGCTATTTACTGACCTTGCAATTCGATGGCATGGGCGGCTTGACCGGGCCAGCCAGTGGTCACGGTGCCTTATTGGATTATGTTTATTTATCTTTCATCACCTACACCACGGTGGGTTATGGTGATGTGGTCGCGAATGGTTACCTCAGGTATCTGACTGGGGTTGAGGCACTGCTAGGCCTCTTGCTCATCACTTGGTCGGCTTCGTTTCTATTCTTAGAGATGCAAAAATATTGGACATCATCTAAAAGATAAAAAACTAGTCGTGAACGTAGTCTGGTAATTTAGCGCCACAATGACGACAGTACTGGTCTGTGGTGTCATGTCCCTCAGACATACATTCTTTACAGGTTCTGGTCGTGATTTGTTGATTCCTAGCGCTGCTTAATTCTGCGGTCACAATGCCCGTTGGAACTGCCAAGGTTCCCCAGCCCATCAACATCATGGCTGATGCAACAAAGCGCCCAAAGTCTGTTTTAGGCGTGATATCGCCATAGCCCACAGTGGTCATCGTCGAGATGGCCCAGTAAATACTTGTTGGGATGCTGGTAAATCCATTGGCAGGGCCCTCAATCACATACATCAGCGTGCCCAAGACCATCACAATCATCAGCACACCTGACAAGAAGACAAAGATCTTTCTGCGGCTAGCAGCCAGGGCAGCACCCAAGTGAACGTATTCAGTGACATATTCAGTGAGTTTGAAAATTCTAAAGATACGAATCAAACGCAGAACTCGCACATCGATCAATGCGTGAAGCTCAGGGAAGATCATGGCCAAGTAGGTAGGCAGTATCGCAATCAAATCGATGATGCCGTAAAAGCTCTTGACGTACTGCATCCGATTTTGCGCACAGTAAACCCTTGCAATGTATTCCAAAGTAAAAATGAAAGTGAAGAACCATTCGAGAAGAGTCAGACTGAAGTAAAAGTCGGCTGAGATTGACTCGATACTGTCAACCACCACCACAATCAATGACAACACAATCAAGAAAATCAGGGCTTTATCAAATAGCCGTCCGGCACGAGTATCTGCCTCAAAGATGATGATGAAAAGTTTTTCTTTGAAGGTCTTATTAGCGAGCTGTTCGGACATCATGGCGGACCTTTATTTTTCTGACATTGCTTTGTAAATGCTTGGGAAGCAGCTAATAAAGATATAGCTGGCGTATTGTTCTGCTTGCATCTTATCTAAAGCATCGTAGATTTCTTCGCGGATCAGACCAATGGTATGAGAATCCGTTTTTTCTAGGGCATTGATCAAGCGTTGAGCCATCGAGTCTTTTTCAATATCAATGCCATGCTTGATTTTGATCTCGCCTAAAAACGTTCCAAAAGTACTGGCGAACTGCATATCAGCCACAAAGCCTTTATGAATACTCGGGTGCTGTTGGACCAATATGACAGCCTGTTTTTGGCAATCTTGGAAGACTGCGCGCATTTTAAGAAGAATATCGTCGTTCATAGAATCATTTTATCTTGGGAAACTGTCCATCAACATAGAGCCATTGTTTATCTTCATAGACAAAGGAACTGATTTCGTGAAGGCGATGGGCTTTGCCATTGATTTTGTAAATCGCCACAAATTCTACCGTGGCAGATAAACGATCAGTGGCTTCACTGAATTCCTTCACAGTCAGCCCCATCCATTGGGTGGGATCTTGATTAAACAAGGGTTCTTGAGGTCTGGTAGAGGGGTGCCAGGTACTCAATAAATAAGACTCATTTTTTAAAACAAAGGCACTGTAACGAGAACGCATCAAATCTTCGGCATTGCCGGCAAGCTCTACGCCTTCATGAAATCTTCCGCAGCATATTTCATAGCGACCTTTGCCACATGGACAGTAAATCGATGTTTCTTTCAAGGTCTTGGCACTTGAATCAATTTAGCTAATTCTTTGAGGCGCTCGATGCCCGGTTCTTTTCTTGGCCAAACCAGTTCGACTCCATCATTTTTGTAGCGAGGCAAAACATGCACATGGATGTGAGCGACTGATTGCCAGCCAGCATCTTTGTTGGCTTGTAAGAGGGTGATACCTTCAGGATTGAACACATCCTGAACGACATGAGCTATGCGCTTAGCCACTAAAAAAAGTCGCTGGGTGGTTTCTTCATCGATGTCTAGAATAGTTTCATAAGGTTTTTTAGACGCCACAATCACATGCCCGTCATTCACCTGGCCAGCATCCATGAAGGCAAACACAAGATCATCCTCATAGACCTTGGCACAAGGAAATTCACCGGACAAAAGCTTTTCAAATATGGTGGTCATTTAGAAACCTGATTTCTTGAGTAATATTCGACTATATTAGTCTCATTCACCAAGCATGATTCAAAATTAAAATCATTCCCATGCATTTATTCGTTTATCTTCACGGCTTTAAATCTTCGCCACTTTCTAATAAGGCTCAGCTAACTAAGGCTGTTATTGAGCAACGCATTCAAGCAGGTGAGCCAATCACTTGGTATTGCCCACAATTACCTGCTTCACCGCGTGAAGCAATGCAAATGGTCAAAGAGCATATTCATGGGCAAACCTTCAGTACTTTGTCTTTCATGGGCTCGTCCTTGGGCGGGTATTACGCCACCCATTTGGGCGAAGTCTTTGAGAGCAAGGTCAGTTTGCTCAATCCAGCGATTGAGCCAGCCAGAGATTTAGAGAAATACATTGGCGAACAAAAGTCTTGGCATCAAGAAGAAGTGTTTCATTTCTTGCCAGAGTACATTGATGAACTTCAAGAAATCTATGTAGAAAATATCACCCAAGCAGAGCGCTACTTCTTATTGGCAGCAAAAGGGGATGAAGTTTTGGATTGGCGTGAGATGGTTGCTAAATATCCCCATACTCAGCAATTGATTCTGGAGGGCGGTGATCACGCCATTTCTGATTATCCCAATTACTTAAATCAGTTGATGGAGTTTCACTTCAAGTCTCTAACGCACCTAAAACCAACATAAGCGACTTTGGTATCTCTGGGTTTGGTTGCTAGAGCTGATTCAAGTTGATTCTCTGGCCCGTACCACCACGATGCGCCGCGGGTCACTCTTTCATTGCCCGGACCATCATCCACCCATTCCCAGGCATTGCCACCCATATCGAACAAACCATTGACGCCTGGTTGAGTCGTCATCACAGCCACATGGCCAGTGCCGCGATTAAGAACGTTAGCAGGGGCCAGGCCTTTTAGACCTGCACAGCCATTCAAGCAGTGCGAGTTTCGCGGAGTATCACCATTGGCATAGGTGTAACGTTTACCTTTGACGAATGGCTGTGGAGGAGCAGCCCGCTGTTCTAAAAAAGCCGCCGATGTCCACTCTTGATCCTTGGGTAGTCGTTTACCAAAAAATTGGCAGATAGCCTGCGCTTCATCGAAGTTCAAATGAACAGCCGGCTCCTGGTCTTTTGCTGACACACCAAATGGTTGCGCCCAAGTCCAACCTTTTTTGCGCGTCCAACCATTTTCATAAATAAAACTACCACCTTCTTTTTCGCCAGAGCTGACAAACTTGGTTTGTTGTGCATACAGCTTGACTGTGCCAATCGTCACTTCATGCAAGTCCCATTCAAGTTGACCAATCCGCGTTGTTTTTTCTAAGGCGTTGGGTTTTGTTTGAGCGATGGCTGAGCTCATCAGCGAAGCGAGGAGTGCAGTAAATAGACCGCCGTAGACAGACATCTTTAAATGGTGTTGTTTGATCGGATTCATTGTTTAAACCTCAGTCTTAATCTAAATGCGAGAAGTATCAAAAGAACAGCGCCATAAATACTCACGGTGAAGTAATCATTCTTTCCAGACTTATGCCAAAAATAATGAAGGATCACCAAGGGTGCTATCAAGTAAATCAGTTGATGGAGTCTGGCCCAGTTGCGCTTGAGTTTTTTAACGGCCCATTGATTGGATGTGAGCGCCAAGGGAATCAGTAAAACAAAAGATAAAAATCCCACGGTGATAAATGGTCGCTTGATCACGTCCATGATCATTTCTGAAAAGACCAAACCATGATCTAACCAAAACCAAATTGAAAAGTGCAGGCAGGCATAGAAAAACACAAATAAACCCAAGGTTCTCCTGTATTCAATCAATTGACTGATGCCAGTGAGTCTTCGCAAGGGTGTGATGGCCAAGGTCAAGCACAAGAACACCAAAGCCCATGTGCCCGTTGACCTGGTGATGAACTCAATCGGGTTGGCTGTTAAATCATCTTGGTAGCCCAAGACTATCAATCGGACCAATGGCAGTAAACCAATGCCGATCAATAATGCTTTCATCGATTAATAAAACTTCCGCAAATCCATGCCTTTATAGAGATGCGCTACTTGTTCAGCGTAGCCATTGAAAGGCAAAGTCTTGATCTTGGGGGCAAACATGCCACCTTCAGCACCGATTCTTCTTTCGGTTGCTTGGCTCCAACGTGGGTGATTCACTTCTGGGTTCACATTGGAATAGAAGCCGTACTCAGAGGGGGCTGATACTTTCCAGCTTGTGGCGGGTTCTTTATCGGTGATCCGAATTTTCACAAGCGACTTAGCACTCTTGAAGCCATACTTCCAAGGCACTGTGATACGAATTGGCGCACCATTCTGATTGGGAAGAATTTCACCATACAGACCAAAGGTCAATAGAGATAATGGATTCATGGCCTCATCTAAACGCAAGCCTTCGGTGTAGGGCCATTTCAATACACGGCTGCTGAGACCGGGCATTTGCTTGGGGTCTGCCAAAGAAATGAATTCAATGTATTTAGCAGAACCTTGTGGTTCGCTGGCTTTGATCAAGTGCGACAAAGAGTAACCAATCCAAGGAATGACCATCGACCATCCTTCGACGCAACGCATGCGATAGACTCGCTCTTCCATGGGGGCTAATTTGAGCAGGGCATCAATGTCCCAAACTTTGGGTTTGTTCACCAAGCCCTCGACACTCACAGTCCATGGCCTGGTTTTTAGGGTGTGGGCATTGCGGGCGGGATCAGCTTTATCGGTGCCAAATTCAAAAAAATTATTGTAGGTTGTCACATCTTTATAGCTTGTGAGCTTATCTGCCACGAAGTATTGTGGATTGACTTTGGCAGGCAGCTTTGGGCCGCTCTGAGCAAAAGCGTTCCTACTAAACACTTCTGCTTGGGATAAACCAAACGCACCCATCGCTGCCAATTTGATTAATTGACGTCTCTTTTCAAAGATGTTTTGAGGGGTGATTTCACTGGCCAGGATGTCATTGATATTTTTCATGCATCTAGCTTAATCCAGAATCAGTATTTCTGCTCTGTTGGGCTGGCCAGGCTATTGAACTTAAAGACCGAGCTTGCGATGCTCTACCATCAGGCATTGATTCATGATGCCAGTCAAACCATGGGCACTGGCGTAATCCAGGGCTTCCTGATTAATCACACCCATTTGCAGCCACAAGGACTTTGCACCGATTTTGACTGCTTCATGAGCAATCTCTAAGCAATCTTCTGACTTCCTGAACACATTCACCATGTCAACCGGCACTGGAATACTGCTCAAATCTGGATAACAAGTCTCGCCCAAAATTTCAGAGCAAGCAGGGTTCACTGGAATGATCTTATAGCCACGCGCTTGCATGTATTGGGTCACTCCATAGGATGGACGATCAGGTTTATTGGATAAACCCACCACAGCAATTGTTTTGGTTTCTTGCAATAATTGTTTCATCTTCATAGTATCTATTGAAATGAATAAAAATTAAAGAGTTATTGAATTTCATCTCTTTCACTACAAGCTCACTCATGACCAAGAACCCAATTCATCCTAAAAAATTACTCTTGAGTAAATGGACAGCTGTGACCCCTGAGAACAAAGAAAAGCATTTCATGGTGATCAAAGTCATTGAACCAGAGGTTGAGGGCGGCCCAGTTGAACAAGTTGTGATTGAAGCGGTGATGAGTAAGCGACAAAAAACAATTCAATGGAGATCGCTTGCCAATGGATTGGAATGGAAGCAGGGCTGGGTTTAATTCTTCGGATTAACTTTTTTCTATGTATTTATAGAAGGGAATGGCCAGCAACAAACTCAGCAAGGCTGACAAACCCATGCCCAAGACATTCAGCCAAGGATCGCTTGGATAAAGCTGTGCCCAGATGCCGCTAATCACCAAAGAAACGGGAAAGTGCACCAAGAAAATTGAATAAGACATCTCACCAACTTTCTTCATTGGATTGTTCCAAAGTTTGGATTGCGACCAACTACTTTGATAACTACCGAATAACAAAAATGCCATCAGCAATGCAATGATTAATCTATCTCTGAAGTCTTGGTAATAAAGAGAAAAAATGGTGATGGCCACCACCGATAGAATCAAGACATGGTGTGATTGGCTTCTTGCCAAGTATGCCGCCAGAAAGCCCAAGCCATATGTGGCGAAAAAGAAAACGAACCAAACGTCATACACATCATGACGATTAAAAAAGATCACCGATGCAATCGTGAGAGCACTAAAAATGATCAAGCTGATCAGGCGAGTGCTTCGATAGCTCCAGCTGGCTGGAGATAGTTTCTCTACTAAAAAAACCACCAAAGCACAAAAAGCAAACAATTGAAAATCAATGGCGACATACCAAAGGCCTGCCGATAAAGATTCATAACCCAAGATGTTTTGTAAAAAGAACAGGTGACTCAATAATTGAGGCACATCTGGCATGGCAGAGATTGAATGATGTTGCATCAAGCGACTGGCCACAAAAGATGCTGCGATGGCCAAGGCGATAGCTCCAAGGTATGGAATCACTAGGCGAAGGTACTTTTGCCAAATCACTTGTTGAACAGAATGCTTGGCGAAATAATTTGGTTCGCTGAGTTTTAAGCCCGTGAGAAAACCGCCCACACAAAGAAATACTGCAACTGCTAGGCGAGCGTAATGAATGAAAAAATCAATGGTATTCGGTATGACTGTGTTTGCTACGTCGGACATCGGCCCATAAAAAGCCAAGTGATGAAAAACAATCAACAGGCAAGCAATACCTTTGATGTTGTCAAGAAATGCTGAGCGCACAGGACCTTATGGCGCCTTATCGCGGCCAAACAACGGATTGCTTTTGAAACTTACCATCTTCAAGCACCAGGGAACGTTTCAAAACTTTTCCTTCAAATGAATATTCAGCATCGTATTTGCCCGCAGTCATTTTGAGCAACATGATGGGGCCTTCGCTCAAGGCTTCAAAAACCACCTTCTTTTTTTGATCCATGATTTTGACGGTGACGTCAGCCACCCACAATGGTCTTTGTGGGTGATCTTGTGAAAACTCCAAAACCAAGGGCCATTTTTTACCCAAAGCCAACATTGCATCAGACTCTTCACTGCCAATACCACCGCTGATGTATTCAATGCCCTGAGAAACTTTGGCTTCTGGAATATCCGCTTGCGCCAAAGATAAGCTAGAAAACAATACCAAACAGGCGCTCAATAAAACATGAGAGAGTGGGGTGCGAACAGCTGTTAAGAACATGGCGGTATTTCCTTATTTCGAAGAATCTTTTTTGCTGGCACGAAACATCGCCCAATAGCGACGGACCATGTACAAAACCACCAAGCCACCGATCAACCAAACCAGTCCATCAAAAATCATTTCAGCCAGCGTCATTCTTCACCCTGTTATTCAGTCGTTGCTCACAAAAGCCCATGCGTTTCGGGCTCCTACGAATTATCAATTATCAGCCTAAATAAGCCCTTTTTAAGGATTTTGAGTAATTTCTTGACATCCTCTAAAAATACTGTATATTTATACAGTATTGGCGTTGTGCCTTGTATCTAATAGCTTTAAAAGGAGTATTTAAATGAAAACTTTGATTTCTAACCCAATTTGGTCTTTGATGAGAGGTTTGGTCATTTGGATGGTTTTTGCTGAAAAACCAGGTGAATGGCAAAGACGTGAGTGGGTATGCTCTCGCTCAGATTGAGCTTTAATCACTCTCTAATCTAGTTTTGATTGCTTTTCTAACTGTTGTTGAAGGCAATCAGGGCACCAGCAAGAACTGCTTTTTTCGCCATCCTTGAAACTCACTGGCGGCAGTGACATGCACCAACAGTCCTCCACATTGGTGGCGGCCAGGCATTCAAAAATCTTGCCACATTGCGGGCATTGAGAATTTGTTAAAGGCTTATTCATCTTTTTAGAATGATCAAAGTGATGCCTGGGTTGCCATAAATATCTTTTGTCAAAATTTCTTTGACCGCAGGGTATTGTCTGCAAAGTTCTTGATAAGACTCTTTACCAGGACCCAAATCTTCGCCAGCAAAATAACTGCTGATCAAGTGTGAGCGTCTTTGATACATCAACTCTTGGCGAATGGCTTCTTTGATTCGCCCACCTTGTCCGCCTGAGCCATAACCATGAATGACTTTCACAACCCTGATGGCTGTTTTGGCCAATTCATCTAAAGCTCGATCAAAAAGTATCAAGGCTTCGTCAACTCTGGGTAAATTCTCTTCTAAATTGAGCGTGAAAATACCCGCTAACTTTTTAGGCAGCGGTGGTGTCTCTTGCGATCCACAGTAAGGACACTCTGATTGCAGAGCGCCTCGTGGATTGCCGCAATCAGGGCAGAGGACGGATGATGGCTTGACCATTTAACCAAGCTTCTAAACACTCGACCACACCGGTGGTGAATGACTTGAACACAGGCTGTGCAACAAAGCCAAGGTGTGGAGTGAGCAATGTATTGGGTGTGCTGCGCAAAGGGTGATCTGCGGGGATTGGCTCAATGTCAAAAACATCCAAAGCGGCACCGCCGATTTTTTTATGTTGAAGTGCTTGAACCAAGGCATCGGTATCAAGCAAGGTTGAACGAGAGGTATTGATCAGCAAAGCATCTTTTTTCATCAGCGCTAATTTTTCTTGGTTGATCATGCCCTTGGTCGTTGGGCTGGCAACGATGTGCAATGAAACAATGTCAGATGTTTGCATCAAGACATCCAGGCTGACTGATTCTGCGCCCACAGCAGCAGCTCTTTCAGTAGTCATGTTAGGACTCCAGGTCACAACTTTCATGCCAAAGGCCAAGGCCACTTTGGCCACGCGTGAACCAATTTCACCCAAGCCCACCAAACCCAAGGTCTGACCTTTTAAAACAGGTAATAAAGAATGTTGATTGCGCCATTGCTGGTCAATGATCAATTTGTTTTGCTCGACCAATCTTTTGTGCAAGCCCAAAAGCAATGCCCAAGTTAATTCAGCTGTGCTGTCTTTGGATGGACCCCAATCGGTATGACTGACTGGAATGCCGCGCTGCTTCAATGCTTCTGAATCCAAGGCTAAGTTTCTGGTACCGGTAAAGACCACATACTCCAACTGTTTTAACTGAGCAATCAAGTCTGCTTTAAGTGGAGTGCGGTCACGCATCAACACCAAGGCATGCGCATCTTGAATCTTTTCGAGAAGGGCGGCGCCTAGCAGGGGTTGATTGAAGATCTGGACATCGGCCAAACCTTTGATGGCGTTCCAATTGGACAGTTTTTCATATGAGTTCTCATAATCATCTAAAACCACAATTTTCTTGCGCATGATGTGTCCCGTTTTTTTAATTGCATTCATTATAGGAGTGTGGGATATTTACGAAGTCACAGAGCTAAAAAAAGCCGGACAAAACCTAAAGGAGACGTAATGAATAAGCTTTTAGCCGGCTTGATGTCGGTTTTATGTATCAGTGGTGTCGCTCAGGCACAAAGCAATGAATGGCCAAATCAAAAACCAATCAAATTGATCGCTGTTTTCCCACCAGGGGGATCTGTTGACCAAGTGGCCAGAATTTTGGCGCCAGCCTTGCAAACTCAAATGAAGCAAAACGTGATTGTTGAAAACATTGGCGGAGCATCAGGCTCAATCGGTGCTGCGGCAGTTGCAAAAGCTCAACCAGACGGTTACACATTTGGTGTGGTGTTCGACACTCACGGTGTGAACGAGAACATGATTGCAAAATTACCGTACAACACCAAAACAGATTTGACGACTGTGACCATGATTGGTACAGCTCCGATGGTGTTAACTGCGAGTAAAGCATCAGGCATCACCAGCTTTAAACAATTGGTGGCCGATGCAAAAGCTAAAAAACCTAACAACTATGGCTCAATTGGTACAGGCAGTTTAGGCCACTTGGCTTTGGCATCTTTGGCCAAAGACGCTAAGTTTGATTGGACACACGTTCCTTATCGTGGCGGCGGTCCTTTGATGCAAGATGCTTTAGCGGGTCACGTGCCTTTGGCAATTGGTTCAATGTTCTTGGTCAAGCCTCACGTTGATGCGGGTGGTGTGATTCCTTTGGCAGTAACAACCAGCAAGCGTTCACCAGAAATGCCAAACGTTCCAACGATTGCTGAAAGTGGCTACCCTAACTTTGAGGCACCAGCTTGGTGGGCGGTCATTGCTCCAGCAAAAACACCAGCTGCGATCGTGAATCGCATGCACGAAGAAGTTGCCAAAGCTTTGAAAAATCCAGAGATCGCTCAACGCCTGAAGTCTCAGGGTATTGACATCGCTGCTTTGGGTCCTAAGCCTGCTCAAGACTTTGTTAATAAGCAAATTGATGTGTGGGGCGCTTTCATCAAGGCCAACAATATCAAAGCAACTGATTAATCAATGACTGAACGTCTTGTGCCGTATCAACCGCTGGACTTGCAAGAGCCAGCGGACTTGGTGGCCGCTATTCGTCAAAGACGTGGCGGCCAATTCATCAATCTTGATCGCATGCTCTTGCACAGCGCTCCATTTGCAACTGGATGGAATGCTTTTTTAGGTGAGGTTCGCAACAACCTTGGCCTAGACCCAAAACTTCGTGAATTGGGCATGTGCGGTGTGGCCATCTTGAACCGTGCTGAATATGAGTTCATTCATCATGCCCCAGTCTTTTTAAGCTCTGGTGGCACTGAGGAACAAGTTAAGGCCATGCGCCAAATTGGCTCTGGTCCGATGCCAGCTGGCTTATTCAGCCAATTGGAAGAGGACACCATTGAATTAACCATTCAAATGACTCGATCGATCGAGGTTGATCCGGCCTTGATGAAGCGTTTACAAGGCTCTTTGGGTAATTCGCAGTTGGTGGAGTTGGTGGGTGTGATTGCTACTTACAACATGGTTTCTAGGTTTTTAGTTGCTTTACAGGTCACGCCAGAGCACTGATCACGAAGATGAATCAAACCCTTAAAGGCTGCACCACTGTTGTGCGGCCTTTTTTGTATTAGCTTTAAAGCTAATAGCCGAAAGTTATTAATCTAACTAATATGAGCAAAGTTAAATATCTGAAAGATATAGCATTTTGAGTGAAATAGGCCACATATACATCATCGATGACGACGCTTCAATGCGCAGTTCTTTGACTCGCATGTTAAAGAGTTGCGGGTACACCATTGAGTCACATGATTCTCCAGAATCATTTTTAGAGAAATCAATTCCGGTTTCACCAGCAACCATCCTTTTGGATATGCGCATGCCAAGCATGTCAGGTGTTGAGTTACAAAAGAAGTTAAAAGAGATGGGTCGTGAGACTCCCATCATTTTCATTTCAGGTGAATCGATGCCTCACGAAATCGTGACCAGCATGAAACAAGGCGCGGTCGATTTCTTGTTCAAACCATTTAACTTGGATGATTTATTGCGTTGCATCAGCGCTGCGATGGAAAAGGATAAAGAGATCTTCCAATCCATGACTCAGTCATTGACCATCAATCAACGTTATGAATCTTTGACCCCCAGGGAAAAAGAGGTTTGCGCCTTATTGGTAGAGGGTTTGATGAACAAAGACGTGGCTGTTCGTTTGGGTACCACGGACGCCACCATCAAGGTTCATAAGTCACGGGTGATGGAAAAAATGAGGGCGCCATCTTTGCAAGAGTTGGTTCGTTTATTTGATTTGGTGAAGAATAAGTAATAGGCCTTGATGAATTTAGAGTTTTGAGTCATTTATCGATGTTAAAGTAATGAAATGAAGCCAGCGAGCTCATGGAGACAGCATGTCATTAGGATCAAAAAATAAAATTGAAATCCTGCCTGAAATTCAAGGGAAGGTGCTCAAAGCCGCCCGTGAAAAGTTAAGACTAGAAATTCCAGATCTAGCAACCAAAGCGTGCCTGTCAAAAAAACACATCACTGAGCTTGAACAGGGTGGCGTCAGCAGTTTTTATTCTGAATCTCACAAGATCACAGTGGCAAAAAAAGTTGCCAAAATTCTTCAGCTTGATGAATCCCAAGTATTGGTTCATCCGGACGGTGATGTGGCTCAACAAGAATCTTTGCCATTTGATGCCGCGATTGAAGATGCTCAGCAGCCTGTGAAAGCTCAAGAAACAAAAGCGGCCAAAGAAGAAAAAGTAAACGCTCCAGAGAACAAGCCAGTTGCTCAAGAATCAAATCAAGAAACTACTAAACCAGCTACACCAGCAGCAAGCAAACCAATGAAAGTCAGTTTGGAAAATCTTCAATCTGGCGGTCAGATGGATACTTCAACGCCAAAGACCAAGCGCTCACGCGGCGGTTTGATATCAATTTTGTTATTGATTTTGGTAGCCGGTGGCCTTTACTCCAGTAAAGACGACATCATCGCTTTGTTTAAACCACCCGCAGCAGTGCCTCAGGCGGTGGTGGTTGAAGGGGCTGCTCCTCAAGATCCTAAAGAGGAGGGTGCTAATCCAGCAAACCCAGCAAACCAAGCCACCCCAACTTCACCAGCAAGTCCGGCAACTCCATCAGCACCAAGTTCAGCGGCACCGGCAGCAGCCAGTGTTGCAGTAGTTGCACCATTGCCATCGGATGTGAGCTGTCCTAAGCCTGATACGACTGTGACAGAGCAATCAGTGACAGAGCCCAGCAAGCCTGGCAACTTTGTGCATGTCATTGTGAGGTCTAGACAAATTGTTTGTGTGCTGGATGCCTCAGGCAAATCAATGATGCAATCAATCGATACCGGTGCTGGTCACACCTTTGGTGGTAAAGCCCCATTCACTATTTTGACCAATGGTTTATCTCAAACATCAGTCTATTTCCAAGGTAAGCTTGTAAGACCGATGAGTGAACAAGCAAGAACGATGCGCGTGAAAGAAGCGTCGACAAACTAAGCCATCATCAAGACGCAAGTTTGAACAGAGGAGCTTCGGCTCCTTTTTGTTTTTCTGTCATGTTGCCAGGTGCTGCGACAAAAAATAGGCAATAAAAAACCCGACCGAAGTCGGGTTCTTATAAACATAACGCCAAATTACATTGGGTTGATGTTAGAAGCTTGCTTGCCCTTAGGGCCAGTTGTTACTTCAAAGCTAACCTTTTGGTTTTCTTTCAAGCTTTTGAATCCGTTACCTTGAATCGCTGAGAAGTGAGCGAATAGATCTTCACCACCACCGTCAGGAGTAATAAAACCAAAACCTTTTGCGTCGTTGAACCACTTAACAATACCTGTTGCCATTACTGAAATTCCTTAAAAAAATTAAACGTGGTGATTTCTCACCTTTTCTTTGCAGGGCTGGAAGATTCAACTAACCGAATCATCCATTTTGAAAAATGGAAACGACGGAAGCTACTTGAAGACCTACGCGCTGAGTATCTCACAATTTGATTAAAGGCATATGATTATTTAATCAGGGCTTTTACTAGGTTTTATGGGGGTAAAACGCCCAAAAACGTGTATTTTTGGCAAAAAAAGCATTTATTGAGCTTTGCGGTGTTCAAAAGCGAGCTTTTTCAAGCCAATTCCCCGAAAAATGAGCACTTGAATCCTCAGCGAAGATTCAAAGTCTGTTTTATCCTCTAGCCTACCCAATAAAAAGAAGAGATAAAAACAGATGAATACAGCAGAAATCACCAAGATCATTGATGAAAACATCAAAGCAAGACGCTCCATTCGTGCTTTTTTGCCGACTGAAGTAAAAAAACAAGACATTCTAGACATCATGAATGTGGCAGGTCGCGCACCATCAGGTACCAATACTCAACCTTGGCAAGTGCACATTGTTCAAGGCGCTGCCAAGCAAGCGATCACCGATGAAATCATGAGTATCTTTAATGATCCTGAGGCACTCAAAGAGCACACCGAAGAATATAACTACTATCCGTCAAAGTGGGTTGACCCATACTTGGCGCGCCGCCGTAAAGTTGGTTTTGATTTATATGGTCTATTGGGCATTGGCAAAGAAGACAAAGACAGGATGAAAGCTCAAGGAGCACGCAACTATCAATTCTTTGATGCTCCGGTCGGTGTGTTTTTCACCATCGATCGAGTCATGCAGCAAGGTAGTTGGTTTGATTACGGCATGTTTGTGCAAAACGTGATGTTGGCTGCGAAAGCCCGTGGTCTTGATACATGCCCGCAAGCAGCGTTCACTCAATTTCATCGCGTGATTGCAAAACACTTGAACCTCAATGCGGAGCAACAATTAATTTGCGGCATGTCATTGGGTTACGCTGATCAAAGCAAGGTGGAAAACACTTTGACCACCGACCGTGAGCAAGCAGAAAGCTTCACGCATTTTTATAACTAGTATCAATAGCTAACAGGTAATTCTTTATGAGTCAGACTTTTCAATGGAATGATCCACTGCGTTTGGATGATCAGCTAACTGAAGAGGAGCGCATGATCAAAGATGCTGCTCATGACTACTGTCAGGGGCAGCTTCTACCGCGAGTGACTGAAGCGTTTCGCCATGAAAAAACAGACATTGCTATTTTTAAAGAAATGGGCGACTTAGGTTTATTGGGCGTGACCATTCCTGAACAATATGGTGGTGCAGGTTTGAACTACGTTGCTTATGGCCTAGTTGCTCGAGAAGTTGAGCGAGTTGATTCTGGTTACAGATCGATGTTGAGCGTGCAATCTTCATTGGTGATGGTGCCTATCAATGACTTCGGTACAGAAGAACAAAAAAAGAAATACCTGCCAAAACTCGCCACCGGCGAATGGATTGGTTGCTTTGGTTTGACTGAGCCTGATCATGGCTCTGATCCTGCCAGCATGGTGACTCGTGCAAAACCAGTGGATGGGGGTTACTCATTGTCTGGTTCAAAAATGTGGATCACCAACAGTCCGATTGCTGATGTATTCGTGGTGTGGGGTAAGTTGATCGACGAAGCCACTGGTAAAGATGAGATCCGCGGTTTCATTTTGGAAAAAGGCTGGAAGGGTTTAACGGCTCCTGCGATTCATGGCAAAGTTGGCTTGAGAACCTCTTTGACTGGTGAGATTGTGATGGATGAAGTATTTGTTCCCAAGGACAATATCTTCCCCAACATCAAAGGTCTTAAAGGGCCATTCACGTGCTTGAACAGTGCTCGCTATGGCATTGCTTGGGGTGCGTTGGGCGCCGCTGAAGACTGCTGGTTCAGATCGCGTGACTATGTGATGAACCGTCAACAATTTGGTCGTCCATTGGCGGCCAATCAATTGATTCAAGTGAAATTGGCTGACATGCAAACAGAAATCAGTTTAGGTTTGCAGGCTTGCTTGCGTCTGGGTCGCATGAAAGATGAGGGCACCGATGCCGTTGAGATCACATCTATTTTGAAGCGCAATTCTTGTGGCAAAAGTTTGGCAATTGCCAGAATGGCCAGAGACATGATGGGTGGCAATGGTATTTCTGATGAATATGGTGTTGCAAGACACATGGTGAATTTAGAAGTGGTCAACACTTATGAAGGAACGCACGATATTCATGCCTTGATTTTGGGTCGCGCCCAAACCAATATCCAAGCATTCTTTTGAAATAGTAAAAGTGATATGTCATAAGGGCCATTCTGTTGAATGGCCTTTTTCTTTATTTCGTTTATCCTTATTTCCATGAAAGCCCTATTGAAATCTTTGAGCCGCCCCCTGAATCAAGCCCTGCTTTTTGGGGTGCTCTTGATCGTGGCGCCAATCCAAGCAAAAGCCATTGAAGTCGGAGATCATTTGCCCTTGGGCCAACTTCAGTCGATTCAGGGCGAATCTTTGGGCCCCGACCAATGGACCAAAAGAAACACCATCGTTCAGGTCTGGGCAACTTGGTGCTCGTATTGCCGAACACAGAACAAATACTTGCAACAATTAAGGCAAAACGTGCCTGCTGAACAGTTGAACATTGTCACCATTTCAATTGACCGCCGGGTTGAATCAGTCAAAGACTACATGGAAAGAAATCAATACACCTTCCCAGTGGTGATGATGACTCCCGAGTTGGCTAAAGCCATAGGAAGAAGGCGGGGAGTGCCTGAGCTTTATGTCGTGAACCCTCAGGGGCGCGTGATTCAGAAAGATTTTGGCCTGATGGTTGATCTAGATCTCATTGAGCTTGCCAGGTACGCCAAAAAATAAGAAAAAGCCTCACTCATCAAAAGTAAGGGGCTCTTGAAGTAAAAAACAGGTCAAAAAGTCATTTCCCCCGATTGCCTTCATGCACTTTTGGCATATTCATATAAGAAGAATGAATTTGTTTTAAATGACTGATTCATCAATAATCCAATAGTTATAAAAATGAACTAACTGTAGGGTGAAACCCCAAGATATAAAAAGGTTTTATCCAATTAGAATCAAGTTGTTACTTAAGGGGGAAATGATGAAATCATTCATTCGTAAACCATCAGTATTGATGGCTGGCCTATTCGTGGGCTTATTAGGTGCAACTTCTGTGGCCAGCGCCCAAAGTTTGCAAATCAAACAATGGGCTGCATCATGCGCAGCCTGTCACGGTACCGATGGTTATTCTGAAGGTGGTATGGCCAGCCTAGCGGGACAAAATAAAGACGCAATGGTCAAGAAAATGATCGACTACAAAAATGGCAAGGTTCCAGGTGCCACGATCATGCATCAATTGAGTAAAGGTTACACAGACGAGCAGATCGAAAAAATCTCTGCATACTTTGCAGCTTTGCCTGCTGAAAAACCAGTAGCTAAAAGAAAATAATTAGGAGTTGATCATGCAAAGACGCGAATTTATACAAATAGCAGGTGCGGGTGCGGTTGCAACAACTTTGATTGGTTGTGCCTCTACAAGAATTGATGCTAAAAACGCCAAAGTGCTAGTGGTTGGTGGTGGTTACGGTGGCGCAACAGCTGCTAAGTACGTGCGCAAGTTTTCAAACTACACAGCCGACGTAACACTGGTTGAGCCAAATCAGAATTTCATTTCTTGCCCATTATCAAACTTAGTGCTCGGTGGCAGTAAGAAGATGGAAGACATCACGGTTTCATACCAGGGTCTCAGCAAGAACCATGGTGTTAAGTTGGTCAAAGACTATGTGGTGTCAGTTGATGTTGCTAAAAAGCAAGTGAAGCTTGCTGGCGGATCAACATTATCTTATGACCGCTTGATCGTTTCCCCAGGTGTTGATTTAACTTATGACCGATTGCCAGGCATGCTCAAGCCAAATGCTCAAAATGAAGTTTTGCACGCATGGAAAGCTGGTGAGCAAACTGTTGGATTAAGAAAGCAATTGGAAAGCATGAAGGATGGCGGTGTTTTTGCTCTAACGATTCCTTTGGCTCCGTACCGTTGCCCTCCAGGACCATACGAGCGCGCTTGCCAAGTTGCTGAGTACTTCCAAAAGAACAAACCAAAGAGCAAAGTGCTTATTTTGGACGCCAACGATGATGTGACATCTAAGCCAGGGTTGTTCAAAGCAGCTTGGTCAACTCGTTATGCAGGTATCGTTGAGTACCGCGGTAAACACAACCTAACAGATGTGGATGTCAAGGGTAAAAAGCTCAAATTTGAATTCAACGACGACATCAAGGCGGACGTATTGAACGTATTGCCTCAAATGCGTGCTGGCGCTATTGCCGTTAAGACGGGCTTGGCTAACATGAACGCGCGTTGGTGCGAAGTTGACTTCTTGACCTTTGAATCTAAGGTTGCACCAAACGTTCACGTTTTGGGCGACGCAATTCAAATTGCTCCAGGTATGCCGAAGTCTGGTCACATGGCCAACCAACACGGTAAGACATGTGCGGCAGCAGTTGTGGCAATCTTGAGTGGTGCTGAAGTTAACCAATTACCGGTTTACAACAACACTTGCTACAGCTTCGTATCTGCAACAGATGTGGTTCACGTTGCCAGTGTTCATACTTATGATGCTGGTAAGAAAACCATGGTCACAGTGCCAGGTTCTGGCGGTGTGTCTGCCGCTGCCAATGCCCTTGAAGGTGTGTATGCAAACGCATGGGCCAGAAACATTTGGGCTGACATGCTGGTTTAAGCCACTGAATCATTTTCAGTTGTACCAAATAAAAAAGTCTGCTTCGGCAGACTTTTTTAATTCCCGTTTGTTTGAACCATTCAATCAAATTCTTGCTCACTTTTTATTCTTGGCGTCTTCATCCAAAGATTTCAAGAAAGCCAATTTCTCTTTGATCTTGGCTTCCAATCCCCGATCAGTTGGTTGATACCAATTGGGTTCTTTGATACCGTCAGGGAGATAGTTTTCTCCCGCTGCATAAGCATGAGCTTCATCATGTGCATAACGATAAGCTTTGCCATGACCTAATTCATCCATCAGTTTGGTTGGAGCATTGCGCAAATGCATCGGCACCTCACGACTGGTGTCTTTTGCCACAAAGTCTTTGGCTTGATTGAATGCTTTATAGGCCGCATTACTTTTTGGGGCTGCGCACAAGTAAATCAGGGCTTCAGCAAGGGCTAACTCACCCTCAGGACTGCCCAAGCGCTCAAACGTCAATGCCGCATCATTGGTCAATTGCATGGCCCTTGGGTCTGCTAATCCAATATCTTCCCAAGCCATGCGCACAATTCGACGGGATAAGTATTTCACATCAACGCCACCATCAATCATGCGACAAAACCAATACAAGGCCCCGTCTGCATTCGATCCTCTGACAGATTTATGCAGAGCTGAAATCTGGTCATAAAAGTGATCGCCAGATTTATCAAATCGTTTTGATAGATGTCCTAAGGATTGCTCGAGGAATTCCGCAGTGATGTTGGTGATTTGACTGGTCTTAGCAGCATTGCAGCTTTGCTCAATCAAATTAAGAAAACGTCTGGCATCGCCATCGGCCAAATGAAGAAGGACTGCTTTTGCTTCTTCGGTGAACTCTAATGAGCTTGATAAAGCCGCCAAGGCCCGATTCAATAACTCTAAAAGTTCATCATGGGTCAAGGACTTGAGAACATAGACTTGGGCTCTTGAAAGCAATGCTGAGTTAACTTCAAAAGAGGGGTTCTCAGTGGTGGCTCCAATAAAGGTCACCAAACCTGATTCAACAAAAGGGAGCAGGGCATCTTGTTGTGACTTATTGAAGCGATGAATCTCGTCCACGAACAAAATAGTTTTTTTACCAAACTGCTGTAGATTGTTTTCTGCCTGCTCAATCGCTTGTCTGATTTCTTTTACCCCAGCCAAAACTGCTGAAATGGCAATGAATTCGCAATCAAAGGTATTGGCCGTGAGTCTAGCAATGGTGGTTTTGCCTACGCCAGGAGGGCCCCATAAAAGCATCGAATGAGGTTTGCCCGACCGAAATGCCAAGTCCAGCGGTTTACCTGGTCCAAAAAGATGAGTTTGCCCAACCAGGTCCTCTTTTTGTTGAGGGCGCAGCATTTCCGCTAGGGGCTTAAAATTCTCGTTGTTTGGTAATAAAGACATGGTTTAATAAGCAAATTGTCGCATGTTGTTTGAATGCCAAATCGTTTTTACCCTTAATTAATCATTATTTAAAAGTAACTCATGAACCAAGATACACAAAATCAAATCAGAGATAAATTACGACCATTACCACGCTGGATTTTTATGAGCCGCTGGTTGCAAGCCCCCTTGTACATGGGATTGATCGTTGCTCAAGTTGTTTATGTGATTCAGTTCTGGCGTGAGTTAGTGCACCTCATTGGCATGATGATGACCAAGGGTGGCACCACTGAAGTAGAAATCATGTTGATCGTCTTAGGTTTGATTGACGTGGTCATGATTTCAAATTTATTGGTGATGGTGATTGTGGGTGGCTGGGAAACCTTCGTTTCTCGTTTAGAGCTCAAGAATCACCCTGATCAACCTGAGTGGTTGTCTCATGTGAACGCAGGTGTTTTGAAGGTCAAGTTGGCAACAGCCATCATCGGTATTTCTTCAATTCACTTATTGAAGACTTTCATCAATGCAGAGCATTTGGATGACAAAACTTTATTGTGGCAAACCGTGATTCACCTGACATTCGTGGCTTCTGCTTTGGCGATTGCTTACACAGAAACACTTTTGGCTAAAGCCAAGTCTCACTAAAAAGATTTAATTCAAATCAAAACTGTCTGATAGCAATGCCGGCCAAAACAAGGCTGGCAGTTGCAACAGTTGTCAGGACTGTTCTCATTTTTAAGAACTCTGCCAAATACGCCTCGTCATGAATCAAATGACGAAACTGTTTGCGATCAACCAGTAATGCCAGCACAAGGGTTGCTGCAATTAAAAAGTAACCAGAAGAAAATGGCAGATGAAGAGCTGCCCAGGCGAGCAAGGATGGAATCACTCCCCAAATCCAAGCACCTTTAGATCTCCAAAACCCATGCCCTTCTTGATTTGAAAGAGGGTTCAGTAATGGGCCCCAATGCAAGGCCCCTACAAATGAGGCAATCGTTGCTGAGTAAAGAAGCAATGAATTCGCAGCCCAAAAATCCAAAGGTGGGTTTGCAAACTGAACCAAGGCAGACAGCAAGATAAAAGGAATCAGTCCTGCGTAACCAAGAAATTTAGCGATCGGCGTCAACATGATCAGGCGTAGCTGTAAACACCTTTGCCAGATTTTCTACCGAGGTAGCCAGCGGCGACCATTTCACGTAGTAATGGGCAAGGACGGTATTTGGAGTCATTGAAGTTCTTGAAATAAACCTCCATGATGGCCAAGCAAGTATCTAGGCCAATCATGTCGGCCAATGCCAATGGTCCAATCGGATGATTGCAGCCAAGCTTCATACCAGCATCAATGTCTTCTGGAGTGGCCAAACCTTCGGCCAAAACAAAGAAGGCTTCATTGATCATCGGTACCAAGATACGGTTCACAACAAAACCAGGGGCATTTTTAACTGTGATGGGTTCTTTACCCAACACTTTTGACATCTCTTGAACCAAACCATGGGTGTGATCATCCGTTTGGAGACCGCGAATGATTTCAACCAAAGTCATCATTGGCACGGGGTTGAAAAAATGCATGCCAATAAAGCGCTGAGGATTGCTCACCTCAGCCGCCATTTGCGTGATTGAAATCGATGAGGTGTTTGAGGCAATGATGGTGTCTTTGCTAACGATGCCATCCAATTGTTTCAAAATCTTGATTTTGAGATCGTAATTCTCAGTGGCAGCCTCAATCACCATTTGTGAGCCTGTGAAATCTTGGTAATTGGTGCTGGATTTGATGCGGGCCAGGGCGGCAGCTTTTTCAGCTTCAGTCATCTTTTCTTTTTTGATCAAACGATCAAGGCTGCTGGCGATGGTGGACAGACCTTTTGCAACAGCCGCATCATTGATATCGACCATCACCACGTTCAAGCCAGAAACCGCGCAGGCTTGAGCGATACCATTGCCCATCGTGCCAGCGCCAATAATGCCCACAGACTGAATACCCATCTTCTGACCTTGTAATTAAGTACTAAAACCTCAAGTTTAAGCTTCCTATGGAAAATAGTAGAAATTTTTCAATATTCTTCGGGCTTTATGGATAATGTCGGTATGTCCACCCAAGGCTTCATCCTTAAAATCTCCTGCCCAGACCGACCTGGCATCGTTCATGCTGTTAGTCAGTTTTTGTTCAATCAAACGGCCAACATATTGGACTCTGCCCAATTCAGCGACACATTCACGAATCGTTTTTTCATGCGCGTGCATTTTGCCAAGACCTCGCAAGAATTAAATTTAAAAAAACTTCAAGATTTGTTCAAAGACATTGGTAATGGCTTTCAGATGGACTGGGAGCTCTTTGATGCCACAAGCAAACCTAAGGTATTGATCATGGTTTCTAAATTGGGCCACTGTTTGAATGATTTGTTGTTCAGAACCCACAGTGGATACTTACCGATTGAAATCGCAGGCATTGTTTCTAATCATCAAGACTTTCAGAATCTGGCGGCAGGTTACAAAATACCGTTTCATCACATGCCCCTCAGCAGTGCCAATGATGAGCGCAAACATGAGCAAGAAGAGCAGTTATTGAAATTGATTGATCAAGAAAATATTGATTTGGTGGTATTGGCCAGGTACATGCAGATCTTGTCTCCAAGGGTCTGTCAAAAGTTATCAGGTAAAGCCATCAACATCCATCACTCTTTCTTACCAAGCTTTAAAGGCGCAAAGCCCTATTGGCAAGCCCATCAGCGCGGTGTTAAGTTGATTGGTGCCACTGCGCACTATGTCACGACTGATTTGGATGAAGGTCCGATCATCGAGCAGGGCGTTGAGCGTGTAGATCACGCCATGGATCCTGATCAGTTAGCTTCAGTGGGCAGAGATGTGGAATGCATGGCTTTGTCTCGAGCGGTTCGTTGGCATGCGGAGCATCGAATCTTGTTAAACGGAAAAAGTACGGTGGTCTTTCAGTAATGGATTTTTCACTTCTAATAGATATCTTTTTAAATTTAGACAAACACTTGGTCAACATTGTTGATCAATGGGGACCTTGGGTCTATGTCTTATTGTTTGCCATCATCTTCATCGAAACTGGTGTGGTGGTAATGCCATTCTTGCCAGGAGACTCTTTGCTGTTTGTCGCTGGTGCGATTGCAGCGGTGGGCGGGATGAGCTTACCTCTTTTGATGATCTTATTGATCATTGCTGCGATTGCTGGTGATGCAGTCAATTATTCAATCGGACGTTGGTTTGGACCCAAAGTATTTGGTTGGGAAAACTCTCGCTGGTTCAATAAAGACGCTTTTGATAAAACCCATGCTTTTTATGAAAAGCATGGGCCCATTACCATTGTTGTTGGCAGATTCATGCCCTTCGTTAGAACCTTTGCCCCATTCATTGCAGGGGTAGCGCATATGTCTTATCCAAAATTTGCCACCTACAACGTGGGTGGTGGCATCTTGTGGGTTGGAAGTTTGACAACCTTGGGTTACATGATTGGCGAGCACCCTTGGGTCAAAGCCAATTTCTCAATCGTGGCTTTAGCGATGATCATCATCCCAGGCTTGCCAGCCCTGTGGGTTTTCTTGCAGGCCATGGTACAAAAACTGAAGAACAAAAACTAAAAGATTCAAGCGCGACTTAGCAAGCAATCAAAGCCCATTATCTTTTTTGGTACTGGGTTTTTCCGTACAGAATTTCTTTTGCTTTATCGTCATTCAGCGGTTTTCTGAGTGAAGTTAGAACTTCAACGCCTCGCTTAACGGCGGGGCGTGCCGCGATTTCTTCATGCCAGCGCAACACGTTTGGAAACTCCTCAAGAGTGACGCCTTGATTTTTCCATGAGCGTGTCCACGGAAAGATGGCGATGTCTGCAATGCTGTAGTCCTTGCCAGCAATGAAACGCTTCTTGCCAAGCTCTTTATCCATCACGCCATACAGTCGGCGGGTTTCATTGGTGTAACGATTGATCGCGTACTCAACCTTTTCTGGTGCGTAGATTCTGAAGTGATGAGTTTGACCCAGCATCGGACCAACGCCACCCATTTGAAACATCAACCACTGCAGCACCTCAAACTTGGCGCGATCTGTTTTTGGTAGGAAGAGACCAGTTTTACTTGCAAGGTATAAGAGGATGGCGCCAGATTCAAACAAGGCGATTGGTTTGCCATCGGGACCGTTAGGATCAACCATCGCCGGAATCTTGTTATTAGGGCTGATGGCTAAAAACTCTTTGGTGAACTGATCGCCAGCTCCAATATCAACTGGATGGGCTAACCAATCTTTGCCTAAGCGATAGCCACATTCCTCCATCATGATATGTACTTTGTGGCCATTGGGCGTTGCCCAGCTGTATATATCAATCATGCCTTGCTTTTTTGCCATCATTTTTTCCTTTGTAACAAATTGGGATGTTCAAATAATCAAACAACCCATCCATCAAATACTTTGAAGTCTCTTGAGTGCTTCAGCCAAGGTGCTTTCTTTTTTAGCAAAACAGAATCTGATCACTCCTGATTCAACAGGCTCACTGTAAAAAGCGGAAACCGGAATGGCAGCCACACCAATTTCTTTGGTTAACCACTGACAAAAATCAGAGCTATTCAACTTAGCTTGTGGAATGCCTAGCTGCGTGTAATCAACGCACTGAAAATAAGTACCAGGAGCAGGCAAGAGCTTGAACTTGGTTTGTTCTAAACCTTGGCGCATGTAATTTCTTTTCTCTTGATAAAACCCAGCCAAATTTAAATAAGGATCTGGATTTTTCAAATAATCAGCCAAGCCATACTGCACAGGAGTATTGATGGTGAACACATTGAACTGATGAACTTTTCTAAATTCAGTACTCAAATGAGCGGGGGCAGCCACATAGCCGACTTTCCAGCCAGTGACGTGATAAGTTTTACCAAAGCTAGAAATAACAAAACTGCGTTGGGCTAATTCTGGATGGCGAGCCACGCTTTGATGATCTTTGCCATCGAAGACCATGTGCTCATAGACCTCATCACTGCAAATCAAAATGTCCGTGTCTCGAACCAAATCAGCCAAGCGATCAATATCAGCCGATTGCCACACCATCCCTGTTGGATTGTGAGGCGAGTTGATCATGATCATTTTGGTGCGAGGGGTGATGGCTTTTGCCATGGCATCCCATGGGATTTCATAGCTGGTGATGTCACCAGCATCATTTCTCTTAACAATCAATTGCACCGGTACTGCTGTGCCACCCACTGTATCGATCGAAGGGATGTAAGAGTCGTAGACCGGCTCAATCACAATCACTTCATCACCCGGATTGATCGCGCATGCAATCACCGTGAAAATTCCTTGGGTACCACCGGCAGTGATGGTGATCTCTGTGGCGGGATCGTAATGATGACCGTAAAGAGTTTTTATTTTTTGACTGACCGCTTCGCGCAAGGGTGCAATACCTGTCATCGGCGGGTATTGATTATGACCAGCGCGCATGGCTTGATAAACAGCCTCTGGCAAGGCTGGATCACAATCAAAATCTGGAAAGCCTTGACCTAGGTTAATGGCTTTGTGCTCATTGGCAAGGGCTGACATCACTGTAAAAATAGTGGTGCCGACTTTGGGTAAGCGAGTGGGAAGCGGTATTTGTCTCAAAGCAGTATTATTTAGATTCATTTAATTTGAATATTCTGCCATGTTGATCGTACTTTCGCCCGCAAAAAGTTTGGACTATGACACGCCGCCTTCCACGGACAAGCATACCTTGCCTATTTTCATCAATGAATCAGCCAAGTTGGTGACAGATTTAAAGAAACTGTCTTTACAAGAAGTCGCTGAATTGATGGACTTATCTGACAAATTGGCTGCTTTGAACGTCGCACGCTTTGGTGACTGGTCTAAAAAGTTCACAGCTAAAAACAGCAAACAAGCAATTTTGGCCTTCAATGGAGATGTGTACGAGGGTCTAGATGCTGCATCCTTGAACGCGAAAGCTCTGGACTACACCCAAGAGCATGTCAGGGTGCTCTCTGGCCTCTATGGCGTTTTAAAGCCTTTGGATTTGATGCAGCCATACCGCTTAGAGATGGGCACGTCATTCAAAAACACTGTTGGCAAGGATCTCTATGCTTTTTGGGGTGACAAAATCACTCTGGCCTTAAAGGAAGAGCTAGAAAAACAGAAATCTAAAACCCTGATCAATTTAGCTTCAGACGAGTACTTTAAATCGGTTAAAGCTGATAAATTAGGCTTTCCGATTGTGGCTCCTGTCTTTCAGGATGAAAAAGCGGGCAAATACAAAATTGTTTCTTTCTATGCCAAGCGCGCAAGAGGTCTGATGACTCGTTACATCATTGATAACAAAATTGATAAAGCTGCGGACTTAAAAGACTTTGACTACGAAGGTTATAAGTTTGCCCCTAAAGAAAGCACTGATGCAAAACCTGTGTTCCGAAGAAAAGAGCAGTGATCTGAATGTTGATAAAACAGGCATCAAAGTTATTTCTGGGGTTTATGGCTCTATCGATGTTCATGGGCGGTGCTATGGCCAATGAAGAGCCGCGCTATGAGGTTATCAAAAAAGATAATGACTTTGAGGTTCGCCGTTATCAGCCCATGATCATTGCGGAAGTATTGGTCACTGGTACTTTGAGCGA
>ERZ1022756.42-NODE-42-length-50829-cov-26.248080_pt1 | contig 50829 bp, 52 predicted proteins | sample MGYA00520902_ERZ1022756 | MGnify/ENA primary metagenome ERZ1022756 (study PRJEB33162, sample SAMN09537601) | freshwater metagenome | isolation source: freshwater | place: Canada:Alberta | collected 2017-07 | study: EMG produced TPA metagenomics assembly of the...
CGCTTCGCTACTTGAGGGCGTTCTTGCCGCCCTATCGCTTCGCTACTTGAGGGCGGGGGCTTCTCCCCCTAAGTCCGCCCACATGCTGTCTGTCGCCACCTGGAACATCAACTCTGCGCGTCTACGCGTGGGGCTCATCGAAAAGCTGCTTACCGAAGCCGCGCCCGACATCCTGTGTCTGCAGGAGATCAAGTGCGAAAGTCACCTGTTCCCCTCTGAGGCTCTGGCGAACCTTGGCTACACCCATCAGGCGGTGAGCGGGCAGAAAGGCTATCATGGCGTCGCCACGGTCAGCCGCGTCCCGATCCGCGAAGTCGCCCGCCACGACTGGCAGGACAATGGCGAAGCGCGGCACATCGGGGTGGAGGTGCTGGGCAAGGATATGCTGGTCGAGAACGTCTATGTTCCCGCCGGCGGCGATGTGCCCGACCGCGAGGTGAACAAGAAGTTCGGCCAGAAGCTCGATTTCCTCGGGCGAATGACGCGCTGGGCCGAAACGCTGGATCGGCCCACGCTGATCGTGGGCGATTTCAACATCGCTCCGCTGGAAAGCGACGTGTGGAGCCACAAGCAACTGCTCAAGGTCGTTAGCCACACGCCGGTCGAGGTCGAGACGTTGGGCAAATTCCGCGACGCGCATGGCTGGGTGGATATCGGGCGCGAACACGTGCCGCATCCGGGCCGCTATTACAGCTGGTGGAGCTATCGCAATCCCGGCTGGCAGGAGAACGACAAGGGGCGCAGGCTGGATCATATGTGGGCATCGCCCGATCTGGCGAAGCAGGCGACCGGGCATCGCGTGCTGGAAGACGCGCGCGGCTGGACCCAGCCGTCCGATCACGTCCCGCTGATCACGGAGTTCGATCTCTGAACACGCCTTCCCCCTCCCGCCGCGCCGCACAAGCCGTGGACGCACTGCGCCACGGCTGGCCGCTGGCGTTCGAGGGCGGGCCGACCTTGCTGCCGGTGGAAACGGCCATCGCCCAAGGCGCCAGCGCGCCGCGGATGCTGATCTCCGCCGCCCGGGCCGCGACTCTCAAACTTGCCAATCAGCGCGAGGCAGCGATCCCCCACGCCCCGGTGCTGATCGCGGGCGGTGAGGACTTCACGATGCGTGATGCCCTGCCGATTGCCGATCCGGCGCTCGATCTGGGCAACCCCCTGAAAGGCCCGTTCAAGGCGGTGACACTGGATTGGGAGGAATCCGCTCGCGCCGCGCTGGAACTGGCACGGATTGCGGGGATTCTGCCGGCGTTTCTGGTCGATCCGATGGACGCGGGCGAGGCGGTGCCGGTCGCCGTGTCGGACCTCGCCGCCTATTCCGCCGCAGGAGCGCTGAGAATCGTCACGCGCGCGCGCTTGCCGGTGTCGGCTTGCGAGGATGCAGAGATCGTCGCCTTCCGCTCTGCCGCTGACCTGCGCGAACACGTGGCGCTGATCATCGGCAAGCAGACGGGCGACCGCCAGCCGCTTGTCCGGCTGCATTCGGAATGCCTGACGGGCGACATCCTCGGTAGCCTCAAATGCGACTGCGGCCCGCAACTCGACGCCGCGCTGCACGCTATGGCGCACGCCGCGAACGAGCAGGGCGGCTGGGGCGTGCTGCTGTATATGCGGCAGGAAGGGCGCGGGATCGGGCTGATCAACAAGCTGCGCGCCTACCGCTTGCAGGATCAAGGTTTCGACACAGTGGAAGCGAACCAGCGGCTCGGCCTGCCTGACGAAGCGCGCGATTTTCCGGTGGCAGCGCGGATGCTGGAACTGCTCGGCGCGCGCACGATCCGGCTGCTCACCAACAATCCGGCGAAGGTTGAGGCCTTGTCAGCGGCGGGCATCACGGTCAGCGAGCGCGTACCGCACCAGCTTCCCGAAAACCCGCACAATGCCCGTTATCTGGCGACCAAACGCGACCGCTCAGGGCATCTGCTCCTTTAACGCTGCTCGTACTGCTTCAGCTCTGCCGCCAGCTTGTTGCCCTTCATGACGATCCGTGACGCCGTCCAGTCGGCCAGGAACACACTGCGGCGCTGCACGCCGGGCACGAAGCGACCTTCGTTATTGACCACCTCAAGCCCATCCGACGAATGCAGCAGGTCTTCCGCCCCCAGCGCGATGAAGGCCGAGTAATTCTCCTTGTCGCGCCCCTGCACGAACCAGTTGTTGGCAATCCGGCCCACGCTGCCTGCGGGCAGATCGATCATGTAGTTGGTGGCCTTGCCGTTGGCGTCATCGAAGCTGTTGTTCTCGATGGCCACCTGCCCGCTGCGCGCCTTGACGTAATGCCCGCCCATGCCGCGTTCGAACCGGCTTTCGCGCACGGTCAGCGATCCGTAATTGCCGATGTAGATCGAATGCGCGCAGCCGGCGGAATTCTCGCAGGTGCCAAGACCGGTAAAGGTAGAGCGGGTGATGTAGATGCGCCCGCTCGGATCGTCGGCGGTGAGGATGCCCTGCTCGCTATCCTGGAACCGCGCATAGGCGACATTGAGCGCGCCCTTCTCCAGCCGGATGCCCGCCCCGTTGCCGTCGGGAACCTTCATGTTCGAAAAGGTCAGCCCGCGAATCTCCGCACCCATGCCGCGCAGCACCAGCGCCGCCTTGCCTTCGCAGGCGCGCGCCATGAAGGTGACGCTGCCCGGTTCAGCCGCTTCGTAGATAATCACGCCATCTTCCTGCACCGCGCATTGGCGATAGGTGCCGGGCGCGATGCGGATTGTGGCGCGGGCATTGCCGACAGCGTCAACCGCGTCCTGCAAGGTCGCGTAACGCTGACCAGTTTCGATCACCGTGAAGGCGTCGGGCACGGGCTGCGCGCTCACGATGGCGACAGGAAGCGCTGCGGCAGCGGCAAAGACAATCGCGCGCAGGCGGGCGGGGGTTGGGGTCAAGGCATTGGTCATGCGCGACATTGTATCACTTGCGCGCGCCGCCGCTATCGGCTCTGCATGGGGTGTACCCATTTGGCACTTGGCGGCAGGGCCTGCGCTTGGCTACACCCGTCGCAGATGATGACGGGCCGCCGCGCTGCCGCCCGGCCTTTCACTCAGTCGAGGAGAGAACCTGTGAAAAAGACCGCCCTTATCGCCGCCATGTCCGGTGCCAGCCTGCTGCTTTCCGCTTGCGGGAGCGCCAATGACGCTTCGACCGAAGCAAGCGCCGACACCGTGGAAATGCCCGCCGACAGCGCGCTTGCGCCCGTGACTGACGTGCCGGCTGCCGATCCGTCTGCCACCGCCACCGACGCGCCCGAGGCTGAAGAAACCCCGCAAGCAGGCGCGACCGCAGCGGGCGACGCCGCGGCCACTGTCGCCGCCGAAGCGGCAGCCGCTGCTGAAGCCCCGGCCGAATAAGCCGCAGCCGATGCGCCTGCCGGTGATCGCCGCCCTGTCCCTTGCGCTTGCTGGATGCGGCAGCGAAGGGGCGAGCGCGCCCGGCGGGGTCAGCCCGGGAGAAGCCAAGGCGCTGGAGGATGCAGCCTCGATGCTTGACGAGCGCCAGCTTCCGCCCGAGGCGCTGTCCACCGACGCACCCCCAGCTGACACCGCACCCGAAACTGGACCCGAATCTGCGCCCGCCGAAATGACAGGCGACGCCATGCCTGCCGCCTCATAGGCGCGGACAGCGTCAGCCGCCCTCCCGTTCAAGGACGATTGCCAACATGAATGCCCCCGCCACCCTCGCCGCTCCGCACAATCCGGGCATGGACGATGACACCTTCGAACAGTTCGCCGAGCAGCTGACCCGGTATGTCCGGGAACGGCTTATCCCGGCCGAACCGCAGGTGATCGCCGAAGACCGCGTGCCCGACGATATCCTCGCTGAAATGCGGGACATGGGGCTGTTTGGCCTTTCAGTGCCCGAGGAGTTCGGCGGCGCGGGGCTCAACATGACGCAGTACGCCCGCGTCGTGAACATCATGGCCTATGCCGCGCCCGCCTATCGTTCGATCTTCTCGATCAATGTCGGCATGTTCGCGAGCGCGCTGAAGAACGGGGCGACAGAAGCCCAGAAGGCCGAGTGGTATCCGCAGATTGCGGCAGGCCGGATCGCCTGCTTCGGCCTCACCGAACCCGGCTCGGGCAGCGATTCTGCCGGACTCGCGACCACCGCCACACCCGATCCCGACGGCAACGGCTGGATCTTGAACGGCACCAAGCGGTACATCACCAACGCCCCCCACGCCGATGTCGCGCTGATCATGGCGCGCACCAGCAAGGAAGCCCTGCCCAAGAACGCGCACGTCTCGGCCTTCCTGGTGCCGATGAACAGCCCCGGTGTTTCAACCGGATCGCCCGACAAGAAGATGGGCCAGTCGGGCTCGCACATCTCGGACATCATGCTCGACGATGTGCGCGTGCCGGGTGACGCCTTGCTGGGCGGCGAGACTGGCAAGGGCTTCGTCTTCGCAATGAAGAGCCTCGACAACGGGCGCATCAGCGTCGGCGCAGCGGCAACCGGCTATGCCCGCCGCGCGCTGGATTCGGCGCTGCGTTACGCCAATGAACGCAAGGCGTTTGGCGAACCCATCGCCAACTTCCAGCTGATCCAGCAAATGCTCGCTGACAGCGAAATCGAGATCTATGCGGCGGAAGCCATGATGAAGGATGTCACCGCGCGGGCCGACCGGGGGGAGAACATCCTTGTCAAGGCAGCGGCCTTCAAGGTCTTCGCCTCGGAGATGTGCGGCCGCGTTGTTGACCGCGTGGTGCAGGTTTACGGCGGGGCGGGGTATCTGGCCGAATATGACGCCGAACGCTTCTTCCGCGATGCGCGCATCTACCGCATCTACGAAGGCACCACCCAGATCCTGCAACTCCAGATCGCCAAGCACATGCTGCGCGAATGGGCGGCTAACGCGTAAATGTATAACCTCCTCAATGACCTGAGCATCGTCGAAGTCTCCAGCTTCGTCGCCTCACCCACCGCGGGGCTTTACTGCGCGCAGATGGGGGCGGAGGTGATCCGTGTCGACCACAAGGCGGGCGGGCTTGATTACAACCGTTATATGCTCACCCGCGAAGGACGATCCCTGTCGTGGGAGAACCTTAACCGGGCCAAGAAGTCGGTCGCACTCGATCTGCAATCGGGTGAGGGTCGCGAGCTGCTGGTGGAGCTGGCGAGCGCGGTCGGCCAGTGCATCACCAACCTGCCAGAGCAGAGCTTCCTCAGCCATGCGGCCCTCGCGGCCAGACGCACAGACATGATCTCGCTTCGTGTCATGGGCTGGCACGATGGGCGTCAGGCGATGGACTTCACGGTAAACGCCGCCGCCGGATACCCGCTGATGACGGGGCCTGAGGACTGGGACCCCGCCACCGCGCCGCCGGTCAATCAGGTGCTCCCCGCGTGGGACTTCATCACGGGAGCCTATGGCGCTTTCGCCATGATGGCTGCGCTCCACCACCGGGGCCGCACGGGCGAGGGCAGCGAGGTGCGCCTCCCGCTGGGCGATGTGGCGATTGGCACCATGGCCAATGCCGGGCTGATGGCCGAGGTTCTGTATCGCGGCGGTGACCGGGAACGGCTCGGTAATGCGATCTGGGGCGCGTTCGGACGCGATTTCCGCAGCCGTGATGGCGTGCGCTTCATGGTCGCGGCGCTCACGCCGAAGCAGTGGGGCGGGCTGGTCAAAGCGTTCGGATTGCAGGAGGGCATCGCCGCGCTGGAGGCCGAGACCGGCGTGCGCTTTGCCGACGGGGACACCCCGCGCTTCCAGCACCGGGCCGCTTTGTTCGCGCTGTTCCAGAGCGCGGCGGACGGCATGGATTATGCCGCGCTCGAAGCGCGCATGGCCGCGGAGGCCTGCACCTTCGAACGCTATCGCACCGCCTACGAAGCCGCCAATGATCCCGTGCTGGTGGCGGACAACCCGCTGTTCGGCCCGGCGCCTGCCAATCCTTCTGGCTTCGACTATCCCGCCACCCGCAGCTTCGCGAACCTGCCGGGCCACGAAGCCGGCGATCCCGCGCCTGCGCCTTACCTCGGCCAGCATTCCGAAGAAGTGCTGGCTGAGAAACTCGGCCTTTCCTCGGGTGCGATCGGCAAGCTGATCGACGCAGGAACGGTAGCCTTATCTGACAAGGACAGAACATGACCAGACGTGCCGCCATCTGCACCCCCTTGCGGACCCCCGTGGGCAAGTTCCTCGGCGGGCTTTCCAGCATGAACGCCGGACAACTGGGCGCGGTGATTCTCAAGGCGCTGATGGAGCGCAGCGGCATAGATCCGGCGCGCGTGGACGACGTGGTCTTCTCCCAAGGCTACGGCAATGGCGAGGCGCCCGCGATCGGGCACTGGGCTTGGCTTGCGGCGGGGCTGCCCATCGAAGTGCCCGGCTTCCAGCTGGATCGCCGCTGCGGATCGGGCGTGCAGGCAGTGGCGACAGCCGCGATGATGGTCGAGACTGGCATGGCCGATGTGGTCGTGGCGGGCGGCGTGGAATCGATGTCGAATGTCGAGCACTATACCCTTGCCGCGCGCGGAGGCGTGCGGATGGGCGACATGGTGCTGCACGATCGCCTCAGCCGGGGCCGTGTGATGAGCCAGCCGGTCGAACGTTTCGGGGTGATCACCGGGATGATCGAGACAGCGGAAAACCTCGCCAAGGATTACGGCATTTCGCGCGAGAATGCGGACGCCTTCGCGGTGCGCAGCCACCAGAACGCAGCGCAGGCATGGGCCGAGGGCAAGTTCGCCGAACAGCTCGTCCCCGTCGCGATCCCGCAGCGCAAAGGCGACCCGGTGATCTTCGACCACGACGAAGGCTACCGCACCGACGCCAGCATGGAGACGCTCGGCAAGCTCGCCCCAATCGACGTGCGCCGCGACCCCGCCGCCATCGTCACGGCAGGCAATGCCAGCCAGCAGAACGATGCGGCAGCGGCCTGTCTGGTGGTCGCCGAAGACAAGCTGGAGGAATTGGGCCTCACCCCGATGCTGTGGTTCGGCGGCTGGGCGGCGGCGGGCTGCGATCCTTCGCGCATGGGCATCGGGCCGGTGCCGGCGGTGGAGCGCCTGTTTGCACGACGCGGCTATTCATGGGACGATATCGGCCTTGTCGAACTGAACGAGGCCTTCGCGCCGCAGGTGCTTGCCGTGCTGAAAGGCTGGGGCTGGTCAGACGACGACTCACGGCGCGAGATGCTCAATGTCAACGGTTCGGGCATAAGCCTCGGCCACCCGATCGGTGCGACCGGCGGACGGATTTTGGCTGACATGGCGCACGAAATGCACCGGCGCGGTGTGCGCTATGGCCTTGAAACCATGTGCATTGGTGGTGGTCAGGGCATTGCCGCGGTGTTCGAGCGGGCGGCATGAGCTTCGACGCGTGGATCGGGCGCGAGATACGCGCCAAGGACCGGCTGGACGAGGGGTTGGCGGACCGCTGGCTCGCCACGTTTGATCTGCCGCGCCCGCATCCGGCGATCATGCCCCAGGGCATCCACTTTGCGCTCTGCACCCCTGAAGTGCCCACCGGAAAGCTGGGTGAGGACGGGCATCCGGCGCGGGACGACAGCCCCGACAGCTTCCTCCCGCCCTTCCCCATGCCGCGCCGGATGTGGGCATCTTCCAAGATCGCCTTCCATGCGCCCATCGCGATCGGCGCGGTGATCGAACGCACCAGCCGGATCGCCGCGATTACAGAAAAACACGGCTCCACCGGCCCGCTCGCCTTTGTCGATGTTTCACATGAAACACGCGCCAACGGCACGCTAGCGGTGGTCGAAACCCAGTCTATCGTCTACCGAGACGCGGCTAGCGGGGGTGTGGCGCTGTCTCCGGCCCCTCTGGGCGAGGGCAAGTTTGACCCCGCAGGCTGGGACGCGCATCGCACCCTGACCCCTGATCCGCGCCTGCTGTTCCGATACAGCGCGCTGACCTTCAACACGCACCGCATCCATTATGATGCGCCCTATGCTGAACAGGTCGAGCGGTATCGCGGGTTGGTGGTGCACGGCCCGCTGACCGCCAGCCTGCTGCTGCAACTGGCCGCCGCCGAGCTGGGCGCGAACCGCCTGCGCACCTTCAGCTTCCGCGGCCTTTCCCCGGCCATCGCGGGTGAGCCGCTGCATCTGGTGATGCGCAAATCCGATGACGGATATGACCTTGCCGCCTTCGCCGCTGACGGGCGGCAGGTGACGCAGGCCAGCGCGGCAATCTAATCCAGCGGATAATCCGCAATCGGCTTCAGCACGCCAAACGTCTCCCTGGCAGGTTCCCGCCCAAGATCGGGGAAGTCGATCCCCTCCGGCTCCTCATGCGTATCGGGAATCCGGCTCAAAAGATCGCGCACCAGTGTCAGCCGCCCGCGCCGCTGATCGTTGAAATCGACGATCGTCCAAGGCGCGTGGGAGGTGTGCGTGGCCGCCAGCATCGCTTCGCGCGCAGCACTATAGTCATCATAGCGCGTGCGCGCAGCCAGATCGATGGGGGACAGCTTCCAGCGTTTGAGCGGGTCCTCCAGCCGCTCGCGCAGGCGTTCTTCCTGTTCGGCCTGATCGGCGGCCAGCCAGTATTTGATCAGCAAGATGCCATCATCCACCAGCAGCTTCTCGAACACCGGCGCCGCTGTCAGGAACGCATCAACCTGCGCGTCCGAGGCATAGCCCATCACCTTTTCCACGCCTGCGCGGTTGTACCACGACCGGTCGAACAGCACGATTTCGCCCGCCGTGGGGAGGTGCGCGGCATAACGCTGGAAATACCATTGTCCCTGTTCCGCCTCGGTTGGTTTGGACAGGGCCACAGTGCGGCACTGGCGCGGGTTCAGCGCCTCGCGCACGGCGTTGATCGCGCCGCCCTTGCCCGCGGTGTCTCGCCCTTCAAACAGCACCGCGATCCGGGCGCCCGTGGCCTTCGCCCAGCGCGCCATGCTGACCAGCTCCAGCGTCAGCGGTTCCAGCGCCGCTTCGTAATCCTTGCGACTCATCCCCATTTCGCACTCCCGCGTTTGTCCTAGCTGCGCAAAAGTAGTATCATCTGCAACGATATGCGCGCCCTTGCCGACCCCCATACCGATTTCGCGACTCTGCCAGACATGGCCGCCGATGTCTTCACCGCCCCGCTGGCCAAGCCTGCGCACGTCGGCGAAGACTGGCTGGAACCGCAGCAAGCCGATTACACGGACGAAGATCACGCCGTGTGGAACGATCTGTTCGCCCGCCAGATGGAGCTACTTCCGGGCCGCGCGTGCAGCGCGTTCATGGCCGGACTGGACAAGCTGGACCTGTCGCGCGGCGGCATTCCCGAATTCGGGAAACTGTCCGAAGACCTTGGCGGATTGACCGGGTGGAGCGTTGTGCCCGTGCCGATGCTGATCCCCGATCACGTGTTCTTCTGGCACCTTGCCAACCGGCGTTTCCCGGCAGGCAACTTCATCCGCACGCGCGAGACGTTCGATTATATCGAAGAGCCGGACGTGTTCCATGACGTGTTCGGCCATGTCCCGATGCTGACCGATCCCACCTATGCCGATTACATGCAGGAATATGGCCGCGCTGGGTGGAAGGCGATGCGTTACAACCGGCTGAAGGCGCTGGGCGCGCTGTATTGGTACACGGTCGAATTCGGCCTGATCGAGGAAGCCGGCAGCGTGCGCGCCTATGGTGCAGGCATCCTGTCAGGCCCGGCCGAGGCGCGCTTTGCCGTGGAGGCGGCCAGTCCCAACCGCATCATGATGAACGTCGACCGCGTAATGCGCACCGATTACGTGATCAGCGATCTGCAACCGACCTACTTCGTGATCGAAAGCTTTGGCGATCTGTACCGCCAGACGGTGGAGCGCGATTTTGACCGGCTCTATCGCAGCCTGCCGGCGGGCTTCACCTATGCCAATTCGGCGGTCATCGATGTCGATAATGTGCTGCATCGCGGAACGCAGGAATATCACCTGCGCGGCGGACGCGGCAGCGGGGCCCAACCCGTCTGACAGCCGGTTTAGGCGTTGGCCTTGCGCCGGAACACTGCATGATACAGCACCAGCGCCACGCCCGTTGCCGCCAGTGCCACGCCCAGGCCGATGAACGACAGGCTGCCGATCATCGTGCCTTCATTGGCGATCTCGCCCGCGACGACGGATACGATCGTGCCCAGCACCACCTGACGCAGGATATCGCCCGGCGCCTCGGTGCGTGCGAGGATCGAGGCCAGCCAGCCCAGAGTTACCCCCATCACGATCAGCACCAGCAACGCCATTTTACCCGAATTCTCCGTAAGGCACCGGACCTATCGGCCCGACTCTCAAACCAGCCGGGGCGCGGCTGGTTCCAGCGGAGCGTGACTTATCGCAGCGACAGCCACGCCAGACCGGCTACGCCGACCACGATCCGGTACCAGGCAAACGGGCTGAAGCCGATTTTGGTGACGACCGCGACGAACAGTTTGACAACCACCAGCGCCACCACAAACCCGGCGGCAGAGCCGATCCCGATCAGCTCGATGTCGCGGCTGGTCAGGTCCGATCCGTATTTGGCCAACTGATAGATCGTCGCCCCGCTCAGTGTCGGCACGGCGAGGAAGAAACTGAATTCGGCCGCCGTCTTGCGGTCCACGCCAAACGCCATCGCGCCCAGGATCGTCGCGCCCGAACGGCTGACGCCGGGGATCATCGCAAGGCACTGCACCAGACCGATCAGCGCCGCGGTGCGCAGCGGCACGCCCCCGACGCCATCGCCGGTGGCAGGCGGATTGGCCCAGCGTTCGATGGCAAGGATCGCCACCCCGCCAATGATCAGCGACCAGCACACCAGCACGGCATTGCCCAGCATCGTCTCGATCACATCGCCGAACGCGAGGCCCAGCAGCACCGCCGGGAAGAACGCAACGAGCAGGTTGCGCACGAAGTTCAGCGCGCCCTTCTCCAGCCCGAACAACCCCTTCGCCACATCCCAGAAGGTGCGCCAGTACAGCACCACGATGGCAAGGATCGCGGCGGGTTGAATGGCGATGTTGAACACCTCCCACTCCCGCTGGTCAAAGCCCAGAAGTTCAGTGGCGAGGATCAGGTGCCCGGTCGATGACACCGGCAGAAACTCGGTCAGCCCTTCAAGGATGCCGAGAAGGATGGCAGCGATGGTATCGGTCATGGGCGCAGCGCTTTGCCGAGCGGCGGGGCCAAGTCAAACCAAAAGGCCCGCTCCTGAGAGGGAGCGGGCCTTGAGAAGGTTTACCAGATGCGCACGCGCTGTTCGGGCGGCAGATACATCGCATCGCCCGGCTTCACACCGAAGGCTTCGTACCATTCGTCCAGATTGCGGACGACGCCATTGACCCGGTACTCTTCGGGGCTGTGGCTGTCGGTACGCAGGCGGTTGCGGTAGTTTTCTTCGCGCTGGGTCGAACGCCACACCTGCGCCCAGGCGAGGAAGAAGCGCTGGTCGCCGGTCAGCCCGTCGATCACGGGAACATCCTTGCCCTTGGTGGCGATCTTGTAGGCGCGGTAGGCCATCGACAGGCCGCCCACATCGCCGATATTCTCGCCCAGTGTCAGGCGGCCGTTCACGCAGGTCTTGCCGTCATCGAGCGGGCAATAGGCATTGTACTGCGCCACCAGCCGGTTGCCGAGCGTGTCGAACGCCGCGCGGTCGGCATCAGTCCACCAGTTGCGCAGCGCGCCGCTGGCGTCGGACTTCGATCCCTGATCGTCGAAACCGTGGCCGATTTCGTGCCCGATCACCCCGCCAATTGCGCCGTAATTCACCGCGACATCATTGGTCAGCGCGAAGAACGGCTGTTGCAGGATGCCCGCCGGGAAGACGATCTCGTTCTTCACCGAGTTGTAATAGGCGTTCACCGTCTGTGGCAGCATCCCCCATTCGGTGCGGTCGATCGGCGCACCCAGCTTGGCGATGTTGTCCGCCCGGTTCCAGCGCGCGGCGGCCATGCGGTTGGCGATGGCATCACCCGAAGTGATGGTGAGGCCTTCATAGGTTTCCAGATTGGGGCGATAGCCGATCTTGGGATCGAAGCTGGCCAGCTTGGCACGGGCCTGCGTCTTGGTTTCCTCGCCCATCCAGCGGATGCCGGTGATGGATTCCGCCAGCGCGAGCCGCAGATTGGCGACCAGTTCGTCCATCGCCACCTTGTTTTCTGCCGGGAAGAAGCGGGCGACATATTCCTTGCCGACGAGTTCACCGATCAGACCTTCCGCCTCGCCGATGGCGCGCTTCCAGCGGGGGCGCTGTTCGGGGGTGCCGCGCAGGGTCTTGCCGTAGAATTCGAAATTGGCGGCGTCGAAGCGCGCGGGCAGCACGGCGGCGTTGCCCGACAAAAACTCCTTGACCATCCACGCCTTCAGCACATCAACTGGCGTTTCGCTGATCAGCGCCACCATGCCCGGCAGGCCCGTGCCGATCTTGGCGCGGGTCGCCTCGTCCAGTTTGAGCGCGGCGGCTTCCTCGTCGCTCGGCGGCATCAGCGACACGACGAAGCCGGGGCTGCCGGCAATCCCGATCTTCTCCAGCATCGCGGTGACCGGCAGGGCGCCGCCGATGGCGGACAGTTCGTCGGCGGTGAGCAGATTGTAGGTGAGGTCACGGTTGCGGCGCACCGCGCGGTCCCACTGCACGGTGCGCGCATTGGCGTCTTCGAAGGCATAGACCTTCTCGGCCATTGCCGCCGCGTCGGTGTAACCGGCTTCGCCCAGCAGGAAGGCGACATAGGCCTTGTACTTGGCCTGGATCCCCTGGCCCTTTTCGGTCGTGTCGAGGTAGTAATCGCGGTCGGGCAGGCCCAGCCCGCCAAACCCGATTGCGGCGATGTGCCGGTCAGGCTGCTTGGAATCGATCGACACCGCGCCGCCGATCAGACCCGCATAACCGGGCTCTGCCCCCAACAGGACGAGTTCGCCAAGGGTCTTTGCCCCAGCGATCCGGTCGAGATAGGGTTTGACCGGCGCAAGGCCCGCCGCGTCGATCGCGGCCGTGTCGAGGTAGCTGCGATAGGCATCCAGAATGCGGCGTTCATCGCCCGACAGGCTGGCAGGGTCCTTTGCCGCCAGTTCGTCCATCAGCGCCTTGACGTCGGCGGTGCTTTTCTCGCCCAGCAGGGTGAAGGCGCCGATACGGCTGAATTCGGCCGGCAGGGGGTTTGCGTCGATCCACTTCTGGTTGGCATAGGCGTTGAAGTCATCGCCCGGCTTTACGTCAGAAGCGATCAGCGCGGGGTCAAAGCCCCACTTGCCGAAGCTCATGGTCGGCAAGGCAGACGCGGCCGCCTCGGCACCTTGCAACAGCGTTTCGTTGCCATCGTCATGCGCGTGGGCATTGTCGTCAGCCAGCGCCGGGGTAGCCAGTGCGAGCAGGCTTGCCCCCAGAAGGGCAGCGGTCTTGTGGATCATGTGCGTCTCGTCCCTGAGAATTTGTGGCATGGATATGCGAACCACCACACTAACGCGGCGGCGACACAAGAGTTGCGCTTTGTCAGGCATGACCGGCGCTTCGTCGATTAGCTGAAGGATTTACGCCGCGTCAGCCGCGAATTGCAGCCGGGCGAGGCGCGCGTACAGCCCGCCTGCCTTGCTCAACGCATCATGCGTGCCCTGTTCGACGATCCGGCCCTGATCCAGCACCACGATCCGGTCTGCCGCGCGCACTGTGGCAAGGCGGTGGGCAATGACAAGCGTGGTGCGGTGCTGCATCAGCCCTTCCAAGGCCTGCTGCACCAATTGTTCGCTTTCGGCATCCAGCGCGCTGGTTGCTTCATCCAGCAGCAGGATCGGCGCATTGCGCAGCAAGGCGCGGGCAATCGCGACGCGCTGTTGCTGACCGCCCGAAAGCTGCGTGCCACCTTCGCCAAGGTATGTGTCGAGGCCTTGCGGCAGCGCGCGCAAGAAGGTTTCAGCATTGGCGGCGCGGGCTGCCTGCCAGATCTGATCGTCGGTCGCGTCCCACTTGCCGTAACGCAGGTTGTCGCGGGCATTGGCGCTGAACAGCACCCCGTCCTGCGGCACCAGCGCGATGCGCGAACGCACCTCACCCGGATCGGCGCTGGTCAGCGGCACGCCATCAATGCGGATCGTGCCGACCTGCGGATCATAGAAGCGTTCGACCAGCTGGAAGATCGTCGATTTCCCTGCCCCCGACGGGCCGACGATGGCGATGGTTTCGCCCGGCTCGATCTCCAGCGTGAAATCGTGGAGCGCCGCCGTTTCGGGCCGCGCCGGATAGCGGAAGGTGACATTGCGGAAGCTCAGGCTGCCGCGCGCCGGTTCGGGCAGGCGTTCGGGCCGCGCCGGGGCCGCGATTTCGGGCCGCGTTTCGAGCAGTTCAGCCAGCCGGCTCGCCGCGCCAGCGCCGCGCAGCAAATCGCCGTAAACCTCGGTCAGCGAACCCAGCGCGCCTGCGACAAGCCCCCCAACCAGCACGAAAGCGGTGATCGTCCCGCCGCTGATCGTGCCTTCGGCGACAGCAATCGCGCCGCGCCACATCACCAGCACCACGCCGCCGAACACCAGCAGGATCACCACCGACGTCATCGCCGCGCGCAGCATGATGCGCCGCCGCGCCGTGGCGAAGGTTTCTTCGACCACGCCCGCAAACCGTTCACCCTCGCGCCGCTCCTGCCCGAAGCTTTGCACGATCTTCATCGCCGAAAGCACTTCGGTGACATAGGCGCCGACATCGGCGATCCGGTCTTGACTGGTGCGCGAAACGGCGCGGATCTTGCGCCCGAAATAGACAATCGGGGCAATCACCAGCGGAATGCCGATCAGCAGGCCCAGCGTCAGCGACGGCGCGAGATACAGCAGCATCCCGATCCCACCAATGGCGGTCAGCGAATTGCGCAGCGCCACCGATACGGTCGTTCCGACCACGTTTTCGATGATCGCGGTATCGCTCGTCATCCGGCTGGAGATTTCCTTGGGGCTGTTGACCTCGTAGAAACCGGGCGACAGGCGCAGCAAGTTCGTCTGCACCTTAAGACGGATATCGGCGACAACCCGTTCACCCAGCCAGCTCACGAAATAGAACCGCAGCGCCGTGCCGATGCCGAGGATCAGGACGATCATCAGCAGGTATTGGAAGGCCTGCGCAATGTCGTCGGTCGTGGCCGCGCCGCCGAAGGCTTCATCGACGATCACCTTGAAACGCCATGGTATAGCCAGCGTCGCTGCCGAAGTGATGAACAGCGCGATCAGCGCAAAGGTAATCTCGCGCGGGTATTGCCGGGCTGTGCCAAACACCATGCGCAAGGGCGCAAGGCTGCGTGATTTGGGCGCAAGATCTTCCGTTTCGGGCAGCACAGCAACGGTGGCTTCAGCCACCTCCGGCGTTTCGTCCGAGGCTTCGTTCTGATCGCGCGTGAGGGGTTCGCCATGCATGGTCGCTGCGCTCTAGCCGCAGATGCAGAGAATTTCACGTGCAAAAAATAACGCGCCGCAGCGAAGGCGGGTCAGACACCCATGCGATTGTGCGTTGCACAATGAACTGCAAAAGCGCATCTGTGACCTCAAGGTGCCGCGGGATAAGGTGCCGGACCGTTCGTCGCCCGAGGTAAACCGATGCTTTATCATGCTTATGAACTTCAGCGCAGCTGGATGAACAGCGCCAGCGCGCTGGCTTCGATCAGTTCCGGGATGCTGTCCAATCCTGCCAATCCGTTCGGATATATGGGCATGGGGCCGATGGTCGCCAATGCGCTGGATGTGTTCGCCCATGCCACCGCGCATTACGGCAAGCCCGATTTCGGCATTACCGAGGTTGAGATCGGCGGCAAACCGCACGCCGTGACCGAAACCGTCGCCTTGAAGCGCCCGTTCGGCGATTTGCTCCACTTCACGGTCGACGGCACGCCTGCTGACCGCCCGCGCCTGCTGATCGCCGCGCCGATGAGCGGCCATTACGCCACGCTCCTGCGCGGCACGGTGGAGCGGATGCTGGAATCGGCTGACGTGTTCATCACCGATTGGGCCGACGCCAAGATGGTGCCGGCCGATGCGGGCCGCTTCGATCTGGACGAATATATCGACTACCTGATCGAATTCGCCGAACATGTTCATGCTGATGCTGCGGGCCAGCGCATCCACATGATGGCGGTCTGCCAGCCCAGCGTTCCAGCCTTCGCCGCCGTCGCTCTGATGAACCTCCACAAATCGCCTGCGACCCCGGCCACCCTCACCATGATGGGCGGGCCGATCGACACGCGCGAATGCCCCACGGTCGTCAACAATATGGCGATGCAGCGCCCGATTGAGTGGTTCCGCCAGTCGGTAATTGCCACCGTGCCGATGAAATATCCGGGCGCGGGCCGCCGGGTTTATCCCGGCTTCATGCAGCTGAGCGCCTTCATGTCGATGAACCTGTCGAGCCACATGATGAGCCACTACGAGATGTTCAAACACCTCACCGTGGGCGACGATGCGAGCGCGCAGGCGACCAAGACCTTCTACGACGAATATCGCAGCGTGTGTGACATGACGGCCGAGTTCTACCTCCAGACGGTGGAAGAGGTGTTCCAGAAGCATTCGATCCCCAAGGGCGAATTCCGCCACAAGGGCGAACTGGTCGACATCACGCAGATCACCGACACTGCGCTGCTGGCCATCGAGGGTGAGCGGGACGATATTTCCGGCCTGGGCCAGACCAAGGCGGCGCTGAAGCTGACGCCGAACCTGCCGGACGACCAGAAGCGGTATTACATGGCCGAAGGCGCGGGCCATTACGGCATCTTCAACGGTAGCCGCTGGCGCACGAAGGTGGCGCCGGTGGTGGAAGAATGGATCGCTGCGCATCAGGGATGAGGGGCCGCCGCCTCGCCTCAGTCCTAACCCAGATTGACTTTTGCAGAGCTGCGCGCCAGACGCGCCGCTGTCCTGTTCTATCGTGGCAGACCAGACTCTTGCCCGGGCGGGATCATGCAGAATATTGGCAGCACCGCGCGAATTGACGCGGTCATCACGTGGGTCGACGGCGGCGATCCGCTGCATCACGCCAAGCGGCAGCAGTATCAGACCGGCTCACGGCACGGCACCAATGCCACCAACCCGCACCGCTGGGCCTGCAATGACGAACTGAGCTATTGCTTGCGCTCCATCGCCAATCATGCGCCGTGGATCGGGCGGATCTGGATCGTCACCGATGCGCAGACGCCCGATCTTTCACGCCTGCCGCGCACCCTGACCGACCGGATCACCATCGTCGACCATCTGACGGTATTCGCCGGTCATGAAGACGTGCTGCCAACGTTCAACTCGCTGGCAATCGAAACGCTGCTTTGGCGTATTCCGGGGCTGGCCGAACGCTTCGTCTATTTCAACGATGACGTGTTTCTTACCGGACCGCTGTCGCCGGGCGATCTGTTTTGCGGAGATGCGCCGGTTCTGCGCGGCGGTTGGGCCGATTACCGCGGCATAGCGGCTGACCCTGCCAGCCGTGATGATCCGGCGCTGCTGCATCCGCTCACACAGATCAACGCCGCTGCGCTGGCGGGATTCGGTGCCGAGCGCCTGTTCCGCGCAGCGCACGTGGTTCACCCACTGCGCCGGTCCATGATGAAGCGGCTTTATGACGATCACCGACCGGCGTTTCTCGCCAATATCGGCCACCGGTTCCGCTGTGTTTCCCAGTTTCTGCCGCAAGGCCTGCACAATCATGCGTGGATTGCGGCGGGTGATGCCGTGCTCAACACCGCCAAAGATCATCTGCATCTGCGCACGGGCGCGGTGCATGACGATCCGCTCACGGATGTCCGCGCGCTGCTGGCCCGCGCGCTCCAACCGCAGTTCAAATTCCTGTGCGTCAACGATCTGCCGCAGGTCGAAGCTGCCATTCCCGACACCCGCGACTGGATCGAACGCGCCATTGCGGCGTAAGCGGCGGGCTTAACCCTGTCCGCGTCCGCGTTCCTGCACGGCGGCGCGGCGGGCTTCGACTTCCTCCGGTGCAACGGCAGAATTGGCGGCGCTGCTGCGCTCAGCTTCCAGCGCCAACCCTTCGCCAAAGCTGTGCGCATAGCCATCGTCGATCAGGCGCTTATAATTCGCCAGAAACGCCGGATCGATGCCGGCCATATCCCCGGCCAGTTTGCGCGCGAGCGGGAGCAGCTCCTCGGGCGCCACGACATGGTTCACCAGCCCCCAGCCGTGCGCCGTCGCCGCGTCCAGAAAGTTGCCGGTGAAGGCGAGTTCCTTGGCGCGGCTGATGCCGATCATCCGCGACAGCTTCTGCGACAACCCCCACCCCGGCACGATCCCGACCCGCGCATGGGTATCGGCAAAGCGCGCGTTGGTGCTGGCGATCAACACATCGCAGGCGAGCGCGACTTCGAACCCGCCGGTGATCGCCACGCCATTGATCGCACCGATCACGGGCTTGCGGCACAGCTCGATCGCCTTCACCGGATTATCCGCCGGATCGGTGGCATTGGCGCTGCCCAAGGCGCCCGCCTCGCTGCCGAGTTCCTTCAGATCGAGGCCCGCTGTAAAGGCCCTCTCACCCGCGCCGGTCAGGATCACAGCGCGCACGTTATCATCCGCATCGACGGCGCGCATCACCTCGGCCAGCCGCGCCCGCAGCGCACGGTTCAGCGCATTCATCGCAGCCATGCGGTTGAGAGTCACCGTGGCGACACCGTCGGCCACATCCAGCAGGATCACATCGTCCATCAAATCCTCCAATCAATCGAGCCGCGCCCGTGTTCTTCCAGAAACGCATTGGTCTGGCTGAACGGCCGCGAACCGAAGAAGCCGTTATGCGCGGACAGCGGGCTGGGATGCGCCGATGTCAGCACCAGATGGTGCCCCGAACCCCCGAGCGCGCGGGCGAGGGCGGGCACGCGGCTCGCCTTCTTGCGCGCATGACTGCCCCACAGGATGAACACGGTCGGCTCGGCCCGCGCGGCGACTGCCGCGACGGCAGCATCCGTCACCGCGTCCCATCCGCGCCCGGCATGGCTGCCTGCCTGCCCCGCCTCAACCGTCAGCGTGTTGTTGAGCAGCAGCACGCCCTGCCGTGCCCACGGCGACAGATCGCCAGTGACCGCGCGCGGCAGGCCGAGATCAGCCTCCAGCTCCTTGTAAATGTTAACCAGCGAAGGCGGCGGTTTCACCCCCGCCTGCACCGAAAAGGCAAGGCCATGCGCCTGCCCTGGCCCGTGATAGGGGTCCTGCCCCAGGATCACGCAGCGCACCGCATCGAGCGGGGTCAGCGCCAACGCCGCCAGCCGTGTCCCGCGCGGCGGATAGACCACCTTGCCCGCCGCCTCCTCTGCCGTCAGCCACCCACCCAGCTTGCGGGTCTCGGCCGCCGCCAGAACGGGATCGAGCGCCGCGCGCCAGCTTTCGGGGATCGTCTCGTGTGCCATCGTGCGCGCAGCCTACACGCCCTGTCGGCTCCCACGCCACTGGCCCCTTCCCCTCTTTCCCCAATGCGCGTAGGGCGAGCCTCATGGCAGTCCATTTCCACGAAGAAGACCTTCCCGCCGGCGTATTGACCGGCAACAGCGCAATTGCTGTCGATACCGAAACCATGGGCCTCATCACCCCCCGTGACCGGCTGTGCGTTGTGCAGCTTTCGGACGGCAGCGGCGATGAACATCTCGTGCGTTTCGGGCCGGGCAGCAGCTATGACGCGCCGAACCTGAAGGCGGTGCTGGGTGATCCTTCGCGGCAGAAAATCTACCACTTCGGCCGTTTCGATCTGGCGGCGGTGCACCATTACCTCGGCGTGATGGCCGGGCCGGTGTTCTGCACCAAGATCGCGAGCAAGCTGGTGCGCACCTACACTGATCGCCACGGTTTGAAGAACCTCGTCGAAGAACTGCTGGGCGAAAGCATTTCGAAGCAACAGCAATCGTCGGACTGGGGCGGGCCGGTGCTGTCCGATGCCCAGCGCGACTATGCCGCCAGTGACGTGCGCTACCTCCACCGCCTGCGGGACGAACTGACCGTGCGGCTGGAGCGTGAGGGGCGCATGGCGATTGCGCAGGCGTGTTTCGATTTTCTCCCCACGCGCGCGCTGCTCGACATCGCCGGCTGGGCCGAAAACGACATCTTCAGCCACATGTAAGGTTGCAGGCGGCACACCCCCGATATGGCCCCCGAACAAAGCATCGAAACCACCCAAGCACGGCTATTGCGCAGCCGCCGCCAGCATTTTGCTGCGCCGGGCGGATCGCATGACCGGCTGGTGCGCTTTCTGGCCCGGGCGCTGCCGATGGGCGTGGGGGTAATCGCGGCGCTGATGGTCATAACGCCCCTGTCGCCGCGCGGCGAAGTCAGCTTCCTGCTCGATCGCAACAAGGTCGCGCTGATCGATGAGCGCCTAAGCGTGGACAATGCCATGTATCGCGGGCGCGACAATCAGGGCCGCCCGTTTTCGTTGCTGGCGGGTGAGGCGGTGCAACGGTCAAGTGTCGAAGGGCTGGTGCGGATGCGCGATCTGGTCGCGCAATTGCTGATGGCAGATGGCCCCGCCCGTCTCAGCGCCGATGGCGGCACCTATGATATTGATGCCGAAACGGTGACGGTGGACGGCACGGTGCGCCTGTCCGCGTCCGATGGCTATGCGATGACCGCCCGCGGGGTTTCGGTCGATCTCAAATCCCGCACCATGCAAGGCAGCGCAGGCGTGGCGGGGGAGGTTCCGGCTGGCACATTTTCTGCCGATACGCTCAAAGCCGATCTGGCCGCGCGTACCATCGCGCTTGATGGCAATGTCCGCCTGACGATGATACCGGGCCGGCTGAGGAAACCATGATGCACCAGCTTTCTCTCTCCACGCGCCGGCCGCTTGCCCGTCTTGCCCTTGTCTGGGGGATCGGCGGCTTTGCACTTACAGCTGCGCTGGTCGGGGGCATGAACCTTGCCGCGCAAGGGATCGCCGCCCACGATTCGCGTGCGCCGGTCACCTATGATGCTGGCAACGGCGTGCTGGATGACCGCGCCAACCGCGTGGTGCTGAGCGGCGGCGTGACCGTCACTCAGGCCGGGTTGACCCTGCAATCCAACCGCCTGCTGATCGATTTCACCGATGCAGGACAGCTCGAAATCCAGCGCATCACAGCCACCGGTGGGGTGGTCATCAACCGCGGCAATGAACGGGCCAGCGGCGACAATGCCATTTACGATTTCAACCGCAGGATCATCACCATGGCAGGTAATGTGCACCTGCGCCGCGGCACCGATACGCTAAACGGCGGGCGGCTGGTGATCGATTTGGTCAGCGGGCTTTCCACCGTGGACGGCACCGCATCGGGCACCAGCGCAGCCCCCGGGGCACCGTCGGGCAACGGCCGCGTTACCGGCACTTTCAACGTGCCGCAGAAAAACTAATACGCGTTTTCGTGTGTCAGCACCCGCACGGTGCGCAGCACGATGTCGATATCGCGCGGCAGCGACCAGCCCGAGATGTATTCGAGATCGGACTGCAAGCGGTCGGTCAGATCCTTCTCTTGCTCGGTCGCGCCCCGATGGCCGCGCACCTGCGCAAGCCCGGTCAGTCCGGGCTTTAGGCAATGACGCTGCCAGTACTTGCGGTCGATATCCCAGAAATACTTGTCATTGGCCATGGAACCCAGCGCGTGCGGACGCGGCCCGACGATCGACATATTGCCTTTCAGCACGTTGAGGATCTGCGGCAATTCATCGATGCTGGTGCGGCGGATGAAGGCGCCGATGCGGGTGACCCGATCGTCCTCGCGCCCCGTCGAACGGTTGCCTTCCTGGTCGAGCTTTTCCGCCCGCATCGACCGGAACTTGTACATTCCGAAGAATTGGTTGCCGCGCCCCAGACGCCGCTGGACAAACAAGACTGGCCCGCCATCCTCGCGCTTGATCAGCAGCGCCACCACGATCAGCAGCGGTGCCAGCACCAGCAGCGCCGTGCCGGCAATCGTCAGATCGAACAACCGTTTCAAAATTCGGGCGCGCAGGCCCAGCGGTCCTGTCGATACGACCAGCGTGGTGCGATCCAGATCGTCGTAACGGTGCACGCCCACCGCGCCCAGATTATGCGCCGGCTCGCTGACGATTTCGCCGTAAACTCCTGCTGATTTCAGCAAGAAGGCCCAATTTTCACGCCGCTCCTGCGGGCAAGTTATCACCACCTGATCCTGATTGCGCAGCAGCTTGCCCAGCCGGTCGAGCATGAAGGGATCGTGGCTTCCCGGATCGAGATTGTAATTCGCCGCCGCGATCCGGTCAGCTTCTTCGAACGGAAAGGTTACACCCCCATCGTCGATGATCAGGCGGTTGCGGGTACGGCCGCCCCAGCTGGCCTTGATGATAAACGGCACCATGCGGCGCAGCACCACCATCAGCACGGCGGTCAACACCAGACCGATCGTCACCGCCGCGCGTGAAAAATCCCCGTTCGACTTGGTGTAGAAGCCGATGAAATTGATCAATCCCGCCGCCAGAACCAGCGCGGTCAGCATCTTGCGGGTCGCAAACAGCCAATCGTCGAGCGAATCGACGCCGTAGGTGCGATTATACAAAGCTATAGTGAAATAGACCGGCAGCATGACCTGCGCCGCCAGCATTGCTCTCGAATGCGCCCAAAACCCGTCCCACAGCAGCGCCGCAAAGGCGAAGCTGAACATTAGAAGCAGCCCGTCTGCCACCATCAGCATCGCATAGGCACGCAGCCGCCGCCGTTCCAGCGAAGGGACGATTTTGCTTTCCACCGACTGATGTTGGACCGAATCCAGAAGGCTCGGCGTTACGTGATTCATGGAAAACTACGTCCCCAAGGTGCGATACCTGGTAATTTTACGTAGTGGCGGATACAGCACAAAAAACGGCACTGTCGAGCGTGAAGTGCGAAGCCTTAATTTTTATTGGGCCGTGCGGCAAATCGTGCGATTTCAGCCAGTTCCTGCGCCAGCAACAGCTCTGCGGCTTGACTGTTGGCCAGCAAGGTGCGGTGCAGCGCGATAAGCCGCGGGATCAGCCGATCCAGCCGGGTCTCGGTGCCGCGCCGCGTGGCGGGCATGGTCCAGCGTTTGAACTGGTTGCTGATATCGCGCTTCTCCTTGAAGAAGATGCCGAGCCGCATTTCTGCGCCCTTGTCGATATTTTCAAACTGGCCGCGCGGGCCGAGATAAGCGGCGATCTGCGCCAATTGCGCCGCGCGCCGCTCCAGCGCCAGCGCCACACCGACAGGGTTCAATCCCAACTCGCGCATGCGCCGGATTTCGCCCCCGATCCGCCCCAGCTCCCCGCCAAGCACGGCGTTGACCAGCGGGGCAAAGCCGTCCTCTTCGGTGGCCGCGCCGATCGCGGCATGATCTTCGGGTGTGGCCGGGCGCGGGGCTTGGGGATCGGCGTCGCAATACAGCGCCAGCTTGTCGATTTCCGACTGGGCAAGCCGCACGTCCAGCCCGGCGCCCCGCGCAATGCGTTCGGCCAGATCGCCGCCCAGCCGCAGCCCTGCCGCGTCGGCCATGCCGCGCACCGCGCTCGCTACCGCCGACAAATCGGGGGGGTGGAACATCGCGACCAGCGCATCGCCGCGTTTTTCCAGCAGTTTTGCAGTACGCGATTTATCGGTAGCGGACGTGGCAACGACGATCACGGGTGCCGCTTCGCCCGCGCCGGCATCAGCCGTTTCGATCAGGAATTGCAGCGCGTCGTGCGCGTCATCCCCGCTGGCACGCACCCAGATGTGGCGCTTGTCCCCGAACAGCGAGGTCGAGCGCGCCTCATCTCCCAACAGCGCAGGATCGCGGCGCAGGTCGGCGCCGGACAGCTCCACCCGCTCGCCCGCGTCAGGAAACGCAGCGGCGAGGCGATTGGCAGCGGCGTTGGCCCCTGCCTCATCCGGGCCGCAGAAAAAGAATATGCGCGCAGAAAGAGCGCCCGGGGGAAGGCCACGGGCAAAGTCGCTGTTCTTCGCCTTCATTGGCCCGCGGCAGCGCGGTTGCGCAGGGTCAGCGCGACTTGGGTCGTAATCCGGTCTGCCACGTCCAGCGCGAGATTCTCCAGCGCCTTCTGTTCCGCAGCGATGGTCGCATATTCGGAGGATACCACGTCGATCCCGGCGTCCGATCCGGCGGTCGCATCCAGCAGCACCGATCCAGTGGCCAGATCGACCAGCTGGTAACGCGCGCGCAGAATGCGGCGTTCGCGGCTGATCGTGTCGTCATTGAGCACGCCCAACGCTTCGAGCGAATCATCCAGCCTCACATCGAGCCGGTATTGCGGGGTCGCTTCCCCCGCCCCGTTCCTGCCCAAGCCCAACCGCGCGTCTAGCGCGTTCTTGACCAGCCAGCCGCCCTGCCCCTGGATTGCCGGAACATGAACCCCAGCCACCCCGCCCGCTGTCGCAGCGCCCGGCCCTCCCGCATACATCGGCGAAAGGCCGCAGGCGGAAAGGGCCATCAAGGCCAGCAGGGCAAAAGCGAAACGCATCAGGTGACGATATTCACCAATCGGTCGGGCACGACAATAACCTTGCGGATCGCGGCGCCATCGACCGAACGTTGCAGATTGGCCGAAGCAAGCGCCAGCGCCTCCAGCGCGTCCTTCGACGCCCCCTTGGGCGCGGTCACGGTGTCGCGCAGCTTGCCCATGTGCTGGATGGCAATGGTCACCTCGTCATCGACCAGCAGCGCGGGGTCGACGTCCGGCCACGGCGCGTCGGCGATCAGGCCTTCGCCCATGCTGCTCCACGCTTCTTCGGCCAAGTGCGGCATCATGGGCGCGGCCAGATGCACCAGCGCGCGGATCGCGGCGGAGCGACTGGCGGAGGGCGGGGCTTTTTCGGTCGCGCCGGTCAGTTCGTAGATGCGCGCCACGGCCTTGTTGAAGCCCAATGCCTCGATGTCGCTGGCGACCGCGGCAATGGTCTGGTGGGTCTTGCGCTCGAGGCTCTTGTCCTCGCCGGTCGCGCCCGCGTCGTAGGCGGCGAACAGCCGCCACAACCGCTGGACGAAGCGTGCGCAGCCCTCGATCCCCGCGTCGGACCACGGCAAGTCGCGTTCCGGCGGCGAATCGGAGAGCATGAACCAGCGCACCGCATCCGCGCCGTGGCGGGCAATGATCGCATCGGGGTCCACGACGTTCTTCTTCGACTTCGACATCTTGATGACGCGGCCGACGTCGATGGGCGCGCCATCGGCCAGCAGGGTCGCGCCATCGGAGGTGCGGTCGACTTCCTCCGGGGCGAAGAACATCGGCACGCCGCGCGCGGCATCAATGCGGCTATACGTCTCGTGCGTCACCATGCCCTGCGTGAACAGCGCGGCAAACGGCTCTTGCACGGTGATCTTGCCGATATGCGCCAGCGCCCGCGTCCAGAACCGGGCGTAGAGCAGGTGCAGAATCGCGTGCTCGATGCCGCCGATATAGTGTTGCACCGGCATCCACTTGGCGACCTCTTCGGGGTCAAACGGACGGTCGGCAGGCTGGCTGGCGAAGCGCAGGAAATACCACGAGCTGTCGACGAAGGTATCGAGCGTGTCCGTCTCGCGCCGCGCCGCTGCGCCGCACGTGGGGCAATCGACGTGCTTCCATGTCGGGTGGCGTTCGAGCGGGTTGCCGGGAATGTCGAAGCTGACATCTTCCGGCAGCGTGACCGGAAGCTGGTTCTTGGGCACCGGCACCACGCCGCAGGTGTCGCAATGAATGAAGGGGATCGGCGTGCCCCAATAGCGTTGCCGGGAAACGCCCCAGTCGCGCAGCCGCCATACGGTGCGTCCCTCGCCCCAGCCGCCTGCTTCGGCGCGGGTGATGACCGCCTGCTTGGCGTCCTCGACCGTCATGCCGTTGAGGAAGTCGGAGTTGACGATCACCCCGTCGCCCGCTTCGGCCTCGCCCTTGAAAGGCTCGTCGGCGCGGGCCGGATCGGTCGCGACCACGCGCAGGATCGGCAGTTCGTATTTGGTAGCGAATTCGAAGTCGCGCTGGTCATGCCCCGGCACGCCCATCACCGCGCCGGTGCCATATTCCATCAGCACGAAGTTGGCGATGAAGACCGGCAGTTCCGCGCCCGTGAACGGATGCTTCGCGGTGACAGGTGTGCGATACCCCAGCTTTTCCGCCGTTTCGAGCGCGGCGGCGGTAGTCGCGCCCTTCTTGCACTGGTCGATAAACGCGGCGACCGCCGGATCGCCCGCCAGCCCTTGGGCAATCGGGTGATCGGCAGCAATCGCGCAGAAGCTCGCTCCGAAGATCGTGTCGGGGCGGGTTGAATAGACCGCCAGCTTGCCGCCGTCGGAAAGATCGAAGCTAAACTCCAACCCCTGCGACTTCCCGATCCAGTTCTCCTGCATCAGACGAACCTTTTCGGGCCAGTCTTCCAGCTTGCCCAGACCTTCCAGCAGATCATCCGCAAAGTCGGTGATCTTCAGGAACCACTGGTTCAGCTTGCGCTTCTCGACCTCCGCGCCGCTGCGCCAGCCCTTGCCGTCGATCACCTGTTCGTTGGCGAGCACCGTCATGTCGACCGGGTCCCAATTGACGGTCGATTCCTTGCGGTAAACCAGCCCCGCCTCATACAGGTCGGCAAACAGCGCCTGTTCGTGGCCGTAATATTCGGGATCGCAGGTGGCGAATTCGCGCGTCCAGTCGAGCGCGAAGCCGATGCGCTGCAATTGCGCTTTCATCTGCGCGATGTTCGCCCGCGTCCAGCCGCCGGGGTGCACGCCCTTTTCCATCGCGGCGTTTTCGGCCGGCATCCCGAAGGCGTCCCAGCCCATCGGGTGCAGCACTTCAAACCCGCGCATCTTCTGGTAGCGCGCCAGCACGTCGCCCATCGTGTAGTTGCGCACGTGGCCCATGTGGATGCGCCCCGAAGGATAGGGGAACATCTCGAGGATGTAGCTTTTCGGCTTGGGGCTGTCGGAGTCGGCGGTGAACGTTCCCGCTTCTTCCCACGCGCTTTGCCAGCGGCCGTCGGCAATGGACGGATCGAAACGCCCCCGTCCGTCACCGACGGACGGTTCATTGGAATGGTCGGTCATGAAGGCCTATCCGAATGCTGGCAGTTTGAAGCGTTGGTTACGAAGCGAGCGCCTGGCGGCGCAGGTCGCGGGCCTTGGTGAGGATGATGTCCTCCAGCTTCTGTACCGTGGCTGCCTGCACCGGCGCTTCGACCCAGTTGCCGCTTTCATTGACCTGACGGCTTGCCGCAACGCGCAGGGCATCGGCGCGCAGATCCTGATCGAGAATCGTGACGGTCAGCTTCACCCGCTCCCCCGGGTTGGCGGGGTTGGTGTACCAGTCGGTCACGATCACGCCGCCCGCACTGTCCGCCTGAAGCAGCGGTGCAAACGCCACCGTGTCCAGCGATGCGCGCCACAGGTAGGCGTTGACGCCGATGGTGTTGAGCTGCGCTGCCGACAATTCGGTGCGAGGACGATCGCCGCCGCCGCAGGCGGTCAGCGCGACCAGCGATGCACCCAGCAGCGCAAATCCGAATGTGCGGCCAAGCGCGGGGCGGCCGGCGGTCTTCTGGAGAGTGGCGGAATTGGCGCGTGTCACTGCCGGATCATCCTCATCGTCTGTCTTGCGCTCGCTCTATAGCCCCATGCCCCCCTGCGGCAAGCACGATCCGTGCGGGCGGCCCGATCACAAACCCACGCCAGAGCGCCTGCAGGCTTTACGAAGCCTGAATTTCACGTAACTCGCAGATTTTATGTGTGCCTGCTGCCACAGGTTGCCAGGGAAACGGTCCTTGCCGCGCAAGGCCATTGCGTGAATTTCCGGCGCGCCTATCACTGGAGAAGGAAAACCGCGCGACTCAGGTGCCGTTAATGTGGCACATGGTCATGCGGATATACCGATTACAAGAATTCATGGAGTCGACAGAACCAATGGCGCGCAAGGCAGGCAGCAAGGCAAAGGCACAGCATTCGCTGCCGCTGGTTGCGCTGTGTGCTGCGCTGACGCTGGCCGTGCCGACTGCGGGCATGGCATTGGCAGGCGATTTCGTTCCGTCGCAGGCCGGGGCTTCGCTCCAGAAACTGGGCTTTCGCACCTTCACCCCCGCTTCGGTCGATCCCGAACTTGCGGCACGTTTCGCCAACAAGGCGCGTGAACGCGGCATCAAATTCACGCCTGCCAGCGCGCAGCCCGTTTCGGGCCAGCGCACGGTGACGGTGGCTGTGCGGGTCGATGAAAACGCCGCACGCGCGATTTCGGTGCGCAAGGCGCTGGACGCGGCGCCGGGCCGCGGTCTTGGCTTTGCCGGGCTGGACACCAGCAAGTTCGAGCTTGGCGCGGCGCGCGGTTATCAAAGATTTGCCCGGACGGCAGACGTTTCGGCCAGCGTGCGCAAGCTTAACGTGCCGGATCTGGCGCAGTTCAAGCCTTCGACGCCGCACACCGATGACAAGCCCAGCCGCCTGCAGCCCCGGATCGAACTGGAAGATCGCCAGATTGCAGGCCGTTCGCCCAATACACTCGATTCGATCGCGCAACAGACGGTCGGTGTCGGCGGCAGCTTCCAGCTTTCGCAGAACCTCAACGTGATGGCGGGCGTCCGCTATTCGCAGGAGCGTGAGCGGCTCGATCCGCTGACCAATTCGGTCAAGGATAGCCAGGCGGTTTATGTGGGCACGCAGATCAAGTTCTGATCTGGCGTAAAGCTTTGAAAAAGCGCCTCTATACCTGAAATAAATCGTTTCCAGGGGCGTTCTTGCCCCCTGTTAGAGCCGCTTCAGACCGGCTTTGACCCCCTTTAGTGCGGCGTTGACCCCCGCCAGCTCCTGCCAGAACGCGGCCTCCTGCTGCGCTGCCGCGGCATAGCTATTCGTCGCTTCCCCTTCCCTTACGTCACGGCTAATCTCCCGACACAAAAATTTGAAAAATGGGAGAGATATCATGGGCCGGGTAGCCATCGTCACCGGAGGAACGCGCGGGATCGGCGAGGCTATCTGCAAGCGGTTGCAGCGGCAGGGCCACACCGTCATCGCCAATTACGCCGGGAATGAGGAAAAGGCCCGCGCCTTCACGGCGGCAACGGGCATCCCGGCCTACAGGTGGGACGTGGGCGACCACGAAGCGACCCTTGCTGGCGTGGCGCAGGTCGAAACCGATTACGGCCCGGTCGACATCGTGGTCAACAACGCCGGGATCACCCGCGACGGCACCTTGCACAAGATGAGTTTCGAGGACTGGAACGATGTCATGCGCATCAACCTCGGCGGGTGCTTCAACATGGCCAAGGCGACCTTCCCCGGAATGCGCGAAAGGGGCTGGGGCCGGATCGTCAACATCGGCTCGATCAACGGTCAGGCTGGGCAATACGGTCAGGTCAACTATGCCGCGGCGAAAAGCGGAATTCACGGATTTACCAAAGCCTTGGCACAGGAAGGTGCGAAGTTCGGGGTAACGGTGAACGCGATCGCACCGGGCTATATCGACACCGACATGGTCGCCGCCGTGCCTGCGCCGGTGCTTGAAAAGATCGTCGCCAAAATTCCGGTCGGCAGGCTCGGCATGGCCGAGGAAATCGCCCGCGGGGTGGCTTATCTGACCTCGGAAAACGGCGGGTTCATGACCGGCTCGACCATGAGCATCAACGGCGGGCAGCATATGTATTGAGATGGGAGAGCCTGCTCGCAAGACGGCAGCTTTTGCGCTCACCCAGCTATGGTCATAACCGCCATTCCCGAAACACGCCGTTCTGAGAATGACCGGGCCGCTTAACCTACCCGCTTCCTTGCCCTACCCCCGATATAGCCCGTCGACCCGCTCCTGATACCGCTCGCGGATCTTGTGCCGGCGGATCTTCATGCTTGGCGTCATTTCTTCGTTCTCGATGCTGAACGCTTCGTCCGCGAAGGCGAACTGGCGGACCTTCTCGATCACGGACAGGTCGGCGTTGGTCCGATCAACCGCAGCGCGTACCGCGTTTCGGAAGGCGGGCAGTTCCTGCAAGGCATTCAGGTCGAATTTCTCGTCATTGGCCCGCGCCCATTCCAGCGCCCATTCGGCATCGGGAACGATCAGGCCCACCACGTAAGGCCGCTTGTCCCCGGTCACCATCGCCTGGGCGATTTCGGGCTGCAGCGTCAGCATCCCCTCAACCTTCTGGGGGGCGATATTGTCGCCCTTGTCGTTGACGATCATATCCTTCTTGCGGTCGGTGATCTTGATCCGGCCCTTGGAATCGATGTGGCCAATATCGCCGGTGTGCAGCCAACCGTCTTTAAGGGTGCGGGCCGTTTCCGCATCATTGCGCCAGTAGCCGTGCATCACCAGTTCGCCCCGGACGAGGATTTCGCCGTCATCGGCAATTTTCACCTCGACCCCGCGCAGTGCCGGGCCGACCGTATCCATCTTGAGGCCCGCCTTGGGGCGATTGCAGCTGATCACCGGCCCGGCCTCAGTCTGCCCGTAACCTTGCAGCATGGTCAGCCCCATCGCTTCGAAAAAGTTGCCGACTTCCGGGTTGAGCGGCGCCCCGCCTGACACCATCGCCTTGATCCGCCCGCCGAACTTGGCGCGGATCTTGGGGCGCAGCGTCTTTTCGACCAGGAAGTCCATCGGCTTGTCACGCAGCCGCTTTTTGCCGTCCTTGCTATTGCCCGCGATCTTGAGCGCGGCGTCCATCATGACGTTCGCGACTTTGCCCTGCTTTTCGATCTGCTTCATGATCCGGGTGCGCAGCACTTCGAACAGGCGCGGCACCACAACCATGAAGGATGGCCGGGTTTCCTCGATATTGGAGGCGAGCTTTTCCAGCCCTTCGGAATAGAAGATTTCCGCACCCACACCGATCGGCAGATATTGCCCGCCGGTGTGTTCGTAAGCGTGGCTCAGGGGCAGAAATGACAGGAAGCGTTCGTTGTCCAGACCGAAATCGTTGATCAACACCTCGGCTGCCCCCGCTGCGTTGCAAAGGATCATGCCGTGGTGCTGCATCACCCCGCGCGGGGCGCCGCCGGTGCCGCTGGTGTAGATGAGGCAGGCCGTATCGGACCGCTCGATCCGCGAAATCCGGTCATCCACCGCCGCACGCGCTGCGGCTGCATCACCGGTAACCAGCGCAGCCCAATCGTGATATTCAAAGCTGCCCGATTGCTGACGCTTCAGGTTTTCCATGCCGATCAGATGCTCGACCAGTCCGGTCTGCCCGATTGCGCCGACCACGGGCGCCAGCAGCTTCTCGGTCGAGACGAAGACCGCGCGCGCGCCCGAATTGTCGAGGATGTGCGCGTGATCGCGGCCGGTGTTGGTGGTGTAGGTGGGCACGGTGATGCAGCCCGCGGCCATGATGGCGAGGTCCGCGATGCACCATTCGGGCCGGTTTTCCGCAATGAGCGCGACCCGGTCACCATCCTCCAGCCCCATGCGGCGCAGGGCTTCTGCCAGCAGGCAGACATGCTCTGCCGCGGAACGCCAGCTTTGCGTCACCCACTGCCCACCAGTCTTGTGACCGAGGAACGGCGCATCGCCTTTTTCATCTGCGCGCTTCAGGAACAGCGCGACAAGGTTCTGCGCGCCGTCAATGTCCTGCAACACCTGATCGTCCGCCGGATTTACGACGGCACGTGCGGCATGTGGCAAGATAGGGGAATGCACTGGCAAAGGCTCCTAATCCCTTCGAGTTTTGTCATCCGCAGGTTCAGGTGCGACCCGCGTGAGGCGATGCAGATTAGAAGGTCAAATCCGTAGCGGCAAGCACCCGGAGGCCCGCAGTGCCCAGCCGGATGCGCTCGGGCGCGAATCAGGGCGTGACCAGTCCTGCGTTGCGCGGCTCGGTCGCCATCTCCCACGTGCCGTCGGCCCGACGTCCCAGCGCATTGGCCTTGATCGGCGCAGCTGCGATCCGGATGGACGTGTGGCCGAGCGCAGTCAGCGCGTCCTTCATCGGGGCAAGCGCGCTGCCTTCTTCAATCAGCAGGGTATCGCCGAACGACATGGCGAAGGGCAGTGCGAGCGCCTGCTGCGCCCCAAGCTTGAAATCAAGCACGCCGATGATCGCGCGTGCGACCGTCACCGGGATGGTCGGGCCACCTGCCGCGCCGATCACCAGCAGCGGCTTGCCATCGGCATCGAACACGATGGTCGGCGCCATCGACGAACGCGGGCGCTTGCCCCCCTCGACCCGGTTGGCGACCGGCTTGCCGTCGGCTTCGGGCGTCAAGGTAAAGTCGGTGAGTTCGTTGTTGAGGTAAAACCCGCCCCAGTGCAGACCCGATCCGAACGCGCCTTCAATGGTCGAGGTGTAGCTGACTGCATTGCCGCCAGCATCGACGACCGCGAAATGGGTCGTGCCGTTTTCCGGCTCTTCCGGCCCGTCACCCCGGGCAAGCGGCGCGCCGGGAGGGATGCCAGCCTCGGGCTTGGCCAGCGCGCTATCGGGCGAAATAAGCGCCGATCGGGTAGCAACGTAAACCGGATCGACCAGCCCGGCGACCGGCACTTCGACGAAATCGGCATCGCCTGCGTATAGTTCACGGTCGGCATAGGCGAGGCGCTGGCTTTCGATGAAAACGTGCCAGAACTGCGGGCTGTCCGGGCCCATGGCCGCCAGATCGAACCGTTCAAGCTGGCCAAGCATCTGAGCGACCGCGATCCCGCCCGACGACGGCGGCCCCATGCCGCAGATCCGGTAAACGCGGTAACGGGTGCACACCGGCGCGCGCTCCTTCGCGGTGTAGCCAGCGATATCGGCGGCGGTCATGCGCCCATCCTGCGGGGTTTCGCCCGCGACATAGGCAGCGAGATCCGTGGCGGCTTTGTTGCCATACATCGCCGCTGGCCCCTGCAATGCGAGGGCGCGGAACGTCTCGGCCAGCATCGGCACCTTCACGGTCGCGCCGACCGGCAGCGGCTCACCATCCGCGCCGAAGAACACGGCTTTGGCCGCAGCGGACTTGTCCGCGCGGCCCTTGTTTCCGGAAAGTGATCCGTGCAGCCGCGGGTTCATCACGAAGCCGCCATCAGCCAGCGCGATGGCGGGTTCGAACAGCTTGGCCCAAGGCAGCGTGCCATGCGCGGCGTGGGCTTTGGCGGCGAGCGCGATGTTGCCGGGCACCCCGACGCTCAGGCCCGAAAACACGCGCGTGTCGCGGCCCAGCACCTTGCCGACTTCATCAAGGAACCGGTTTGGCGTTGCCGCGGCAGGCGCGACCTCGCGCCCGTCATAGGTGACCAGCGTTTGCGACTGGCCGTCAGCGCGCACCATGAAGCCGCCGCCGCCGATGCCGGAGCTTTGCGGTTCGACCACCGTGAGGGCGAGCATGACCGCAATCGCCGCGTCGACCGCTGATCCCCCTTGCGCCAGAACCGCCTCACCCGCTGCCGTGGCCCGCGGATCGGCGCTGCTGACTGCGCCGGCAGCCACCGGAGTGGCAGCGACAGACGGGGTGATCTGGTTGGTCGCGCAGCCCGAAAGGGCAAAGGCCAGCGGGGCGGTCAGGGCGAAGAAAAAGCGCATGGCGCCTGTGCTATTCGCTTCCCACCGCTTCGGCAATGCTGGCAAAGCCATCGCGGCGCATCAACGTCTCCAGCCCGCGCACGATCTGCGCGCCAAGGCCCGGACCTTCATACACCATCGCCGAATAGAGCTGCACCAGCGACGCGCCCGCGCGGATGCGTTCCCACGCGTGTTCTGCCGTGGCGATGCCGCCAACGCCGACCAGCGGGACCGCGCCGCCGGTTGCCTTGCGGAAATCGCGCAGACGCTGGGTGGCAAGGCTGCGCAGCGGTGCACCCGAAAGCCCCCCGGTCTCGCCCGCGTGGTGCGAGCGCAGCGCGGGCCGCGAAATCGTCGTGTTGGACACCACCAACGCCCCCAGCTGCTTGTCGATCGCGATGCGGGCGATGGCATCAATATCGGCAGGTTCAAGATCAGGGGCGACCTTGAGGAACACCGGCGGCGGCGCGGCAAGCATGGCTTCGTCGCGGGCAGCGATCACCGCCTCGATCAGCGCGGTAAGCGCGCCTTCATCCTGCAGCGCGCGCAGGCCGGGGGTATTGGGGCTGGATACATTGACGCACAGGTAGCTGGAAAAAGGGGCCATCGCCCGCGCCATGATTGCGTAATCGGCGATGCGATCCGCCGAATCCTTGTTCGCTCCGATGTTCACGCCAACAATGCCCGCCCGCCCGGCACGGCCGCGCAAGCGCGCCAAAGCCGCCTCGGCCCCGCCATTGTTGAACCCCATCCGGTTGATGACCGCGCCATCTTCGACCAGCCGGAACAGGCGAGGTTTGGGGTTGCCCGCTTGCGGCAGCGGCGTGATCGAGCCGACTTCGGTAAAGCCGAAACCAAGGCCGAGCAGCGCGTCCGGCACCTCGGCGTCCTTGTCGAACCCGGCGGCCACGCCGACCGGGTTGGGAAAGGCAAGCCCCGCCACATCCACCGCCAGTGGCCCGGCACTCGCCGGCGCGCGGACAGGCAGCGCGGCTAATCCGCGGATCGCCATGCGGTGTCCGGTTTCGGAATCGAGGGCGAACAGCGCGGGCCTGATCAGTCGGAACAGCATGCCCGCCGCCTATGCCAGCGCAGAGCCTGTGTCGAGCCTGACAGCGATGCATGTGTGGGACGGCCACAGCCGGAACGCAGCAGCCCCCTGAGGAAGGCTGCCCAATAACCCAACACCCAGTGCGAATTGGCGGTTGTAATGCGAGCAATCTGCTCCTAATTGGAATTCGGACTGATTCCGTCTGAATTGAGAACCGCTCGCAAATGCGCCTGTCCAACCTTGCTGATTATGCCGTCATTACGATGTGCCAGGCCGCCACGCATTGTGGCGATGGCCGGGTCAGCGCGGCTGAATTGGCTGCGGAAACCGGTCTGCCGGTGCCGACGGTGCAGAAATTGGTGTCGAAGCTGACGGGCGCGGGCTTGCTCCGATCCGTTCGGGGCGCGCATGGCGGTTTGCAGCTGGGCCGACCGGCAGCGGCGATCACAGTCGCAGACATCGTCGAGGCGATCGAAGGGCGTATTGCGCTCACCGCCTGTGTCGATCACACCCCCTGCGATTTCGAAACCGGCTGCAACATGAAGCCGCACTGGCCGATCATCAACAACGCCCTGCGCGGCGCGCTGGCGGGCATCACCCTTGCCCAGCTGCGCGGACCTGTCGCAGCGCTGACCCCACTCGTCGAGGACCATCTGGCATGACCGACCGTATTGACCTTCAGGACAAGCCCGAAACCGATATCGAAGCCCGCGAAGCCGCGGCCAAGGTCGCCGATTACGAGCATGGCTGGTCATCCGACATCGAAACCGAATTCGCCGAAAAGGGCCTCACCGAAGACACGGTTCGGTTCATCAGCGCCAAGAAGAACGAACCCGAATGGATGCTCGACTGGCGGCTGAAGGCCTTCCGCCTGTGGCAGACCATGGAGGAGCCCGACTGGGCCAAGGTCGGCTATCCCAAGATCGACTATCAGGACGCCTATTACTACGCCGCGCCCAAGAAGAAGATCGAGCTGGATTCGCTCGATGAACTCGATCCCGAGATCAAGCGCATCTACGACAAGCTGGGCATTCCCTTGGGCGAGCAGGAAGTGCTCGCAGGGGTAAAGGGCGCAAAGAAGGTCGCGGTCGATGCGGTGTTCGATTCCGTGTCAGTCGCCACCAGCTTCCGCGCCGAATTGCTGCGCGCAGGCGTGATCTTCCTCTCGATCTCCGAGGCGATCCGCGAATATCCCGACCTCGTGAAGAAGTGGCTCGGCAAGGTCGTGCCGGTGCGCGACAATTACTTCGCGGCATTGAACTGCGCGGTCTTTTCCGATGGCACCTTCGTCTACATTCCCGAAGGCGTGCGCTGCCCGATGGAGCTTTCGACCTATTTCCGCATCAATGCCGAAAACACCGGGCAGTTCGAACGCACGCTGATCATCGCGGAAAAAGGCAGCTACGTCAGCTACCTCGAAGGCTGCACCGCCCCGATGCGCGATGAAAACCAGCTCCACGCCGCCGTGGTGGAACTGGTCGCGATGGACGATGCCGAGATCAAGTATTCGACCGTACAGAACTGGTATCCCGGCAATGCCGAGGGCAAGGGCGGCATCTACAACTTCGTCACCAAGCGCGCTTTGTGTCAGGGGGACCGTTCGAAGGTTTCGTGGACGCAGGTCGAAACCGGCTCAGCGGTGACGTGGAAGTATCCTTCCTGCGTCCTAAACGGCGAGGATAGCGTGGGCGAGTTCTACTCGGTCGCGGTCACCAACAATTTCCAGCAGGCCGACACCGGCACCAAGATGATCCACAACGGCAAGAACAGCCGCTCGACGATCATCTCCAAGGGCATTTCGGCGGGCAAGTCGAACAACACCTATCGCGGCTTGGTCCGCGTCGGCCCGACCGCGAGCGGCGTGCGCAACTTCACTCAATGCGACAGCCTGTTGCTGGGCGATCAATGCGGCGCGCACACCGTACCCTACATCGAGGTCAAGAACCCCAGCGCGCAGATCGAGCACGAGGCGACCACCTCCAAGATCAGCGACGAACAGCTGTTCTACGCGATGCAGCGCGGGCTGGGCGAAGAGGAAGCCGTAGCCCTGATCGTCAACGGCTTTGCCAAGGACGTGCTGAAAGAGCTGCCGATGGAGTTTGCCGTGGAAGCGCAGAAGCTGCTGGCGATTTCGCTGGAAGGATCGGTCGGATGACCACCCGCAAAACCCTCGCCCTCAACCCCGAGGTCGCCACCACCGAGGCTCCCGCGCTCAAGAAGAAGGGCCGCGGTTGGGAAATTTCGGATTCGCGCCTCGATGCCCTCCACGAACACGCGCGCGAATTGCGGCGGCATTCGTCCGAGGCGCATAAGGCGCTGGCCGAGAAGTTCAGCAAGGCTGATCTGGGCCGCTACACCTTCAAGCGGTTCGCCGTGGTCGGCTCGGCGATTGTCGATTTCAACTGCCACAACTTGGGCCTTGCGCTGGCGATTGACGAGGAGGGGCAGAACGATACCCTCGTCAAACGGCGCGACAAGAGCCTCGAAAGCGTCGGCATCAAGGTGATGCGGATCGCGGCGAATGACATCCTCAGCGACATCGACGCCGTGCTCCAGCGCCTTACGGTGGTGATGCGCGAACGGCTTGCTGAACGCAAAGCCGCCGCCCGTGCGCACAAGGCGGCCAACCCGAACCAAAGCTACGACCGCCCCAAACCGCGCGGCGATGATCGCAACGACCGCAACGACAAGCCCCGGAGCCGCAAACCGTGATTGCAAGCACCCTCCTCGCCCCCCTGCTCGCGCTGCAGGCCACCGGCGAAACCGCCATAGCTATCAAGAACGACAATCCGGAAACTTGGACAGTCGAATATCCGCGCCTGATCCAGCCGCATGTGGCCGATTACCGCCGATGCCTTGCCGTCACTAACCGGCTGATTGCGGGCAAGGCCGATCTCGAAGCCCAGCACACCGCCGATTTGACCCGCTGCGCATCGGCGCGCGCCGAGGCCATCGCGCAGTCCAATGAAGTGCTCGCCGGAGCCAAGACCACGCTGAGCCCCAAGCAGGTGGGCCAGCTGTTCGAGAATATCGGCAATATCCACGTCGCGCGCGGTCGGGATCTCGATCGGCAATTCACCTCGCGCATGGCCGGAGCCGCTGCGGCGACCGATGCTTACGAAGCAAACAGACCCAAGCGCCTGGTGATCGAACTGCGCGATGCAAGCGTGATCAAGGCCCGCACCGATGAGAGCGCCGCTGCGGCCGCTGCGCAGGACAAGGACAGCCAGTAATGCTCGAAATCACCAACCTCCACGCCACCGTCGCCGACAAGCCGATCCTCAAGGGACTGACGCTCTCCGTCCCTGCGGGCGAAATCCATGCAATCATGGGGCCGAACGGCGCGGGCAAATCGACGCTGTCGAACGTGCTGGGCGGAAAGCCGGGTTACGAAGTGACCGAAGGCAGCGTGACTTTCCGCGGGCAGGATTTGCTGGCTCTGGACCCGCACGAACGCGCGGCGGCTGGGCTGTTCCTCGGCTTCCAGTATCCGGTCGAAATTCCCGGGGTTTCCAACGTCCAGTTCCTGCGCGAGGCGCTCAACGCGCAGCGCAAGGCGCGCGGGGAGGAACCTTTGAGCGGCGGCGAGTTCCTGAAGCTCGCCAAGGAGAAGGCCGGACTGCTGAAGATGGACATGGAAATGCTCAAGCGGCAGGTCAATGTCGGCTTCTCGGGCGGCGAAAAGAAGCGCGCCGAGATGGTGCAGATGGGCATTCTCGACCCGGCGTTTGCCGTGCTGGACGAGACGGACTCGGGCCTCGACATTGATGCGCTGCGGATCGTCGGCGCAGGCATCAACGCAATCATGCGCGCACCTGACAAAGCCGTGCTGCTTATAACCCATTACCAGCGCCTGCTGGACGTGGTCGCACCCGACAAGGTCAGCATCCTCGCCGGTGGCCGCATCGTCGAGACCGGCGGGCCGGAACTGGCGCTGCGACTTGAGGCCGAGGGCTATGACGCGGTGATGGCGTGACACTCGCGACGCTTCCCACCCGCCATGACGAGGCCTGGCGTTATGCTGATGTGGACGCGCTGGCGCGGCTTGGCGCCGATGGGATTGACCATTGGCAGACAATCGATGTGCCCGCTGGGACAAGCGTCACGCGTTGCATGACCGCTGGCAGCGATACACCCGAGGTGCACCGTCTGCGCGTAACGCTGGGCGAAGGCGCGCGGGCCGCGTTCTTTGTCACCAACCGCGGCGGCGATTACACCCGCGTGGAACTGGAAGTCCGGCTCGCCAAGGGGGCGCATTTCGAATTCGGCGGTGTCACCATCGGCGGCGGCATGGCAACCCGCGAGTTCGTGACGCAGGTCATTCATGCCGAGCCTGAGGCCACCAGCAACCAGACCATCCGCGCGGTTCACTGGAACACTGGCACCGGCAATTTTCTCGGTGAGATCAAGGTCGCGCGCCACGCACAAAAGACCGATGCGGCGCAGGACTTCAAGGGCCTGCTGCTGGAGGCCGGGGCGAGCGCCAATGCCGTCCCGCAGCTCGAAATCTTCGCCGACGACGTCAAATGCGCCCACGGCGCCACCGTCGGCGCGCTCGATGAAGCCGCGCGGTTCTACATGATGGCGCGCGGGCTTGATCCGGCGACGGCGCAGCGGCTGCTGGTGCAGGCCTTCATCGGCGATGCCTTCGTGGCGCTGGAGGACGAGGGCGAACGCGAAACGCTGCTCGCTGCCGCACTCGCAGCGCTGGAGGGGGCCAAGCTGTGAACGCGCTCGCCACCATCGAACGCGATCTGCGCGCCGACTTCCCCGGCATGGTCACGCATGACGGCAAGCCTTGGCACTATCTTGATACCGCCGCGACCGCGCAGAAACCACGCGCGGTGATCGACGCGATGGCCCGTGCACTGGGCGAGAATTACGCCACCGTCCACCGCGGGGTCTATTCCCGCTCGGCCGAAATGACTCTCGCTTACGAAGCGGCGCGGCGCACGGTCGCGCACTTTATCGGCGGGCATGAGGATGAGCTGGTCTTCACCCGGGGCGCGACCGAGGCGATCAACCTCGTCGCCCAGACGTGGGGCCGGACGAATTTGAAGGCGGGTGACCGCATCCTGTTGTCGCAGGCCGAGCATCATTCGAACATCGTCCCCTGGCAAATGATCGCTGAAGAGGTCGGCGCGGTGATTGACGTCTGCCCGCTGACGCCGGACCACCAGATCGATCTGGATGCGGCCGAAGCGATGCTGACAGACGCGCACAAGCTGGTTGCGCTGGGCCACGTCTCCAACGTTACCGGTGCTTTGCTGGATGCCCCGCGCGCCGCCGCGCTGGCGCACAAGGTCGGCGCGAAGCTGCTGCTGGATGGATGCCAGAGCGCGCCGCATATGGGCGTCGATGTCGGCGCACTGGACTGCGATTTCTACGTCTTTTCCGCGCACAAGCTTTACGGTCCGACCGGGATCGGGGCCTTGTGGGCGCGCAAGGAACTCCTCGCCGCAATGCCGCCATATCAGGGTGGCGGGGCAATGATCGACCGCGTGACCTTCGCGCAAAGCACCTATGCTTCCGGTCCGCAGCGGTTCGAGGCCGGGACGCCCGCCATCACCGAAGCGGTCGCCTTTGCCGCCGCCGCCGATTACGTCACCGCCATCGGCCCGGATCGCATCCACGCGCACGAACAAGCGCTTGTTGCCCGCCTGCGCCGTGAACTTGGGGCGATGAATGATGTGACGCTTTTTGGGCCTGCAGACAGTGCCGGGATCGTCAGCTTTGCCATCGACGATATTCACCCGCACGACCTCGGCACCATTCTTGACGAGGCCAGTGTCGCGATCCGCGCCGGACATCACTGTGCCCAGCCGCTGATGGATTACCTGGGTGTTCCCGCCACCGCGCGCGCCAGCTTCGGGCTTTATTCGTCAGAGGCCGATGTTGATGCGCTTCTTGCTGGGATCGCCCGCACCCGCCGTATTTTTGGAAAAGGATGAGAGCGATGGACAGCTCAACCGAACCTTCCGACCTCACCGCCAACAAGCCGCCGCGTGCGCGGGTGGAGGACGCGGTCGATCACGACACCGTGCCCGAAGCACCGCGCAACCGCGACTATCTCGATGGCTTCCTCGCCGCCAAGACCGGTGAGGCGGTAGGCGGCGAAGGCAGCGATTTGCAGGCCGACGTGATCGCGGCGCTGCGGGAAATCTTCGATCCGGAAATCCCGGTAAACATCTACGATCTCGGCCTGATCTACGGGGTTGAGGTGGATGACAACCGCGACGCCACCGTCACCATGACGCTCACCACCCCGCATTGTCCGGTTGCAGAATCGATGCCGGGCGAGGTGGAGCTGCGCGTTGCCAGCGTGCCGGGAATCCGCGACGCCGAGGTAAACCTCATCTGGGATCCGCCATGGGGCCCGCACAAGATGAGCGATGATGCGCGGCTTGAACTGGGGATGCTGTGACCCTCGCGTCCGGCTTGACGATTGAACTGGCGGACTACCGCAGTCCGCGCGATGCGGCAGATCTGGTCGCGCTGCTGGATGCCTATGCGCGCGATCCGATGGGCGGGGGCACGCCGCTCGCCGATGACGTCAAAGCGCGGTTGGTGGGCGATTTGGCGGCGAACCCTCACGCCTTCTCGCTGCTGGCGCGGCTGGACGCCACCGCCGTTGGCCTTGCGAACTGCTTCGTGGGTTATTCGACTTTCGCCGCTGCGCCGCTCGTCAACATTCACGATCTTGCTGTGCTGGCCGGCCACCGCAACAAGGGTATCGGCCGCGCCCTGATGACCGCGATCGAGGCCGAGGGCTTGAAGCGCGGGGCCTGCAAGGTCACATTGGAAGTGCTGAGCGGCAATCCGGCCAAGCGGCTCTATACTGCGCTTGGCTATGGCGATTACCAACTCGATCCCGCAACCGGGCACGCGCTGTTCTGGCAGAAGAGGCTGACATGACCGATACCACCACAAGCGCGCGGCCCGCTCCCAAAGCTGCCGTGATCCTAACGCCATCTGCCGAAGCGCGCATCGCCGACCTGATGAGCAAGGCACCAACGGACGCCATCGGCGTCAAGCTGTCCACGCCGCGCCGGGGCTGTTCGGGCCTCGCCTATTCGGTCGATTACGTCACCACCGAAGCCAAGTTCGACGAAAAGATCGTCACCCCCGGCGGCGTATTTTACATCGACGGGGCGAGCGTGCTCTATCTGATCGGCTCTGTGATGGACTGGCGCGAGGACGATTTCACCGCAGGTTTCGTGTTCGAGAACCCCAACGCCAAGGGCGCCTGCGGCTGCGGCGAGAGCTTCATGGTGTGAGCGAGCCGCGCTCGCTCAGTCTTCGTATGCGAGCCGTGCGACCAACAGGCTTTCAAGCTCGTCGGCCTCGCCATCGGCGTCGATCATCTTTTTCAGCCACTCGTTTTCAAAGTCTGTGACCTTCTCGCCTTCGGCCGCAATGGTTTCGTAATTCGGACCGGTATCGCGCTTCTTGCCGAACACTTTGCCCAAATGGTTCGCTACATTCGGGGCTTCGCGCACGACGCGGGCCATGAAGCGGCCGATACTGGGCCGATTCTCAGATGCGATGAACGCCTCAAGCTCGCGCTTGCGGTCATGGCTGAGCTGAGCGTTGGGGAGGACGAAGCCCTTAAGGAAATTCGCCACGCCGTCGATGAACAAATTGTCCCACTCGGCCGCATTTTCATCAGCGAGGGTTTCGTCCTTCAACCGGAACAGCATTTCGGCATCGAAGCGGGTCACCGCTGCCGGGCCGTGGCCGCCGCTGGCAAAGATCACGCGGCGGATGATGCGGCATTCGGCGGCGCTGATGTGGGTCGCCGCCAATGCGCCGCCGCAGCGGGTCGGGCCGATGCCGGTCAGCACTTCGCGCTCGACCACGGCCAGCACGTAATTCTTGAGCAGGTCGGGGGTGTTTTCCGCGCGTTCGAGGATGCGCACCATCGTTTCGAGCTCGACCATGCTTTCAACGACGCCGTCATGGTCGATTTGGCCGATCAGCCACTCGGCTTCCTCCAGGTTACACTGCAGGCGCGGCGGGGTGCCGTTGAGGACGAATTCGCCAATCGCCTCGACAAAGAAATCGCACCATGCCGCGCTACGCTCCGTCAACGCATTATTGACTGCGAACAGCGCCTCGGCCTCGGCGCGGGAGATGATCCCGTCGCCCCAGCCTTCGCGGCGCAAGGCCAGCAGCTCGTCTGCAGTGATCTGTCCATCCGCCGCCGCCCGCTGGGCGATGTCGATGAATTGCGTGGTCATGCCGGTCGCCTCCCTGTGGTTTCCCGCAGAGCGATGGCACGGTCAGCCTTAAGACCGGGTTACCGCCCCTCGATCTCGCGGATGCAGGCGCTCGGATCTGCCGGAGCGCCGCCTTGCCGCAGCCTCGCTTCGATATGGGTCGCGGTAGGTTCAGCAGCGGCAGCGGCAGCGGCCGGGTAGAGGTAGATGTCGAGCACGCAGGCCGATCCGGCGAATTGCAGCTTGCGGGCATCGCCTTCGACCAGATCGATGCGCGGCGTGCCAAACCGGCTGGTGAGCGCCCCGCCGGGTGAGCCGATCACGCCGCCCAGACCTTGCCCCGCCATTACCTGCGGCACCACCACGATGCTGCTGCGCGCCTTGACAGTTGCGATTGCAGGGCGCGGGGCGGCAGGGCGGCTCCCGCCTGCGCAGCCTGCCAGCAGTGCAGCAATCGCTGCGCAAAGGGCAATCCGGCCGATCATGCCTGCGCGGACAGGCGCCGCAGGACGAGATGCGCCCCGGCCGCCGCCCCGATTACAGGCGCAACAAAATTGACCAAGGGCACGAGCATCAGCCCCGCAATCGCTGCGCCAAGCAGCACCCGCTCGCCCCGCGGAACCGGGCAGCCCGCCTCATCGCCGCAGCAATGGCGAAGCCATGCCATGTCGGTCAACTCCCTACCCAGCAGCACCGCGTTGACGGCGAGCAGCACCACCGCCGGGCCGATGGCGGTGAAGGCCAGTAATCCCGCCAGCGGCAGCGCCAGCAGCGTATAGCCAGCCGACCGCCCCAGCCCCTTCACGGAATTGGCAAGATCGCGCCGGAACGGCAGCGTTTGCGCCTGCGCCGCCAGGGCGGGATAGTGGCGTACCTCCACCGCAGCGACCACGTCATCGGCGAAGAATTGCAGCACGGCGATGGCGACCAACCGGAACAATAGCCACAGCGCCACCGGCACCAGCAACACGGTCAGCACGCCGGCCCACCCTTCGGACAGGCCGGCCCGCTGCGCGGCCTCGGCCAGCGCAAGGTAGAGGCCCACGCCCAGCCCGCAGAACAGCAGGAGCGTGATCGCGATACTCTTAACCAAGACCTTCGCCACAGCGCGGTCGCCCAATTGGCGACACGCTTTTACAATGGCGGCGACCACGGCGGACATGGCAATCTCGATGCGGGGCAAGCGAGCCGAAGTCAACGCGGCGATGCTGCGGTGCACACAGATGGCTTGGCGCGGACGGCGAAGGCGGCTAGGCGCGCTGGCAATCACCACCCGAGGAACCCGCCTGTGCCCCAGAACACCCCGCCCCGTTATGACGTGATCGCCATCGGCAATGCCGTGGTCGATGTGATTGCTTCCTGCGAGGAGGAGCTGATCGAGGAGCTTCAGCTCAATCGCGGCGGCATGACCCTGATCGACGAAGCGCGCGCTGATGCGCTTTACGAAGCCATGCCGCCGGCGCGCGAAATTTCCGGCGGATCGGCGGCCAACACCCTGGCCGGACTCGCCACGCTTGGCCTGCAATGCGCCTTCATCGGGCAGGTTGCCGACGACCAGCTTGGCAAGGTGTTCCGCCATGATATGCGCGCCACCGGCATTGATTTCGAAACTCCGGCGCGGGAAGGCGAACCGGCTACAGGCCGCGTGCTGATCTTCGTCACCCCGGATGGGGAGCGGACGATGAACACCTTCCTTGGCGCAGGCCAGTTCCTGCCCGCTGCGGCGCTGGACGAAGACCTGATCGCATCGGCCGGAATCCTCTATCTCGAAGGCTACCTGTGGGACCCGGAAGAGCCCCGCCGCGCCATGCGCCGCGCCATCGAAGTCGCCCGCAATGCCGGCCGGAAGATCGCCTTCACCGCGTCTGAAAGCTTCGTGATCGACCGTCATGGCGACGATTTCCGGGCAATGATCGAAGACGGCGTGATCGACATCCTCTTCGTCAACGAAACCGAACTCGCCACCCTCACCGGCGAAGATGATTTCGAAGCGGGTCTCGCCGCGGTAGCGGACAAGGTGCCGGTGCTGGTCGCGACCCGCAGCGAAAAAGGCGCGGTCGCCATTGCGCATGGGGAACGTGCCGAAGTCGCCGCCGTGCCGGTCAGCAAGGTGATCGACACCACCGGCGCGGGCGACCAGTTCGCGGCCGGCTTCCTGTCCGGCTACGCCAAGGACGAACCGCTGACCCGCTGCCTGCAACGCGGCGCGATCTGTGCGTCAGAAGTGATCTCGCACTACGGCCCCCGCCCGGAAGCGGATATGCAGGCGCTGATAGCGGAGAAATTGTAAGCGCAGGCGAAGTTTACAAAGGTTACACCGTGTAAACTTCGTTATTCGCTGATTTCTCCTTTGAATATAGCTGGTTACAGCAGATTAACGCGTGAGACGAACACAAGGTGGCCAGCGCGCGCACGAACAGGCGCGTCTGGCTCTTTGGCTGGGCTGACAATGGCAAAGAACGGCGCCCGGATTATCCGGCCGCGCCGCCTGTAGGAAAGTCACTCGTCCGGGACGTAGCCCGCGTCGCGCAGCGTCACCATGTACCGCGCGATCTGATTGATCTGCGGGCGGGTGAGGGTGAAGTCCATGTCCTCCGGGTAATTATGCGCCTCGGCCAGCCAATCGGCGAGCGACGCTTCGGACAGGCCGCGCCGGTTGGCAATCGCCGCAAAGCTGGGCGATGCGGGGTTAGGCGAAAGGAACGGCGGTTCGACCGCATGACACCCCCCGCAGGCCGCCTCGACGAAAGCAGGCGCGCGGGTGTCGGGCGATGGCGAGGTCGCCTTGCCCACCATCGGCGGCGGGTTGTCGGTGCCGGGGGTCTGACAGGCGGCGAGCGTCAGCAGCGGAACGGCGAAAAGGGCGAAAGCGCGGATCGGTTTGTGGGTCATGGCCGCCTTATACTCTTGCGCACGGCCCGTGTCCTTGATCGGGATCAATTTTGCGGCGCGCGTTCGCGCGCAACCTCACGCGCTATTTCATTGTGGCCAATGTCGCGGCGGCAAAACCCGCTCGGGAAGCTGATCTCATCGACTGCCGCATAGGCGCGGGCCTGCGCTTTCGTCACACTTGCCCCCGTAGCGGTGACATTCAGCACCCGCCCGCCATTGGCCACCAGCGCGCCATTTTCTAGCGCGGTTCCGGCGTGGAACACCTTGGCTGCGGTCCCGTCTTTGCGGCCTTCCGCATCATTCAGGGCAATCGCGCCGCCCTTTTCCGGCGTGCCGGGGTACCCCTTGGCCGCCATGACCACGGTCAGCGCAGTCTGATCGCGCAACACCACTTCGGTCCCAGCCAAGGCGCCGCGTGCGCAGGCGAGCATGATCGCGGCCAGATCGCTGTCCAGCCGCATCATCAACACCTGGCATTCGGGATCGCCAAAGCGCGCGTTGTATTCGATCAGCTTGGGCCCCTGCGCTGTCAGCATCAGGCCAGCAAACAGCACCCCGGAATAAGGGTTCCCATCTTCGCGCATGGTCTGCACCGTGGGTTCGATGATCTCGGCCATCACGCGGGCCTGCAATTCCGCTGTCAGCACCGGGGCGGGGGAGTAGGCGCCCATCCCGCCCGTGTTCGGGCCGGTGTCCCCATCGCCCACACGCTTGTGATCTTGCGCCGAACCGAAGGGAACAATGGCCGTGCCATCGGTGAGGGCAAAGAAGCTTGCCTCCTCACCCTCCATGAACTCTTCGATCACCACCTGCGCGCCTGCACCGCCGAACGCCCCGCCGAACATATCGGCAAGCGCGGCTTCGGCATCGGCCAGCGTTTCGGCAATCACCACGCCCTTGCCCGCCGCCAGCCCATCGGCCTTCAGCACATACGGCGGCTGGAACCGGGCCAGCGCGGCGCGGGCATCGGCAAGGCTGGCGGTGCGGACATATCCTGCGGTGGGGATGCCGGCGCGGGCGCACAGATCCTTGGTAAAGCCCTTCGACCCTTCCAACTGCGCCGCTGCCTGCGATGGGCCGAACACCGGCACGCCGGCTGCGCGCAGGCTATCGGAAAGACCATCCACCAGCGGCGCTTCCGGCCCGATCACCACAAGGCCGATGTCTCTGTCGGCGCAGAACGCGATCACCGCCGCGTGGTCGGTCGCCTCCAGCGGGACGATCTCGGCTTCTTCGGCAATGCCGGGATTTCCGGGGGCAGCATAAAGCGCGTCGCAGGCGGGGGATTGCGCCAGCTTCCATGCCAGCGCATGTTCGCGGCCTCCCGAACCCAGAAGCAGGATATTCATGGCACCTCCGCCGAACAATGATGACGATGCCGGGCTCGTAGCGCGGGTGGCGCAAGGCGACAATGCGCCGCCGCTGTCCATCAGCGAGATTTCCGCGCTGCTGAAGCGGACGGTGGAAGATCGCTTCGGCTTTGTGCGGCTGCGCGGGGAGTTGTCGGGGGTGAAGCGGGCGGCTTCGGGGCACTTCTATTGCGCGCTGAAGGACGAAGGGGCGGTGATCGACGGCGTGATGTGGAAGGGCAATGCCGCGCGCATGAACTTCCGCGCCGAGGACGGGCTGGAGGTAATCGCTACCGGCAAACTGACGACCTTCCCAGGCCGGTCGAAATATCAGGTGGTGATCGATTCGCTGGAACTGGCGGGCGAAGGCGCGCTGCTGGCGCTGCTGGAAAAGACCCGCGCCCGGCTGGCGGCAGAGGGGTTGTTTGCGGCGGAGCGAAAGCGCCGCCTGCCCTATCTACCGCAGGTGATCGGGGTGGTGACATCGCCCACAGGCGCTGTGATCCGCGATATCCTGCACCGGTTGGCGGATCGCTTTCCTTCGCACGTGCTCGTTTGGCCGGTGCTGGTGCAGGGGAACGGTGCGGCAGAACAGGTCGCGGCGGCGGTGCGCGGGTTCTCGGCGCTTGCTCCGGGCGGCCCCGTCCCGCGCCCCGATGTGGTGATCGTGGCGCGCGGGGGCGGGTCGATTGAAGACCTGTGGAGCTTCAATGAAGAAGCGGTGGTGCGCGCCATCGCCGAATGCTCAATCCCGGTGATCAGCGCCGTCGGCCATGAAACCGACACCACGCTGGCCGATTTCGCCGCTGACCGCCGCGCGCCCACGCCCACCGCTGCGGCCGAAATGGCCGTGCCGGTGCGCGCCGACCTTGCGCTGACCCTCGCGGATTTCGCCGCCCGCCAGCGCCGCGCGGTGTACCGTCCGGTCGAACTGGGGCGCGAACGGCTGGCGGCCCGTGCGCGGATGATGCCGCGACCCGAACACCTGCTCCAGCCGCAGGCGCAGCGGCTTGACGATCTGGCGGAGCGGCTGCGGCGCGCGCTCGGCGACCGTTCGGCCAAGGGGCGTGAACGGCTGACGGGGGTCGCGTCCCGGCTTTCGCCCAGCCTTCTGTCCCGTTCCGCAGCAGAGGCGCAGCGGCGGCTGGAGCGCGCCCGGCTTTCTCCTGCGCTGATCGAGCGGCCGCTGCGCACCGGCCATGACCGCCTTGCCGCGCTGACCCGGGTGATGAGCCAGCTCCACCCCGAAAAGCCGCTGGAGCGCGGCTATGCCATTATCCGCGGTGCGCACGGCCGCGCGCTGACCACCCGCGCCGATGCCGCAGCCGAGGCGCTGCTGACGCTGCAATGGCGCGACGGGACGCTGGATGCCGTTCCTGCGGGCGCAGCGCCGACACCCGTCCCGCCACCGGCCCCGCGCAAGCGGGCGCCATCCGCATTACCAACGGCCCAAGATGATTTGTTCGGTTAACCGCTCGGTGCTATCGGGGATGCCATGTTGATGACTCCTTCCGACAAGGTCGCAAAGCTTTATTATGGCCCCTCCAGCTTTCGCGTGCTGCGCCCGGGCAGCCACGTGCTCTGCGTGGTGACCGGCGAAGCGATTGCCCTGCCCGAGCTGCGCTACTGGAGCGCCGAGCGGCAGGAGGCCTATGCCTCATGCGAGATCGCCACGCGCCGCCTGCTCGGCCTCGCCTGACTGGCGCATTCGTAATGACAGGTCGCCTCCGCAAGGCGCCGATTCGCCTTGTGCTGCTGGCGCTGGTGGTGATCGGCCTTGCCCCCGGCTTTTTCGTGAACGGCCCGGCTGGGCGGCGCAGCGATGTGGCGGTGGTCACCTTCACACCGCTTGCCCCACGCAAAGGCGTGGAGGGCGAACTTGCGCTCACCGGCGCGTGGGAGATGGCTTCGGCGCATCGCTGGTTCGGCGGCTTTTCCGCACTGGTCGCAGGTGACGGCGCCACGCTGATTGCCGGAACCGATCGCGGCTTCCTGCTCGATATCGACCTGTCGCGCGATGTGCCGCGCGCCGTTCCCGGAAATTTCCGGTTCGTTGGCGAAAGCAAGCCCGGCGGCGATGAGATCGTCGATCTCGAATCCCTCGCCCGTGATCCGCAGACCGGTACCCTTTGGGCCGCATTCGAGGCTGACAATCTCGTCATGCGGTTCACCGCCGATGGCAGCCGCCGCCTGCGCGCACCGCCTGAAATGGCCGAATGGCGCCATAATAGCGGGGCAGAAGCGATGACCCGGCTTGATGACGGGCGCATTTTGATGATCGCTGAAGGCACCGAAAGTACCAGCAGCACCGCCCACGAAGCGCTTTTGTTCCCGCGCGATCCGGCCACAGCCGGCGCGGCGCAGCGGTTCCGGTTCGTCAGCCCGGCAAATTACGATCCGGTCGATACCGCGCAACTGCCTGACGGGCGGGTGCTGATCCTGTTGCGGCGGGTCGAATATGCCATCCCGGCACGGTTCGACACAGCCATTGCGATCGCAGATCCGGACACGATTCGCCCGGGCAAGCCGTGGCGGGCAAGGGTCATCCAGCGGCTCACCGCCGGGGTCTTCGCGGACAATTTCGAAGGCATCGCCTACCTTGCCTCTGCCACCGATCCGACCCGCGGCGCAGTGTGGCTGATTGCCGACGACAATTTCTCGATCTTCCAGCGCAACATTCTGGTGCGATTCGATTGGGACGGTGCCGCCATCCCATAACGAAAAAGCGCCCGGAATCCCGGACGCTTCATCGTATCGCTTCAGGCCCCGAAGGGCGGCGACAAATCAGGCGGCGGCTTGCGCCTTCACCAGTTCACGCTTCACCTTCAGCGCGCTGGCCGAGAGCTTTTCGTCGTTGGTCTTGAGCAGCCAGTTATCCAGCCCGCCATTATGTTCAACCGAGCGAAGCCCGTGGGTCGAAACGCGGAACTTGAAGCTGCGCTCCAGCTTTTCGCTCATCAGCGTCACGTTCTGCAGGTTGGGCAGGAACACGCGCTTGGTCTTGTTGTTGGCGTGGCTGACATTGTGGCCAGTCATGCGGCCCTTGCCGGTCAGTTCGCAGATGCGCGACATGGTGTGTCTCTTCTCGTAAAAATCGGGGCTAAGCTCGGGCTCGGCCAAGGAAAGCGGCGCGCATAACGGGGCAGGTCCGAATCGTCAAGCAAGTTGCGCGTCGGCTGCCCCCCTTGGTGCCCGTGCGGCGTAGCCTCCATTGCCGTCGCCGTCCAAGCCTAATCCATGTTGTGGCCCGGGAAGGTCGATGGTCGTGCAGTCAACCGCAGACCTGACGGGGGTGCTGCCCGCGTTGTCAGGCCTGCAGGAGAACACAGAATGAAACGAATCATCATCACCAGCCTCCTTGCCCCCTTGGCAATTGGCCTTGCCGCGTGCGATGTCGACCAGACCAAGGAAGCCGAACTGCCCGAAGTCAAAGTGACGGGCGGACAAGTGCCCGAATTCGATGTCGAGACCGCCGATGTCGATATTGGCACCAAGAAGACGACGGTCGAGGTTCCCGATGTTGACGTCAAAATGCCAGGTGATGCCGAAGGAGAGCCCGTCACCGGCAACGAATAATCTTGCGCTGGGGTGCGGGGGATGAACGATGCGGGCTTCCGCAGCTTCATGCCCCGCGCGCTCGCTGCCGCCGGACAGGCCGCCGCCGCAGGTGAAGTGCCGATTGGCGCTGTCATCGTCAAAGACGGCGTCGTGATCGCCGAGGCGCATAACTCTCCGCGCACCGACCATGATCCCACCGCTCACGCGGAAATCCTCGCGATTCGCCGCGCGGCAAAGGTGCTGGGCGATGAACGGCTGACCGGTTGCGAACTGTGGGTCACGCTTGAACCTTGCGCCATGTGCGCCGGGGCGATTGCGCACGCCCGCATCGCCCGGCTGTATTACGCCGCCAGCGACCCGAAGGGCGGCGCGGTCGAACATGGCGCACGCGTGTTCGACCAGCCCCAATGCCTGCACCGCCCGGAGGTCTATTCGGGCATCGGTGAGCAGGAAGC